>Ga0116152_10000082_pt1 | contig 69641 bp, 65 predicted proteins | sample AD_UKC119_MetaG_FD_89894 | JGI IMG/M metagenome (GOLD analysis project Ga0116152, IMG submission 89894) | Active sludge microbial communities of municipal wastewater-treating anaerobic digesters from Hong Kong - AD_UKC119_MetaG | ecosystem: Engineered > Bioreactor > Anaerobic > Digestate...
CTTCCGCCTCAACCGATGTCGGTGAGGAAAATGGAAGGGGGTCAGAGGCGTTATCTACTTCCGCATACGTATATCCGTATGTGCCTGTCAATATGTCGTCATAATAGGCCTCAATACCGTATTGTCCGACCAGTGTATTACTACTTTGATCTGCAAACCCAATAACTTGTGGCGCTAAATTGCTATATGTGTAATATCTTTTTGGAATATTGTCAATTGCGACGCCACTCATGTTTTTTTCACTTAGATAGGCACGTAGTGCAATCATGTCTGTATACGAAACACGCTTAATCAATTGAACATAGGTTGCGTCAACCATGTATAGTGCATCAAGAACCGTTTCATAGTCTGCGTTAATGAGCTCGGAAAACTGTGACGCGATATTTTCACAGGCAAGTCTTGTAGTATTGACGTCTGTCGGATCGGTTGATGTATAGGGGATATCTTGCGACTTCAGCAAATCATTCGGAGTAATACCGATTGTGTACTCATACGTCGTACTAGCCAAAAGATTCATATTTGCATCATATATATCACCGCGTACCGGGACGTCAACAATACGTTTCCAATGAATCTGAGATGCTTCCATCGAGTATTCAAGGTACTTATTGACACTGATATCATAGAGCTTATATATCAAACATCCCATAAAAATGAAAAGAATGGCTGAAATAATGACAATCGTTGTATGTCCGCCGATTCGAAGGCCTTGTGATGGTTCTTCCGAAGATTCGTTGCCATTATTCACATTCGGTTGAATCTTGATAATCTTCGATTCGTTTTCCATCTTCCGATATCCGGTCCTTCCTCTATTCATCAAGCTATTATTTTACACATAATGAGTGGGCTTTTTCTACCTTAAACCCCAATATTGCCACATTTTTATCTCCATAAAAAAACTCTTCTGATAAACAAGTCATGCGTTTCCCTCGGTCATCAAATCAACGAGGAATTGCGGACAGATACTTGTGTCCGACATGCCAATCAAGAAGAGTGTTCTTATTTTGTAGAATAATAGCGTGCCAAATCACGCTTCGCTTCACTGACCATCTCATCAGTGATACCCAGTGAATTATATGAAATGCTCGTCATCAAGCGATCGGAACCCGGCATAATCACGGCGACAACCTGTTGGTCATTCGGTTCTACCATGCCGAGTCGTGCTTTTGCCTCTTCGCGAACCCATTCGAGATCTGCGCCTTGTGAAAGGCTTTCACGAAGCATTTTTGTTTCACGACGAGTCGTTTCAATGCTGTCTTCCTTCTTATTGTTCAGGTAGTTTTGATTGGAAATCACAGCTTCGTTGTAGAGCACGACACCTAATGACGCGGCAATGAGGAGTGATACAAAAATGACCTTTGCAAATTCCGCTAAACGGCGGAGCTCCTTGAAACGGTTATTTTTGTTATACGTCTGCTTCGTTTGCTCAATTATTTTGCGATTCTTTTTCGCCACTTCATACTTCTCGAGAGGTGTTTCAAGAATCGAGAAAATCGGATCACCCACAACGTACTTCGCCGCTTCACCACTAGTATATGCACGCATACTCAAACCTGAATAGTCGTCGGTACCTGTGCCATAAAGCATGGCGTCAATATTCATTTCTATGGGAGCTACATTTTTCTGGGCCATTGCTCTTGATTCCTTTCAAAAATTCTTAGCTTAGCACAAGCAGAGCGTTTGTTTGTGGCTGCTTCCTCTTTCGAGGCCACAATGGGTTTATTCGTAATTGATCGTCCGTATGAGCGATTCCCGCAAACGCATACCGGAAATTCTCGCGGACATACACATGATGTTTCCAATTTCTTAAATGACTCTTTCACCAATCGATCTTCCAATGAATGAAAAGATATAACGGCAAAACGGCCTTTATTATTCAATAGTGATGGCGTCACTTCCAGAAGTCGTGATACGGAACGAAGCTCGTTATTAACTTCAATTCGTATCGCTTGAAAAGTGCGTCGCGCCGGATGCTGGTCTTCTCTTTTTGAAGCAGCAGGCATAGCACTGGCCACAATCGAAGCGAGCTTCGTCGTCGTACGAATCGGTGCAATTCGTCTTTCCCGATCAATCGCTTCGACGATTCTCTTCGCGTATCTCTCTTCTCCGTAATCATGGAGAATGGAGACCAACTCATCGACGCCGTATTCATTCACGACTACTTCTGCCGAAAGAGCTTGCGCAGTATCCATTCGCATATCCAGCGGGCCTTCCTTTAGATAGGAAAAACCTCTTTCCGCCGTATCAATCTGATAAGACGAGACACCTAGATCCGCTAAAACACCATCTACCTTATCTATCCCCAAATCACGGAGGACGCTGTCAATTTGCGAGTAGTCGGACTTCACAAGAAGCCATTTATCTTTATCCTTGAGCGTTTGCCTTTTGATTTCGCAGGTCGCCAAAGCCTTCGGATCCTTATCAAGAGAAATGAGTCTCCCCTTCGAGCTCAATCTTTCAGCGATGTGAATGCTATGACCACCGCCACCCGCAGTGCAATCCACATAAATACCATCGCTTACCACTGCCAAGGCATCTATACATTCCTCAAGCATAACGGGGGAATGATGGAAATCAGAGTCCTGTAACATTGAATTCACTTAAGTCGAGACTTCGAATCTCGCTTAATTCCTCCTTGCTCTCAGATTCAAAGAATGCCTTCGTACAAATATCGAGCTTATCACCCATATGGTAGATACAAACCATATCCGCCGGTTTTGCGCCGATGCTTTCCCATAACTCGGAAGATATGGTTATACGTCCCTGCGCATCGAGCTCACATTCCATCTCATTTCCGAGAATTAAACGAGTCGCTTTTCTAGCTTTCTCATCCATTCCGTTCATCGCCGTCAACTGATCATAGATGTGTTCGAAACGTTCTTGTGCATATACGGAGAGATAACCGGAATCGAGACTGATTGTAATGTGCACACACGAACCCAACTTGTCCCGAACCTTTGCCGGAACAAATATGCGACCTTTAGCATCAATTTTGTTCGTGTAACGCGCCATTCTTTTCCTCTGCTACCCCTATTTTTCAAAGAATCGCCGGGAAATGTCCGATGTGAAGAATGAAAAGACGAATATCCGATTGATAATTTCGTGTACCTTCTCACCACATATATGGACGTTTACCCCACAACTCACCCTTAATTGACATAATACTCGTAAATTTGTGGTCAATCAATAGGTTTGGACGAAAAAACCGAACAAATTTTGAACAAATGTCAAATTTTATGACGTTTTGAATGCGTATTTCTCTCGTCCGCGTAACCGAAACGTTGTAAAATCAATGCTTTTGTAATGCTTTTTATGACAAAAAAAGACCGGTATGAATCACCACACCAGTCAAATATCAATTTTTTTGCATTTATTTTTGCGCCGAATCTGATATTTGCCTCCAGATTCGTTGAAATACGGTAACGTTAAAGAATCGCTATCGTTTTCGTTCCATCGAAATATTCAAAATAACGCCCAGTGAGACGAAATTTACCAGAAGAGCCGTACCACCTAAACTGACAAACGGAAGCGGAATACCCGTAATCGGCAACAACCCGACACTCATGCCCATATTCTCAATAAAGTGGAAAGCATATGAACCGGTAATACCTACAACAATAAACGCATATGACTTTTTCGTCGTTTTCGATGCGACATAAAGACAACGAGTCAAGAAAAAGAAAGCAAGAATCACCAGCACAGTCGTGCCAATAAATCCCATACGTTCCGAAACCGCTGAATAAATGAAGTCGGATTCCTTAACAGGAACAGACACCGAAACGCCGGTCCGGTTGCCCGTAAGACCACCTGACGCAATAGCCGCTTTGGACTGAACCAAACTATATTCGGCCTCCGGATCTGAGCCTTCGAAGATCAAGGATAAAATACGCTTCTTTTGATACGCTTCCAAATAAAACGACCATACTAACGGGATAACAACAACGATTCCCACAGAGATTGTCAAGAAGAAGTAGCGATATTTTAAGCCCCAGATAAATAGCATGCAAACAAATGAGAACACGATAACCATTGCGGTACCGAAATCCGGCTGTTTCAGAATTAACAGCATAGGCGGTCCGTAAACTAATCCCAAGTATACGAATCCGCGAAATACGGAAATTGATTTTTCCGCCATTGACTCAAATATATGTGCCGCCACTAAAACTAAGCCCATTTTTGTGAGCTCTGCCGGTTGGAACGTGCCAATAACCGGTAAATTCAGCCAAGCATCCGCACCCCATTTTTCCATCATGGAAAAACTATCAATCGGAACCAGAATTAATAACGCCATCGAGATGCCGTATACCACCCAGCCGATCAATTTCAGAAATTGTGTATCCACAAGACAAATGCAAAGGGCTATGAATAGTCCCACCACAGCTGCACCTGCTTGGCGATAGAATATGCCTGGATAACCGACATAACCATCGGACAATACATCATTCAAGACATACAGGCCGATGGTTGTAATCATTAGTATCGGAAGGAGAAGCCAGAAATCGACCATTCGCAAGTTGTTATTCTTGAGAAGCTCTATTCCTGATTTCGCTTTGTTCATATACATTCACCTTTACGAATAGCTAAGTACCAAGAATGATTCAATCCGTAAGACGCATTACTCGTTCGTTGATGCGTCATCTATTTCTTCTGAATCGACGAGTTTCTTCTCGTCCGCTTCTTCTTTATCTGATTCAACCTCGATATCCGGATCATCGACTGCATTTTCTTTTGCTTCTTCTGCCTTGTCCGTCGTAGCCGTTGTCGATTCAGTTGTCGATTCTGTTGTCTCTATGGAAGCTTCTTCGATATTTGTAGCATCAGCAGAAGCTTTATTCCCCGTCAAGAAGCGCTCCGGAATAGGCATTCTTTGCCAATCGAAAATGCGAGCGCAAGCAATCAAGAGGAAGCCCATGACCACCAATACAACCGATACAACTTGGGAAGTACGAAGAGAAGTCTCACCGATATATAGGGAATCCGTGCGAAGACCTTCAATGAAGAAACGAACAATACCATAGAAAATCATATACGAAGCAGTCGTGGTATATGCCCTTTTGCTATGCTTACGGATAAAATACAAACCAACGAAAATCAAAATCGTCGCGATGGATTCATAAAGGAATGTCGGGTGTACCGGCTGCGACGGATCAAGAGTCGGACAATAGGTTTGCAAATACCATTTTGTCTCTGTACTGATCATTCCCCACGGCAAATTCGTATTCGTTCCGAATGCTTCTTGATTAAAGAAATTGCCCCAGCGACCGATAGCCTGACCAAGCGGGATATAGATAATCGCATAATCGATAATAGCGGAAATCGGAATCTTGCGAATCTTCGACATAGCGATTGCCGCAATAAGAGCAGCAATAACGCCGCCATATACAGCAAGTCCACCGCTTCGGAAATCAACAATATTCGAAATTGTTTTTCCAAAATCACCCTTTACGTAATAGTCGCCCCAAGAACTGAAAACATAATACAGACGAGCACCAACCAATGCTGCCGGTACGCACAAGAGGCCGTAATCCAGAATCAAATCCGCTGACATCTTGTTCTTTTTTGCCTGTGTCATGGCCAGAATCACTGCGAGGCAAACGCCGACCGCGATTAATACCCCATACCAATAAACCTCAACGGATCCGAGCTTCACGGCAATTCGGTTAACATCGATATCCTTAATACCGAGACCAGGGAAGCTAACTTTGATTGTGTCCCATGCAATTAGTGAGTTCATCTTTCTACCTCTACCAAATATTCCTTATTTATTGTGCCTATCATATCACAAAGAAGTGTTCTTTCGAATGCATATCAGAGTTCTCCCTAAGAATTGCCTCACTTCTTTGTGTTGTGATAATGCCATACTTCTTCTTTATCATGGTCAACCTGTGCTTTTAATCCTTGTACATCGGGGAATACACGTTCCGGACGTACATAGGCTAAAAGCTCCACCGTTCCATTTGTACCGTAAAGCTCAGAGTCTACACCATAGAGCATCGTCTCAATGATCGGCGTGCAATCGTCTCTGTTCACTGTAGGACGCATGCCAATATTGGTAATCGACGGATAAACTGTCCCATTAAAAGTATATCGGGAAGCATAAACGCCAAATCGTGGAATGGTTTTTTCTTCACCGATGCGGATATTCGCTGTCGGAAAACCTAATGTTCTCCCGAGATGATGTCCTTGCTCGACAATGCCGTGATACGTCATCGGACGTCCGAGCAAAAGATGTGCCAGTTCAATATTGCCATCCTTTACGCACTCACGAATCCAGGTTGAGGAAATAACGCGGCCACGATATTTTTCGGCAGGTACAGCAATAATCTCGATTCCGTTTCTCGCACCCCAAGCCTTCAACATATCGATATTACCTTCCCGATTTGCTCCGAAACGATAATCTTCGCCAACAACGATAACACGAGCACGCATCCAGCGTGCAACGCATACCGTGAGAAATTGCTCCGCGTGCATATTTTGAATGGCATCATTAAATGGAAGTGCCAGAATGTCATCTACGCCCGTTTTTTCGATGATTTCACACTTTTCTTTATAGGTAGTCAACATGGGACTTTGCCGTTTGGAGGACGGCGGTGTGGCAAAGGTCTGTACACCCGTTTTAAGCTTACGTTCTTCAGCCCGTTTCATCATGACAGAAAAAATACATTGGTGTCCGCGATGTACGCCGTCAAAAAAGCCGAGAGCAACTGCGCGTTCACTCGTCCCCGAGACGCCTGTCACAGAAGGGATATCACTTTCTTCATGAATTGGTATCATCCACGTGTTCACTTGATATCAAAAACCCTCTCAATTCGTAAAATGGGTGGTTCAGATGTTTCATCCGGATAAACAACGGCCACTAAAGTATCACCGAACATCGCACGAAAGCGATTCTCTGTTTCTCCGCTTTGACTATTGTTTTGTATTCTATCATTAAACGGTTCCAGCGGGAGTTTCTTTCCCACACGGAGTGCTTCCGCTTCATATTGCAGCAAAGCGATTGCCGGCATATAGGAAAAAACGCGTTCACGCGGTACCCACGGAATCGGAGATTGAAGTGTGATAAGTGATTTTAACGCATCCGGTGTGATGGCTTCTTCGATGGAAAAATCTCCGTTTCGTACACGCCGCAATTTCTTGCAATACCCACCGAAGCCCAAGGCCGTTCCAATGTCTTCGCAAATCGTTCGTATATAAGTTCCTTTCGAACATACAACCGAGAAATCAACGTCGATGGTTCCCGTTTCATCACAAGTAATTTCGTAAATGGTTGTATCAAAAATGGTTACTTCACGCGGTGCTATCTCGACATCGATTCCTTTTCGGGCATAATCATATGCCGGTCTTCCTTGAATTTTGATGGCGGAATAACGCGATGGGACCTGTGTCAAAGAACCTCGCAATTGCAATATGCACTCGCGAATTGGTGCGAAGTCTGTGGCTTGAAGCACATTGATTTCTTCCTGTGTAGGAAGCCTACCGCCGACGACGGCTCCCTCTGTGTCACCTGTTTCTGTGATTTTTCCGAGAGAAAGAGTCGCACGATACTCTTTCGAAACGTTTTCCATATACCGAATCATCTTAGTCGCACTGCCGATGCAAATCGGTAAAACCCCCGACGCAAACGGGTCGAGTGTCCCGATATGACCGACCTTTTTCACGGAAAAAAGACGACGAACCATGGAAACAACATGAAATGATGTCATTCCTTCCGGTTTATCAATTAATAGCAGGCCGCTTTCCGGTTCTGTCTCGCTCATTTATTCTCCAAAACAGCTGTGGCCTTCGCCACAATATCTTGATAAAAGTCTTCCATAGAAATATTATTGCCGTTAAATCCAGCCGCGCGATGATGTCCGCCGCCACCATATAACTCGGCGAATCCGGAAGCGTCAAATCCATCATTGCTTCTGACATTGACACGGATGGAGCCGTCCTCCGTCTCGCGAAGGACAAATGCCACGTTTACACCTTCTATATCTCGTAGCGTCGTCACTAAGCCATCTGCAGCACCTTCCGGAGCATTCGTTTTATCCACTAATGAGAGCGGTATCGTCGTAATGGCAATACGTCCGTGAGCAAATAGCTTCATTGCGGACATCGCCGCACCGTGTAAAAGTACACGACCAGCATTCGTCACGTCAAAAAGATAATACGCATTTTCGCACACATTGGCACCTGCATCCATCAAATCAGCTGCGATTCGCAAAGTGCCTGCCGTCGTGTTTTGGTAGGAGAAGCGCCCCGTATCCGATTGTATGCCAACCATTAAATTGTTTGCGATATATGCGTCCATAAGCATTTTCCCGCTAACGAGTTCAAAGTCGCAAATAAACTGATAAATCAATTCAGCCGTCGATGCGGAATCAGGGTCAACATAGAAAAGCTTTCCTGTAGACATGCTGGATGCATGGTGGTCGATGACAACGTGCTCCGGAGCCTTTTCAAATATGCTCCCCGCTGTGCCCATACGAGATGCGTCCGAGCAATCAACAGCGATAGCAAGTCCGATTTTCTGCACATAATCATCGATGACAGTCGGATTTACCACGATAATTTCTTCTTCATGAACCTGCATAAAAGCAAGCCGAGGTGGGATGGCTTCTTCGAGATAAACATATGCGTTTAAATGATTCTTCCGGAGTGCGGCACAAAGCGCCACTGCCGAGCCGACGCAATCGCCGTCCACTCGTGCGTGAGGAAAGATTCCAATTGACTTATCTTGCGGAATCACTTTGTGCAGTTCGAGAACAAAATCATTCATGTTGGTTGGCACGACGCTCATCCTCCTTACGAACACGGTCAATCATCGACATGAGCTCCATGCCCTTTTCGATGGATTCATCGATTGTAAATGTGAATTCCGGCACAACACGAAGCTGGATTCTATGTCCCACTTCGCGGCGAATAAATCCTGCCGCGCTGGAAAAAGCTTCTCTACATTCCGCTTTGTCTTTTGAAGAACCCATGACAGATAGATATACTGTCGCATGTGTGAGATCCTTCGACATACGCACCTCGAGGACGGATGTCATTATCGGAATCCGAGGATCCTTCAGCTCCGTCATAAGAAGTGTAGAGATAATCTTTTGTATCTCATCGCCCACACGGGCGGCCCTGTTTTGTCTCATACTTATTCCTATTACTTTCTTTTCACTTCTTGCATTTCAAAGGCTTCAACAATGTCGCCTTCCTTGATGTCGTTGAAGTTCTCGATCGAAATACCGCATTCGTACCCGGAAGCCACTTCCTTTGCGTCATCCTTGAAACGCTTGAGAGAAGCGAGTTTACCAGTGTGAACAACAATGCCATCACGGACAATACGAACTTCGGACGAACGTAAAACCTTACCGTCGAGCACGTAAGCACCACCGATGGTTCCGACAGATGCAACCTTGAATGTTTGACGAATTTCGATGTGGCCGAGTATGGCTTCTTCGAACTTCGGCTTCAACATACCGGTCAATGCCGCCTTCACGTCTTCAATTGCATCATATATGACTCGATAGAGCTTAATATCGACGCCGACTTCCTTCGCTTTTTCCGTAATCATTGCGCTCGGTCGAACATTAAATCCGATGATAATCGCATTTGATACGTCTGCCAAGGTAACATCAGATTCGGTAATTGCACCTACGCCACCGTGGATAACCTTGACGCGCACCTCTTCGTTCGAAAGCATTCCGAGCGATTGAATGACAGCTTCGACAGAACCCTGTACATCGGCCTTGATGATGAGGTTTAAATCCTTCATCTCGCCTTCCGCCAAAACCTGCGAGAGGTTTTCGAGCGTCATGCGGGAAGATTTACGTAATTGCGTTTCTCTTTGCTTGACTCTTCTCTTTTCAACCAGCTGACGAGCTACCTTGTCATCCGTTACTGCATAGAAGATTTCGCCCGCTTCCGGAACTTCCGGGAGACCTAAGATCTCGACTGGGATGGATGGGCCAGCCTTCTTTACAAGTGCGCCCTTGTCGTCGGACATCGCACGAATGTGGCCGATAATTGAACCGGAAACCACAGTGTCGCCGGAGTGGAGTGTTCCGCGCTGTACCAAAACAGTCGCAACAGGACCTCTCGATTTGTCGAGCTTTGCTTCAATAACGGTACCCTTGGCCTGTCTCTTCGGATCTGCTTTCAAATCCATAACATCAGCGGTCAAAAGAACCATTTCGAGCAACTCGCCAATACCCTCGCCAGTCTTTGCGGATACAGGAACGATAATGGTCTGTCCGCCCCATTCCTCTGGCTGAATGCCTTGCATGGAGAGTTCTTGTTTGACCTTATCCAGATTTGCACCCGGTTTATCAATCTTCGTAACAGCCACGATGATTTCGGTATTTGCGGCACGAGCGTGGTTGATTGCTTCAATCGTTTGCGGCATGACACCGTCATCGGCAGCCACCACCAGAATCGCGATATCCGTAACTTGAGCACCACGAGCACGCATCGTTGTAAAGGCTTCGTGACCTGGGGTATCAAGGAATGTAATCTGGCGGCCCTTTACACGAACGGTATATGCACCGATATGTTGTGTAATACCACCAGCTTCGCCCTTAACCACCGATGTCGAACGAACCTTATCCAAAAGCGATGTCTTACCATGGTCAACGTGTCCCATAACAACGACAACCGGTGGACGCGGTTTAGCATTCTCGCCTTGATCATCGCTGTCGTCAAAGAGAATGTCTTCCTCCGTAACAACAACGAGTGGCTCGGCGGTGATGCCGAATTCAGCAGCAACAAGAGCTGCCGTATCAAAATCGATTTCTTGATTCAGCGTTACAAGCATGCCCATGAGCATGAGCTTCTTGATGACATCGGCGCCACGCTTTTCAATACCCTCTGCCAATTCCTTTACGGTAATGAACTCTGGGAGCTCGATGTGCGTGAGCGGAGCCTTGATTACAGGTGCAACCGGAGCGATATATGTCTGACGCTTAGAACGCTTTTTACCCTTCGGTCCTGTATAGAACGTATCAAGTACGGAGTCATCCCTTAGTATTTCGGAAGCACCCATACCAGTAATGGCGGCTGTGGCCGCACGCATGTTAACACCACGACGGTCAGTCGTTGATGTCGTCTTGCCCGAATCCTTCTTTGAATCCTTGGAAGGATCCTTGCGATTCTTTTCAAAGGCATCGCGAGCAGCAAAATTTGCTTTCTCCTTTGTAGCCTCTATCGGCAAATCGCTCTTCGGCTTTGTCGAACGCTTCGGCTGATTGTGATTATTGCCGTAATCATCATCATCTTTATCTTTGCCGGCAAATCCACCCTGATATCCACCATTTCCGCCCGGTCTCGGACGATTGCCTTGATATCCGCCAGGACCACCCTGTGGGCGGTTGCCTTGATAGCCACCTGGGCCACCCTGCGGACGATTGCCCTGATATCCACCCGGGCCACCCTGTGGACGATTGCCTTGGTATCCACCCGGGCCGCCTTGTGGACGATTGCCTTGGTATCCGCCAGGACCACCCTGTGGGCGATTGCCTTGGTATCCACCTGGGCCGCCTTGCGGACGATTGCCTTGATAGCCACCTGGGCCGCCTTGTGGACGATTGCCCTGATATCCACCTGGGCCACCTTGTGGGCGATTGCCTTGATAGCCACCCGGGCCACCCTGAGGACGATTGCCTTGATATCCGCCGTATCCGCCGCCTTGTGGACGAACGTAGCTTCCGGTTTCACGAGTTACATTACCCGTGCCGGCTGTCGGTGCTTGGATAACTGATGAGGAAAGCTTTGGTTTAGTATCTGTTGCTGTTGCTTCCGCTGTCTTATTCGCAACTGGTTTTGCAGCAGGAGCGGTATTCGCCTGCTCATTTGATTTCGTTTCAGCGGCAGGTGCTTCTTTCACAATCGGCTTCTCTTTAACTGGTGCAGGAGCCGCCTTCGGTGAAGTCGGTTCCTCAACTGTCTTTTTAGACACGGCTTTCGCCTCGTCAGCCGGTTTCGTCTGCTTTTTCGTTGCAGCCTTCGATTCAGTCTTTGGCGCAGCCTTCGATTCAGCCTTTGGTTTCTCTTCCTTTTTTTCCGGTGTGGGAGCAACCGGTAAATCTACAGGAGCCGTCTCATCGGAAGGCTTCTTGGCTTTCTTATTTACGCGTCCGACTCGAAGTGTTTTCGTACCGGAAATACCACTGACCGTAATCTTCGGTCCTTGCTCTTCCGTCTTCACCTCATTGCTCACGGACTCTTTCAATTCTTTTTCTTTCTTTTCAGCCATTTACTGTCCTCCCATTCGCCTCGCTTGCCGATATGGCAAATCAATCCATCATTATCATTTATAACATCTCATCGATCATTTCTCGGCAAATGCCAAATAATCATCGATTTCTTTGGTTAACTTCTTTGCAAATCCCTCATCCATGATGGCAATTGCATTTCGATCGACCTTACCGATTGCGTGTCCCAAGCCTTCCTTTGTCGAGAAAAAGCGCACCGCAATCTCATTCTCCTCGGCCATATGTACGAGTTTCTTGTTCGCATTCTCCGAACCATCCGTCGCCAAGATAAGCATCTCCACAGCGTCCGCTCGCAAAGCCTGTGTCACCGTATCCGTTCCCGAAGTAATCTTTCCGCCCCGAAAAGCCAATCCAATAGTTGATAAAATACGCTTTTCTGTTGAAGAAATAAGCATTTGTCTCTCTTCTATCGACAGCTTATCGCTCGAAAAGAATTCGTTCGCGTCAGGCATTATTTTCGTCCTTTCTTTCTGTTACCATCGCCGCCAAAACCTCTTGTGTCTCGCTTCCGATGGGAGAATGAAGGCCCTTTTCAAAACGGTGTCCCTTCAAAGCCTCTGCCATGCAATTTCCTTCACGGCATACATATGCGCCGCGACCAGGCTTCTTCCCGGTCTCATCCACACTGATTTCACCGGTAGGAGACAAGACAATCCGCGTCAAGTCCTTTTTCTCTTTGCGTTCTCTGCATGTAACACACATACGCATTGGAATCTTCTTTTGCATTTTGTCATACTCCTTTCTCGTTTCAATGTCGATTACTCACATGCTATTTTCATGCAAGGCTTTAAAAGTTTTCCATCACGATTCAGGATTACTCCTCAATTGTGGTTTCTTCTTCTGTTTCTGTGACTTCATCCTCATCTGCCACAGTAAACTGTGCCATGATGTCTTCTCTTGCCATTTGATTGTATTGTGTCGAGCTCTTGATATCAATCTTCCAGCCTGTCAAACGTGCTGCAAGACGGACGTTCTGACCAGCACGGCCAATCGCCAATGAATATTGATGATCAGGAACAACTACACGAGCATTCAGTTCGCGACTTCCGTCCGGATTCGTGATTATTTCAGTGTCAACGCGCTCGACCTTTGCCGGTGAAAGTGCATTGCTGATGAAAATTGCAGGTTCTTCACTGAACGGGATGATATCAATCTTCTCTCCGCCCAACTCATCCATAACCGATTGAATACGTGCACCGCGTTGTCCAACACATGCACCAAGTGGATCAACATCCGAATCGCGTGAGAATACAGCGACCTTCGAACGAGAGCCAGCCTCACGGGCAACCGCGGCAATCTCCACGATTCCATCATGGATTTCAGGCACTTCCGATTCCAAAAGCTTCTTAACAAGAGCAGGATGACTTCTGGATACATAAATAATCGGGCGGCCGTTATGCTCTTCCACCTTCAAAATCAAAAACTTCATGTGTTGATTGAAGTTATAATGTTCGTCCTTCACCTGCTCCTGACGGGTAAGTGTCGCCTCTGCTCTTCCGATATCAACGAAAACATACTTGCTGTCTTTTCTTTGAATAACACCAGCAGCCAGTTCACCAATTTTATCGGAAAATTCATCCTGAATGCGGGCATGCTCTGCGGCACGAAGCTTCTGACTGATGGCGCTTTTAGCGGCAGCAGCAGCTAAACGACCTAATGACTCGACTTCGATGGTCATTTCAATAGTGTCGCCTTCCTCCAACTCGGAATCAATCTCATGTGCTTCATCCAACGATATCTGGGTCTTCGGATTGTCGACAATCGATACTACTTCACGAAGCTCATAAACATACATCTCACCGGTCTCGCGATCGATTTCTGCAAAAACATTATCATTCTGTCTCGCTTCTGAGAATTCACGCTTAAATGCTGCAACGATGGCTTCTTCAATCGCCTCGAAAAGCACCTCTTCTTCAATTCCTCTTTCCTTTGCTAATGCCTTAATCGCCAGCATTAATTCTTCGTTCATCATGATTGTTCTCCTTTATCCGTTAATCATTTCAAAGTCTTCTTTACAAAATCGGTTCAGTTAAAACGAATGGTTCTCTTGGCCGATGCGATCTCTTCGTAGGTAAAGGTATAATCTCGTGTGCCGGAATGAACCGTCACCTTATCCTCTTCCACTTTCGTAATCAAACCAACAAAATGCTTTTCTCCGTCCAATGCGGCAAAAAGAGAAATCTCGATCTCTTCACCCTCGTGGCGGCGATAGTCGCTCACGTTGTCAAAAGGTCGCGTCGCACCCGGCGATGAAACCTCAAAATAATCAGGTTCGCACGAAAGTGACTTCTCTAAAACCGGGTCAACCGCACGGGAGACATTTTCACAATCATCAATGGAGATGCCCCCTTTTTTATCAATAAACAAGCGCAGAAAATATGCCTGCCCTTCTTTCTTGTATTCGGCGTCCACCAAATCAAAGCCCATCTCCTCCACCACAGGTTTCGCGATGATAAAAGCTTCATTTGCGACCTTGGAACGTCCTTTCATGAATCAGCCTCCGAATCATTTTAGGTAAAAGAAAGAGCGGGCAACCAACCCACTCTTGTAAAGCATCTTCTATAACCATATAAATATTATCACTAAAAAAAGGATGTGGCAACCTCAAAAGTCCGAAATCCCCACAGCAGCGTGCTTTTGTTGTATTTTCACAACAAATTGACTTTTTTTTATCAAAATAGCTATTCAATTTATCCAACAATTCGGGTAGAATATAGTTAATCCAAATTTCAATCACTTGGATAATCAACAAAACAAGGAGATGATGCCAATGATAAAGGTAATTGCAGGAGAAAAGGGCACCGGTAAAACAGCACAGCTCGTAGATGATATTAACGAGCAGGCAAGAACAGACAATAACAATATCGTTTGTATAGAGAGAGGGAACCGTCTCGACCGTCTGTTAATGTACAAGATTCGACTCATCGATATCGATGAATATCCAGTAGAGGGATACAATCAATTATTGAGTTTCTTAGGTGGAATTTGTGCGAAAGATTATGATCTGACTCATGTTTATATCGACAGCATAATCAAAGTAACAAAGAACGATAACATGGATGATTTTGCGTCCTTCTTGGCCGCGTTAGATAAATTCTTAGAAAAAACAAAGATTGATGTTACGATTATTTGCAGTGGCTCGGGATTGCCAGAAGGCATCACCAAGTACTGCTGATTTTTTTCTTATCGTATAATTTTGGAGACGGCTTCTGAATTGCCCACAGAATGCCGTCTCTTTTCCTGTTTCTTTTCTTTCTCCTCCGCCGATATTACCGATATTGTCGATTTCACCGTTTTTGCTTGTTTTCAGGTATTTTGGTTGATTTCCCATTTTAAAGAAATTACAATATGTTGTACGAAAAGCACGCAAAGGAGAATCATTATGTGGAAAGATTTTAAAGCCTTTTTGTTCCGTGGAAACGTCATTGATTTAGCCGTCGCCGTCGTCATTGGTGCTGCATTTGGAAAGATTATCACTTCTCTCGTTGACAACATAATTATGCCTTGTATCGGTATGCTGACATCGAATATTGATTTTGCAGACATGAAATATGTGCTAAAGCCGGAAGTACTGGATAAGGCGGGTGAAGTCATCGAGAGCGAAGTCGCCATCGGATATGGCATACTCATAAACAACGTTGTTCAGTTCGTCATCATTGCATTTGTTATCTTTCTCGTAATTCGTTTGATGAATAAGGCCAAGGAAAAGATGGAGAAGCTTACGAAGAAGCAAGAAGAAGAGAAAAAAGAGCCGGAGAAGATTCCGGAGGATATCGTTCTTCTCACAGAAATACGCGATTATTTAAAGGCAAAAAACACCTGATGTACCAACACATACGTCGTTGCATATTTCTTTGCAACGTGATAAAGTGAATAAAACTTCAAAAAGGAGGCAATAAATGCGACACAATTTATCGATTCTTGTAGAAAACCAAGCGGGTGTGTTGTCACAAGTTGCCAACCTATTCGCACGACGTGGTTTTAACATCGAGAACTTAGCTGTCGGCACGACGCAAAACCCGGAGATTTCCCGTATTACCGTTAGTGTCATCGCTGACGACGAGCAAATCAAGCAAGTCGTTAAACAGCTCCACAAGTTACCCATCGTCTTAAAGGTCAAGAGACTTGAACCCGATGCACATTTTACCCGTGAGCTTGTTTTCATTAAGGTAACATGTGATGCCAAGACCAGAACCGCCGTCATTCAAATTGTTGATATTTTCAGAGGACATATCGTCGACGTCTCGCCTACTACGGCAACCATAGAGATTTCTGGTGACAGCGACAAGATTCATGCTTTGCAAGAATTACTGACACCGTTTGGTATTCTCGAAATGGTCCGTACAGGACTGATTGCCATCGAGCGAGGAGACCGTGTCCTTTCTCTAGAAGAATAATCCGAAACGCATTTTTTCCCATTATCTCTTCACATTAATTTTGTCTAATCATCTGATGATTGGAATATAAACAGCGTGTAACAAACACGCTTTTGGAGGTAGAAACAATGAAAAGAGTTTACAAAGATCAGGAATGCCAAACCCATGCGCTGGACAACAAAACCATCGCCATCGTCGGATACGGCAGCCAAGGTCATGCTCACGCGCTGAATCTCAAAGAGAGTGGGTTCAACGTCATTGTCGCCCTCTACAAGGGTTCCCCATCGTGGGCTCTTGCTGAGAAAGCCGGTCTTCAGGTAATGACGACGGCTGAGGCGACAAAGGTCGCTTCTGTCGTCATGATTCTTATTAATGACGAGAAGCAACCCGAAATGTACGAGAAGGATATCCTTCCGAATTTGAAACCCGGTCAGGCGCTAGCCTTCGCCCACGGCTTCAACATTCACTATCAACGCATCGTGCCGCCGAAAGATATCGACGTTTTCATGATTGCACCAAAGGGTCCCGGTCACACAGTTCGTATGGAATATGAACGTGGACGTGGCGTTCCGTGCCTTTTCGCCGTCTACCAAGATTACACAGGTAATTGCCGCGATATCGCATTTGATTACGGTCACGGCATCGGTGGCAGTCGTGCCGGACTTCTTGAGACGAGCTTCCGTGAAGAGACCGAGACTGATCTTTTCGGCGAACAAGCCGTGCTTTGTGGCGGCGTATCCGAATTAATGAAGTGTGGATTTGAAGTGCTTTGCGAAGCTGGTTACGACCCGGAGAATGCTTACTATGAATGCATGCACGAGATGAAGCTCATCGTTGATATGGTATACCAAGGCGGTCTTTCCCGTATGCGTTATTCTATTTCTGATACGGCAGAATACGGTGATTATTGCATCGGCAAACGCATCATCACCGAAGATACCAAAAAGGAAATGAAAAAGGTACTTTCTGAGATTCAGGACGGAACGTTTGCACGAAATTGGATTCTCGAAAACCAAAGCGGCCGCATGAACTTCAATGCACGTCGCAGAATCGAACAAAATCATCCAATCGAGCAAGTCGGCAAGGAGCTTCGTGCTTTGATGACCTGGAACACGGATAATTAAGTTTACTTCATGAAAATAAACCAAAAAGCGGTGACCTCCAACGAGCTCACCGCTTTTTGTTTCCATGAATCAATAGAACGTGGTTTTCACGCACAGAGCGAATCAATAATTCTTCGCTTGTATTTCGAAATAGGCTTGTGGATGATTACATACCGGGCAAACAGAAGGTGCTGCTTTACCAACATGAATATGACCGCAATTCGTGCATTTCCATACAACAACACCGTCCCTTTCGAATACTTCACCTGCTTCAAGACGTCTTGCTAATTCGCGATAACGAGCCTCGTGCTCTGCCTCAACCTTACCCACAGCCTCAAATTGTGCAGCAAGCTTGGTAAAGCCTTCCTCTCGCGCTTCTTCGGCAAATCTCTTATACATATCCGTCCATTCTTCGTTCTCACCGTCTGCAGCGGCCAATAGATTTGTCAATGTGTCTTTGATTTCATCATCATTTAGCGCCTTGAACCAGAGCTTCGCGTGCTCGCGCTCATTTCCACTGGTCTCCATGAAGATATTCGAAATCTGTACAAATCCTTCTTTTTTTGCTTTCGATGCAAAATAAGTATATTTGTTTGTTGCCTGTGATTCTCCTGCAAAAGCGGTCCATAAGTTCGCTTCGGTTTTTGATCCCTTTAATTCCATGATGCAAGTCCTCCATTTGTTTTATTCCGTAGTGTTTCCACTTGTTCGGCTGTTCATAGGTCACGACGCTTTGTATTTTTCTTCTTGCAACTCGGACATATTCCTGTCGCATAGAGCGAATATTGAGCGACATCAAAGGTCGTCAAAGAAGATGACGGGGTCGGCTCATCGCATTCAAAGTCATAAACATCGTGACATTGACTACAAAAGAAATGTCCATGAAGGTGGGTATATCCATCGAGTCTGATTTCACCGGTATCCGATGGAAGCATTAGAATTAATCCATACCCTGCTAAAACATCCACTGTATTATAGACTGTCGTCTTTGAAAGCGATGGGTTTGACGATTTTAGCGCTGAATAAACGGTATCAATCGTCGGATGTGTGCGATGCTCCAGTAGATAACCATAGACAGCAATACGTTGTGGTGTCGTGCGAATATTTTGTTGCTTGAACCGACTCAGGATGATTTGCTTCGTGCTGTCCTTCATGTGCATTTCCCCTTTCTTTTTTGTAGTGTTTACTATATTGTAATCATTACAACTTAAAGAGTCAACCCCTTTTCTCGAATTAATTCATTGGGCGTATTTCGATGACATCAATCCTTTTTCTTTTTCTTTTTCTTTTTCTTCTTCTCTTTGTTCTTCTTCTTATCGGATTTATTCGTTGAATCAAGGTCACTTGAAGCTTCTTTTACAAATTCACTTATCGGTTCTTCTGTCACAGGCGCAGAAAGAGAAAGATGAGGCTTATTGGGAACACTATCCAGTAATCCCTCGAGCTCATCAATCATTTGTCGTATTCCCTGATTGGCTAATTGATAATATACAGCACGCCCTATTTTTCTTGATTCAACAAGGCCTGATTCCACAAGAAGCATCATGTGATGCGATAATGTCGGCTGTGTGATACTAAGATGTGATAGGATTTCCTTGGCGCACATACGCTCCTCATTCGATAGGAGACGAATGATGGATAGACGAGTTTCGTCACCTAAAACAAGAAAAGCTCTCTCCGTCTTATTCATGAATACCTCTTTCGCAATATTAAGTCGGAAGAGGACAAATCATCAAGCAATTAATTGCCCCTTCAAGGCCTCTTCAAAATCGGATAAATTTGCACAGGCTACGATTTCTGTCGTATCTTCAAGAAGAATATCATCTTCTCCTCGAACCAATACCGTCATAGGAACGCCCATTTTTCGCAAAAGCAACAATTGATATTCTTTACTCGGCTCAGCCGCCAAGTATTTTGAAAGCATACGTAAAACCTGTTTGCCGTCTTCAAGATAGATGCCGGACAGACGCATTAGATGATCAACTACATATACGCTGAAAACATCATCAAAAATCATGCTGGTTTTCTCCGGAAAGCATGATGTAAATGCTGTCATCGCCAGCTTTGAGACGAGATTCAGATTCATAAAGTCATCTATCGGAATGCAAAAGCTTTTCACATCCGGCGAAAAGATTTCCTGTAATTGTTCAACTGTCAATTCGTTTTTCAATGTTTGAATTCGAGCAATTCTGGCAAGAACACGATCTTTAGGAAAGAATGTCTCCTGCCCGCTCGTTGTTGCCTTGTGGATGAACCATGTCTCGGGGATGAGGTGCATACGCTTCCAACGATAGAGCGTGCCGTACGAAATATGAGTTGCACGTAAAAGCGCTTTTTTTGAAATTAACTCTTCTTGTATCATTGTCGCCACCTCGTCTCAAGTAATTGCACGATTCACCAATATCATGGTTTCCTTCGTATCTACTATTATAGGGTAACAATGTTACAAGAAAAAAACGTTCTAATAGCATATCGCTTTCAAATGACAGTCACTCACATATATCGATTCACACAAACCTCCCGTGCATTACTCATTGCAATTGACTATCAATGAAATCCTGAATGGCGTTGACGGCATCTTCAATGGATGGTGCATAAATCACGTGCTCAACTAAATCCTTGAAGAAAATAACGCTTAAAATGCAAAGAGTAATCATGATGACGAGCGCAATGATGTACCAAATCATGACGGCACGAGAGAGATTCTTGCGGCTCTTTTTCTTTCCCGCCACAGTAAGAATAATCGAAAAAATAAAGCCGATAACCGGAATCGTATAGAGAAGCAATAAGAAGAATGCTCCAGCAGTCGATAAAGGCTTATACTCCGGTGGTAAAACAATGGGCTGATCTTTCTTTTCTTCTTCAGGCTGATATTGTGGTTGATTAACCGGTGTGAAATCCTCCATCGACGAGACGGATGTCATCGGTTCTTCGATAACCGTATCGACAACGACAGGGGTAGCTTCAACAACAGGTACAGCAGCGACAACAGGTGTTGGCACAGGTGTACTATCTTGAACATCCTCAATAATCGGTGCGCCTGGATCGAATTTTGCTATCGGAACATCCTTCACTTCTTCCACTTCAACAGTATTCGAATTATCCGGCAATGATACAAGATTGACCACTTTAGCCTCTTCGATTGCCTCTTCCGCTGGCACTTCTGGTGCGGAAACGACTTCCGGCTCTGCGCTAACGGTTACTTCTTCGATTGTTTCTTCTACAGGCGCTTCCGATTCGGAAACAACTTCCGGCTCTGCGCTCACAGCTACTTCTTCGATTGCCTCTTCGGTCGCATCTTTCGGGACCTCATCGACATCGTCCATGTCTTCTTCTGCTGATTCAGGGGCTTCATTTAAGGACACCACAGGGGTGCCACAGACCGAGCAAAACTTTACACTCGAATCCAATTCTGCGTTGCATGATGAACATTTCATAGAATGTACCTCCTATCCTGGCAAGTCAGTTACATTCATTATAGCATCGCATATTCGCTTTGCGGTCATATTCACGGAAAATAAACATTTTTATTTGAAGAGTTCGTCCGTTCCATAAAACAACAAAAAAAGATTCCGAAGAAAAATCTTCAGAATCTTGGTGGGTAGTATTGGACTCGAACCAACGACCCCTTGCATGTCAAGCAAGTACTCTAACCAGCTGAGCTAACCACCCGAACGTTTGACATTATACTTGATGAATGCCAAGTTGTCCAGCAATAATTACACACTCTCTCCAATTCGATTCATGGCATGATTTATCATGTTTTCGGAATCGTTGCGATGATATATTGTCCGCTTTGAAGAGTCAATCGCATCGTACGATTTCCCGGATTCGTTGTATTGAGCTTTTTCCCTGTCGCCGAATAGCGGTTAATGGTCATATATCGGAGTGAGATGTCCGATTCGATGACGAATTGTTGCTGCGAATCCGTACTATTCGTTATCACGAGATACACGTTATCATCCGTGGCAAATGCATACGACGAAAGAAGCGGTGTATAGGGTGTATCCTCATTGTATTTAAGTGGTGCTGCCCAAGTGGTTTCCGTAGGGCGTGCATTCTCTATGATACCCAGCTTGTTCATAACGCGAAGCATTGTCATTTGATTCGATGCCTGTTGCGCTCGATTGTCTTCCGATAGCATATCGTCCGAGAATAGCAGCTCCGATTCAATATCGCCGCTAAACGAGCTCATTTGTAAATCCACCATCATGGTTGATGTATAGTGGCCGACATCGCTCAAGAAGAAGTCGACATACATAGCAGCCGAAATCTCATTTTGATTCAGAATAATCTGGTTCTCCGACACGGTCTCCGAAATCATTTCGACAGTCGACGAGGAAATGAATTCCCCACTGGTATCCAAAGGTCGGGAAATAATTCGCGGAATACCATCCTTATAATCTAAATACATCTTTTGCAAAACATTTGAATAAAGATCAGATTCTGAATCAACAGCTAGCAAAGAAGCATTCGACATACGGAAATCTGACGTATGATAATCTGCCAAGGACTGCATCGTTCCACCCGAATAAATCATTCCATCAAGATAGACCGCGCGGTCCTTCATATCCATATAATGAAGTGAGTCGGTGAAAAGAGACATCACATAATCCACATAGCTTCCACGTTGCAAATCACTCTCGAAAAGCCCGTTATCATCGCGTATTTCAATCACAAATCGATCGAACTGACGACTCCATGGAACCGCCGTGCCATTATCAATACGAAGCTTACCGTATGGGTCAGAAATACTGCCGCAAAGATAGCCCATCAATGCGTCAATATCTTCCTTTCCCACCGATGAATCAATTACAATCCAAGGATTTGCACCACTTTGCTTAATTAACCGAAGAGAAGCCTCCAAAGAACGAACATTATTCATCGTCTGTCCGTTCTCATTGCACATCAAGGGTTCATTTCCGACTGCGAGAAAAACATCATCGGTATGCGACCCGACCATGCCGATTTCCAAATTATCCAATCGAATATAGGATGGGCTCGCTGTCGCTACAGCGTCTGCAAGTGATGGTGCAATCATCGGATCGGCGTATGATTCTCGACCTAGATTCACACCGTCAACATATAGATCTCCGCTACCATAAAAACCGATATTTAGAGTAAGCGAAACAGTATCTTGTGATACCGAAGCCGGCCACGCAAAAACATAAGAGTATTGCCGCCAATTACCTCCGACGTCAGAGAAAGTCGTTCCTATCGGTTCACCTACACCGGCAAGCCATACCATGACCGCGTCATCCTCGATATTGGATTGTTTGAGCCATACATCAATACGATAGAAGGTTTTTTCCTCCATTGGAATGACATTATCGCGGGAAATCACCTGTGATACGAAATGCGGATTATCTTCTGCCTCACCGTTATTAGCCCCGCCAAACAAATGCAAGGCTCGTTGACCCGTGGCTTGTGGCGAATCAGAGACAGTTTGCGCTGTCGTGTTTTCGCCATATACATTCCATACACACGCATCTGCCGCTCTGCTATCCGATCCAATAGAAGAAACCGGAGCAGAAAGGTAACACATATCTCCATCGCGCACATCATCTTCAGCAATGATCTCATCAATTTTTACTTTGGTAAATAAAGATGTAAAGTACACATTGTTTTCGTGTGATACAACAATTCGATCACCAGAAGCCACACCAAACGCACCCGCGTTGGTCGTTTCACCCGCTGTTACACTTTCCCATTTATCATTGCTTTCGGAAAAAGAATATACCGTTCCGAGATCATCCAAAAGAAGAATTTCGCCAGTCGGGAAAACGGAAATCTCTTCAGGAGTCATCGTTCCGCCTAAAAGGCATTCATGCCGAGTAAATTGGAATGATTCACTCTCGTCATTCCACGTTCCGATTGCCATCTGCCCGAGACTGCCTACTAATACAAACCTTCCGTTCGAATATGAAGAAGCAACCCAATTATCGTTAACAGAAAACAATTCATCGGACGACAGTTCACGGAATACCGTTCCGTTGGAGGAAGTAAAAAGCGCGCCATGCTTACCCGCTAATATGATATGCGTACCATCACTCACAGCGGTTTGTAAATCCTCGTTGGTAGAAATATTCGATGCAACAACTCCCGTGCTGGTAGCCGTTAATACCAAACCTTTCTCACCACAGGCGATTCCGACTTTCCCAATGGAAGAAACGGCAAGAATTTGTGGAGAAAGATCATCCTCTGGCGTTATCGTGCTCCATGTTCTACCATCCGAGGATATATAGAACACACCACACGAAGTGACCGCACAATATCTACCATCCGATGCCGATATATCAATAATAGGATCCTTGGTCAAATCTGAGGAAATACTAATAGGCGAAGTCGACAAGATGTCGGAAATCACCGTGCCATTTTCACAAAGTGCCATCGTTATCTTGTCGCTAGATGAAAATCCGACAATGTTCGTATTCGAATATAAGCCATTTGTATCTTCTTGGAGATTCCAAATGCCGAATTGGTTAACCTGATAATCTAGAATTTGTGCATCGAGCTTTTCGGTCATTTTTCCGGTTTCATCAACAGAAAGAATACGAAGCTCTCCACCCGAATAGAAGCCATTGGTCATGCTTTCAGGGATGTTCGATGACTGTTTTAGGTAAATATAGTCGTCTTGTGCATCCTGTAAGGTGAAAACATCTTCAACATATGTGTTTTCGAAGGAAGGATCCATAACTAAATTCGTGCTAGGAATCGAGCTGAGATTAACGCCATAGCCACCTGCAGGAATGCCGGTGGACGTCGCATTTACGCGAACCGTTTGATACTCGGATAACTCACCAAATATTCCGAGACTGATAAAAATAAACACAGCCGCCAGGGTAAAACATGTAATGGTAATCCACGCAACAACAAACGGGCGTTTGCGAAAACGCTCGCTTAACCTTCCGTTACGTCGAAACCAAGGAAACATTTAGACTACCTCCGAGGAAATCCCCTCTAAACGCATCTTGTCTTTCAGTTCGAGTTCCATAGCCGCTCGTCTCTTTTTTGAAAGATAGAAGAAGCATACCGGTAGCAACAACATGGCAAACAATTCAAGCAAGTAAATGATAACGGTTAGAACGACATCGTTTTCGGGAATTAACATCGGGATCACGCCACCAAAGAGATTAAATACCATGTGCATAAGAATGGAAGCCCAAATACTTCTTGTCAAATAATATATCGAGCCAAGTGCCAAACCTCCGAAGAAAGCATAGATAATCTGAATCGGCTGCCCATGCAAAAGACCGAACAATAATGATGTAGTGATAATCGCAATCGACGGGCGTGAACAGGAAAGCATCGAGTCCAAAACCACACCGCGGAACATAAACTCCTCGACAAAAGGAATAAGCAGCACAGTACACGCCATCTCGATGACCTTCTCCGCAAATATTGGCGATGATTCATCCATCATTTCCGTATACTCGGCCAAGGAATCACTAATAAAAGGTACATCAAAGTTCGATATCAAATAATCGACACCCAGAAAATACATAGAGGAAAATCCTGCCATGCCAAAAGCAATCAATGCAATAATACCGATAGTTTTTCCATCGAGCTTATGCCCCATAATCGTATTTGTCTGGGTCATTGTACGAACAAGCATGAAAATACCAAAAATGCAAAGTGAAATAATGGCATCCACAAGAGTAAATGTGCCCGTGTGGTTAGATAAATCATCATCGAAAATAGCAGCCACAGCAACACCTGCAATAATTGCTGAAATAAAATAGAGTGCAATCGTAACTGCCGGAACAATGGTATAACTTAAAAAGCGTTTTGCGTGTATATTCATGCTTTCGTCGTTCCTCCTGCAAGAGAAGATGATTTATTGGGATTTGTCGCATCAAAACGACGCATAAAAACGGAAAAAGCGGCGTTCAATTCTTTCTCGCTTTTAATCGAATAAAAGTATTGATCTCCGTTTTTGGCAAATTCCGTGCGCATAATAACGAGCTCGGGGTCAGCATGATTGCCATCATCGGGCTCGTAATTATACATCACAGCATATTCAATTTTATCTATGAAAAACGAATCAATCATCGAAAGGTAATATTCTTTACCATTCGATGCGTCGCGGATGATGGCTAATGCATCCTCCGAATGATTCGAGCGATGCGGAAAAAACCCGAAAGCGGGCTTCTTCGACTTACTCTTCTTCGTCTGCGTCGTCTTCATCTTCGATTTCTGCTTCCTCGCAAAGACGGTCATACTCGGCATAAATTGCATCTGCTTCTTCTTCGTCTAAGCTCATCAAGCCTTCTTCACCGTCTTCGAGTTCGACAACCTTAGTAATCACCAATTCAGGCTCTTCATCGTCCATCGTAACAAGCACGCAATAAGACTTATTATTGAATTCGAAATCATCGACTAAAGCCAATTGATACTCTTCACCAGTCTCGGCATCAACCATCGTGATGATCGCTTCGTCTTCGCAGCCGCAATTGCAGCCTTCTTCATTCTCGTCACAATCGTCGTGATCACAGCCACAACCACAATCATATAACATAAACATTCCTCCGTGTTGAATAATCTCATCCAATTAATCCTGCGCTTCTGATGCGCAAGACGATTCATTATACCATGAAATATTCTCAGTTGCGATGCATATCTAAATACTCACGTAAAATGATTTCTGCAGCAACCTGATCAATTACATTTTTCTTCTTACGCCCGTCAAAACCGGTCTGTCTCAAATATTGAGAAGCAATCACCGTGGTGTATCTCTCATCTCGAAATTCAGGCTTGATGCCGACAGCTTCTTCGATTTTTCTACCAAAAGCATTGGCCTTACGTTCCGATTCGCTCTCTGTACCGTCAGTTCTCTTCGGTCGACCCATGACAATCGTATCGACTGTTTTCTCTTTCACAATTTCGGCAATCCTATGCAATGCAAATGCATCATCTTCACCATTCCAAGAAATCGTCTCGAATCCTTGGGCAAGCATGCGAAGCGGATCACTCAGTGCAATGCCGATTCTGCGCGTGCCAAAATCGATTCCCATCACTCGACTCATCAGTCACCCATCCTCAGCCCTTATTCTTCATCTGAGAACAATACTCGCGAACAATCACTTCTAGTAATTCATCACGTTCCATACGACGAATCACTCCGCGTGCACCTTTATAATTGGTGATATAGGTCGGATCGCCCGAAAGGAAATAACCAACTAATTGATTAATCGGATTATATCCCTTCTCCTCTAAAGCTTCCAAAACAAAGGTCATCAATTCACGAACGTCTTCCGACTTATCCATATTGAACGAAAACCTTGCTGTCTCTGAACTAACCATATCGAACACCTCCAAGCATAAAAGAACTATATTAATATTAACACAGTGCCTTCGAAAATCGTCAAAAAATATAGCGAATTAATCATTTTTTCATAATGATTATCTACATATCGCGAAGAAATCAGATTATTCCGCCCGTTGAAATGGAATTCGTACGATATCTCCGGGCTCAAATGGCGCACTATTTGTAATGTCACAGGCATTACCGCGTGATTTTAGGTATTCTGCCGAATAGCCCGTAAAGGAGCCGTCATCGTGAAGTTTTTCAACCAGAACATCAACCGGTTTTCCTTCATATCGGGAAAGAATACTGTTTTCCATCTGCTCAGACAGCAAACGGAAGGCCTCTGCCCGACGTGCTTGCACCTCCGGAGATACATGCTCTTTCATCGCGGCAGCTTTAGTCCCATCCCTTTTGGAATAAGGAAAAACATGAATATGTGAAAAGGATATCTTCTTGCAAAACGCCATGCTCGCATCATGCTCTTCTTCCGTTTCACCCGGAAATCCTACAATAATATCGGTCGTGAAGAGCGCTTGTGGCATTGCCTCTCGAATTTGCATAACCACGGCTTCATATTCCGCCGACGTATACTTTCGATTCATGCGAGCAAGCACCGTATCGCATCCACTTTGCAAGGAAAGATGAAAATGTGGACAAAGCTTACTGAGTGTTTTGATGGTGGAAATAAAAGCCGGTGTAATGGAATAAGGCTCTAATGACCCCAGTCTTATTCGTCGTACATTCGGGATGGCTTCAATCGCAACCAGTAATTCGCTCAAGGCAGAAATATCATGTCCAAGTTCTTTTTCAAACGAGCAAATATGGATGCCAGTTAATACAAATTCGTGAAAACCACGTAATCCGAGCGCCTCAATTTCCTGTAAGATTGCTTCACGAGATCGGCTTCTCACGCGTCCGCGCGCAAAAGGGATAATGCAATAGGAGCAAAAATTATTACAGCCGTCCTCAATCTTGATAAATGCGCGCGTCTCTTCCCGAGAAAGTACCGGACCGCGCTCAAAATAATCTGTCTCAATTGGCAGCTGTGCAATGCTATTTTTCGCTTCCGAATCGTTTTTCGACAGAGCCATATAGGCTTCGACTTCATCAACGATACTCGACCTGCCCGCCGTTCCAAAAGAAAGGTCCGCGAGCTGCTCATTTTCGTTCATTTCAACATGACAGCCCATCGCTACAATAACCGCATTCGGCGCCGTTTTTCGTGCCTTTCGAATCATCTGACGAGACTTCCTATCCGCCTCCCCTGTCACGGTGCAGGTATTGACGATATACACATCAGCCTCTTGGGGACAATCCGTCGTTTTATACCCTCGATTCTCGAATGATGCGCGCACGGCATCTGTCTCATATCGATTCACTTTGCATCCCAAAGACAGAAAGAAAACATTCTTAGACATACACTACAACCTTTACATATCACGATTCTTTGCATTGACAGAAGCACTTCATGTGCTAAACTAATTTACATAAAAGAGCTCGAAAAAGCAATGCTTTGTTCGGGCATGGTCACTAAGGAGGATTCCCGTATGGTTCGTTTTCCGATTCGTTTTAATGGCATTACTGATGTGAAGGACTTTGTTCATATCGTTAATTCTTATCCTTATGATGTTGATTTATCTTGTGGTCGATATGTGGTGGATGCGAAATCCATCATGGGCATTTTCAGTTTAGAGCTGCAATCCGCTATTGACCTCGAAATTCACAGCAACACATGTGATGATTTAGTCGAAGCATTGACGCGATTCCGCACTGAAGACTGATTGCGTCTTCGCTTACCATTCATCCAAGCATTACGTCTGTAACATCATAGCGAAAAGAACGGAACCTCGCTCCGCCTTTTCGCTTTTTTCTTGGCGCATCAGAGCAAAATCACTGCTTCTTACGAATTCTCGCGCGCTTTTTAGCATTCCTCATCTCATCTTCATTCAGAACGATTGAAAAATCGATACGGCGCATCAATGTATCCGCCGCTACCACCTTGACACGCACCTTCATTCCAATGCGATAGACCTTCGGTAAACGCTTGGCCCGAGCCTCCATCTTTGCCTCATCAAATTCATAATAATCATCCATCGTACGGAAAGGCACAAAGCCCTCCACGGTATTCTCTAAGCGCACAAATATTCCGGCATTGAAAATACTCGAAATCAATCCGACATATTCTTCTCCAATATGTTTCACCATATATTCGGAAACCTTCTGATCGACACTTGCCCGTTCTGCCTCAATACTATTCCGCTCCATGTCACTACTGTGTAAAGCCACCTCGTCGACATGGTTACGGAAATAACTCGTTTTATGCTCTTGATGCAGATAGCTCTTGATAATCCGGTGAATATAGAGATCCGGATACCGACGAATCGGCGAGGTGAAATGGCAATAGTAATCCGAGCTCAAACCATAGTGTCCGAGATTTTCCGCCGAATACTTCGCTTTTGCCATAGAACGGAGAAGAATCTGATTCAATGCCGGGGCAAATGGTTCATCGGCGATTCTCCGCATTATCGATGAAATGTAGGTGGACGAAATCTTCTCGTACGGAGTCGTATGCACACCAAAAAGTCGCGCCACATGCATAAAATCGTGAATCTTCTCTTCCTGTGGTTCTTCGTGAACACGATAAACGAAAGGCATTTCCATGTGATTAAACGTATACGCCACAAATTCATTTGCAAGAATCATCAATTCCTCAATAATGCCATGTGCATAATTGATTGGGTAAGCATAAATGTCCGTTGGCTCACCATCAGCATTCAGTTCCACATGTGTCTCCGGGAAATCAAACTCAATCGCGCCTCGTTTCGTGCGATTCTCCGAAAGGAGCTTCTTTATATCGCGGAGTGCTTCAAACATGGGTAAGAAATCGCGATATTCGTCAAGATACTTCTGCTCGAAAAGAACGCCATACACTTCGTTATAAGAGGTTCGCGCATCACTTTGTATCACACTCTCATAAATATTGCCCGTCTCGACATGTCCGTTTTCATCAATGAGCAAGTCAACGGTCAATGTCAAACGAGGCACCTTCGGATTCAGGCTGCAAAGTCCGTTTGAAAGCTTCGGCGGTAGCATCGGAATGACACGGTCAACCAAATATACTGATGTCGCTCGTTTGAGCGCCTCTTTATCGAGCTCCGTCCCGCTTTTCACATATGAGGAAACATCGGCGATATGCACCCAAACATGGTAGCCAGAGTCTCTTCTCTCAATGGATATTGCATCGTCCAAGTCTTTGGCCTCTTCTCCGTCAATCGTAATGGTTCGCAAAGCGCGCAAATCCTTACGACCGCCAGCAATAGCTTCGCGTACATCTTCTTCCGAAAGCATATTAGGAAGCGGTGCAACCTCTTCTAGTACTTTTTCAGGGAAAACCTGCTCCAGACCGTATTGACGCAAAATAGATAATATCGCAATATCGTTTCGACCGGGGTCTCCTAAGACCTCGATGATTTTTCCTTCATAACGTGTACCAGACGCATTCGGATTTGTAATCTCACAAACGACCTTCATATCGTATGGTGCACCATTCAGATGGTTGTGATGGATAAAAATTTGTCCGTATTGTGATGTCGGATATCCCGGATCAGGAAAAACAACACCATCAAAGCCCACCTCGCGCAAAATGCCAACACATTGATTTTGTACTGCCAAAGGTCCGCGCGGCGCATTTTCGCTGATTGGCGCGAAGCCCGAATTCGCATTCTTTGATTTCGTACCGTAATGATTCACCACTGATTCGCTCTTCAGCTTACCTGTCGACATTGGCTTCTTGTTCTTCCCATTCCTTGCTCCTGTGCCTTTGTTGGAGTTACGCGAAGATGCGTTGCCACTATAATGATTGAATTTATTCCCACGGGAGCCTTTATTTATTCTTCTTGCCATATTGATTTCCTTTCATAAAACAAACTGTCATAAAAGAGGAACATCACATTCGTTACCTCTATTATGACAGTAAATGCACAGAATATATAGAACAGCGGAACAAAATCCGTGTCAGAAAAGCGTTCGAATCAGAATCCGCGAGCGAAGATCAAGAATAAGGAGATGGAAAGCACAGCAAAGAGTGTAACAACAACTGTTGTAATCTTCTTCAGCTTCTCATCCAGTGTTCTTCCCTTTTGCTTATCAAAGAAAGTATCCGAGCCGCCGCCAATAACGCCGAGGCCATTATCATTTCCTTCTTGGAAAATGACCAAGACAACTAATGCGATGCATACGAGAATGTCAAACGATGTAAGAATGTAGGCAAGTATTTTCATATATCTTCCTCCCATAAAGGACACTTTCTTTTGTAACCGTTAGATGATACCACAAGAAAAGTGCGGAATCAACTTATTTATAACGAATCGCTTTGTAAATTTCGCTCGCGGTAAAGGGCAATAAAGCCAGTCCGAGAATCGGCAACCAACAAATCGCCGGCAGCATCACGTTATTGAAAATTCCATTCACAACCGGAATATAGATTACAGCAAACAGCAATGCGATGGAGCCCAACACAGCGACATTCATTGACTTGTTCGAGAACAATCCCAATTTAAAGACGGAGGAGTGTTCCGAACGCGCGCTGTATGCACGAAGCAGCTCTGCCATGATTAATGTAGCAAAAGCCATCGTACGGGCACCTTCAATCGGCACCGCGTCATTCACGAAGAAGACTTGCAAGCCAAGAACAAAGGAAGTGAATACTGCCGCAAATATCGCGAGACTCTGCACTGCAATACTAATCTTCATATTCTTATTAATAATCGACTCTGACTTCTTTCTCGGCTTACGTGTCATGATATCCGGTTCACCCTTTTCTCTACCGAGAGCGAGTGCCGGGAAGCTGTCCGTAACAAGGTTCAACCACAAAAGCTGAATAGCGGTAAGCGGAGTTCCTATTCCCGGAATCAAGGATGCAGGAATCAAAGAAATAATAAAGATGACGAGAATCTCACCGACATTACAAGAGAGTAAGAATCCGACGAATTTACGAATATTGCTGTATATGATACGACCTTCTTCAATGGCATGAACAATCGTCGCAAAGTTGTCATCCGTCAAAATCATGTCAGCAGAGTTCTTTGCAACTTCCGTACCTGTTATACCCATGGCAACACCGATATCCGCCGACTTCAACGCCATGGCATCATTCACGCCGTCACCGGTCATGGACGCAATGTGGTCGTTGTTTTTCAATGCATTTACGATACGCACCTTATGGTCCGGAGAAACACGAGCATAGACATTAGTATTCTCACAAGCAACCTTTAATTCGTCGTCTGAGATCAAATCGAGCTCCGCGCCCGACATCGATCTGCTGTCTTCATTCATCATGCCAAGATCATTGGCAATAGCCGTCGCCGTGTCCTTATAGTCACCGGTAATCATAACGGCGCGAATACCCGCCTTCTTACAAATCGCGATGGCATCCTTAGCCTCCGTACGAGCAGGGTCAATCATTCCGATTAAGCCTATAAATGTCATCTTGGATTCATGCTCAAAATCAGCAATAATCGAAGATTGATTCTCATATGTGCGATAAGCAAAAGCCAAGACACGAAGCGCTCTGGAGGCGAAACTGTGATTCACCTCCATAATGTGATTCTTCACTTCGGAAGTCATCGGGAGATCCCTTTCCCCGTCAAAATACATGACGCAAGCATCAAGAACGATGTCCGGGGCACCTTTAGTGAAAGAAACAAGTGCATTGTCAACAATACCCGGATGATATGTGGTCATCATCTTACGGTCAGAGTCAAAAGGCAATTCCCCCACGCGTGGGTATTGACTGTTCAACATCTCTTTGGTGAGCTCGGCTTTGCCACCCAAAGCAATCAAAGAGCCTTCCGTCGGATCACCAATGCAAGAATAACGTCCGTCCTCCGACTTCGGCGTAACGGCGTCACTGCAAAGAACAGCGGCCTGAACCAGACGCTTCGTGCGTGTCGAGAGAGTCACCTTGTTGGAAGATGCATCGAGAATATCGCCTTCCGGAGCATATCCGATGCCAGTAACATCATAAATTGCATCACCGTCATAAAGCTTCGTGACCGTCATTTCATTTTGTGTCAATGTACCGGTTTTATCAGAGCAAATGACATCAACACAGCCTAAAGTCTCGACCGCCAAGAGCTTACGAACAATTGCGTTGCGGGATGCCATCTTTGTCATACCGAGTGCCAATACAATCGTTACGACAGCAGCGAGGCCTTCTGGAATCGCAGCAACAGCTAAGCTGACTGCCGTCATTAAGCTCTCGTCCCATGGCGACTTTTGCACGAATACATCCACTACGAAAACGATTAAACAAACAATGATACATACAACACCCAAAACCTTGCCAAGGCTCGTGAGATTACGCTGTAAAGGAGTTTCAGAATCGTCGATATTCGTCAGGCGATTTGCGATTTTACCAAGCTCGGTCTTTGCGCCCGTCTCGGTTACAATGCCACGTGCGCGACCATATGTTATTGCCGTGCCCATGTATAGCATCGTCTTGCGATCACCGATACCGCAATCCTCACTGAGTTCGATATCTGCGTCCTTTTCAACCGGAACAGACTCACCGGTAAGCGATGCCTCTTCGACCTTCAACGAGCTTTGCTCAAGAAGGCGGACATCCGCAGCAATTAAATCACCGGCTTCAAAAACCAAAATATCACCCGGAACCAATTCCTCAGACGGAACAAATGCTTGTTTTCCATCGCGAATGACCTTCGATTGCGGGGAGCTCATCTTCTTTAAAGCAGCTATAGCCTCGTCGGCTTTTCCTTCTTGGTACACGCCTAAAACCGCATTAATGATTACGATAGCAAGAATAACAATTACGTCTATCCATCCCTCGAAACCACCTTCCTTAATTGCCATGAAGGCAGAAAGCACAGCGGCGCCAATCAAAATAAGAACCATTGCATCAGCAAATTGGCTTAGGAAACGCTTCCAAAGTGGATCCTTTTTCTCTTCACCAAGCGAGTTCGGGCCGAATTCGGCAAGTCTTTTAGTGACCTCTTGTGAAGAAAGTCCCGATGTAATATCCGAGTGCAACTCATTCACAACGTCATTTTTATTCAACATAAAATATGGTTTCATCGTTATCCTCCAATGATAATGTTTAAACGAAACATACGAAAACAAATATAACAGATAAATCCAGTAAAGAAAAGCGAAAAAAACAGTGATACGAAATCGTATCACTGTCTTTGGTGCCCAGAGTCGGAATCGAACCAACGACACGGGGATTTTCAGTCCCCTGCTCTACCGACTGAGCTATCTGGGCAAATGATAATCGGTCCTATTGTGGACCGATTATCTTGGCGACGCAGAAGGGGCTCGAACCCTCGACCTCCAGCGTGACAGGCTGGCATTCTAACCAACTGAACTACTGCGCCGTTTCATGGTGGGAACAACAGGGCTCGAACCTGTGACCCTCTGCTTGTAAGGCAGATGCTCTCCCAGCTGAGCTATGCTCCCACAAACTGGCTCGCTCTCTCGAGCGCAAGAAGAAGTATATCGAATCACGCCTTGGTTGTCAACCACTTAATAATAAAAAATCACCAGCATTTCAAACATGTGTAAATCAGGTATTTTAAGAGAATTATTACGTGCGCATTCTCATAGAACAAGACGATTATCAGTAAAAATCCCCGTCACTCTTTATCGAAATAAATATACAAGTAAGCATCAGCGCCATTGTTTTCATAGCAAATCAAGATGGTTACCAATCCACCCTTATATTCGCCGTTATTGATGTAGACTCGAGAAGACGGATTGGGGACGAGGCTGGCGGTGTCATAAGCAGATTTAAAAGACTGTTCGTATGATTCAAGCGGTATTTCAACACCATTATTCGCGAGAATCGTCGAAAAATCGTCAACAGCCTTATCAATCGCGGTACTATTCATCAGATGCACACGCACTTCAAGATGGTTACGAAAACCCGGAAGTCCACCCGCTTCGTATTCTTCTATCTTCATACCTTCTGATAATTCAAATCCGGTTTTTGACTTAATCATGTTCCCCTTGCGATCCAGCACAAGAAATACAATAACCACCAGCAGTGCAATAATGATTGCTGTGGACAGAATGATAACACGACGTTTTGAATTATACATGGTACATCTCCTCCTCGAATAGACGGCAGGCGTTTTCAGTAGTGATTTGGGCAATTTCTTCTGTGGTTAGATTACGTAATTTTGCCATCGCTTCTGCAACATAAGTCACATATTGCGACTCATTGCGGCGACCACGAAACGGCGTCGGAGTCAGGTATGGTGAATCGGTTTCAATTAATAAGCGGTCCAGCGGACAGGCACGAACAACATCGGGCGCTTTTCGGGCATTCTTAAAGGTAAGCGGACCATCAAAACCGAGATAGAAGCCCATCGCAAGAAGCTTTTCGGACGATTCCACGCTACCAGAATAACAATGAATCACGCCGGGCTGCTCTCGGAATGAGCCCTGTACAGCAAAAGCTTCAAGAATCGATAGCATATCCTCCATCGCATCCCGTTCATGGATGACACAAGGCATATTCCACTCAACCGCTAGCTTCAATTGTTCAATAAAGCATTCGCGTTGCGCATCCTTATTCTCTTTACCGTAGTAATAATCGAGGCCGATTTCGCCCACGGCGCGAATATGATATTGTTCTTTTTTTTCGAGCCACGAACGAAGCTTTTGCAATTCGACTTCACCGAATGAATCGGCATCCGACGGATGCACGCCCACCATACAGCAAAGGCGAAGTTTATCGGAAGCATATTTCTGTACGGCATCGATGGCAAGCTTACTGTCATCAATCGTTGAGCTCGCTATCATGATGTGATGCACACCCGCATCGACCGCGCGGGCAAATACGTCCGCAAGATCTTTTTCGTATGGTTCTTCCTCAATAAGATGTGCGTGTGTATCAAAAAGGATCATGATTTAGGATACCTCCGCTCCCGGCAAAACACCTTCCGGAACGGATAGAAGCTTATATCCGCCGTCTTTATCGTTCGCACAAAGAAGCATACCGAAAGAATCCATTCCACGAAGCTTTTTTGGTGCGAGATTTGCGACCCAAACAACCATCTTTCCGACCATTTCCTCCGGGGTGTAATATGCGGCAATGCCGGAAAGGACCTGGCAGGTCTTATCTCCTACATCAATTTGCATACAAAGCAGCTTATCAGCCTTCGGGACCTTTTCGCAGGATATGACCTTTGCTGCACGAAGCTCGAGCTTAGCAAAATCATCATAAACAATCTCCGACTTGTGTTCGATTACCGGCTTTTCCTCGGAAGGCTCCTTAGCAACGGATATCGCCGCCAACGCTTCGAGTTCTTCCTTCGGATCGAGTCGCGGGAATAGAACTCTGCCCTTCTTTACCTCGACATTTGCTTGAAGCAAGCCACGTTTAGCTGATGCCGCCCAAGTCGTTTCCTCTGCGCGAGCACCAATCTGCTCCCAGATTTCCGGGCATGTATTCGGCATTACTGGCGAGAGTAAAATGCTCGCGATACGGATGGTATCGAGAAGATTGTAAAGTACAGTTGCAAGTCTTGCAGACTTGGACTCGTCCTTGGCAAGAATCCATGGTGAGGTCTCATCGATGTATTTATTGGCACGGGCAATAACACGGAAAATATCGGAAAGTGCCTGAGAAATATGCAAGGATTCGTAATTCTCTTCCACGCCGGATTGTAAAGCCTCTGCCATAGCAAGAAGCTCATCGTCGATGGCATCATATTCACGCGTCTCCGGAAGCTTTCCGTCGAAATACTTTATCACCATAGCCACCGTACGAGATACGAGATTACCCAAATCGTTTGCAAGGTCAAAATTAATACGGTCAATCATCATCTCATTGCTGAACGGACAATCCGCGCCGAAAGGCATCTCGCGCAAAAGATGGTAACGCACGGCATCGACTCCATACCGTTCTGTTAATACAAATGGATCAACCACGTTACCCGTGGACTTGCCCATCTTCATATCACCGAGTGTAATCCATCCATGGCCATAAACCTTCTTTGGGAGAGGTAAATCAAGTGCCATCAGCATTGCAGGCCAAATCAACGAATGGAAACGCACGATCTCCTTCGCCATAACATGTACATCTGCAGGCCAATAATGTTCGAAATCATTGTATGTCGAGTTCCCGTATCCAAGTGCGGTAATATAGTTTGAAAGAGCATCGACCCAAACATACACAATATGCTTGGTATCAAAAGAAACCGGAATACCCCATGTGAAGCTCGTGCGCGATACACAAAGATCTTCAAGACCCGGCTTAATGAAGTTATTAATCATCTCATTTACACGAGTCTTTGGCTCGAGAAAATTCTTCTCTTCATCGCGGAGTAACGCCTCAAGGCGATCCCCAAATGCAGAAAGCTTAAAGAAATAGGCTTCTTCCTTCGCATCCGCAACATCACGGCCGCAATCCGGACACTTCCCGTTCTTCAATTGGCTATCTGTCCAGAAGGATTCACAAGGCGTGCAATATTTGCCGGTATACTCGCCCTTATAGATATAACCCTTGTCATACATTTGCTTGAAAATATTCTGTACAGACTCTACATGATATGGGTCTGTTGTGCGGATAAAGCGGTCATACGTAATGCCCATCCGCTCCCATAATTTCTTGAAATTCGTTACGATATCATCGACATAAGCTTGAGGAGTAATGCCCACTTCCTGTGCCTTCTTCTCAATCTTTTGTCCGTGTTCATCGGTGCCCGTCAGAAACATAACGTCAAAGCCCTGCATTCGTTTATACCGTGCCACCACGTCGCATGCCAATGTCGTATAGCAATGTCCGACATGCGGATTTCCAGAAGGATAGTAGATAGGTGTAGTGATATAAAACTTTTCTTTCTCGGCCATGAAAAATGCCCCCTTTAGTTCACGAAATTAGACATTTAATGATTATAGCATTAATCGAGCTGTAAGGGGTAGAGTAGATTGACAAAATCGTATCTACCATTCACTTGCGGCATAAACAAATGAAAAAGCGCCGAATAAACGGCGCTTTAGTTTATGTGCTGATAAATACCTGCATTATTAGTTATTCGACTTATTTCCCGTTGCTCCACGCATAGCATCGAAGGTCTCCTTATCTGCGAAGGATACATTCACTGACTTCGTAAATTGCGCGTTGTTATTTGTCTTTAGGAGAAGACTGATAATCATCTCCGTTACCGCCGCCGTGTCCATCTGGCCAAAGGCCTTACGGATTGTCCAAATGGCATCGAGATCCGTCGACGTAAGAAGTAATTCTTCACGACGTGTACCCGATTTATTGATATCAATAGCCGGGAAAATGCGCTTTTCAGAGAGTTTGCGATCGAGGTATACTTCCATGTTACCCGTTCCCTTAAACTCTTCGAAAATTACTTCGTCCATACGGGAACCCGTGTCAATCAAAGATGTCGCAATGATGGTCAAGCTGCCGCCGTTTTCGATATTGCGTGCGGCACCAAAGAAGCGCTTCGGTCCGTAAAGAGAGCCCGGATCGAGACCACCGGAAAGGGTTCGTCCGGTTGGGTTAATGGTTAAGTTATAGGCACGTGCCAAACGGGTCATGGAGTCGAGCAAGATGACAACGTCCTCACCCATTTCTACGAGACGCATAGCGCGCTCCAGGACGAGCTCCGTGACCTTCGTGTGGTTTTCTGGCTTCTTATCAAAAGTAGAGTATACAACTTCGCCCTTAATTGAGCGTTGCATATCTGTAACTTCCTCCGGACGTTCATCAATTAAAAGAACGATGAGCTTCGTTTTCGGGCTGTTTTGAGAGATAGCATTGGCAATCTTTTGGAGAAGGATCGTTTTACCGGCTTTCGGCGGAGAAACAATCATACCACGCTGGCCCTTACCAATCGGAGATACAATGTCGATGATACGAGTAGACAGCTCGGTCTTACCCGTCTCAAGAGTATACTTCTCATCCGGATAAATCGGAGTGAGTTTTTCGAAACGCGGGCGTTTGCCAAGATCCTCTGGCGCGACACCATTTATCGTCTTTATATACTGCAATGGGATGTTCTTATCATTTTCATGCTTTGGACGAATGACACCGCAGATTTCGTCGCCCATACGCAAGCCGAAACGGCGAATAACATTTGCATGAACAAATACGTCATTTGATGACGGTAGATAGTTTTCGTGACGAAGGAAACCATAATTTCCATCCGTCAAAATTTCGAGAATACCAGTAACCTCGATTGGTTGCGGTTCTTTCTTTATCGGTTTTTCTTCACCCTCTGCGATTTCTCCGTTATCTTCTGCATGCTCCTCGGTAGAAGGTTCGACATATTCTTCATCAGACTGGCCCTTCGGTCGAATCTCAATCGTGCGACGTCTGGTGTGCTTGCCAGCAGAAGACGTATGTTTTTTCTCCGTCGACTCTGGACTCTCAACAGGCGTTGTCTCCGATGTTGGATGCTCTATTGCCGACTCAGAAACTGTTTTCTTGACTGGTTCGGCATCTGGTACAACTTCATCTATTTGGATTTGGGCATCGTCTTTTTTTGTCTTTTTTGAACGCGTGCTTGTCTTTTCTTTCTTCGGAGCGGTGTCCTTGTTCAAGGTGTCCGAAGTTTTGTCGGATTTGGCAGTCTTTTTAGACTTAGACGTTCTGGCAGTCTTAGTCACAGGGGATTTCTCTGCTGCGACAGATTCATCGGACGCTAAAGGAGCTTCTTTTGTCTCTTCAGTCGAGCCATTTATTTCTTCGATAGCGGATGCCTGCTGCTTCGTAGTCTCTGCGTTCTCCGCGGTCTCTTCTTGCTGTTCCTTCTCCTCCTTCGAATCCGTCTTCGAATCCGTCTTCTTACGACGTGAGGTCTTCGCCTTCGTTGGCGCTACATCAGACGAAACCACTGCTATCGGGGCCTCTGCTGACGATTCCGTAACAGTCGCGTTATTATCGACATCCTTCTCAACCGGAGTAGACTTCTCTGCCTTTTCCGTCTTTCTTGTTTTCTTGTGCGACGCGCCTTCGCCGACAGGCTTCGTCACGTCGTATTGCACAGTAGGAGTCGGATCAACTACACCCTGGGATTTCTTCTCCTGCTCGAAAAGAAATTCCGCAAGCTGGGTCTGGTGCAGAGAGTTTGCCTTCGATAAGGACATAAGTCCGAATTGCACAGCAATACTCACTAAGTCCTTCTTTTTAAGCGGCGCGAATCGATTGTCAGATTCCATGAATGTACCTCATTTGTCAAATTTTTACACGAAAATATGCGAGGATATGCCTATATGGGAATGTTTATGTTGAAAATTGGGGGATGTCACCTCATCAGTGTCGATCAAAATAGGAAGCGAAGAAGGCTTCCGTGCGACAACTTCATAATTTGTGCACATTATAATCCCGCCGTGAAATGAAAGTCAATCTTTTTTATTCGACGGATTTCAGTGATTCAACCATGGTGATACGTCGTAAGTAGAAATGCATGATAAAGTTTATGACCATCGCGAAGAATACAGTCAATAGAAATGACCACAGATAACTTACAGGTGCCACATCACGCTGGAACATGATGATATCAATCTCGGCAGTTTGGATGACAAAGAAATGCAAAATGCGACCGAGCCCGAGTCCAAGAATTGCGCCAATGGCGGTAATAACCATGTTTTCACGGAAAATATAGGTTGAAACTTCCAAATCATAGAAGCCTAAGACTTTGAGTGTGGCGATTTCACGGATACGTTCTTTGATATTGATATTTGTAAGGTTGTAAAGAACAACTATGGCCAGTGAAAAGGCGGAAATGATGAGCACGATGATGACATAGTCAAGACTCTTGAAAACACGATTCAAATCGCGCATAGCCTTATGAATCATAAGGTTCGCAATATACTCGTCATTATCTTTCAAAAAATCTTCGACCTTATTCACGGTTGCATCGTCAGAGGATGTCAATTTAACAAATGCGATGGAGGTAGAAAAATCGACACTAAATGCTTCTTCATATGTTTCTTTGGACATATAAATATAATGATCAGCATAGTTTTCACAGATGCCTCGTACCACGAAGTCAATCTTATTTCCACCTTCATCAACATTGCTGATTGTATCACCGACATCTACATCAAGAAGGATGGAAAGCTTCTCGGATATGATGACTCCGTCATCAGAAATCGATAGTTTATTCTTGGTGGTTCTCTCATGCAAATCAACATAATCAGAAAAATCGGTCAGCGTCTGAGGCACGACAAGAATACCCTCTACAGGTGAACTTTTCGTGCTGGAGGTCGAATCAAAGTCGGCGCTTTGGGCAAAGACGGCAAAGGCAGACTGAACTTCATCGAGCGCGAGCAATTTCTTTGCCGCATCGGTTTCCAATAGGTCTTCTGATGACTCACTAAAAAAGACTTGCGTGTCATATTTCATGATATCTTCGTATTGTGTGTTGACAATACCCAAAACAGAATCACGCAGGCCGAAACCAGCGAGCATTAACGCCGTACAGCCAGCAATGCCAATTACAGTCATTAAAAAGCGCTTCTTGTAGCGAACCAGATTGCGAATCGTGACCTTTTGTCCAAAGCCAATTTTTCGCCATATAAACGTGATGCGTTCCAGAAATACACGTTTCCCGTTTTTCGGCGGCTTCGGACGCATAAGCGAGGCCGGAACTGCACGCATCGATGAATAGATAGCAAGTCCCGTAGCTGCTAATGTAAAAAACACAGATAAAAGCCAAGTGTACCATGCAAATTCCATTCGGAACTGAGGTGCAATACTTGGGTAAAAGTACATGATCTGATATGTCCTAAATATGACACGTGGAAATACCTGAAATCCGACAAGCAATCCAAAAAACGCGCCGAGTGTGCTTGCCAAACCCGCATAGGATATATATTTTATCGAAATTTGTATCGGTGAATAACCGATTGCCTTCATCGTACCGATGTCCATACGTTCTTCATCAATCATTCGCGTCATTGTAGTTAGGCTTACAAGCGATGCAACCAAGAAGAAAAAGACCGGAAAGACCTTCGCGATGCCATCCACGCGATTGCAATCGTCGCGATACATCGAGAAGCCTTGGACATTTTCACGAGTGAAATAGTACCAGACATTTTCAGGAATTGTTCCGTCGGAGCTACCGAGATATTCAGATATATCGAGCTTGCCGGACAAAATATCTTCCATGTTTTCATCCAAGACTTGCTGCTTTCTTGTTGCTTGCTCATCATCTTCAATTGCCGCAAACCCACTTGTTTCTTCGTCGACGAGATTTGTATATTCGTCAGTATAGGAAGCCAGCTTTTGCGTGCCATCCAAAATGCAATAGCAATCAGTATATTGCCCTGGCTCAAATGCGTCTTCCGTCACAAAAATATTGAAATCCGGTTCTTCACTGCCAAGCGAATTCGCCGCCCACGGAAAGGACAAATACAGCGGTGAAATAACTCCTCCGACAATCGTAAATGACGTTTGCTTCATGAAGCGTTCTTCGATAGATCCTTTCTCAATAGAAAGCTCGATAGTGTCACCAATTTCATATTTCCCGCTATCCAAAGAGGTTTGTAATATCACGCATTCGTCTGCGTTTTCCGGCATTCTTCCGGATTGTAAAACTGGGCGATTTTGACTTTCCCCATAGGCTTCGAAGTCTAAAGATTGCACGCGAATCAGTCGTTCCACGCCTTCGTAAAATGAGCCGGTGTCGACTGTGATACCCGGCATCGTCGCGGCAACGTGCTCGACTCCGGCAATCGCACGAATATTGTCGTCGGAAAAACCGTAGGTACTGACAATGCGAAGGTCGTGAAGATTGGACTCGTCATAGTAATCGTCTGCCGAATTGCGCATTTCCGTGCCTGTCGATTTGATACCCGCATAGAAGCCGGCACCAAGTGCGACAATCAAGAAGATGGACAGAAAACGACCCTTACTTCTGGATATTGAACGAAAAAGTTCTTTTCGCAACATATGCTTCATCGGCTCACCATTCGATTTCTTCGACGGGAGTGGGATTATCATTCATGACTACTTTGGCGACAGAGCCGTTCTTCATCTTAATCACACGATCCGCCATCGGCGTTATCGCCGAGTTATGCGTAATAATGACGACTGTCATATTGGCCTTACGGCACATATCTTGTAGAAGTGTCAAAATTGATTTGCCGGTCTCGTCATCAAGTGCGCCCGTTGGTTCATCACACAACAATATCTTTGGATTACGAGCTACCGCGCGAGCTATAGCGACACGTTGCTGTTCTCCACCCGACAACTGGCTGGGAAAATTGTCGCTTCTCTCTTTGAGGCCGACCTTTTCGAGTACTTCTGATGGAGAGAGCGGATTCTGACATATTTCTGTCGCGAGCTCGATATTCTCGAGTGCTGTTAGATTCTGAATTAAGTTATAAAACTGAAAAACAAAGCCGACATCTTCACGGCGATATTGGGTGAGCTCCTTAGCAGAGAAACGACTAATCGTCTTTTCGTCAAGAAGCACTTCGCCCTCATCGCATGTGTCCATGCCTCCGAGAATATTGAGAATCGTCGATTTTCCTGCGCCACTTGGACCTGTAATAATGGCAAGCTCGCCTTTTTCAATCGTGAAACTCACATCTTTAACGGCGTCGATGGAGACTTCCCCCATTTGATATTTTTTACCAACATGCGAAAACTCAATATAATGCAAAGCGAAGTCCCCTATTCAAAGATTTGCGGACGGGATTAAGTGTCACCGAGCGCTGCAAACTTATCCATCATGCTCAATGCCTTACCTGTGCCGATTGCTACGCAGCTAACCGTGTCGTTTGCTACAAAAACATCAATACCGATTTTGGTCGCAAGCATGCGATCCAAGCCATATAACAAAGCACCACCGCCGGTCATAACGATACCGCGTTGGCTAATATCCGCCATCAGCTCTGGTGGTGTCCTCTCGAGAACCGAGTGAACCGCATCAAAGATAGCAGCAACCGGTTCTTCAAGCGCTTCGAGCATTTCGGTCGATGATACAGTAACTGTAGCAGGAAGTCCCGTAATCAAGTTACGTCCGCGCACATCCATCGTCATTTCTTCTTCACGTGGATACGCACATCCGATTTCAATCTTCAGTTGTTCGGCTGTCTTCTCACCGATTAAAACATTATGCTTACGGCGAACATGTTTCACAATAGCTTCATCGAATCGATCGCCAGCAACCTTCAAGGAATAATCAACAACAGGCTCGCAAAGAGAGATAACTGCGATATCTGTCGTTCCGCCACCGATATCAACAATCATGGAACCACAAGCCTTCGTAATATCAATACCTGCTCCGATGGCAGCCGCAATCGGTTCGCGAATCAGGAACACGTCCTTCGCACCGGCATGACGGCATGCATCCTCAACAGCCTTTTGTTCAACTGGTGTAATAACAGATGGCACGCAAACAACAATCGTCGGGCGGAAATAGGTCGCACGAATACCTTGGCAAACACGGCCAATGAATGCTTTTAGCATCACTTCGGTGACCTTAAAATCGGAAATAACACCATCGCGCAAAGGGCGAATCGCCTCGACAACCCCAGGTGTACGACCGAGCATCAGGCTCGCGCTCTCACCAACAGCCAAAACCTTACCGGTCTTCGTATTTACAGCAACAACGGATGGCTCTTTTAATACAACGCCCTTACCGCGCACATAAATCAACACACTGCAGGTACCTAAATCAATACCAATATCTAAGCCTAAACCCATTTTATTCTCCTCAAGAACTCAATCTTCATATCATAAAAGCAAGCGGTTTTACAATTCTCCGCTTTCTCGTAATCGATAATAACAAATAAACACGTTCATGATACAATAAAAATCAAAGCGATTCAATGACAGTTTATTTGCGTCAATAAGGCATTCTTCTTACAAGAATCGGGTGAAAATGTGAAGAAGTTATTGAGTTTATTTCTCCTTACCATCGGCTACGTCGCTATATCGTTTCAATCCGTACTGCCGACTCATCTATTTTGTCTTTTTTCGGTGCTCGGATACATGTCGGTGCCTCTTTTCGCCGATTTGCTCCTCACCGGCTTTAATCACACGAAAAACACGTATATTTACGGTCTCCGCATTGGCATTCTCGCCTTTCTCACGCAATCCATTCGCACTGGCGGGTTTGCCGTTACTGGCAATGCAACCTTCGCGCTAACCTTGAATGGCGCTTTTTCTCTTCTCTTTTCCCTTTGCATCATTACCGGCATGGAGATATTGCTCTCACTTCCGAAGGACCGTGTCGCAAGCATGAATCTCATCAATGCAAATCCCATCTCGAAATCGACGCGTTATGGTGTCATCGTTTCAGGAAGCGATGTGAATCACATGCCTCCCGGCCTGAAATTACCAAAGCTCCCTCGTTCTTCGATTCATATGCTATCGATATTGATGATTCTCATTTGCATCGTTTTGCCACTTTTCTTGCCACTCGAATTCGGATTTCTTCCGATACTTTGTGTCGTTATTCTTTTCATTGTCAATCGATGGGCAGAAAAAAAGCTCGTCTATGCGCTCCTCTTTTTCGCTATTGTCGCCGGTGCGTATTGCTACACGTTATATCATTTCACGGGCACGTGGTCTCTCGAATGGACAGCCATCGGCGGTATCCCACTTTGCTATCTTTTGCCCGAAGGAAAGAAGCCAAATCCCATCGTGTCACGACTCCTTTACTTCTATTATCCTCTTCTTTTTATCGCCCTTTTTGTCATTCTTTTCGTTGCGTGAACGAGACAACGCGTTTATAATAATGTTTCGATATCAATGAAAAGAGGATTACCTTATGGCTTATTCGAAAAGTATTGATCAAAAATGGCAAAAGAAATGGGAAGAATCCCATCTTTATAAATACGACCCGAACAAGGGCGGAAAGAAGCTTTATTGTGTCGAGATGTTCTCTTACCCTTCCGGCGCAAATTTGCACCTCGGTCACTGGTATAACTACGCATTGACCGATTCCTGGACGCGTATGAAGCGCATGCAGGGATTTAACGTTTTCCATCCGATGGGCTTTGATTCATTTGGGCTTCCTGCCGAAAACTACGCAATAAAGACAGGCATCCATCCTAAGGACTCCACAATGGCCAATATCAGCACAATGGAGACGCAATTGAAGGCCATGGGCGCGACCTATGACTGGGATTATGAAATCGCAACATGCACACCGGAGTATTATCGCTGGAATCAATGGATTTTCCTTCAATTCCTTAAAAACGACCTCGCATATCGTAAAAACGCACCGGTAAACTGGTGTCCGCAATGCAATACCGTTTTGGCCAATGAACAGGTCGTTGATGGTGAATGCGAGCGTTGCCACACCGTGGTCGAGCGTAAAAACATGACCCAATGGTTCTTTGCTATTACGAAATATGCCCAGGAATTACTGGATTGTCTCCCCGCTCTCGATTGGCCTGAAAAGACAAAGAAGATTCAGACTAACTGGATTGGTCGTTCGGAAGGCACCGAAATTTCTTTCTATTGTGAAAAAGACGGCAATCGTCTTACCGATGAGGCTGGAAACGACTTGAAGCTATCGGTTTTCACCACACGTGCCGATACACTAATGGGCGTTACCTATGTAGTAGTTGCTCCGGAATCTGAGCTTTGCAACACACTAACAACAGATGAATACCGCGATGTCGTGAAGGCATACCAAGATGAGACGAAGAAGGCTTCGGATATCGATCGTATGTCAACCACACGTGAGAAGACCGGTGTATTCACCGGAGCATATGCGATTCATCCGATTACGGGCAAGCGTGTTCCAATCTGGGCTTCTGACTATGTCATTGCCGGCTACGGCACGGGCGTCGTTATGGCGGTTCCTTCGCATGATGATCGTGACTTCGCTTTTGCCACGAAATACGGTCTTGATATCATCCGCGTTATCGCTTCAAGTACCGATGCGAACGATGAGTTACCTTTCACCGAAAAGGGTATCTTGGTCAATTCCGGCGAATTCGACGGATTGACATCCAAAGCGGCGATTGAAGCCATCATTGCGAAGCTCGCTCCTTCTGGAATGGCAACGAAGAAGGTGAACTTCCGTCTTCGTGACTGGCTCATTTCTCGTCAGCGATATTGGGGCACACCGATTCCGGTCATTCATTGCGAAAAGTGCGGTATTGTACCAGTTCCCGAAAAGGATTTACCTGTTCTTCTTCCATACGACGTTGAATTCCGCCCAGACGGAGAATCTCCTCTTGCCAAGTGCGAGAGCTATATCAATACGACCTGCCCTTGCTGTGGCGGTCCTGCCAAGCGTGACCCGGATACCATGGATACATTCGTAGATTCTTCTTGGTATCAGCTCCGTTACCCAGATAACAAGAATGACAAAGAAGCATTCAACCGCGAGCTCATCGACAAAATGTGCCCTGTTGACAAGTATGTCGGTGGGCCAGAGCATGCTGCGATGCATTTGCTCTATACACGTTTCTTTACGAAGGCTTTACGTGATTTGGGATATCTTGATTTCGACGAGCCATTCACCTCATTGATTCACCAAGGTATTATCCTCGGACCGGATGGTAATCGTATGAGCAAATCACGCGGAAATACCATTGCACCAGATCCGTATGTGAATAAATATGGTTCCGACGTCTTCCGTACCTACCTCGCTTTCGGCTTTGCCTATACAGAGGGTGGTCCATGGAGTGACAATGGTTTACAAGCCATCGTGAAATTCACTGGCCGAATCGCCCGTATCGTTGAAGAAACAGCATCCATCGACAAGAATTTGCCGATGCCTGCAAAAGAGGCGCTTACCCAAGAGGATAAAGACCTTCTCTATTCACTCAACTACACAATAAAGAATGTAACCAATGACACGGAGAGATTCCAATTCAATACATCCATTGCTCGCTTAATGGAGCTTTTGAATGCCATATCGAAATACCAAGGCGGAAAACAGCAAAACCAAGCATTGCTTCGTCACACTGTCGAAACACTTGTACTGCTTTATGCACCATTTGCCCCGCACTTCACAGAAGAACAATGGGAAATCCTCGGCAACGAGTATTCCATCTTCAATCAAGCATGGCCGACTTTTGACGCGTCAGCACTCGTCAAGGATACCATCGAGATTGCCGTTCAAATCAACGGTCAGGTGAAGTTCCGTTTGGATATTGATGCGAATCTCGATTCTGCTGGCGTAGAAAAGCTGGTTCGCGAGGATGAGCGTCTAGACGAGGCACTCGCTTCTCGTAGCATAGTAAAATTCATCTATGTAAAAGGCAGACTGGCTAACGTCGTTGCGAAATAAGCCTCGGCTCTTCCATAGAATTTGATGTTGATTGAGCTCCAATACGGGGCTCAATTTTCATTTTGTTGCGTCAAATCGGGAAAATACTTTTTCTCAAATTCCTTCGGGTCGAGTGGCACAGAATAGTAGAAGCCTTGGAAAATATCGGCCCCCAAAGAGCGAATTACATTGGCTTTATCGAGCGTTTCGATGCCTTCGACGCATACACTCATCCCAATACTGTGCGCCAATAAGACAATAGCCGAGATAAATGAGTGATTAAACTTTTCGCGCAAGACATCCTCGACAAATGCACGATCAATCTTGATTTCATCAACCGGTAATTCGCGCAAGTAATTGAACGAAGAATAGCCGGTGCCGAAATCATCGAGTGCGATTCGAATACCCGCATTACGAAGCTTCGTGAGATTCTGCCGGCAAACGGCAAAATTACGCATCAACGATGTCTCGGTAATTTCAAGTAGTATGTTCTTTGGTTCGACTTCGTATTCTTTCAGCAAATCGATGACCGTCGCGGAATAATCAATCTTCGCCATGTCTTCAGCTGTTACATTAATGTGAATGTAGAAATCCGGGGAAACACCGGCCTTTAACCACTTACTACATTGAGCAATGCCGGAGGTAATAATCCAGCTACCAAAAGCTTCCATTTGACCGGTCGCTTCGAGCGCGGCAATGACTTTTTCCGGATTAACAATTTCGCCCGTCGGGGAAATCCAACGCAAAAGCGCTTCGGCACCAACCAATTTACCATTCTTCGCATCAACCAACGGCTGAAAATGCAAGAGAAAATTCTCATGACCCGAACGAATCGATTTTGAAATCTGAAACTCGAAATCGAGGCGTTCTCGAAGTTCGATTTTATCAAGCGGAGAATAGATAGCATAGCGTTTCCGCTTATCCTGTTTGACCTTATGAAGCGTAATCTCTGCATTCACGAGAAGCTCATCTGCAATATTTCCACAGGACGGGAAAAGAGCGGCACTCATGGAAAGCGACATAAAAAACGCACCACGGCCAACGATAAGAGGCTGGCTGCACTCGTCTTGTAGGAAAAGCATATATTCATCAAGCTTTGCCCGTGTCGCATGCGGCCAAAGAATACAAAATGCATCAACACCGATATGATAAAGCGCGCCACCTTCCGGAAGGCGTGCCGTCAGCATCTGTGCCATCGCAATCAATATATCATCACCCGTCGTTCGGCCATAGCGGTCATTATAGGTGTGAAAATCCTTCACATCAACGAGTAAAAGTGCCGCCGACAGAACCTTACGGTCATGAATCAATTTTTCAGTATCGGAAAGCAAGGTGCCACGCACCGGAAGTCCCGTTATTTCGTGACGATTCGATGATTTCTCGACGTTTTCACGAACCTCGTTCATGGATGTTAAGTCAAAAACCGTACCTGCGATGACAAGATTCTGCTTGGTCGTATCAACCATCACCTTACCACGTGTAGCGAGCCAAATTGGTTTTCCACCGCTCCCGACAATACGGAATTCAATCGAAAACTTCTCGCGTTCCCGATCAACGAGCTTCGTGACTGATTGCAAAAAGCGTTTGCGATCCTCGGGAATAATGGCATCACTTACCAACTTCAAAATATCACCTGTGTATTCGGTTTTCATGTCGGAAAGCAATGATGTAATGTTGTCAGAAAAGCGCAAAATACCACGCTTCACGTCGGCTGTATAGGTAATGGCGGAAGAACCGTCAATGATTGTTTTTTGAATGGAATCGGTGCGTTTGCGCTCCGTGATATCAATCATGAGGCCCGTGATATATCGCATACTTCCCGCGATATCATAATCGGATGCTCCGCAGGAATGAAGCCAAACCTCGCCCTTTATCGGTGAAAGAAAACGAAAATCGCCGACGAAAAATTCATTCTTTCGTTGTAGATAATTCTCGAGTGCCGTAACAAAACGTGTATGGTCATCCGGATGAATAAAATGCATGATCTCTGACGAGGCATTCTCAATATAGTTTGTTGCCAAATCCAAAAGATGCATACATTGCGTATTGACGTAGCATATGTCTGTCACGGAATCATAGTAATAAACATATTCTTTAATGCCTTCGGAAAGAAGCTGAGATACCATGCGTTCCGCCATGGATTGCGTGCGGTCTACAAATACACCGCTGATGAGGCAACGTCCGTCAATACGAACCAGCTGCATGAAAACCTTCACCCAAAACACATCATCTTCTGTCTTGCGAAGGGCATGTTCAAAAACAATGACCTTCTCTTTCGAATGCAAAAGACGGTGGATTGCCGACTCATAGCGGTCTGTCGCATACTCGCGGTCTTTTACAGGAACAAATTGCATCAATGCGCTAAGGAGCATTTCCTGCGAAGCAACAGCTCCGATGACATTCGTCATTCCTGAAGAAAAAACAAATCGCTGACCATCGGGATTGACAATAAACGAGGCCAGAGTAATCGATTCCAAAAGAGGTCCAACCTGAGCTAAAAGAAGTTTATCCGATATTAGCGAGGAATTATCATCTCCTAGAATATCAATCGATTTCCCCATACCCTCATTTACCATGGTTTCCGCCTCCGAAAAAACATCAGTAAAATTATTTTACCATTTGAAGGACCTCTGCGTATAGGCTTTTTTTGTTTTCTTTCCATTCTTCTGAAAGAAACTTGGCTATGTCTTTCGTAGACATACCCGCATTTATCAGCGCGTTGATTTTAGCCTTTCGTTCCTCCTCAGTCAAAACGATGGCTTCCGTTTCCTCCGGACACGCTTCCAAAACCAAGACAAATTCGCCCTTTGGCGGAATTTCATTAAAATGGGATAACAATTCATTCACCGTTCCGCGAATCACTTCCTCATATTTTTTCGTAAGCTCACGACATGCAGCTGCTTTACGATTGCATAGTCCTGCGGAAGATAATTCTTCGAGCGTTTTAATTAACCGATGCGGTGCTTCATAGAGAATGGTCGTGCAAGGAACAGATGTAATCGCGCTAATGCGAGCTTTTCGATCTTTTCCCTCTGATGGAAGGAAACCTTCAAAATAATAGTGTCTCGCATCCATCCCCGAAAGCACCAATGCCGTGATACCGGCAACCGGGCCAGGAATAACAGTCAGCGGGATATCGTTCTCTGCCGCTAACGAAGCCAAGTCCTCACCTGGATCAGATATGCTTGGCATGCCCGCATCTGAAACCAATGCGACATTTTGTCCTGCAATCAGCAATTCCATTATCTTCTGTCCATGCGATACCTTATTGTGCTCATGATAACTCATCAATCGATTTTCTATGCCAAAATGCGATAAAAGCAGACCTGTTCTGCGCGTATCCTCACAAGCAATCAGATCAACGCTTTTCAAAACTTCGACTGCACGTGGAGAAAAATCTCCGAGATTTCCGATGGGGGTTCCGACTAAATAGAGCATGATTCATCCTCCGAACGATAAATATTGAGCAGCGTCTCCGTATATGTGCCATCCTTTTTGCGTATAATCAGCGGCGGCAACATTCGAAAACCACCGGATTTCTTGCTTTTTCGTGCCCGTATCAGGCAAAGAGATGCATCCTTATGCACATATGGGTGAACATTCTGAATGCGCATAACAGCCATAGAAGCCTTCTGCAGCGAAGAAATCACGTCGGCCATACGTGCCGCACGAATCACGATAAACATATCCCCGTCGGGAAAGAGCATCGAAGCCCCGACTCGAATAAAATCGTCAATCGTCCCATATTCTTCAAATCGTGCCGCGGCAAGTGCATCGTCGCCACGCGTCGTCTTCGGACCGCGTGTATCCATTGAAAACGGTGGATTCATATAGACGGCATCAAAAGAAGCCTTTGGAATCTCGGGTATTGGTAATTCACGTAAATCGAGACAATATCCGTGCATTCGATTGCCTAATGCATTCATCTCTATATTGCGTTGAAACACAGAAGCGGCAACCACTTGACGCTCAATGCCTACAATATCGACATCCGACCGTCGCCCCGCAAGAAGCACCGAAACAGCACCGCAATTCGTGCCGAGTTCGAGAACATGAATCGGTTTTCTCTTGCGACAAGAGAGCTCTTGCGCGACAAACCATGCCAAAAGAACACTATCTTCGCCAAAACGAAAGCCGTCTTTTCGCTGAATCAATCGCAAATTCGCTCGACCTAAATCTTCTATGGATTCCATGTCGTTATCAAAAGCCATCTTTATCCTCCGTCTTCATATTCTACATTATTGAGAAGTGTTTTCGTCCCCCAGCGGCAAAAAAACGAAAAAATCGATAAAAAAAGGCTTTGCGAAACAATTGTCTCACAAAGCCTTCTTGACTATGTCGTAAAAAAATCAGCCAGCTGTAATAGCCCCAACAGGACATGCAGCTTCGCATGTACCACATTCGATGCAAACATCAGCATTGATTTCATATTTACCGTCACCGGCAGCGATCGCGCTTACAGGGCACTCACCCTCACAGCTTCCACAAGAAAGACACGCGTCAGAAATTACATATGCCATAATTCGTTCCTCCTTATCTCAAGGTTGTCATTGACATTGCTATTGTATCATTGCACATTCGTGAATGCAATTATTCTTTTTCGTCTATCTCATCGATGAAAGTGACATCTCCGTCTTCTTCGGACTCTTCCGTTGTTGAGATAGTATTCAATGGATTCGATGCAATCTCTTCTTCGACGTAATCTGCCTCAATGCGACCAGTCGAATACGAAGAAGCCGCATTCGGTGCATATTCTTGTGCCTCATCGACTTCCTTGATAGAAACATTTTCGTTATCCTCGTCAGTCGCATTACTCTTTTTCGCACCATTACGAGAATGACAGTCCTTACAGCCTGAAGCATTCTTAGCGCAATTGGATGGACAAGCACCATTACCGCCGAACAGCTTCACTTCTTCGGCATCAAAAACCATCACTTCGGCTTCATCATCGCGTTCTAAGCGAACAGAAAGCTTCTCACGAAGAACATCAACATGAATAACCGTACCATTGCCTTCTGGAGTCGACACCCGTTTTCCGACCTTCGGCAAACGCGAATTCGCGTCTTCGTATGCCGCCTGTTCATATTGAAGACAGCACATCAAGCGACCGCAAGCCCCGGAAAGCTTCGTCGGATTCAATGAAAGACCTTGCTCCTTTGCCATACGAACGGATACCGGAACAAACTCTTCCAGGAAAGTACAACAGCAAAGCTCCCGCCCACAAACACCGATACCACCGACCATTCTGGCCTGTTCACGCGTGCCGATTTGACGAAGCTCAATGCGGGTATGGAAACAACTCGTCAAATCCTTCACAAGCTCACGAAAATCTACACGATTCTCTGCTGTAAAGAAAAAGACCAATTTCTTCCCGTCAAATGTATACGAGGAATCAACTAAACTCATCTTTAGTTGTCGACGTTCGATGAAAACCAGGCACTGGTCAAAGGCTTCCTTTTCACGTTCGCGTTTCGTCGCAAAACGCGCCTTTTCCTGCTCGTTCGCAGGACGCATAACCGTTTGAATATCATCTCTTACCTGTGAATCAGGAAGATCAAAGGGTTCTTCGACAACAAATGCCATATCAAGACCAAGAGAGGTATTGACCATTACGGCATCGCCAATACTAAGGCGATGTTCTCCGGGCAAAAAATGATACGCCTTCCCGGCTTCGCGAAAACGCACACTTACTACTTTAACCATGACTAAACTCCTTTTTGAGAGACAGAAGCATTTGGCAAACCGTACATTCAAAGCTGCCGTTCATCTTCCACGCCTTTGATGCAATCATAATATCTTGCGATGCAGCATGAATGTCGGAAATGGTAATCGCCGAAGCCGCAAGTATCCTGTTAATTCTATCCTTTTTGTCCATGTCCCGCAAGGAATCCGAAGAAGAATCCTCACATAGCACTGCCATATCACCGAGTATCATTTGTAGAAGAGTCAGTAACTCACCAAAATCCTCTTTTTCATGATCAAAATATTCAAATGTTTCCGTAAGCAGCGTCGTTCGTGATACTGTTGGCAAAGAAAGAACCAACTCATTCATCTTCTCCCATGCCTCAATGAGCCAGCCAGAAAGTGCGATATCCTTAGCATATCCAATGATGCCGTTGGAAAAACGACCTGCTAATCGTGCTGTTTTTTCATCAAGCTCATCCATTTCTCGCAGACAGGAAATCACTTCATCATCCGTATTTGGTGTGAAAAGAATCGGTACCATTCGTGATAATACCGTCGGCAGGAGCTTCGACTTATCAGAGACAACTACGAGAAAAACCACATGCTTCGGTGGTTCTTCGATGGTCTTTAGCAATGCGTTTTGTCCTTCTTCGCCTAGCCCATCACCATCAATCAAGTATACCTTTCGAGAAGCAATCTGCGCCATGATGGCTACATCGCCGAGGATGCGTGACCTTACCTCAGCTACCTTGATACCGCGCTCGCCCTTCAGAATGAGCAACTCGCGATAATCCGGATGCGTATGCTCATCAAAATAATGACAACACGGACAAGTACCGCATGCGCCGTCAATTGTCGGATTCTGACACAAAAGTGCCTTTGCAAATGCACGCGCAAATGTCTTCTTCCCGATGCCTTTCGGTCCCAGAAAGAGAAAAGCATGCCCCGACTCGCCGATAATCGACGCGCCGAGGCGTTGTTTCACTTGATTTTGTCCGTAAAGAGAAGAAAAACCCATATATTACATCTTCTCAAATTGTTCGACGTTCACTACAAAAACAGTAGCCCCGCCAACCATCACTTCGACCGGGTAAGGAATATAAGCACCGCCCATAGCAGAAGGTGTCACATTCGTATTAATTGCCGATTGACGACTCGAAGAATACTTGCGAATCAAATCCATTGCTTCTTTTAGCTGCTCTTCTTCGACAACAATCATCAATGTCGTATTGCCGGAGCGAAGGAATCCACCGGATGAATTCAGTTTTGTCACACGGAAACCCGCCTTATTAAGCTCAGCCATTAATCGAGGACTATCCTCATCGTGTACAATCGCAAAAATGAGTTTCATGATTCCAATACCTCCCAAACTTCACGTTCGATTTCATTTCTTATCGTATCGACAGAAGAAGCTGCGTGAATCACCTTGATTCTTGCATTATCCTTCGCGAGTGTCAAATACCCCTCGCGTACCTTCTTCATAAAAGCGAGTCCCTCGCCTTCCAATCGGTCTTCTTCACCGCCTCGTCCTTCCCGTCTCGCATAAGCCTCTTCCGGCGATATATCCAGAAGAAATGTGATATCGGGCGCCAGAGAATTCGTGCTTAATTCATTTAATTCATGGATATCACTAAGGGAAAGCCCTCGTCCATATCCCTGATAAGCAACTGTCGAATCGTAGAATCGGTCACATATGACGCAATTACCGCGTTCGAGCCAAGGTCGAATCTTCTCTTGTGTTATTTGTGCACGAGCGGCTTCATATAACAACAATTCCGTAATCGGTGTCATGTCCAGATTATTCTTGTCCAAAAGGATACTTCGAATCTTCTCTCCAATTGAAGTACCGCCCGGCTCTCTGATCAAAAGCACCTCATAGCCTTTGGATTGAAGCATTTGTGAAAGACTCGTTAATTGCGTCGTCTTCCCGCATCCGTCAATCCCTTCGAAAGTAATAAATAAGCCCTTCCGCTCGTTCATAATGCTTTTTCTGTCCTTTCGACAAAATCATTATAGCACAACTTTGTCAAAATTAGTCAAGTTTCAATGTATGAATACTTGCAATCTCAAGCCAGATTTCCTTCTCGATGCGATCATTGTCTTTACGGATGTCATCCACGTTTTCTTCCGCGCGAATATGACGATCCCAATTTCGCTTCGAATCGCGAATACGATCTCTATTCTCACCATTCGCATGATTCGAACGATTATCTCTCGTTGTGGCATCTGAACCTGAAGCTGCGCCGGATGTTGCACCGGATCTCGACGCGTTATCAGGGCGATTGTCGCGATTCCGATCATTGTTATATCGTCCATCTCTGTGATTACGGTTACGATTATTGGGATTCGGTTTATTATTACCATTACTCGGACGACGCTCACCGAATGGCGCACCGTTGCCGGAAGGCGAATTTGAACCGATGGATACCGTCTTTACCTGAGGTGCCGAAGCATCCGCAGGGCGATTATTCCCCGCAGGTGTATTGTTATTTGCGTTACGATTGGCTGTGTTACCATAATTACCACCGCGTCCGCCGTTTCTTCTTCTGTGATTTCGGCTATTTCCGCGTGGGCCTTGGGTGCCGTCAAAACCTTGGCCTCCCTGTGTTGTGGGTTTGGCGTTCGATTCCGTACGTTGTGGCATCTCTTTGTCGCTCATGGTAGCCCTCCTTCATTCGAATTGCATTTCTATTATAGCGTTTTTTTTCCTTCGTTCAACATTCATTTCGTGGGATTTCCGGCGCCGATGCAAAGAAACGAACACCATCATGCATATTCGCCGGTAAATCGAGTGATGGGTATATTTCCTGAAGCGGTACGAGCACAAATCCGCGTTCGTACATGCGCGGATGCGGCAAAACCAAATCCGGTTCATTCATAATGCAATCATCATACGTCAAAATGTCGATATCGATAGTACGCGGTCCCCAATGTATCTCCCGTGTCCGATGAAGCGTGTTTTCAATCTCGTGAAGCAAATCCAACAAATCGTGTGGAGAACGCGACGTAGTAATGCGACATGCCAAATTCAAGAAAGCAGCTTGTTCCGTATAACCCACAGGGTCAGTTTCATATACAAAAGAAATCGCATGCAAAACGGTTAGCTTATCCGTTGCAAGCATCCGAAGAGCCGTATATAAATGCTCTTCGCGGTTTTCGATATTGGAGCCGAGTGATAAGTACACTTCACTCATGCAGCCATTCCGCCATTTCTTCACGTGAACGACTGATATCCACTTGCATGCTTTGAAAATGACCCTCTATAGGTGCATCGGGTTTCTCGATGACAGCATTGATCGATTCAATCATCGGGAAAGCATGGAGCACATCGATGATAATTTGTTCTGCCATACGCTCGATAAGTGCAAAAGAACGTTCCTCGACGTTCATTTGTGCGATGTCAAACACTTGAGAATAATCGACTGTATCGGAAAGATTATCCGTTGTCGCGGCCACAATCCGAGGAATCGAAAGGGTAAGACTCACAATAAAGTTTTGTCCCTTGACTCTTTCTTCCGGCAAGACACCGGAATAACCATAGAATTCCATCCCGACTAATTTGATTTTATCCATGATAGATGCCTCCCACATGAGTGATGATTTTCATCGCGTTCACTGTCTCTTTTACATCGTGCACACGCACGAAACGAGCACCTAATCCGACACTCGCACATGAAACGGCTAACGTACCTCCGGCACGTTCTTCTACTGGGCAATTTCCCATCAATTCACCAATGAAACGCTTCTTCGAAGCACCAATCAGTACGGGATAGCCAAGCTTTTTAATCTCAGGAATCGCCCGCAAAAGGGCAACGGATTCTTCCGTATCTATGCCAAAACCGATACCGGGGTCAACACAGATGTGATCGGATTCGATACCGGCCTTAGATGCAATCGTTAAGCTTTTTTCCAGATATCGAAGGCAGTCATCTACGATATTGCCCGATTTTGCAAGTAACGAAGGATTGAAGTAATTGGCCATGATGATGACGCCCGCCTTTGCGTCAGCGACAACACCGGCCATTTGTGCATCTTTCTGCAGTCCCCAGATATCGTTTACAATCATCGCGCCTTTGGCAAGAGCAGCGCGAGCGACGCCCGCCTTCGACGTATCGATGGATATCGGAATACTGATGGAAGACCGCACCGCCTCAATGATGGGGATGACACGGTTTTTCTCCGTATATTCATCAATCGGAGAGAAGCCTGGGCGGGTTGATTCACCGCCGATATCGATAATGTCGGCGCCTTCTTTCACCATATCCTGAGCATGGGCGGCGGCATCCGATGCCAGAAAATACTTTCCACCATCAGAAAAAGAATCAGGCGTGACATTCAAAATCCCCATCACATATGCTCGCGAACGCAAATCAAATATAACGTCTTTCGCGCGAAAATGCGACGGAGCCTTGGTTTGAAGCGGAATTTTGCTCATGTGTTCTTCCTCTTATTATGTTCTCGTGCGGTTGATAAGGGAAAGCGCCTCAGCGCGGGTGCGAGCGTCAGAACGGCAACCGCCGCGCATAGCAGATGTGACGGTTTTAGAGCCCGGCTTACGAATACCGCGCATCGTCATGCAAAGGTGTTCTGCCTCGATGACAACACAAACAGATAACGCACCGACGGCGGCCTGAACAGTGTCGGCAATTTCGGAGGTCAAGCGTTCCTGCAATTGTGGTTTGCGCGAAAGTGTATCGACAATTCTCGCTACCTTGGAAAGACCTAAAATCTTGCCGTTCTTTGGCACATATACAACGTGTGCTTTGCCGTGGAATGGTAAAAGATGGTGTTCACACATCGAATAAAACGGGATATCACCGATTAATATCATCTCATCGTTGCCAGGCTCGGTAAATACTTTAATATCTTTGGAAATATCTCGATGCAATCCGGAAAAGACTTCCGCATACATACGAGCAACACGCTCCGGTGTCTCGAGGAGACCTTCGCGCTCCGGGTCTTCACCGACCGCGATAAGTATCTCCTTCACTGCTCTTTCGATACGCGGAATATCCATTCCCTTACGACTCTCTTCCGGAATTCGAAAATCATCTTCAATCATTTGTTATACGTCCTTTCCTATATGACCGACACCAGTCGGAAAACATGTGTAACATTGTTACACGCCCTTTATTACGGCATTTGCGGTTATTTGGTGTGCATACGTCGATACTCCATCGGAGTCATTCCCATTTGCTTTCGGAACACAACATTGAATCGTTGCGGGCTTGAAAAGCCGACCTGAGAAGCAATGCCGCTCACCTTGATTTCCTTTTGCTCAAGAAGCTTACATGCGGCCTTGATACGTACTTGCATAAGGTAGCTCATCGGACTCATTCCTAACTCGTCACGGAAGGCTCTCGTGAAATATCCTTGGCTCAAGAAAACATAGGATGATGCATCCACCACTGAAATGCCGCTGTTGTAATTTTCTTCAATAAAATCGCGAGCAATTAACACGAGCTCGCGTGCTTTACCGTGCTTCACCGCGAGGCTCTCTTCCCATTCTTCACGAAGAGCGCGTGACAAAGTGACAAGGAGCTCCATCGCAAGGAATTGCATCATCATATCCTTCGCATAAGCATCCGAACGGCTCTCTCTCATGATGCGTTCTACCAAATCACCGATAGCCTGACGACTCTTTCCGGAAATAATCAGGTGGGATTGATCATGCGCGGCATCCTTTTCACCCATGGCAAAATCAATGAAGCTTTCCAGTGGCGACGACGATACATTTTCCGGAAAAACCGGAACCGTCGGTCCGCCACGCAAGGTGCCGTTCGCCATCGGCTGAGCGTCCTTTGGCTTCGCACGAAGCGCTGCTTGCGCGTTTGCAAGATTCGAAGAGAAACCAAAATAAAGAACAACCATATCGGCTTGTCCTTCAGGTACACGAATCGCATGGTTCACCTGCGGGCGGATAATAAGTGTAGAACCCTTGGAAAGCATAACCGTTTTTCCGTTAATCGTAAATTCGGCTGCCCCTTTTCGAAGGTAAAGAAGCTCGTGGGAGGTGTGGCGACTTGAGGTGGCCACAGGCGTTGTCTTCTCAAAGCAATGTTCAATGCCTTCAAAAACGACGGGAATCGATCCGGAAGATTCGAGAATACTTTTCTCGACCGCGGGCAATAAATCTTCAAACATGCATTTTCCTCCTATTCACGACTCAAAACGTGGTCACCGGAAAGCGGTGGCACGTGTGGATTATTTATCGTCGAAGCCATTTGCCAAGAAACGAATGTTGTCGACATAGATTTCGCCGGAGCGAGAAGTATCAAACAAAGTAAAAGTCATTGACTCGAGCTGTTTAGCTTTTTCCGACTGGAACGGCAACATAATGGTTTGCCAACGAAGCCCGATTTCAATATTTGCCGATCCGGAAAACCCACTGATTTGCAAAGTTTTTTCAGCCTGGTCAGGATTAAAGATATCGACGGCGATTCCTTTGGAATAGGACAAATCTAAAGGCGTCAATGATGATGCGTCGGAAAGCACAGGGCCAAAGGACAAAAGGCTGTTCTCCGTATCATACTTAATATGTAGCGAAGAAGACCCTTGCGTCTTATTCATGTCTTCCAAAACAATGTCGGCCTTTCCCTTCGTCACACGGTACACAGGCAAAGTCGTAAATTCATCTTCCCATTTTTCCTTGCCGACAAAGGTCAGCATATCACAATCGGTAAAGGTCATATCCGAACAATACACCGATGGCACGCGGTCGATACGGAAAGGCAAAACCGGTAAATCAATACGATTTTTGAACGTCGCCTGATGCGGAATCGGCGAATATCCGTACATAACGCCGACCGGGTTTGCTATTTCGTCATTCCAAACCATAACACGGACACTGTGCAATATTTTTGCACTCGCCGGAACATAAACACGACGCTCATCGCAAATCGAAAAACCGCGAAGAATCGATTCATTCTCAGCCAAACGCAAACCGTCGACCGTATTATCAAAGGAAAGCATCACCTTATTACCGATAATCTCGATGCCGTCGCATTCTGGCGACGAGGAAGGCATTTTCGGCGTAAAGTGAAGACCGAGCGCAATATTGGCAAGACGTCTGCCGATGGTAAAGGTCGCCGTCTTGTCAGGCAGTAGCATATCGTGCTGACTTAAAATACCGATTGGCATCGGAAAGCGGCGGCGAATTGCGCTCAAGCGCTCATTAAACTCGACATGTTGATATGGTTTTTCCACGTCGATGGCGTTTGGATGAAGTCCTAACAAAATAAGCGAAGGCACCTGGGCACGGTCATCGATGGAACGCGGGCCGAATACGCGAGCCAAATCCACCAATAATTGACGTACCATTGGTACATATTTTTCTCCGAAAGCTGCATCGGATGCATCCGGTGCATAAACAATACCACGTATGCTGATGTCGCAAAGCGGTGACAGCATATGGTTATAGAGAACGGACATCATATCCGCACCGATTACGACAGGAAGTGGCTCAGGAACAGCTTCTTCGAGCGGATCATCACCAATGATAAACTTCGAGAAGAGCTTCACATTTGATACCGTTTCGTTTACCACATCGTCATTTGGGAACGAAAGCAATGGCTCATCCTCTTGCGACGAAGACATCGAATCGGTATTTTCTGTATCCGTTGTATCAAGTGACACATCGTCGTCTTCGGATGTAGACTCCGTATCCTCTTCGGACGATTTCTTCTCCGCTTCGGCAGACTTAGCCTGCTTTTCGGCAAGCATTCTTTCTCTTTCAATCGCCTTTGCTTTTTCCTTCTCCTCTTCTTCGATAGAAGCGGCAGCGGCAGCCTTGGCAAGAATGACCTCTTTCTTTTTCTCGAGAAGGCTCTTCACATTCTCATGAAATCCTTCTTCGGTGAAATACAGACCACGTTCGGAAAGCACTTCACGGATTGTGTCATTTTCATCAATACCATCATGTGACAGCCACCGATAAATCGGCGCATATTCCTCAGCTAAATCGATGATACCGACAGAGTAATGCAACTGATCAGACAAATGATATGCGAGAGAAAAGGCCGCGGATGAGACATTTTTCAACAATTGCGTGTCGCGCACATGAATCCAGCAGCCTTCTTTGGATTCCAGAATCGGTTCATATGAAAAAGCACTCACGTCGCTATAGCAATCACGTTTTGGCGAGAAAAAGCGAATGGAGGGCATGATGCTCTTCTTTAACGGTGTACGTGGAGCACCAGTCTGGCAAATCGGAATAGAAAGCGGCTTACCGCCCAACATCACCCACACATCACCGCAACGACAATCGTTAATAGAAAGACTTGAAGTCATCACGCGAAAAACTAACGTATATGCGTCAGTAGAAGAGCGATACGGTGGTAGCTTAAAATGAAAATTGCCTTCGTCGTCCGAGGTGGTTTCCAAGCTGATAATGACACCGTAATCCGTATCAAGCTTCGATACCTTACGTCCATCAGTCGGATCCTTAACAACATCTAATGTAACAGGATTATCCGGTCCGGTCCTGCCGTGAAGCAATAAAGGAACACCTTGTTGAAAGACCATACCGGCGGATATCCAAGAAGGGAGAATAATATCTTTTTCCAATGCCATGAAAAAGTTCCTTTCTTTAAGCAAAAAATCGTTTATATTATACGACATTTTCGGGCTTTTTCCTAATCACACTTTTCTTGGTTTTGATGAATGCAAAAAAACTTGTCGGCAAAAATTCGCCATTTCTTATGCTTGATATCATGATTTTGTCATTTCTTTTTTCCATCAACGAAAATTTTGGCTATATCCGCATTGACTTACACATCTTGATGACCTTACACTTGGAGCATGAGTAAATAATGCATTATCATTCAAAAAACAGCATGGAAAGGAGGAAAAACATGGGAGATATGGACAGAATTCTAATGGATATGGGCAATGTGCTACGCGAACTTCGTCTGCAAGCACATATGACGCAGAGTGAAGTTGCCGCCCGGGCGAATGTAAACCATTCATATTATTGTCAAATTGAAAATGGCGTTGTGAATCCGACAATCTATAAATTTCTTCAGGTTCTTTCGGTATATGATTTTTCATACCTTGATTTACGTAATTTCATTATTCATGATATCTCCGAAAAAGTCTACTAGTATGGTTAACTGTATTGTTTGATTCATTGAAATATCATTATTTTGCGTTTTTCAATAAAAATGACCTTCTATTTATGTTTAGTATGTGGTATTCTGACACTGACTTCAAGAATATTCATCAAGGGGGCTCGTCATGACGATTTACAATACGAAGAATAAACCGGCAAATGCACTTTACGAAGATTTGCGTCAGTCATCAAAGAGCGATGCCATAGCATTTTGCTCGAATTATCATGACCACTCCAGTGACGCCAAAGAGATTCCTGCTCATTATCATGATTACATTGAGATAATTTACGCCTGTGAGGGGCATTTTTCCGCGACCATCAAGGGTATTGAGTATATTCTTCACCCGGGTGATTTGTTATTAATAAATATCAACGAGGCACATTCCTATCATCGTTACACTGATTGTAAATATTATTGCGTTCAATTTGATCCCTATCTTCTTTTTTCCACGGCAAGAAGCTCATTCGAAGCACGTTACATTATGCCTTTTATTATGTCCTTTTCATCGCCACAGCGTGTGATTTCTGCATCTGAAATCGATAAAACAGATATTCCATCACTCATTATGGATTTTCATCGTGAATACACAGAAAAGACATACGGATACGAACTGGCCATTCGTGCCGACATTTGTCGCATATTTCTCTGGTACATAAGAAAATGGGAGAACCAAGGGCTTAGTATGTCCGTTTCCTCGAATGTAAAGATTGAAGATATTAACCGCCTCGAAGAGGTTCTTGCCTATATCGATGCACATTATATGCATACTGTGAGCGCCGAGGATATGGCGAAGCTTTGCCGCATGAGTTACAGTTATTTTTCGCGATTCTTTAAAGCATCTATCGGAAAGACTTTCTCTGAATATTTGACTTATGTTCGATTAACCGAAGCCGAGAAGCGCCTCGTTTCCACGCGGCAAAGCATCAGCCAAATCGCACTGGATACCGGATTTTCCAACGCAAGTTACTTTATTACGCAATTCAAACGTCACCGCGGCATGACACCGAAGAAATTCAAGCAACGGCTTTTACGTGATTCCGGGCCCTTCGATGACGATGATGAAGATTAATCGTGATACGCCGCTTACTCTTTGAGATGAATATGAAATAAATAAAGGCACAGTTTAAAAACTGTGCCTTACTTGTCATGCCTTAGTTTTACGTGGTGTTCTCGGTGGCTTTCCGCCGCTTCGCGTTGCCGATGACGACTTGGAAGTATACTTCTTTTCACCTTTGGTTCCAGAAGATTTCGTTCCATACCTTTTCTCACCTTTTCCGGACGAGGATTTCGAACCATATTTTTTCTCGCCTTTTCCGGTAGTGGATTTAGTCGCGTATTTTCTTTCTTTCTTCTCTGACTTATCCGAATAGTCCTTTGCAGGCTTCTTGTCATAGGCCTTCTTAGGTTTACTCTTCTTTGGTGTATCTTCGATACCCTTCAAATCCGAATCATTCATCATGCGTGAATCATCCGTTTCGCCTTTTTCAGTTTTTTTCGATGGTTTTGCTCGTTTTTCCCCACTGAATTCAACACGAACTACTTGGCGACCAATTTTCTCATTATTCGTCGAAGAGACGACGTGATCAGCCACATCTTCCGGTACATCAACAAATGTGTATTCGTCAAATATGGCAATTGCACCGATGGAGCTTCCCGGAATATTCGAACGAGAAGCAACAAATTGTACAATCTGATTCGGGCGAATCTTGTTTTCAATACCCACATTAAAGAAAAGGCGTTTCATTCCCGGCTCTTCTTTTTTTCCATGATTTCTCGTTTTAGTAGAAGGCGTCTTGGCCTTCGCCTCTCGCCTCGAATTCGTATATTCCTCGTAAGGAATCACTTCTTCGATCTCTTGATGCTCGACAATGGTATCATTTGCTAATTGCTTCAGGAGTGCCGCAGCAATATCAGCCGTCGTATGAAAATCATCTGTTCCTCCGGATACGTTTGTACGTTCAAGGAAGGTCTCGATATATTGAACATAGGCATCAAGATGGTTGTCATTTAAAATATCAGCCGTTTTTTCCAAAACGCCTGCAATTTTGCTGTCTCTGACTTCATGCACAGAAGGCACAGTCGCCCTTTGTAATGTCGCTTTCGTCAGGCGCTGAATGTTCTTCAAATCCATGATTTCGCGACCGACTACGAATGTAAACGCCTTACCGGTTTTGCCGGCACGACCTGTACGACCGATACGATGTACGTAGTACTCTTCATCAGAAGGCAAATCATAGTTAAATACCATTTCAATATCGTCAACATCAATACCGCGAGCTGCCACATCCGTCGCCACGAGAATATCGACAGTTCCTTGACGGAATGCCTTCATGACGCGGTCACGAGCACTTTGCTTCATATCTCCGTGAAGTGCTTCGACAGAATAGCCGCGCGTGGAAAGACGCTCGGTAAGATCGTCGACTTTCCGCTTCGTGTTGCAAAATACTAATGCACGAGTTACATTTTCCGCGTCCAAAAGACGTGTCAACACTTCTGTTTTGTTGGCCTCACGAAGCTCGATATAAAACTGTTCAACGAGCGGTATCGTAAGCTCCTTCGCAGCAATCTTGATTTGAATCGGATTATCCTGATAGCGATTCGTAAGCTCTTTAATCGCAGGTGGCATCGTCGCAGAGAAAAGAACAGTCTGACGTTCATGCGGCACTGATTCCAAGATGGTATCGATATCTTCTTTAAAACCCATGTTCAACATCTCATCGGCTTCGTCAAGAACAATACGATCAAGATGATCAAGACGCAAGGTCTTTCTTCTCATATGGTCCATGACTCGTCCCGGCGTTCCGACGACGATTTGCGGGCGACGCTTGAGCGCCATTATTTGACGATCAATCGGTTGACCGCCGTATACCGCGACCATGCGAATGCCAGCTGTGTACTTTGCGACATTATGAAGCTCCTCGGCGATTTGAATCGCAAGCTCACGAGTCGGGCTAAGAATGAGTGTCTGTACGTAATCTTCATCCTTATCAACCGAATCAATAACCGGAATACCGAAAGCACATGTCTTTCCTGTACCAGTTTGTGCTTGGCCTAACACATCGCGATGCTCCAAAATATATGGGATTGTCTGTGCTTGAATAGGGGTTGCTTCTTCGAAGCCCATATCGGTAAGAGCGCGAAGAATTTCTTGCGAGATTGCAAGTTCTGAAAACGGAATACTGTCCATGTTGTCCTCTTTTTCTTTGACGCGAATTAGACTTCGGCAATGACCAACGAAATACCGAAATCACGGATGGCTTTCGCTTGTTCAGGTGATATTCCTGAATCCGTAATCAAGACATCGATTTGGTCTGCCGGGATAAAAGTTGATGTGGAATCCGCGTTTAGTTTCGAAGAATCCACCAGCGCAATTTTTCGCTTACACTTATCGGCAAAGCGTTTTTTGAGCTCCAGTTCATAAAAATTATGACCTGTTAAACCGGAATTCAGCGAGAAGCCATTACCGGAAACAAAATAGCTGTCACCGCTGATACGGTGAAGCATCTCTTCACACAGAAGTCCTTCAACGGCACCGGAATGCGGGCGCAATACGCCGCCGATGAGAACAGTACGGAAATTACTGTAGCGTTGGATTTCCATCGCGGTATGAATTCCGTTCGTCACAATTGTTAAGTTTTCTAATTGACTGATAAACGGAATCATATGAAAGGTCGTCGAGCTCGCATCAATAAAGATCGTTTCCCCTTCGGATACAAAAGTACCCGCTTCTTTGCCAATCGCTGTTTTTTCTGCTACATACATTACACTGCGACGCATGTAGTTTTCGGGAGTTTGTGATGGTTTAACCTGGTCGGCAATCGAGCAACCACCGTGGAAACGGATAATCGCGCCTTCGCGCTCCATCTCCCGTAAATCGCTTCGAATCGTTGCGCCTGTTACCTGCAGACGGTCCTCAAGCTCCGTCGTTGAAATCTTTGTTTCCTTTTCCAAAATTTCAAGAATTTTCTTGCGCCGTTCCAAATTAATCATTTCGCATCCGCCCCCAATCGTCGCCGCGAAACGAAAGAAAATAAACTATATATTTCATTTCGTTTTTATGCTGCGCTCAAATCGTATCAGCGTTCGGTTTCATTGTCAACGAATGATTTTCATTTTCTTTCAAATTAGTGAAAAGGTCTCCCTTGAGCCGTCAAATGAAACTTTTCTTTGGTGATTTCGTTTTGTTTTCATGCTTGATTCCTCTTGAAAACCCCCATCTCATTTGGTATACTCTCTTTCGTTGATTCAACATTGCCGAATTGTGTAATGGTAGCACGACTGCCTCTGGAGCAGTTTGTCTGGGTTCAAATCCTAGTTCGGCAGCCAAAACGAAACGCACCTTTGCTATTTATGCAATGGTGCGTTTTTTCGATTTATTCATCTGCAAAATCACAATTAATTCGGTAATTAGGATTTCTTCGGGCGCTCGGTAGGCATTTCAGGGAGTGTGCGAAGTGGTTCGCCAAGTCCGAGCTCACTTAGCTTGTTACGAACGAGTCCGATATCTCGCCACAAGGTGACACGCTCGTTGTTGTTTCGCAAGATATAGGCAGGGTGAAATGTTGGCATGATGTAGTAACCATTCTTCTCGATGAACTGGCCGCGAACTTTACTGATGGGTGTAATATTATCGCCAGTAAAGAAGGTATAGGCGGTTTTGCCAAGAAGGACAATCACCTTTGGCTTTGCAAAACGAATTTGTTTTGCAAGAAGCGGCTTACATGCATGGGCTTCGTCAATTGTCGGGACACGATTCTCCGGTGGACGACATTTCACCACATTACATATGTGGTAATCCTTCGCCTCGAGGTCATATGCATCAAGCAAAAGAGAAAGAAGACGTCCGGCTTGACCCACAAACGGGAGTCCTTCTTCATCCTCGTTTGCTCCCGGTCCCTCTCCGATCAGCATAAGGGGGGCCTCGACTGCGCCGCGGTAAACCACGACATTCTTGCGTGTTTTCGCGAGGTCACAAGCTTGACAATTTTCGCATTCGTTCATGAAGTCTTTCCATGTGTATGCCATATTGTATTCCTCCGCATTTGTAATTTTGATATGAACGTATTCGATAAAAAAAGGTGCCATATTGGGCACCCTTCATTCTCTGGGTAAATCGTGTCTATCCCGAAATTACTTTAAAAGCAAAACCGTGATTCCGTCATTGGAACGTGCCCAATCGGGGTCATTTCGGAAAGCTGGGCAAAGCTCCACAACTGTACGACCGTTCTTCTCGAACGGACCAAATTGCTCACCCGGGCAATAGAGACGAATCTTCCCGTCATCTGCCATCACACGAAGCACTTCGTGTGTCGCCGTTTTAATGACGCCGCCCTTCCCTGATGATCCATAACCATGAATCACCTTGATTTGACGGATGCCGAGTCTACGCATCGTATTGACCTGAAGACGAAGTCTTCTCATAGCTTCGTCCACGGATGGTCTTCCTTCTTCAAGATTGATAATACTTGCTGCCATAAATCCCCTTTTATCACCTTTCCAATATGTTTAGTATAACACAGTTTTCCTCATAGAAATGTTAAAAATCCACCATTTTTGTTATAATCAACACATGCGTTTGGATAGATTATTAGCCAATTCAGGATACGGAACTCGTTCGCAAGTAAAGGATTTACTTCGCGCTGGTCACGTACGCTTGGATTCTGAAGTGATAAAAGATCCGGGCATCGCGGTTTCCGAGACAGACGCCGCACGAATCACTGTCAACGACGAGCCGATTTCGGCTTCAAAATACCTTTATTACGTACTGAATAAACCCGACGCATGTATTACGGCAATGGAAGACAGTCATAATCCCTGTGTGGGCGACCTTTTGCCAACGGTTTTACGCTCGAAAAAGCTCTCTCCTGTCGGTCGATTGGATTTCCATACGACGGGGGTGCTGTTGATTACGAATGACGGAGAATTATCTCATCGTTTGACGGGGCCGAAATGGCACGCACCGAAGGTGTATCTTGTCACCTATGAGGGAAAATCACTGGACGACGATGATGTGGCGCTCTTTCAAAAAGGATTGGTTATCCATGAAAACGGAAAGCCAAATACCGTTTTTAAGCCAGCGACTCTCGAGCTTCTTTCCGACACACAATGTCGATTGACGTTATACGAGGGAAAAACCCATCAAGTGAAGCGCATGTTAGCGGCACGCGGCCGAAGTGTCGTGCTTCTGCATCGCGAAAGCATGGGTCCAATTATGCTTGCACCAAATCAACCTCTCGGCGAATTACGCCGCCTAAACGAAGAAGAAGTCGCGCTTTTGCGCGACTCCTGTCAGCTTTTCGAATAGAAGTTAATTTGGAAAAGAATTCAGTTTGATGTTTCTGCGGTTTCGGCCGCGCGAGATTCTCGATTTTCAGATGCCATAATGGCGCGGGATGATTCACGGGACATAATCGATGATTCGATGCCGGCATTGTTTGTAGTATACTGTCCCCGAATGTTTGGCAAATCATCCAACAATTCCGTGACAAAATCGAGCGCTCGAGACTGATTGTCAGAATTGGAATTGATAGTGATAATGAGGGACGGCGCTTCCTCGTTCCAGCCACTTATGTAGCCCAACGCCTCAAAAACAAC
>Ga0116152_10000083_pt1 | contig 69526 bp, 92 predicted proteins | sample AD_UKC119_MetaG_FD_89894 | JGI IMG/M metagenome (GOLD analysis project Ga0116152, IMG submission 89894) | Active sludge microbial communities of municipal wastewater-treating anaerobic digesters from Hong Kong - AD_UKC119_MetaG | ecosystem: Engineered > Bioreactor > Anaerobic > Digestate...
ATGGGCAGAGTCGCGCTCGTCGGGCAGCCGCTAAACGGAATATGGCGCGTGCCAACTTCGGTTACGCCTCGTCGGTGAGGGTCGCTCAGCCAGCCCTTCCTCGTCGGGGGAGCAGCACTCGTAAAGTACGAGGGTACTGATGGCTAGATACCGGATGACTCCGAAAAGGAGGGCTGCGCTGAGAAAAGCGCAGTTGGCTTCTGCGCGAAAACGTCGTCGTGGAGGAAGTAAATCCACGATTCGTCGGCGCACGCCAGGTCCGGTACGGTCGCATCTTCAGCGTCACAAGAAAAAGTACAAAACTGCCGCCGTAATCGGCGGGGCTACGGCAGCAGCAGCGTATGGGACGCACCGGTACAACAACGTTTATTTGTATCACAATACGGATAAGCGAAATGTTGCCAGCATCAAGAAAAATGGATTGCGTGGTGTTGTGCCAGGTTCATACAGTCATAAGTATTTTGACGAGCCGATTGGGCACGTTTTCGTTGCCAAGGACCGTAATACCACGAAGATGTTCGGTAATCGGGTTGTCCTTGTGAAGATGAAGCGCAAGGAGTTCAAGAAACACGCTCAGCGCGATCCCAATATCACTCATAGAAAGAATGCGTACAGCATTCACGAGAAGCATCTCGTGGGGAAGAAAGTTCGTGTTCGTCGTGCCGGTCCACTTCAGGCTTACGGTTACCGGAAGGCTTTCCCCACCGGGTACAAAGAGTCTTACGATCCAGAGGGCTATGCTTTCCGATTCCCTGGCAAGATCAGGAAAGGTATTATGTTTGCCCAAATCGCCGGGGCTGAAGTAAGGGCACAAAGAAGACTTCGTAAAAAGCGAAACGCTCGTCGCAGGAGGGGCGATTATGGCTAAATACAGGATGACTCCTAAACGTCGTGCAGCGTTACGCAAGGCCCAGAAGATTTCTGCACGCAAGAGGCGGGGCAAGGGTAAAGGAAAACTCGCTGCTGCGAATCGTCGTGCCACAAGGAATAAGCGGATTGCTCTGGCAACCGGTGGGTTGTTCGGTGCGGCCCTGGCAGCGGGGTATGTCAGGAAACAGGGTGTTTGGTAATGGCTCGCTATCGTTTTACTGCGAAACGTAGGGCTGCTCTCCGTAAGGCCCAAAAGGTTTCTGCGCGTAAGCGTAGAAAAGGAATTTCTCGTAAGAAAAAAGCTGCTGTTGTCGGTGGAGTAGCAGTAGCAGCTATCGTTGGGTATCGAACTTACAATGGCAGAGTTGAGGCTGCTCAGAAAAAACATTTGGAATACAAGGCGTGGAACGCACGAGCGAAACTTGCGGCTGAATTTGATGACGATTATCTTCATGCCTCAACACTGAAACCGCACAAGCAACCGCGTCGATATCGTCGGCGTTCTAGTTCTGTGCAAAGCCTGTCCACAATTCGCGCTATGCGAGCGCAAAAGTATGGTCGTGTAGGCAAGGCTGCGAATCTTTTTGGCCGTGGAATCACCGCTTACAATCCGCACAAAGTTGGTGCTAGTAGAAGGTCTACTCCTTTTGCACCTTTCAAGCCGAAGAAAACAAAAATCAATCTCAGTACGGGTCAGATTAGACAGGTGCAGCAAAGGGTCGGAAAAAACACTTATACTTTTTCCTACACCTACAGTCCTCGTAGAAAGAAGAAATGATGGCTCGCCGCTATTACAAAATGACGGCAGCCAGAAGGGCTGCTCTTCGCAAGGCTCAGATTGCCAGTGCCAGGAAGCGTCGTCGTCGCAAGGCAGCAAAGAATACCGCAGTCGGCGCGGCAGCTATCGTTGGTGGGGTTGGTGGGGGATACTATGTGAGCAAAGGTGTAACAAATTTCAAATACAGAAGAGCGTACAAAAGGTTCGTGAAATACACCCCCGCTTTGGGACCGGCACCTACGCCAAGGAAGAGGTCTTCCACGAGAGTCGGTGGTGGTGTGGTCACCGTCAACGGTCGGCAGCGTGGGAACCGGAATATGATTACTCGCCCTAAGAGGGGAGCGTTTAAAGCAAAAGAGGGTGGCATACCGTACTTCATTCAGAAGCAACGCGGGGTACACGATTTTTCTCAGCGACAGATTTATAGCCCTGCTGACAGGCATCAGCGGTATATCACGAATGACAAGGGAAAGCGGAAGTCGAGGAAGAAAAAGAAGTGAGTAGATATAAATTCACTGCTAAACGTCGCGCCGCTCTTCGTAAAGCTCAGCAGATTTCTGCGCGGAAACGTCGGAGGGGCGGTTCCAGTAAAAAGTCCACTAAGCGAAGGGTGGCAAAAGTTGCTGCTACCGGTGGTGCGGTAGCTCTGCTGGGTGGTGCCTTGGTGGCGCGGCATAAGTTGAGCGGGTCTACTCTTTCTGTTCGGAAATCAAACCCCTTGACGGGGAAATCGGCCAAGGGTGCCGGATACGTTCGGCCCATGGTGGTGACCGACGAATTCGGTCTTACTGTTGCAAAAAAGACTGTTATCGCTTCTCCTGCTCTCAGGGGTAAGCGATTCGTTGCCACTTACCAGCATAAGAAGTTGACAAAAGGTTCTGTTTACGGCAGGAACGTAGAGAAGATTCGGGCACCGAAAAAGGGTAAAAAGCGCGGTAAGCCTGCGGTTTCTGATCCTTTCTCGCATGTTTCCAGTAAGGGTAAGTCTGATCCAAACTGGTCACCGGTCAAGCCTGGTGATGAGGGGGCTACCCCGGCAGACCATCGTTATAACAATCCCCATTACGATTATCTTGGGGGTGGTCGATACGGGCCGTACAAATCGTGGGCCAGGTCAAAGAGTTCTGCCACTAATCCTTTGGTCCGAAGGATTCTGGGCGAAACGGGAAGGGTTGACTTTTCGTGAGTCGCGGATATTACCGTGCCAAGGGCACGTATTACAAAATGACACCGAAGCGGAAAGCTGCGCTGCGTAAGGCACAGTTGGCTTCTGCAAGAAAACGTCGCAGGAATAAGGTCATCAAGCGTGCCGCAATCGGTACCGGGGTTGCTATTGGTGTGGGGGCTGGTGCCTACCTGGGGGTCAAGCATCCCGCCACCATCAAGAAAGCGGGAGCCAAGACCGCAGCGAAGACAAGGGCTGCTGTGCAGCCTTTGGTGAAAGAGGCCAACCGGGTTCACAGTGGTTTGACGAAGGGCTTCAGGAGGGGGGCTGGCCCTGACGCGGGGGCAAGCACTCCGCAGCCACGGCGCAATGTTACCGGTTGGGATCATTCGCCGTGGGCACACAAACATACTCCCAGGCCGCAGCGCGATACGTCGGGATATACCCACACGGTCATTCCTCAGATTTCGTGGGAAGAGGCTGAAGCTCTGCAAAATGCTGCCGATCCTAGTGCGTGGGAGCGTGCCAATCGTCAGTGGAATCGTCAGTGGCGCAAGCTTCAGCGGGAGAAGAAAACCGGTCAGACTGAAGTGCGGGGCGTTCCTCGCGCACTGGTTTTCGGAAAGAAACTTTCTCAAAAGAAAGCTTGGAAGATCATCAGCAGGGCTAGCGAAGTGCGAGCTACTGGCGGTGGTGAAGGATTCACTCAGGCTCAGAAGGTTGCCATTCTCAATCAGATGATTGCCGATGGTTCTGTCCAGAAAAATTTGCGAGGGAGGGCAGCCAGAAGGAATCTCAAGATTCCTGGTATTACAGGGGAATCTACCCTGAGAAGGCGCGACCCTGCTGCCCCGCCGCGTAGTGCCGAAGATTATAAAGAGTGGGTCTTCAATCAACTTGCCAAACGTGGAAAGCTTGATTTCTAATGGCTCGCCACAGGATGACTGCGGCACGAAGGGCAGCATTGCGGAAGGCGCAGAAAGCGTCGGCCAGGAAGCGTCGGCGCAAGCAGTACGCCAAGGCGGGGCTTGCCGCTACCGGGGTTTTCGCTGGGGCTGTGGCAACGAAGCGGCTTAATAAATACGCTGATAATCCCCGTTTGATTGTTCGTGATTTCAGGTCTGCGAAAACTTCGGTGAGTAGAATCAGGGGAAAGATTCGCAAACGCAGGGGTTATAAGCCTAACTTCCAGCAAGGACCGTGGGTGTAATGGCAAAATGGAAAAAAGCCAGGTCTGCGGCGCAGATAGCGGCACAGAAAAAGGCGACAAGAATCTCTGCGGAGCGTCGTCGTGGACGTAAAGCCGCAAGAAATCGTGGTAAGGCTTCGTCTTCAAAAAATCGTGGGATAGGGAAAAAGGGTTTCAAAGCGAACTTTGTTCCGTATGCCAGGGTTAACAAGCATTCCATTACAATCGGTCATAACACTGGCGCGATCATTCCTGGTACTCGCAAGCGAGCGGTGACCGGTGGGTATTTCCGTATTGAAAATACTCATAAGAAGGGTGCCATTGATCGGCAGGTTGATCGGGCACTGAATGCTTTGGCTCCCAAGGGAACTCGTCGTGCAAAGTTGCGCCGGTATCTGAAGCGGAATGTGGTGGTGACGAATCCGGCGATTAGGGCTTCAGTGAATAATGTTGAGGCTCGTTTGGGTACGTCAAGGGGTGTCGGCCCAACAGTGATTGTTCGGCGTGGCAGGCATAAGGTGTCGCCGCAAGGGTCGAGAAGTGCTTTGAAACGATATGATGCACATGCGAGGAAGTTGAACAAAAAGAGGGAAACAAAGCCGCGTCCTGAAAGACGGCGCAACTTGAATATTATGATGGGTTGATAAATGGCTGACTTTCTTCAGGGACCAATGGTTCGGAACTTCCCGCTGTGGAGCGGGGAGGATATTTCGTTTGTCATTAATCGAAAAGACCCTGATACGCAGGAGTACATTGATTATGCTGATGGCACTAGTGCTAAGATTGTTTTCAATGTTGATAAAGCCGACGAAATAGTTATTCCGGCTGTCATCTCTGGGCACGAGGCTCAGTTTTCTATTGACGACGAAACCGTCAAGGGTGTGAAGACGGGAAGCTTGTGGAAGCTTCAGTTCACTGTTTCGGGTAAAGATAAGGCTCCTGTGATTGGGAGGGTGAACCGAAAAGATGTCAGTTGACCTTGACCTTGAGATAGTGAACGGGGTTCTTCAGTTGGACGTTGTGATTGAAAACCCTGTTCAGAACAACGTCGAGTATGACCTTGCCATAGTTACAGGTACCTCCGACTGGAACGAATTGTTCAATGTTCCAGAAAATCTCGTTTTTACAGATACACTAGCGAATGTTGCTACTACCGGGGCATACAGTGACCTCACTGGAACCCCAACATTGGGCACTGCGGCGGCAACTGCCAGCACTGATTACGCAACCGCTGCACAAGGGGCAAAAGCGGATACTGCTCTTCAATCAGCAGATTTGTCCACCGTGGCAACAAGCGGAGATTATGCCGATCTGTTGAACAAGCCAACGTTGTTCGACGGCACCTATGCCAGCCTGACTGGTACTCCGACTCTGGGTTCGGCTGCTGCTACGGCAAGCACCGACTACGCTACGGCAGCACAGGGGGCTACTGCCGACAGCGCAGTTCAACCTGGCGACCTCGCTACGGTAGCTACCTCAGGGTTGTACTCTGATCTGACCGGTACGCCGACTCTGTTCTCTGGTGCGTATGCCGACCTGACGGGCAAGCCGACGCTGGGAAGTGCGGCGGCAACGGATAGCACTGCCTATGCAACAGCGGCTCAGGGAGCCACCGCTGATAGTGCAGTTCAACCTGGCGATCTTTCTACAGTGGCAACTACCGGGGCTTATTCAGATTTAACGGGAAAGCCAGCGTTGTTTTCCGGTGCTTACGCTGACTTGACGGGTGCCCCAGTTCTCTCCAGCTATGCAACAAAAACCGGAACGGAAACATTAACAAACAAAACCCTAACAAGCCCCACTCTCAGCGCACCGCGTTTTGCTTCCAGTAACTATATTGCTGATAGCACTGGATATCCGCTTCTTCAGTTCTACGCGGCTTCTTCTCCTAATAGCTGGTTGAGTCTTTCCAATGCCAGTGATGGAACGCTGGACCTCACTGCTGAAGGTACCGCGACCAATGTCGGCATGATCTTCACCATGCGTGGCACCGGAGCCATGACGATCAATGTTCCGGTTGGGCAGACTCCGACCTTGGCTGCGGCAGGCGGGTCAACGGACCACGATTTCAACATCACTAGTAAGGGTGCGGGAAAGGTCAAGGCCAATGGGGTGGAAGTTGTCACCCTGACTAATACTCAGACATTAACGAACAAAACTATCAACTCGTCAAATCTGAATGGGCCAAAGATCGTTGACGGGATCGTTAAAGATATCAACGCCAACTACATGTTGACGTTCAGCCCGGTAGCGAGTGCCGTCAATTACTTCCAGTTCACCAATCGCGCTACTGGTGTCGGTGATCCGACGTTGGGTGTGGCCGGTTCGGATGCGAACGTATCTCTTGATCTAGTGTCAAAGGGTACGGGAATCGTAAAGATTAATTCTGTTGCTGCTGTAACAGTTTCCGGTACGCAGACGTTGACGAATAAAACCATTGATGCTAGCAGCAATACAATTTCTAACATTTCCCAGTCTGCCGTCACTAGTCTCGTTTCTGACCTTGCCGGGAAAGCCACTTCCGCTCAGGGTGCGCTAGCCGACTCTGCTGTGCAGCCAGGTGACCTTGCCACTGTCGCTACCACTGGTGCGTATTCAGATGTGACAGGCACCCCCGATCTTTCGGGTTACGCCACCAAGACCGGCACTGAAACTCTCACCGGTAAGACGATCAGCGGCAGCAGTAACACCATCACAAACCTTCCGGTGTCTGCTCTGCCTGATCCGCACCCGGCGTTCCAGACTGAGCTAGCCAGCGGTGTTCTCACTATCCCCAGGTTCGTTGTCGGTGACGTTGGCTGGAACTACCACTCCAACATCCTCCACCTGACCTACCTGTATCCGCAGGAGAACAGGACTGTCAGCGACCTGACCGTCTATGTGAGGGATGCTGGCGGGGCAGCTACCACGGCGCAACTAGGTTTGTATTCGGTGGACGGCAGCGGGAACCTGACGTTGTTGGAATCAACTACTAATGACACCGATCTGCTTACGTCTGCGTGGACCGATAAAACTAAAGCGTTGAGCGATTCTGTTGATTTGGTGGCGGGTAACGCATACGCAATTGGCTATCTTCTTGTCACTTCCAACAGTGTGGGTTCGGTTGAGGGCATGGGTGGCCGTTGGGGGCTGCATGTTTCCGCTCCACGTTTGGCTGGGAAGTTGGATGGTCAGACCTCGTTGCCGTCGTCCATCACCGCCGGGTCCATTCTCGACAATGGGATCATGCTGCTGGTTCGGGCGAGCTAAAATGAGCTAGGATGAAGTTGATTCCCAAGAATAGGAGAGAACGTGGAAGGCATTATGCTGGTGGTAGATCGTTTGGGGCGCAGTGTCGCTGAGCTTGAACGAGCCAATGCGGAGCTTATCGAAAAGGTCAAGGAGCTTGAAGCCGTCATTAATACTTCCGATTAAGTGGGAGTAATGGACCCTTCTCACCCTGAGCATCGAAACCATCTGATTTCAACAAAGGGTCGAAGAACTGAGCGAGTGTGGAATGGCGATCCTCCGCTTTTTGAATCGACAATAAAAGAGCTATTGCTTGACTGGGGCCGCAAACGAACTGAGCAGTGCGGGTTTATTGAGGCTGAAAATCAAGACCTTTACTATGTAGACAATATTCACCAGTATCCAAAGATGAATTTTTTGATGCACGGTGAGCAAACAGAACTTGCATTAGAACGAATTTACAACACTCTAGAGTCTTCTGTTTTGGGAATTTTCCATACTCATCCTAATAACGTGCCGTGGCCCTCTCCACGAGATATCGTTGGATGGCCGAATCCACAACTTAATTGGAGGTACTTTGTTGTGACCTCTGAAGAAGTTCTTGAATGGAAGTTGGCTGATGACTGACTTCGATGTTTTGCGGCAAAGGTGGTTGAATCGGTACATTGCCGTACAAACAAAAACCGATACAAAAATTAGAACCGTTTTGGTAGAGGGAGCCGAGGACGCTCAGAAAAAAATCAATGCGCTGGAAAAGAAGACTACGTTTTCTTCTGTTGTGCGAACCGCTCAAGTACGAGCGGTAATGAAAGTAGTGAGGGAAGTTCTCAATGACGTGTTCGGGCAAGTCACTCCCATCATTTTTGATGGGCAAAAGCAAGAAGCTGTTGCAGCAGTTGATGGATTTACTAGCACGGATCGTGACTTTTTGCGTGCTGCTCTTGGCTCAACTGGTGCTGTGGATGATTTCATTGCGTCACAAAGACTGCAAGCAAAAATCCAAGTCGCACACACAGTCAACAGAATCACAAAGTCAGAGCGAATCCTTTCCCAGCGAGTTTATCGAACACGAGCGTTAGCTAACCGCTGGGTCCAGCGGGACGTGAACTCTGGAATTTTACGGGGCGACAGTGCCAGGGATATCGCAAAAACAGTTCGTCGGCACATTCGTCCCTCAACGGCAGGCGGGGTGAGCTACGCCGCTCTTCGTTTGGGGAGAACGGAACTCAATAATGCGTTTCATGCCACGGCGATTTCTTTGGCTGAAGATCGTCCTTGGGTTCAGGGAATGCAGTGGCATCTTTCCCAAGTCCATACTTTTGACCCCAACAAAATAGAGATTTGTGAAACCTATAGTAAAAAGGTATTTCCCGTAAGTAAGGTTCCACCAAAACCGCACCCTCAGTGTCGGTGCTTCATCACCCCGGTTTTAGAGTCGAGTGATTCGTTCATTCGTCGCTTGACAGCGGGTGAATTTAACGATTGGATTGAGAATGCAGCGTAACGAGCCGCAAGACAAAGTGAGGACAAAGCGAATGAATTTCGCCAAGATTGATCGACGTGGATTGCCCCCTCTTGAGCTTGCCAAAATGGCAATGCCATTTTTCGGTGGGGAAGAGGAAGCGAAAGCTTCAGAGGAAACCTCTGGCGAACAAGCCACTGCTACTGCGGAAACCGAAACTACTGCGGAGGAAAGTGGTGACGTTTCCACTTCTCAGAAACTTGCTGAAAATCCTGAGGCTGTTGCCGATCTTCTGAAGCAGCTTTCTGAAGCGACGAAGACGATCAAGGATTTGTCGAAGAAGAACGAGGGGTACGAAAACGAGCGTAAGCAGGCAGAGCGAGCGCAGCAGACTCGTGAGCAGCAGCTTGAAGGTGATCTGCATGATGCTCAACAGACTATTGCTCAGATGGATGCTGTGATTCGGCATACTGCTGCGATCAATGCTATTCAGAACCTCAAGGACTACCAATTCCATTCTGCTCGTCATGTTCTCAATGAAATTGATCCCAATGAATTTGAGATTACGGTCGATTTGCAGAACGGAACGGCAACCGTTGAGGGAATCGAAAATGCGGCGAAGCGTGTTGCCAAGGATATGCCCTGGTTGGTTGCTCAGGCATCCGGTGACAAACAGAGTCGGAATGTGAGTTCTCCCCGAAATAGCGGGAACCCGCCAAGCAATCCTAATAGCGGAGCAGACAAAGCTGCGCGGCGATCCGACTTGATGAAGAAATTCCCGGTAATTGCGGCAGGGCGCGGCAGTCGCTAAGCGTGTTGCGCGAGATTAAACGAAACCAAAACTGATACTATTCAGTACGAGCGATCTTAACGGAGGACAAAATGGCTCTCACCACTGTGCCGCGCTGGGACAAGTACGATCCCTACGTTGGTAATTTTCGCGGCACTCTGGCCGCTGATGTTGACCTCGCTACCCAGGCCAATAAGGTTCTCGCCGTTGGTCTGAATTCAGACGGGGCTGTCACTATCGGTAGTGGCACCAGCGGAATCAAAGGTGTCATCATCATCCCCGTGGGCAAGGACATGCATGGTGTTCTTCTCGACGGCGGTGTCAACATCGAAGCTGGCGATCTGTGTGACGTTGGCAAGCATGGAGAAATCACCAGCTTCTCGCCTACGGTTCTTACCTACACCCAGGTGATTACCGTTGACGGTACCGCTGACGGTGGAACCTTCACGCTGACGCTGGGTGGCAAGACCACTTCCGCTCTTGCCTACAACATCACTGGTGCCAACCTGAAGACTACTCTCGTCGCTCTGGATGACGGTCACACTTCGGACGATTTCACCGTTACCGGTAATGGTCCGTACTCGGTGACCTACAACCAGGCATGGGGAGTGCTGACCGACGATGACGCGCTGATTACCGTGTCGGCTACTCCGACTCCTGACCTCGTGACCATCACTCAGCCTTCGACCACCGCTGTCGCTGGCACCAACTACTACGGTCATGCTGACGGTTCGGTGACCGCAGTGGAGGGCGCAGACGGCGTGTACGTCGGGCACACGGTTGAGGCTGACCGGCTCATCGTCAACGTCCTCGACGCAACTTCGTAACGGCTGAAAAGAAAGAATCAGGAAGGAATGCCATGTTGGCAGATAAGGAATTCGGGATGCTGACGATCAACGGTATTCCCATTGGTCCGATCTTCGGTGGTACTCAGCCGGTTCGTCAGGAAGGTATGCTCACTTCCGGTGATCTGGTTACCGTCACTTCTGACGGCATTGACCTCAATGCGCTGTGGAATTCTTTCGCAGAATCCATCAGTATCTACAACGAGGCAATGGACGATCTGATCGAACTGCTCACCTATCCGGTGACCACGCCGATTGAGCCTGTCGTCCAGATCGGTGAGCTTACCTTTGAGGAAGCTTCTGAAATCGGTGTCCCGCGTGGTGCCGGTTTGCCGATTGAAGTCTTCCAAATGGGCTACGATCTGCGTCACTACGACAAGCGAAACGTCTTCACCTGGATGTTCTTGGCTGATGCCGACGCTCGTCAGGTCGAAGCGATCCACGAAGCTGTCCTCTGGCTGACAAGCGTCTTGTCTTCCGCAAGATTCTTGAGGCTCTGTTCGACAACCGGACTCGTCGTGCCAACATTCGTACCCAGGCGTACAGCGTTTACCCGCTGTATAACGGTGACGGTGTTGCCCCGCCGCGCTTCAAGAACAACACGTTCGATGAGAGCCACAATCACTACATGATTTCCAGCAATTCGACGCTGGACTCGTCGGACCTGGATGACCTGCTGGAACAGATCACTGAGCATGGTTATTCGCCGCAGGCGGGAACAATGTTCCTGCTCTTGGCGAACAAAGCTGAAACCGACGTTATTCGTACCTTCCGCAGGGGGGTTGTGAATAACAACGGTGCTACCGCTGCTTACGATTTCATTCCTTCTCCGACGCAACCGGCAATGATTTTGCCGAATGCTGAAGGTCTGTTGGGCAATCAGCCTGCTCCGCTGTTCGGCAATCTGCCTGTGATCGGTTCCTACGGCTTCTGGCACATCGTTGAGGAAGAGTACATCCCCAGCGGTTATCTGCTGGGTGTCGGCTTCGGCGGTCGCTTCAATCTCGCCAATCCGGTCGGCCTGCGTCAGCACGCTAACCCGGCCATGCAGGGGCTTCGCATTCTCCCCGGCAACTACCAGCGATACCCGATCATCGACGGCTTCTACGCTCGCAGCTTCGGTACCGGTATCCGGCAGCGTGGCGGTGCGGCCATCATGCAGGTCAAGGCTTCGGGAACCTACGATATCCCGACGCAGTACAAGAAGGGCGGGGGCTTCCTCGTCTAACCCGGCCAGGATTCCTGGCTGAATGAAAGTTCAGCCAGGTTTCCAATTTTTAGAAAGGAATTGGAATGGGCCGTTTTGTTGATCTGGATAAGCCGTTGTCTGAAGAGGACAAGGCTTATCTTCGTAGCCGTGGACGTGGCTACCTGATTCCCGCGAATGAGCGACGTTTCGGTGCAGATGGGACCAGGACTCCTGAGCCTCACGAGGCTATTGGTGCCCCGGCTCAGACTCCGTTCTACACCCACCCTGACCAGCAGACTGCTGTTTATGACAAGGGTGGTGCCCCGCTTCCCGGTTCGGTTCTCGACTATGACACCGGGCGGGTCGCTGATCGAGAGAACGGCGTTCTGGCTGAGTTCACCGGTCCTGGTCACACTCCTGGTGCCCATGACATTTCGGGCATCGTTGGGCCGGAAGGGTTCACTGAGGTTTCCGACGACGACGAGATTGACGACGATATCGTTTCGTTCGTCACTGGTCAGAAGAACAAGCACGATCTGCAAGAGCTTCTGAAGGAATCCAACGTCGAGTTTGAAACCGACGCAAATCGTGGTCGCCTAGAGGAACTTCTGGCGATCAACTTGCAGGATCGTCGGGACGCTGGCGAAGTAATCTTTGAGGACGAGTAGGGGGTAAATCGTGGCAGATTCGGCTGCGATTTCCTCTGTCAAACTTCAGCTTGCAGATGAGGCTGAAGACCTTGGGATTGACGACACCATCATTGAAACATGGCTGGATTCAGGTCTTTCACAGACCAAGGCAATTCTTGCCGGGTGGCGTGCGATTGCTGCGAAAACTGTTAGCACTGAGGACGTTTCTGAGTCTGGCAGTTCTCGCACCATTCGTTTGCACGAAAGGGCGGTAGAGCTTGTACGGGATTGGCAGGCTAGGGCTGATGCTGAAGATGCCGCTTCGGGTACTGGAATTGCCAAGCCTCATGCAGCTTCAAGGACGGCAACGAGGGTTTGACAATGCTGGCGAATTCTGTGGAACTAACGATTCACCGCAAAGGCACCCTGAAATTTATCGCTGCTGATCCTACTGTTATTACGTTGACCCCTGTGTATGAGGATTTTGTCAACGGTACGAAGACGCTGATTCAGCTTAGTGAGCGTGATCCGCAAACTTTTAAGGTGATTTGGAGCGGGTCGATAGAAGGACTAGTTTCCACTGGCGATACAAATACTCATAGGTTCGACTTTGTTCTTGTTGGGCCTTACGATGCTGAAGTTGCTATAGGCGATTATTGGGTTACCGACGACGGCCAGAAAAATGTCATCGAATGGCTGGCCCCTAGCAATGGTTATGAAGTCAAGGCTGGCGGGGTTAGCCACGGCAGGGTTCCGGTGTGATATGGCTAAAGTCAGATTTGAGTACGATGCAAAAAAGCTGAACAATAATGTTCGCAATTTTGATCGTAAGCTCAACAGGGCTATGAGTGGTCTTTTCGACTACAACGCTTTGTATGCGACAGGATGGTTGAAGGAACATGCTCCATGGCACGATGACACCGGGGCAGCGCGTAGCGGGTTGGTTGCTCTTGCGAATAATGGCAGGAATGCCCATGAACTTCTTATGGCGTACTCGGTAACCTATGGCATTTGGCTAGAGGTTGCTCATTCTGGGCAATGGGCTGTCATTACCCCGGCCATGAGAATTGTCGGGAACAAAATCATGGATGATATTCGGACTCTTTTACGAGCGATAACATGATTCCGTCAGCAATTTTTGAAGCCCTAGATGGAGATTCTATACTTGAGTCTTATGACATTAGTTCAAATACGATTTTTGAGCTTCAATCTTTGGATGATCGGCCTGTGAAAGACGGCTATTTCGTTGTCATCAATTTTGAAGAGTCTACTGTTCTTGGCCCTCGTAAAAAGGGGCCGCGAATAATGACGATATGGGTTCATCATCCTATGGAAAAAGACAGGGATTATGCCCCTGTTGATGCAATTCTTAATCGAATTGAAGGCATTCTTCTTGGCCTTGAACAGACAACTGGATCAGACAATGTGCGAGTTACCTGTATTATGAAACAAGGCAGGTCAAGAAACCTTATTGATCCAGCCTGGAAGACAATTGCCAGGAACGCGACATACGGTGTTTTATATGACGAAACACTCCCCTGATCGGATAAGATCAGGGCAGTACCAAGGAGGATAACTGTATGGCAGGCACGAGGCGTAATGATCCGGTGGAAGCCGTGAGCAAGCCTGAGTCTTTGGTGGAGGTTGCCGACAGCCGCGACGTGAGTCCACGAGCCAAGGTCGATACCACCGGCCAGCGGGTTAAGGCGACTCCCTTTTCGCATGGCCTGGAAGTGGTTGTTCGGGAAAAGGATTTCCTCAAAGGTGGAATCAAGCACGGCGAGGTTCGCTGGCATTTTCAGCGTGACAACTTTACCGTTAAGGTCGGTGAGGGCTTGACGAAACAAGCCGCCGATTATCTGGTGAAGTCTTTCCCCTCTCAGTTCCAGTATGTTGGGGGTAAGTGATGTGCCGGAAATTCGGTGCAACAGCAAGAAGTTTGGTGAGGTAAGTAGCGAAGCAAGAGGGATTTTTGAAGTAATCTGCAATAGCAGATTTTGCAAAAATCAACACAACGAAGTGGTTCTTCACCGCTGGAACCTAGAAAAACTTAATGCTGATGGTTCAATCAAGATGATTGAAACTAGACGGTTCAAAAGACCGAAACCAGAAGGGAAATGGAAATGACCGCACCAGTTGCAGATGCACTGCCGTATGGTGTTCGTGACCTGAAGCTGACGCAGTACACTGATGCGGTCGGCACGGTTCTCGACACTACTTCGGTGGAGCTTCCGTACATTCAGACTCTGAACTTCACTGAAGCGGAAGAGTTTCAGGAGCTTCGCGGTGATGACAAGCTCATCACCACTCGTGGCCGGGGTGCCCAGGTCAACTGGTCCTTGGAGTCGGGCGGTCTGCCCGTTTCCGCATGGGCCGTGATGACCGGCGGGACCATCGTTGAGACTGGCACCACGCCGGATCGCATCGTGGAACTGAAGAAAAAGGCGACCTCAAACCGCCCGTTCTTCCGTATCGACGGCAAGATCATCTCCGACTCCGGTGGTGACATTCTCGTTCGCATCTACCGTTGCCGTGTGACCGGTGACGTTCAGGCGAACTTCACTGACGGTGAGTTCCAGACCTCGCAGATTTCGGGGGTCGGCCTTCCGCTGCTGGACGACACCAATGACCTGATCTACAGCATCTTCCGGCGTGAATCCACCGCTGCGGTGACTCTGACCCCTGATCCCAACCCGATCCCCTCCCCGCTGAACCTGGCGGCTGGGGCGTTCTCCGGTACCACTCCGACGATCACCCTGGCTTTGACCTGGGATGCGGTGACTGGTGCTGACGACTACAAGGTGGAGAAGTCCACTGATGCCGGGTCGAACTGGTCTTCGGCGGGTACCAACCCCACCACCAACAGCATGTCGGTGACTGGGCTGAGTGCCGGAACGGTCCTCTTCCGCGTTTCGACTGGAATTGATTCGGTGTACTCCGATCCTTGCCCGTCGATTTCGGTGGTACTGTCTGACGAGTGATCGTCATAAAAAAGTGATGTTTTTCTAGGAACCCCAGGAGGTCAAAATGTCAGAAGACAAGTACGCTCTTTCAGAGGCGTGGTCGAATTCCAATGAGTACAAGAAACCTTTCGACTACACGCTGGAAAATACCAGGCAGACGGTTCTCTTGCGCCGACTGGATATGGGCGATCTGCTCAAGCTTGGTATTGCTGAAGAGCTTGATTTCATGTCCAAGGCTCTCTTTGCTGACGACTCTTCGGCTTCGGCTAAAGAGGCTGTCAATACGGCTGTCTTGAAGTCGCAGAATTTCACCAAGATGGAGCATATGGTGAATTCTGTGGTGATGGCCGGGGTCATCAAGCCACAGCTTCATGCCATTCCTCTTCACGAGGCTGCACGTCAGCCTGGACTGGTGTACGTCGATTCGGTTCCGTTCTCTGATCGGATGGAACTTTTCGGGGTGATCTTCGATAGCGAGGGTCTGTCCACGTTTCGCAAGGAACAAGAAACTGGTGTGGGAAACGTACCAGATGTGTCAGACGTTCCACTGCCCCCCAACGAGCCTGTGGCAGTTCGACCCGCAGACTCCCAAAGGCTTCTATTTTAACCGGGGCGTTTTCTACTTCGGAAGAAAAATTGAAAATGAGATGCACGAAGCAGAAGAACAGCTTCGGAAGTCTCATAAAAGAGGAAAGGGTACCGACAGACTGATCGCAGCGGCCAGGTTGTCGGTACTGGAGCGGAATCTTGGAATCGCCGTTAAGCGTCACCGGGAGCCGGATCAAGTTGCAAATACAATGGTGGAGACAAAAGAAAATCCAAATCAAGATGAAGTAGTCTTCCTTAAATCTGAATCCGGCTAGGAGGCGAAATGCCAGATTATGACCTTGGCACAGCCCATGGTCGGATCAAGATTGACTACGATGATACCGGCGCAAAGAAAGCAAAAGCCAGCACTTCCGACATAGAGCGGAATATGGAAAAGCTGGATCGCCGTATGGCGCAAATCCAGCGAACAATGACTGGCCTTGAGCGGGAACTCAAAAATCTCGCCAATGTTATGCAGCAAGCTGCTGAAGAAACCGGTGACTTTGAAGAAGAAATAGGCGATCTTCACCACGGTTTTGGTCGGCTGCACGGTTCTTCCGGTACGGCAGCGCAAGACATGTTGCGTCTTACCAAAAATATGGAAAAAGCTGCGCGAGCAGCGAGAACCATTATCCCGCCCATGACGACGCTGCATCAAGTTGTCACCAAATTCCAGGCTGGTAAAGGGGGGTTCGTCGGTTTTCTTCGGGCTTTGGGTGGAACCGGAGTGGCAAGCCTGGGAATTGGGGTTCTTACCAATCGTTTCCTTAGCTTGAACAAAGCCATGAAAGACGTTCCTCGCTGGCAACAGCAGATTCTCAAGCTGGGCGGGGCATTGTCCAGTCTTGCAGCGGTAGGGGCTTTTGCTTCTTTCCTTCAGCGGCACACAACGGGTTCTAATCTTTTTTCCAAGAGTTTGCAGTCGGTATCGCGGCACAGTCGAATTGCTACGAACACGATGAAAAATTTGGCTCAGGCAAATGATAAGGTGCTGTTCAGTCTGAGAAACGCTGGCGGGGCCATGAATAACATGGCAAGGGGCATTTACCAGTCTGTTTCCGGTTTGGCGGTAATGAAGCTGGGCCTCAATTCTTTAACTTCTCGTTTTGGGAAACTTGGGCGAATTACTAAGTTGGTTCTGCTCAGTCTTGGGGCGTTGGGTGCCCTTGGCCCAGCAGCCTTGGAAGCTCTCAACAAAGCTTTGACCGTTACCTCTAATCTGGTTGCCGGATTGTGGAACGGCATTAAACAGCTATCGGGTGGTTTCTTGGCCCTTCCGGCTGCCATCTCCATGGTGATCGCCAGCTTCAGCACTCTTGGCGTGGTCTTCAAGGGAATCGGCGAAAAGTTCGGGGATATCACTCAAGGCGGCGAAGAGGCTTTGGCTGCTCTCTTCGCCCTCCCCCCGCATCTTCAGAAGATGGGTCGAGCAATCTACATGCTCATGCCCAAGCTTCGGGAGTTCCAAACTCAAATTCAAAAGGCTTTTGACTTTGACCGTGCGGCAGATGAACTTAATCGCTTGGCAACAGCGTATCTGCCGAAACTCCAAAGCGGGATGATTGGGGTTGCCTCTGCCTTTAAGTCAGGTAGGGCACGGCTCGTTGAGTTTTTAGAGGAAGCTCAAACTCTTCAAGATACAGAGCGAATGTTTTCGCTTACGTCCCGAACTCTTCAAAATTTTAACTACACAATCAAGCCATTGGCTCGTGGCCTCAAGGACATTTCCCTTGCTGGCGCAGAGTTTATTAATGTTTTGTCTGCTGGTCTTCCAGGTTTGTCACAAAAGTTTTCGGAGTGGGCGAGGGTTAACCGCGAAAACGGGAATTTGACCCGCTGGATGAAAGAGTCTTGGATCGGGGTTAAAGACCTGACCAAAGGTATGCGTGACCTTATCAAGGCAACGTATACGCTTCTCACTCTTTTCGCCACTAACGATGGCAGTAATTTCCTTGAGCGTTTCGCTAACGCTATGGCTCGGTTCAACAAAACAGTGACCGACAGCGCAGCCAGCGGGACGTTGAAGAAAATCGGTGATGCCGTTCGCAATATGGGAACAGAGCATATCGAAACCTTTAAAGACGTTATGCGCTCTGTTATTGATGCTTTTGAAGAAGCATGGCCGGTCATCAAGCAGTTCTCTAGTGCCGTCAGTGACGTGATGGTTCCCGCCATTAAATTGGCCCTTCAAATTCTTGAGCTTATTTTTGCTGGTCTTGAGAACAGTCCGATTGCGAAAGTTATTGGTTGGGTCGGCGGTCTTGCCGCTGCCTTTGTGGCCCTCAAGTACATTCTTGGTCCGTTGCGGAATATCATTCAAATCAGCGCGGGAGCTTTTACTCTCTACAAGGGTGCTCAGAACATTATTCTTTCATTAGTTGGCTCTTTGGAGACTATGGGAGATGCTGGCAAAAAAGCCGCAAACAAACTGTCAAGCGTTGGCGACAGCATTGCCAAGTTTGCCTCTAGGGCTGGAATTGTTGCCCTAGTTATCGCCGGTATTTATTCAGGGATCGACGGGGCCAAGGCCAAAATCAAATCATTTGACGACGTTCTCAAGAACAGTGAAAAGGGACTCAAGGACTGGGGTGAAGGTTTTCGGAAAGCCTTCATAGCTGACCGTGGTGTTGGCTCCAATGTTTTGTCTCATGTCACCGAAGGCGTTGGCATGATGCAGGCCAACCTTGAGGCAAAAGCCAGGGAACTTCCTAATCTTTGGGACCACATCACCAGCATTTTTGATGAGGGTGCTATCCAGGGCAGCGCAGTCGGTGGTGGGTTTAAGTTTGGGCAAAGCGAAGCGTTTAATCAGGGTCAAAAAATGGCTCAAGACGCTGAGCAAGCGATCAAGGCTTTTGAAAGACTGGGGTATTCAACAGAAGACCTGACAAGAATAGTTTCAGGCACCCCAGAGTATTTCAAAGCAATGACCAACCACATCAGAAAATCTGGTGATGGTGGCAATGAAGCGGCAAATGAGCTTCAAAGGCTTCGTAATGAATTCCTGGCAATCCAAGAAGCTTCAGAAAAACTTGGCCCTGGAAAACTTCAGGTGGTCGAAGGTCTGAAGCAGATCGCGGAGGCAGCGGGAGACTCTGACAAGAAGCTCAATGGACTGAAAAACGTCCTAGAGGGTCTTGGCTTGATTCAGACCTCTGCACTTCAAGCTTCCGCAGAGTATGCAGAGAGCATTCGTGACCTTTCTCAAAACCTGCAAGAAGCTATTTCTTCTGGTGGTGGGTTAACTAACATCATTGATGCCCAGACTGGGGCTATTGACGTAACCACTCGAGCTGGTAAAAACCTTCTTGACGTTCTTGCACCGGTAGCGGAACAGTACCTCAATCTTGTTTCAAAGGGCGAGAATGCTGAAGAAGCTTTCCAGAAATTCCAGACTGCACTCGTTAATGGAGCCAAGGCTGCCGGGGCCAATGTAGAGGCTATTCAGCGACTGGCAGAACAGCTTGGTCTTGTTGATCCAGAAAAGCTGGGAACCAAACTTCAAGAACTGCTTAATGGTGGTGATAAAGAACTTCTCATCAGACTTGGTATTGACGAAGAAACCATCAAAAAGATTCAGGAGCAGCTTCAAAGCTCTGGAATCACCATTACCCCAGAAGTTAATCTGGATGGCAACAAAGGCAACAAAGACGGTTCAAAAGACAACAAACTAAAGTCTGAAGTTGAACAAAATATTTCTGAGGCAGAAAAAAGTCTGCGTGAGTTTACCGATCATGCTCAGGATGAAATCGACAAAACCGCTGCTGACGCTTATGTTTCCGGCAGCAAGTTCGCCGCTGAGCTTGCACGAGGTATGCGGGAGAACAAGAGCCAGATTGATTCCGCAGCAGGGCTACTCGCCGGTACGGCTCTGGGCTACTTCCACCAGTCACCACCGAAAGAGGGGCCGCTTGCCAAGCACGGTGACGCTGTTCTCTATGCAGGCAAGCAGTTCAGCGGCCAGTATGCAGAGGGCATCACCGAAAAGACCGGTGACGTTCGGGGTGCCGCCAGCTACATGGCCGGTCAGGCAATCGGCGGGACCAGCACTGGTAACAGCGGCATCTCCCAGGTGGGTCGATACCTTGGTCAACTTTTTGATATTGCTGAAATAGCCCAGCGTGTCAACGATATCTTCAGCAAGGTTTCCAGCACTGTTTTTGAAGCTTTCCGATTCATCTCTGACCCGCTGGGCAAGGGCACATTCTTCGGCAAGAATACTTACTCCAAGACGGTTAGCGACGAACAGCTTGCTGCACAGCGTAACCTTCAGGCTCAACAAGATTTGTTCGGTATCGCGGGGGGAGCGCAGCGCAACATTACTAACTGGGAGAAGCGCGGTCAGCTTCTTCAGGGTGCCCCAAAGAATGATGTTGTTTCGGCTATCGTTGCAGAAGGTCAACGTCGTGGACTGAACCAAGAGCAGATCGTTGCTGCAATCGCCACCGCAGGGCACGAATCCAGTTATGGACAAAATACAGTTGGAAAGGGCCATGGAGCTTTTCTTCCTGGCGGTGGAAAAGGAACGGCGTATGGGGTTTTCCAACAGACCCCTGAAGGTGGATGGGTACACCAGAACAGCTTCTCGACCCCAATTTCGCTATCAACGCTTTCTACGACAAGTATCAGCAAAACCTTGCCAAGGGTCTGAGTCCACTTAACGCAGCGGTCTACACTCAAAATCCGCAACTGGGAACTAACGCTGCTGGGACCGAATACGGGTCAATTACAGGAAACTTTATTAACGAAGCGCGGGGTCTTTACGGCCAAGCTATTGCAGGTCAGCCTGGGATATTGGGGGCAATGAATGGATTCACCCCAAGCGGAGGATTGCCACCTATAGGTACGGCTTCTGGCCCCATCGAATTGTTTGGGGCACACGATCAGTTTAGCGTTGCAGCGCAAATTGCTTCTGGCTTCGGTGTGAGATTTGGTACTGGAGCAACAAACCATAGTATTGACAATGGTTTTCACCCGTCTGGTCAAGCCGGTGATTTTAATGGGACACCGGAACAATTGGCTTCTTTTGCACAAGCAATGATGAGTAACTTTGCCCCTTATATAAGAGAGTTAATTTTTGAGGGGCCAGGGATTAGCTCTAATGTTTACAACGGACAGCTTGTTCCGGCGATTGACATGGCGGGTAGTCCTTACAATACGGGGCAAGCTGGATACCATGGCGACCATGTTCATATAGCAATTCTTGATGAAATGGCCCAGGCTTTTGCGAATGCCGCCGTTCATGGTGGGGTGCAAATCCCAACCCAACAACAGCGACGGTTGCCAACATTTCTTGACCCTTATTCTGGTGGAGATACCAACCAAATCATCATTCAAAGAAACCCTGACGGTACCTATAGTCAGACTGCGCCCCATGGCGAGAAGCAGGGGGCGGCACCAGGACCAAATAACATTAACGAACTTACTGAAAAGCCCTATACAGAAGAAGAAAAAGCAAAAATTCTTGCAGAAAATCCATTAGAGTTCACTCTGCCAGAGGGTATGACTTTTGAAAGGTTCCAACAGCTACAACAAGATAAGAATAATTTCTTCTTCGGAACTGAAAAAGAATTCCAAGATCAGTTAAGTAAGAACCCCGCTGTTGCTGCTGCTTACGGCGCACAGGCGGGAGGGTACTCAACGCTATCCGATCCGGCTTCTACATTGGAAAGCTTGGACCTGGAAATCAATCGTTTGCGTGGCCAGAACACTCCGCAATCGTTGGCCGGGGCAAGTCAACTGGAATCTCTCAAGAGCGACATAATGGCTCAGACCGGGTACACCCAGGACGCAAATCCCATTGACGCTGTTTCGGGTTTGGTGGCGGGGGCCAGTGGTGTTGCCTCTAGCATCATTGCCTCCGTAACTTCTGGGCTTGAAAGTGTTGCTGCCACCAAAAACATCACCGGTATCCTGACCAGAAACGTTGCCAACACTGAAGATGTCTACAACATGGTGGACAATATTCAAAAGTACCTGGAATTTGCCGCGAACATTGCCGGGTCTGTTGCCAATGTCAGTGGTGTAGTCGCCTCTGTGATTGCGGCTGCTGGCGGGGCCGACCCATCCGGCGGGGCTTCTGGGGCAGCGACGGCGGTAGCAGCGGTATCGGCTATCGCTTCCGGCGTGCAGGCGGGAATCGAAACCACCAACGCCATCATTGACCTTGGGCAGTTGGTTTACCGGATCGCCGGAACTTATGTCGGAGATTTCCTGGGGTATTTGACTGGCGGTGCTGGTGGACAATTGGCCGGGAACGTCAAGTTCTTGCTCGACCAGGAAACCAATCAACTCCTTGCTTATAGCGCAGAAAATCCGTTGGATAAAAGGGCGCATACTGTCCCGTTCAGTGGCGGGGCAAACCCTGATGCCAGGAGTCAGTTGATTGGTAACATCAACGTGTACGGTGGCCCCGGCTCTGACCCAAGGGATTTGACGAGAAATATGATGTTCCAAGTTAATTCTGCACAGTATGCGGGAGCGTTAGCCTCGTGACCGAACTTCTTCCAGGGCAGTATCAAATCGGTGGCATTACTATCGGTAGGCATACTAATGTCGTCGTAGAAAACTTTGACGCGAAACCGTATGAAGTTAACGCGCAGGACTATCAACTTCCTCGCTCTGATGAAATTCGCTTTGGCTTTGATCACTTTAAGCCAACAAGCGTCGAAATTCAGATGCAGGTTATCTACAATTACCAGCTTCCACCTTTTGAGAATATAGCCCTTCCAGATTTCTGGATCAACGCTGTAACGGTTGAAGACTTGGCTTCGGTGTGGCGGGGAGACAGTGTTCGTTCCCAATGGGGAGCCATGATGCCTTTGTATTTTTGTGACAGAAGCGGCATCACAAAAATAATTTACGGTAGGCCAGGGTCTTTTGCTTCGGAAAAAGTTTCTGAGAAGTCAACGCTGGTCAAGTGTGTTGGGGAATTCCGTAGAGCAGATACTTTGACTTACGATGTAGAAGAAGAAACTATTTCCCTTACTACGGGGCAGAGTAAACTTCTCACCAATAACACTAATGAATATGCTTGGGTGAGAATTGTCGGTTCTAATGGAGCTTCTAACCCCACCTTGAACTTTGGCGGTATTCATATATCTGTCAACCTCACCCTCACTACTGGGCAAAGCTTTGAAATCAGTTCCTACCCATGGCAGCGTCGAGCAATTCTCAGTGACGGCACTAACATTCGTAATCTCATCAGCAATACTGCTGCCGACGACAATATTCTTTACCTGGATCAGCTATATGTACCGCCGCAGACTTCCCTGACGCTAAGCTATACCTCTGGTGGAGGAACGATGTATGTCATCACTCAGGGTGCCACGACAGGGGTTATCTAATGCCATGGGGGGTGAGAGACAGAATTAGATTCATGGTTTACAAAGCCAATGAAACTATGTCTGACTCAAACCCAAATGCTCTCCTTTCCGCAGACCTTGTTGTTGTAGAACCCGAAGTCAGAATTTCTCTTTCTGCCCCTAGCCATTGCGCCTTCAAGATTCCCATGGGTGAGCAGTATGGCAGCGCAGCGGGGATTAACTGGAAAGCATGGGGCCAGTGGATTATCCCCTCCATCAACCTCAATGGTGTTACCACTTACCTTGGGGCGCAGCTTGTGAACAAGGTCACCGTTGACCCTAAAAGTGGTGATCTGGCAATCGAAGGCTTGGGGTTCATGGGGTACCCCAAGGGCATTCCCTGGCTTGAGGACTACAACCCCATTGCTGTTGACCCCGCTGAAGTCATCCAGAAAATATGGGCACACGCCCAGTCATTTGATAACGCCAATCTTGGGGTGAGTGTGCAGCCATCTGAAACTGGCACACAAATGCTTCCCGGCTATAGTTTCGACGGCTCTATTTTGAGCTTCGATTTTTTTGCCATGTTTATTCGTGCGGTGGACTTTAACGATTGTGGCGACGTTATCACCAGTATTGCCAGGGACATTCCACTGGACATGATTGAAAACGTCTATAAAGACGGTGAACATCTCGTCAAGACGCTACAGCTTGGCTACCCGTATCTCGGAGTAGTTCAGGAAAACTTGAACTTCGTTGTTGGAGAAAACATTGTCGCCGGTGAACTGTCAGAGGAAAGAGAGATTTCCGCAGTTTCAGATGTGATTGTTAGGGGGTGGAGGCCGGGAAAGGTCTATTCCTCCCAGTTGTCAAACAAATATGACGCTGACGACATGAAAGATATTGAAGCTCTGGAAGATGCGTGGAACCAAGCTCATCCCACACCGGGGCCGGGAGAGGTTTTCACTCACGACACCACACCTTCCCGCGTGAGGCGGGTGGTCATGGAGGAAGACGCTTATCTGGACTCCACTGAACGAGCCGCTGCTTGGGCAAAAAGGAAGCTCACCCGGCGACAGATTCCTCATTCGTTCAGCAAAATCAATATCGACCCCAGCCACCCCAATGCCCTTCTCGGAACTTTCTGGCTGGGAGACAGTATTTATGTAGAGGCTCCTAACTATCCTTGGACCGGGGATATTGCTGAGTGGCATCGTGTTACAGCAATGACCTTCAAGGATGATGAGCCGATTATGGAGCTTGAATTGAAGGTGGAGGGTGCCTTCAATTTTGACCCCATCGAATACGATCCTAATTACGAAGAACAACCCACGGCAGACGTTAACCTGCTATCCAATGGTTACTTCAACACCAACCGTGGCGGGTGGTATGCCAGACAAGGGCAGTGGTTCAGGGTCGGCAATGATGGCAGAACCGCACCGGGCTGTGTTCGGATTGACTGCGACGATGGTGCAGAGTATCTAGAGTCGCACAAAATGGGGGTTGATCCCGGTGCCACGATTAATCTCACCGCTTGGATGAAGCATCAAGAGGTTAACGTAACAGGAAGTATTGATCCACCTAACAATGGCTTCTGGATTGGGGTGACCGAATACTACAACGGCGGGGAAGTCAATCCTCTTACCTGGGTTGCTGGCGATCTTTTCCCATCAGGCACGGCAGGGTGGACAGAGATAGCTGGTTCACATATTGTTTCTTCTGAAGGTGTCAACGAGATAACGATGACATTGTGCGTCACGGCAATAGCCGGTGGAATCGCCTTCTGGGATGACGTGAAAGTGACGGTGGGATGACCGCGTTCGGAGCGGGATACAAGCTAGAATCCCAGGAATCTCGCGCTCTTGGTTCGATCACTCCTGAGTCCTATGACTATCGTGATCAAGGCAAGCTTATGTCGAAGCTTGTCAATGACGTTTCCTACATGGGCCAGTACATGCGGGAAATGCAGCGAGGCATTGATGCTGCCAATGAGAACTTCATTCAGCAGATCGGTGATCTTATTGCCGATATCTTCGTTATCTTCAGCGGTAATGGCAACACCGGTTTTGACTTCGGAGACTTGAAGTACGTTTTCCAGGCAATCGGCTCACTATTCGGATTCGATGAGCAAACGGGCTTGGCAGCAATCTTCCCCATCAACCTGTTCTCTGCTGCTTGGCATTTCTTCAGTACCTACATTGTCCCGATCCAGGGGTTTCAAGACATTCTTGCTGAGTGGCTAGACAATGCTCTTGCTACTCTGCTGGACATTTTCGGGGAAGTGCCGATTGTCGGGCAGGCTCTTCAGCAGCTTGCCGTCTGGCTGACTCAGCTACGAGACTGGGCTGGGGATTCATGGACGTTCATCACCACTGTTCTCAATGAATTTACCCAGCCTATTGTTGATTTTCTTGTCGCCCTGGCAGGAAAAATTGAAGACCTGTTCGGTGGTCTTGGCACTGCGTTCATGGACGCCGTCAAGTTCATCATTGACATTTTCGAGAACATTGCCGAGGTATTCGCTCCTTGGACAGGCGGGTTGATTAGCGGAATCACCGATGCTTTTAACACTGCCAAGACGAACTTGCTTAATGCCTGGACGAGCGTATTCGGTGACCTCAATCTTTTTGACGGTTCCTTTACACTGATCCCTTTTATCGGCAGCATTGTCAACGCCATCTTGGGTTGGGCCGGTGATCTACTCAATATTGACTTGAGCGACTGGATTAACGCTATCCAGAACTTGATGACGTGGTGGACTGACTGGTTCGGGGATATCAACATTTGGGACAGCGGTTTTGATGTGCTGACCCTGTTGGGCGGGGTGTTCACGGCAATCCCCGGCTGGATTGGACAGCTTTTGGGAATTGACCTTTCCGGTTGGTTGCCGTCTGTGCAGAACGCTATGAACTGGTGGACAGATTTCTTTGGCGACTTAAACATCTGGGATGAACTGTTCGACGTATTTGAATTGTTCGGGAAAATCTTTGAAGGAATGCTAACCAATATTGGCAACCTTCTTACTATTGATCTTTCTGGTTGGCAGACAGCGGTAGAGAATGTTTTGACGTGGTGGACGAACATTTTCGGCAACATCAATATCTTCAATGTCGGGTTCAATCCACTGGACCTGCTGGAAAAGCTTGCGGAAAACCTAAAAGATTTCATTTTCGACATTCTCCCGTTTAATGATTTGGGGGCATGGATTGATCGCACATTCATCCAGCCGATAGTCGGTATCTTTACGGGAGATGCTTTGAGACTAGATTTAGCTTCTCTTGGTGATGCAGTTGGAAAGTTCCTCACTCAGTTCAGCCCCATCAACGTTGCCCAACTTTTCGGCACTATTCCGCAGCGATTGTTTGGCGTTCTTCCTGTGGCGAGTATTGCCGAAAGATCGGACAATATGCTCGACCCCCAAGGCGGGTTCGACATTTCGGCCAGTGTGGAGGGGGCGACTGGCTGGGACTGGGACAGCACTGAGGGTTCCGGCACCACAGGCTGTGTGAAGCTCGTGTGTGATGGAGGGCTTCACCAGCTTTACACCCGTATCGCTGTTCCCGTTAGCGAACGAGATCAAATCTATATCAGTGCCAAAATGAAAACAGTTGGTTATTCTGGCATTGGCACACCCTTCCGCTTAAATGTGATTCCCTTCAAGGGTGATGTGCAACAATCCACCATCATTATCGACAGCCAAGCGGAATCAACCACCTGGCTTGAAATGGCAGATACCATTGTCATTGAGGAAGACGTTACTTCGATTTTCGTCATGCTAGAGGTTTTGGCAACGGCTTCGGCGGGAACTGTATATTGGGATGACGTTGGCGTTTACAAAACTGGAACGATGCCCCAGACCCTTGTTGACAAACTAGAAGATGTTTGGGAATCCACCACTCAACTTATTGATGACGGTTTGGATATCAACCCCTTTGATGCCGGTACCCCGCTGTTCAATATCTTCCGGGCTTTCCGTATCCAACAAGACTCTTTGATCGGAGCCAACTCCACTATCGAAAAGCTTCAGGGTCGCATCGTTGCCTTGGAAGACGCTGGCAAGGCTGTAGCGATTGATGATTTTGAGCGAGTCGGAAGTCTAGTCCCGGTATGGAACGTCACTGAAATTGGTTCTGGTGATGGCAACATTCAGCTTGACGGTCATCACGCTTATTGGAGTGAATCAATTCTTTTTGCCGACGACAATTATGCTCTTTGTCGGTTCATAGGTGGCGGGAATTATGGTGATCAGCACTCCAACACTGCTTATCAATATGTTTCCGCTATCGTTAACGCCGGTCCTTGGCAAGGATCATGGCCTACGGCTCCCGCTGTTGATCTGCTCGCTATGCTTGCTGATGATAATTCAAGTTATGTTCGCGCACGGTGGACAAGCACTGGGCAGCTTATTCTTAGCTACCTTGAGGGGGGCAACATTTATGACCTGATCACGGTGTCAACATCTGTGCCGTCAGCAGGAAGTATTATTGCCCTTAAGGTCGGCAACCTGGCTACCGGGGAGCCAGATAAAATCACTGTAATCCAAAACTCTCAAGAAAAAATTTCATCATTTCTTGACGGCAGTTACGATGTTCACAGCTATAAAGATAATCGTGGGTGGGGCTTTGGGTTTTTTGCACGAAGCACCCCGCTATTGGGGCAGTTCTCCCCAGGTTCTATCCATCAATGGCAAGCTAACGATCAGTGAGGAAGCATGACTGGAAAGCCTAGATTTTTTTACGCTAGGGGAACGTCTTACATTCTCAATATTCTTAGTGGCGGCTTCAAAGTTGACAACCTCAATGTCATATACCTGGGTGATTTTAAATTCAATGTGTCTGCTGCTCAAATCAATGCAGCCATTCCCGGTCTCAACGGAAGAAGCGTGGCGTGGACCGGCTCTCCTTCTGCCGATCCTTTTTGCATGTTGATGAATCCCCAAATTTGGGATATTCGCCAGCCACCTTATCCGGCTGCAACTATCGGTATGGGTGCTTCTATCGACGCCGGAATCACCAACACGATTAACGAAATCAATCAAATGCCTGCCGGTACTCCTTTTGCAATCGGAGGGTATTCGCAGGGTGCCGCTGTAATGAGCGGGGTGCTGAAAGAAATCCAGAGCGGGTCGCTCACGTCCAGAGCGTCGGACTTCATGGGAGGAGTATGTTTTGGGAACCCCCGGCGGCAGTTGAACTTTCGTGGCCCTGTTGGTGGAACATGGTCGGGAGCATGGGATGACCCTGGCTCTGATACCGGTGGTGGAGGCTCTTTTCCACTGACCGGAGATTATGCGCGACTAACAACCTCTCCTGATAACTGGGTGGAGTTCACCACTACCGACGACATTTTCAGTAGTGCTGGGTCTACAACTATCGGCCAAAACTGGCGAGATGCCAACAGTCTATTTCTAGATTTGCTTGAATCTCAATATGTAGGCCAATTCCTTTCTGAATTAATTGGCGGTTTCTTGTCCAGCAATGGAATCGGGCCAACTCAAATTACCCCCATGACGAACGCCATCAACGCTGCCTTCACTCTTGCTGGAGTAGTAAATAATTTTGTTGATGCCGCTGGAAATCCTTTCTCTATTGCAGGGGCAGGACATACTCAATATCCCGCTGTTCCTCCTGTCGGTGACCCTGATAACGGACTGACCAGCTTCCAGATCGCTCTCAAGTACCTCGACACTCTGGCCGACGAGTACGCCAGAAGCCCGTCCATCCTCCCTCCCACTTCGGCGGGATGGGCCACCAAGCTCTATCCCCCGGCGACGACATGGGAGGACACTCCTGGTGCGGCTGCCGCTATGGCAACAACCTATGATTACGGGGCTGGCGCGGGTGGTGGCACGGGTGGTGGAGCGGATTTGTCGGGTTCCGGCATCTGGTTTGTTACCGATTTCGGCGCAGTCGGTGATGGTGTCCACGACGATCAGCCTGCATTTATGGCTGCGATTGAGGCTGCGGTAGAGAACGGCGGCGGCACGATCTGGGTTCCCCCAGGAGACTACGCACTGGATGCACCGATAGCCCCACTCAATATGGACACGATCTGGGACGGTGCGGCGACTAACGTCAAATTGGCCGGGATAGGCCATCGCGGCCTGTCCGGTTTGGAACCTGGCGGGGCCAGACTCCAAGCTAAAGGCGACTACCCGGTTATAGGTGGCTGGTGGTACTCCTGCCATATAACAAACTTCTGCATGGACGTTGAAGGCAATAACTCCCCAGCGATTAAAGCCGATATCTCAAAATCCATCATTTCACACAACGAGCTAATCGGCTGGGTTGGCTATGGGATGCAGCTTTGCACAGACGAGTGGAAAAATGACGGCAACCCCACCTACCTGAATAAAATTGAGTACAACCACATTCAGCAGTCAAATGGTATAGGTTTGTACGCATCGTATTTGATGTGGGACTCCTACATTCGATACAACAATATTGGGTCCACTGACACAAACATTATGTGCGAAGGTGGGCCGCATAAGATTCACTACAACTGGCTGGACGGCGAGACAGGTCCGAATCACAATATTTGGATGGCGAACGTCGGCCACACTACCGAAATTGTTGGCAACTATATGGAGAACTGTCAGCGGGAAGCCGTGTTGATTGAACGCCCGTCGTGGGAAACGGGTGACCGCAGGCTTTCGTTCAAGTTCGTTGGCAATCAGATTTTGAATGGCGGTCACAACAGCGAACTTGAGTTCCCGGCTGTACGAATTATCGGTAACGCTGACGGTGACACCGGAAAACTTGTTGGCCTTATATTTAATGACAACCAATTCTTTGATGATGAGGACGGCCATTGGGCGCACGCAGTAGAAATGCAAAACATCAAATCAGCAACCATCGTCGGTAACGAATGGTCGAACAACGCCTACACATCCTCTTATGCAATGCGAATCCTTAATTGTGAAGATGTTCAAGTGTACGGAAACGCTGGCGGCTCAACAATCAAAACCACTTAGGAGAATCTGATGGCTGGTGTTGTTGTTGGAGGGTACGGCGGCGGTATTGCTCGCACACAAAGACACTTCAATGTGGACGATTACGGCGCAGACCCAACTGGCGCAACTAATTCAAACGCTGCTATAACTGCCGCAAGAACAGCTTTGGGCACAGAACCGGGATTGATCGTTTTTGGTGTCGGAACATATCTTTTTACAAATGGTCTTAATGTTGAGAATGGTACTGAACTTGGCCTGAATCAAGGTGTCATGGGTCAAGGGGCATCTTTAACAACAGTAAAATTCAATGGGGCTTACTGCCCGTTTGAATTCCGTAATTCTGCGTGGCAGTTCAACACCGCTTCAGAGGGCGGCGAAGATCTGTCCGGTATGTGGTTGTACGGTTGGGAAAACACCAATACAAACGTTCACGCGATCCGCTGGGGCGATATCGGCAAAATGCGGATTCACGATGTTCATGTTGCTGGATTTAACCAATCTGGTGACGTTGGCATGTATGCAAGCAATGATATTGGCTGGTCTGAACGAGCAGATATCGAATGCTCGGTGGAACAGTGTTCGACTGCATACCTGTTTGAGGGTGCCATGCCAAATGGAACAAACCCGTTTGGTGCTACCTCTTTTGATTATTCCCATTATCGACTCAACTTTGTGTGCCTCGCCGGTCAAGATGCTTTCGTTCTTCGCAGCAAAGCGGGTGGCTACAAAACCACGATGAATGGCGTAAAGCTTGAATTGACGGGAAACTGCCTATTATCTGCGGAGGGTGAACCTAACGAAGCGGCACTATTTCGTATCGGGCGGGATAATGCCGATCAGGCGGCGCTTACCGGTGAACTGTATATCAACGTGGAAACGTCCGGTGACCTAGGCGATCTTGGCGTAGCTCATTACGATTTTATGATGGGCGGCGCTGGACCGTTTTGGGAGGTTGAATCTAAAGTTTCGGCGTTCGGGACAATTAATCTCATCCCGTTTTCCGGTGTGAACTTCCGTGCTGGCACTGGGCATCCTCGTAATTTCGCTTTTGCCGGGTTGTTGAAGAATTCGCCTACGTTTGGTTCGACTACTAATTCGCAGGCGTTTCAGCCGTTACAGCTTGTTTCTCAGGCTCGTGGCGATTATTGGATCGCCCCGTCTAACGCGGTGCAGACGATTTATGTGCGTGAGGCTACGGCTGGTACGTTCACCATTGACTACGATGGTACATCTACGCCTGCTTTGGATTTTGACGCGTCGATTGCAGAAGTGCAAGCGGCGCTGGAGGCTATTCCGGCTTTGACTGGGAATGTGACGGTTGTTCAGGGTCAGGCGCGGTTTATCAACGGCTATTACGCGGATGAGCTGGCTTACGGTGTCACGTTCGGCGCAGGGCTGGCAGAAACCGCTGTGCCCACGTTCACGGTTGACGATTCCGGTTTGACGGGTACGGCTGATGTTGTTGTTCGCAATACCGGTTCGGCTAATAAGACGCTGACTGCTCGTATCGAAACCGGTAATATCGTCAAGATCGAAGAAACAGCGGGAACGTATCGGCTTGGTTTGGATATCGGTCTTTTGACTGATCAGGTCGGAACTGATAAGGACTCGCCTTTCGGTTTGTTCGGTGTGGATATCTGGATTAAACAACCGACAACCGGCGGGAACGTGGTGTTGGAAGGGCCGTGGTTTGCTGCTAACGCCCAGTCTGGGTCTACGGCTACTTTCGATTGGTTCGACGGTATCCCTCCGGTTTTGTCTACTGAGGCAGACGCTTGGGATGTTATTCGTATATCTACATACAATTTCAACGTGTGGATCGGTCAGCATATAACTCGCAAAGCAATCGTTGACCCACCACTTACTTCAACGTCACCGGGGGTCAAGGGCCAAAGAGCAATAGACGAATCGCATGAATATGTTTGTGTGGACACGAACTCGTGGAAGAGAACCCCTATCAGTAGTTGGTAGTAGGATTAAGAAGGAGGTAATGGCGTGGTTCAATTCGGTGTTGAGTCAGAAAACGGTTGGAGACCGGCTAAGGCTTCTGCCGATCAATGCGTCTGGGTCAAAGTACCGGGAACCACTGTCTCCCTTCAGATTTTACGAGGCCAACCCGAAAAAATCCTCAGAGCGTTTGCGGCTGATTTCAATGCTTACGTTGAACCGTTGCGCGATCCTGATTCTGCAAGTTGGACACCGACTAATTCTGTAGCAACGTCCAATCATCTCAATGGTACTGCTATGGATTTAAACTGGCAAAGTCATCCATTTAGGGTTTTAAATGCTGGATTTAATCAATCCCAAATCAATACCATCAACGATCTTCTTGATTTCTACGAAAATACCATTTTTTGGGGAAACTATTGGAGCAACCCAAAAGATGCCATGCACTTTCAAATGGGGTATGGAACATGGAACAATCCAAAAACACAAGACTTCATTAACCGCAAAATTCGGCCTGACGGTTACTCAACATTTAGGCGCGGAGGTACGTTTACGCCTGCGCCTGCACAGGTAACCTATGGAGAAAAGGTAGAAATCCTCGCCGAAGCCATGGGGAACAGCATCCCCATGGACCGCTACCGCGATCTTCTCCCCGCCGTGAGTGAGGCACTAGCTGCTTGCGACTGCACTACCGTTCCTCGCATTGCCATGTGGATGGCTCAAATCGGCCACGAGTCGGCGGGTCTGAAATACATGGAGGAAATTGCCAGCGGAGAAGCTTACGAAGGCCGCAGTGATCTTGGAAATCACAAACCGGGGGATGGAAAAAGGTACAAAGGTAGAGGCCCAATCCAAATCACCGGTCGTCACAACTACACCAAAGTTTCGGAGTGGGCTTTCAAAAATGGCTACACGACGTACAAGAACTTTTTTGTTGAACACCCAGAAAAACTGTCTGACAGTGAGTATGGTTTTCTTGGGGTGGTTTGGTACTGGACTGTCGCTCGCCCTCACATCAATCAACTGTGTGACAATGGTGATCTTAGCGGAGTTACGCAAGCGATTAACGGCGGGTATAACGGATTAGAAGATCGACGCAACAGGTGGAATAAAGCAAAAGGCATGGGCGACAAGCTCCTGTCGCTTGTGGGAAAATCAGAAGAAACACAGGAGGACGGTTTCATGTCTGCTTTGAGTGCCGACGAACAGCGAGCCTTGTATAACGCGATAATGATGCCGCGTCCCAGCAAGTCTCCCCTCGCCCATATTGGGGAGGGAAACATTGGTAACAGTCAAGATATCGAAGGGTACATGGATGCAAATATCCACGTTCTTGTTGTGGATTTGCTTGCTAGGCTAGGCGATCCCAATACGCTCGCTCTGCTGGAAGAAGTGTCCAACGTGGACCTCGCCAAGTACCCCAACAAGGCTGGTGGGAAGAACCTCGCGCTGGCGATTTTGGAGAACGCACGCCGGTTGGCTTCTGGTGGGTCAGCCCCGGCCCCTTCTGGTTCTGCTCCCGCCCCCCCGGTCCAGACACGGATTGAGTACGTTCCGGTTCCTGCTCCCCCCGCTCCTGCTGCGACTGCCGCGCCTCTCCCCGTTACTGGTGATGGCCTATACAATGAAATTAACAACTTCAAAAATCTTTTGCAGGAAGTCGGCGCGAGTATTTCCCAGGCTGTCAAAGGAGAATAAAAATGTTCAAGTACAGCGTTCCGCAAACGGCGAAAGCCTGGGTGAGCCTTGTCGGCGCACTCCTCACTGTCACCGTTCCCACTGTGGCGAGTACGTCGGAAAACCTTCCCGCTCCGTGGCCTGCGGTAATCGCCGCCATCATTGCGGTTCTCACTGCGCTGGGGGTCTACAAGGTGCCGAATGCACCGGGTGGTCCCAAAAAAGCCAGTCCCGGCCCTTCTGCCACAGGCGGGAAATATGACTTCCCTTGGCCTAAGTGATGACATTGATGGCTATCTGAAACTGAACTGGCGTTCTTTCACCTTCACGTCAGTTCTGTACGTATTTAACTTTCTTGGCTTAATACATATTCTTATTAACCGCGATAAGCCAATTAATTTTGATCTTATCGCTACCTGGGCATACCGCACCTGGATTATCGTGGGTCTTGTCACGCCTATTCTGTTTGTCTTATCTATAATTATGATGTTCAAGGCAAACGGAAGAGTCCGGCTCATGGGTATATGGCTCAGACTCGCTTCCAATAGTGGATTGTTTAGTTGTATGCTCGCGTTTTGGATTGCCGGGTGGGATTTGCAGCGCAACAATGAAACCTACATCTACGCTGGCTATTTGATATCAGCTATTCTTTTTTATACTTTTTTGATTTTATTCAAAAATTTTTGCATGATCGGGCGCGTTCATCTTGACGCTCAAAGGATAAGTCGATCAAAGCAGGCACTTAATGCCCGATAACTTAGCCGGGTGGGTGGCGACTGCTGGTGGCGGCACGCTCATAGGCTCCATTATTATGGGGCTTATTCAAACTTTTGGAAAACGCGGCAAAGACCGCGCAGATGCAGCAGATGTTAACATCACGACTGCAACTAAAATCATGGATAGAATAATGAAAGAAAACGAGCAAATGCGTGAGGCTCTTATTCTTACTCTTGAAGCTATTGAATTTATGGTGCGTGATTTGCCTGATGATTCTGACGCTCACGTCAAGGCCCGTGAGGCTCGTCATCTTCTCATTAAGAGTCTAGGATAAGACTATGCCGCCCAAGCCCTCTACCCGCTTGCGTAATCCTGTTCCCGATCAGACTGAAGCGGGAAGGAAAGTCTATATTGCACTGCTAGAACGTAGGCTCATGTATTATTCGTTGCGTGACATTAAGATGCGCTCTGCACTTGAGCTTGCTACCGGTGTACCTTACGATTCTATTGATTTTTCTTCGTTGACTTTTGAAGATATCGCGCAAATGATTGCGGAGGATATGGCGCGTGGCCTGAACATATCCCTCTCTGAGGCGCGGAGCCGCGTAGCTCAGTATCAAGAAACATCTAATCCTAAAGTAGATATTGAGAGTTTTCAGGTGTAGGGCTGCCCATTGCTCAGGAAACTGCGGTTCTTCCGCAGTTACGCACGGCTCCGCGTTAAAACCATCAGACAAAGAAGTACTTAACTACAAAAGACACCCCCCCCAAACCCCCCCCAAACCGCCAGGTGGTCTGCCACACTTTTTCCAGGTCAGGGTACCCTAACTTTCGGGGTTGTTAGCCGGTCTAACTAACGCTCTGACCTGGGTTTTTGGGGGTCTGGGTTGACCGGGTGGTGGCAGACCGGTCATTGTGGAATCACCGCAGCACCGGCTGTGGTCTGGTCTCTTGATCAGAACTACTCTCCGTTAGGGGATTGTTATGTCCAAGCTCGCTACCCTTAAGGCTCGTTTTTCTTCGAAAAACGAGAACATCCAGTCGGCTACGCCGACTGCTGACTCCGCTGCGGAGCAGCGGAAGGCTGCCGAGGGCAGCAGCAAGTTCCTTCGGAACTTGCTGTTCCAGAAGCAGATTGATGAAAGCCGCGTAGCGGCTTTCATCAACCCCCAGTTCGCTGATCCGGCTCTGCCGGATCAGTACAAGGGTCAGGAAGTCACCTTCGGTGACTTCCTGAAGGTCCGGCTGGAGAACACCCTCCGTCCCAACGGGACGGTGGGTGTTCACTACCCGCTGACCAGCAGCTTGAGCCATGATCAGGCCGATGGCCTGATCACGGCTCTCAAGCTGCTGCCGAACCGGAGCAACGACGGGGCTACGCCCCGTCGCCGCCAGTCGGCTACGCCGACTGCCCCGGCGGCTCAACCGGCTACGCCGGTTGAGAACAGCGAGATCGCTTCGATCAAAGCCGACATGTCGGCTTTGATCGACATTGTCGCCGCACTGGCCGAAGGCCAGTCGCAGCAGGCTCAACCGGCAGAGCCGGTTGAGGGCCATGCCAAGGTGGCAGAACCGGCAGAGCCGGTTCTGCCGACCGTCATCAACCTGGCCCCTGGCCAGGTTGTGATGGTCAACGGCGAACTCCGTCAGGTTTCACCTGACGGCAAGCGGCTCAACAAGACCATCGACAAGACCATCGTCTAGACGATGGTCGAGGCCATAACCCGGCACCCCTATGGGGTGCCGGGTTATTGGCGTTTTGGGGGAGATTTTTGGCCGGTGATCCGGCCATTCGCGCGACAGGTTCGCGCGTTGGGTTAAAAGATTAACCCAAGACCACCCTTGAGATTTTGTATCTATTCCCAATAGATCAAAAGATCAAGTGTACGCGCTTATGCGCGTTAACGATTTCCAAAAGGAAATCGTTTCGGCCACTACGAAAGGAAATTACCATGGCCGCTACCATCCTGATCGAAAGCTACCTGATGGCCTTTGGGCTGGCTGTCACCATGGGAGAGTCGGAGGATGAAGCGCATCTCTTTGCGCGAAACTACGATTGCCCGGTGACCTACGCCATCCTCAAGAAAGACTACTCCGAATTCGTTGATCGGCGTAGCCAGTTGGAGCGTTGCAACCATCAGCATCAGGTTGGAACGATCAACCCCGATACGGGGGAGAACAAGTACATCGAATTCAAAGAGTTCGATGCCGCTAGGCGGCTTGTTGATTTCCTTCGGGAGAACAACATTCCGGCATGGCACAGCATGAAAGATTGCCAGTGCCGATAACTAAATAACAATTTAATAGCGGTACCCCGCCAGCAATTCGGCTGGCGGGTTTGGTGGCTACAAAAGGAAAGCCAATGATTTACACGTTGAAGTTTTTTGAGAACGTTCTAGACGATGAGCCGGTGGAGGTCAAAACCTTCACCGGAGATGTTCGCACCGTCATTGACGAAACGGACAAGTACTTGACTGCGGATTTGGAGTTCCGCAGTTTTGGAATCGAACTCCAATTCGATAACGAATTGGAGCGCAGGAGGTTCCAGCGGATTGTGGAGGTGGAACGATGATGACGGCACTGGAAGCCCTGCTGAAGTCTATGCTTCAGCAGGGCTGGTTTACTGCCAGCGACGGTGACGTGGAATCCCCTTTGGGATACTTCGGCTGGACCTGGGTGGTGGAAGATGACCTCTACGAGATTCGGGAGGCCTTTTCCGACGTGATCAAAGCTTACGGCGATCCCGGTCACAAGTTGATCGGGAACTGGTTCGCTGTTCTGAACAGCAACGGAATCTTGTCCTTCTGGGACAAAGATAATCGGCATTTGGCTGAGCGGAACTACAGCCATTATGTCACAGAATACAACGAGTGGCTGGAAAAGACTGAGGAGGAAGTCTGATGTGGGATTACATCAAGTCTTGGCTCGTGGCAATGTACTGGGGAGTGTTGTTCGCTTCCCCGTTCATCATCATGTGCGTCATCATCTGGGTGGTGTATGACGTATGAAAATTAACAATGGGCCTATGTGGCTCGTCTATGTGGACCGTAATGGAGACAACCATTACCAACCATGGACCGAAGTGGAGGAAGCCGGGTCACTCATTGACCCGGCAACCGACGAGGACATGACCCTGGTCGGATGGACTACTGACAATCCAGCCTGGATTGTTATTCAAAGGAAGAAAGGAAAGAAATAATGAAGGTGTGTGCATGGGCCAATCTCAGCCCGTACCAGCACGTTCACAAAAGGTTCGACTCTCAGGCCGAAGGTCTGAAGTGGTTCCGCGACTACGGCAGAGATGTTGGGTGGAGCAATCACGGTGACCCGCCGTGCATTGACTTCTACGGTCAGTGCCCAGACTGCCAGGACGGGATGAACTTCCATGACTACCCCATGGTCAGGTTCTCTGTCGGTCCTCGTGGCGGCATTCGGAGGGAGAGGGTCTGATGAAAAGCTTCATCGAACTGAATCCTTACGATGCCAGGGATTTGATGAATGCCCTTCGCAGTCAAGAAAAGAATGGGGGCATCAGAAAACTTCGGATAGCCATTGAGGCTGAAGGAGTTAAGTTCAAAATCAACGAAAACATGTGGTCACCGCCAATGGGAAAGGAAGTGCAGGCAGGATGAAAAGATTCATTGTGGAGTTCGATGACGACGAGAACGTGGATCGGGAGAACCTTCGGGAAGCTCTCTACCACTGCCCCGACGTTCGCCGGTACGATGTGTACCCCATCGTGGAGGAACACAAGTTCTCCAACGGAGAGCGCAGGATGACGACCCAGCAGCGGGATCGTCTGTGGAGCCTGTGCGGCGGGTACAACGTGCCTTTCCATGAAGACGATTACCATTTCGTCACCATGGGCAAAGAGACATGGGTGGAGGGCTGGATCGGCGGCAAGCCGGGAACCATCTACGTCGGAGTCTCGCCTACCGGGAGGTCACACTCGTGAAAATGACAAGAGAGACTATCTTGTCCAGCGAACTGGTGGAGATTGTTGAGCGTAACGCAAACAATCTCATCAATCGCGTAAGAGTTTTCAAAGCTCACCCTAGCTACGATAGTAGGGCAGAATTGAAAGCCACTGCTAACTCGTTGACGGGCCAGTTCAATTTGGTTCATCGTCTTAACGGGTTTTGGGAAATCGTTGATGACGAGGGAAACAATCTCCGCACACTCGTCAACGATGCTAAGCGTGCAGTCGAAAGCCTGTACGACAAGAAAGCTTCATAGGGAACCTATGGAGAAAAAAGAAAGGAGAAAACAGTGGACGACATTGAATGGGTCATTTCACCCAATCAATTTCGCCCAGTCTTCGCCAAGCTGTTTCACAGCATCCACGAAGGCTCTTTCCAACTGCACGTCAGGGTTGGAAAGATCGGTGTCCAGTTCAAAGTCAACGATGGTGAGTGGTCACCAGAAATGGGGAGTGTATGCCCAAGAGAAAAATAGCACGCCAAGACTATTTCAGTCTTGAGCATGTGAACGATGGCGAGACTGAAGCCATCCAGATCACCATTGGCGACAAATGGGATGGTAAATCCCTGGCGAAGCTGTGGTGTGAGGGCCGCGACTATGATCCCGACGTGGAATCATATCGCCCCGTATATGCATACGCCATTGCGACTCCAAAGTGGAGTTACAACGGCAACGATATACGTGGAGCCGTCAATGAGTTACCCAACTTGTTGAAGGCTTTACAGTCCTTCATAGCTTTTCTTCTAGCCTGTGCTGAAGCCGAAAATGAGGATTCAGAGAATTACGCTCTGTTCCCCATTCAGGTGAAAGAATGGGCCGACCACTACGAAGATGAGCTACAGGATTTGTACGCCCTGGTCAAAAAACAGGATAACAAGTAAATAGCGGGTGGCCTGTCAGGGGTTCGCTGCCCCTGGCAGGTCACCACCCACCGGTAACAATCGGCTTCCAAAATGGAAAACAGAGAAAGGTTTTGACGTGAAGAAAGATAAAGACACCAAGACGGTCTGGATCAACCAATCGGAAATGGTGGTCCGTACCCGGCGGTACGGAAAGAATCGCCTGGTAGTGGACATAACGGAAATTGCTCCACGGTTCACCAGCAGCAATCGTTCCCGCCGGATCGCCAATCAACATGCTCGCAAGGCGGGACTGAAGCTCAGTTCAGCAACGAAGTTGTTCGATTTTGAGACAACTTCCAGCTACCACGTCCTGTCCGACTATGACCTGACCCTTCCGGTGCATGTCAGGCAGACCAGCTACTCGTTCGGTTCTGTCGCACGTACAACTTAATATGGGCCATGGCGGGAAACTGGTTGCCTCGCCATGGCACGAGAACGACTGGAATCTCAGATAGATTCTCAGTTGTTTCTTACTTGGACTAGCCCAAACAGTGCTAGTCTGAGTGGAGAGCGTTGACGTGACGTTCTCCATGAGGTCAGAAAATTTCTGCCTCGCCTCTCACGAGAAAGAGAAAGTTCAAATGTCCTACCACACCATGCAGTACTTGAACGCTGGCAACATCCTGGTCGGCAACACCAAGAATAACCGGAACGCCTGGTGGTACAACGCCGATCTGGAAGACAAGAACAACCCGACTCACTTTGAGGATTTCATTCCTCTGACGACGGTCAAGGATCGTCTGTTCGGCTGGGATGCTGAAGAGTCGGTGGAACTCACCGCCAAGTTCGTTATCGACGGCAAGGAGTTCCTGGTTCCTGTCACCAGCTTCAAGGCAATCGGTCGCTCCGACTGGATCGTCAACGGAGTGCCGGAAGATGAAGAGAAGGGTGCCGACGCTGTTCTCCACGTCCAAGGAAAGGACTACGGAGTTCACCAGCTTCGGGAACTCTTCATCAACAGCACCGCTGAAATCGTTGGCGGGGCTGACAACATGGGAATCGAATCCGCTGGTCTGCTCAAGTGGGGCCGTCGTGCATGGATCACGATTTCCATTCCAGAGAACGTCCACAACGATAAGTCGGGCTTGGAGTTTCGTCCCAACCTGACCGTTTCGACCAGCTTCGATTCGTCGCTGGCAACGTCGTGGACCCGTACATTCGGAGTTCCGGTGTGCGACAACACTCTGGATTACCAACTGGTTCGCGCTGGTGACAAGGGCAGGTATGTCCTGAAGCACACCAAGAATTCAGTCGCAAAGATCAAGGATGCGTCTGAAGCTCTGGGACTTCTCAACCAGCAGGCTGACGAAATGAACGCGGCGCTGAACGAACTCGTCAACGTCGAGGTTTCGGAGGAAGCCTTCGTGAAGTGGCTGAACCTGATGATCCCGGTTCCCGATCTCAAGGAAACGGTCAAAGAGGTCAAGTCGATTCAGGGAGAAACCATCATGGTTCCCAAGGTTTCGACCAACGCTCACACGATTGCCATGAATCGTCGTGACAAGCTGGTCGAGATGTGGGACACCGACGAGCGTGTCTCCCCCTGGAAGGGAACCAAGCTGGGCATCGTCCAGTTGTGGAACACCTACAACCAGCACGAGCGTTCCTTCAAGGCCAGCAAGGCTTTTGAGGGCAATCGGCTGGCTGCCAAGGTCGAGGGCAACATGCTCAAGACCTTGAGCGGGGCGTTCTACAAGGAGGATGCCAAGGCTATCCACGCCATTGACACGGTGCTGGATGAACTGGTGTCGGTGACGATCCCGGTGGTGACCCCGCAAGGCAAGCGTCAGCGAGCGGCTGCCAGCAAGTAAGAAAAATCTAGGTGGGGGCGAGGGATTATGTCTCTCGCCCCCACCTTTTTCTATCCCAACCAAAAAGAAAGAAAAAAGACGTGAAGAAATTTTTGATTGCTTCGGCAATCGTCGCTGCCGGAATGACTGTGGCCCCGGTCACAGCTAGTGCCGCCCCGATAGGAGAGGGCTGTGTCTCCGATTTCTGGATGTGGCAGGGATTGCGTACAGCGTCCCGCATGATCTGTGACGGGGATCGGGCAGCAGATGGTTCATGGGAACGTCGCAGAGGGTTTTTCGATGACCCGTACTACGTTCCTTTCCGGTGCAGCAGATACTCGTGCTGGGGCGGGTACTGGGTGCCGGAACTGAAAGTCATGGAATCGTATCGGGTGACCGACGATACTGTCCTGCCGGATGAACCCGGCTGGATTCCCTCTGCTGAACCTCGCATCGTCAACTAACAACAAGAGAAAGAAGAAAAAGAATGGACAAGAACAAAGTTATTGCCTTGCTGCTGCTCATGGTAATCGGAGCTTTCGGTGGAGCCGCTGTCGCTCGCGCTGATGGTGACCTGTCTGCCTACGAGAAGTACATTGGCGACGAAGTGCATATATCCCTGTGCCGACTGCTGGATATCGGCGGGACCAACGATGAAACCCTGGCAACGATCATCACCATCCTGCACGACAAGGGAGAGCTTGCCTGGGATGACACCCCTGACGTGGTGAACTACGTCGTGCAGGAGTACTGCCCCCGGCACTGGGACGATCTCGTCGCAGTCGGGAATCGTTATCGTGCAGGGATGACTGCTAACACGAAAGTTGCGTGAAATGAAAGAAATCACCATCACTGAAGATCAAATGCTCAAGTACTTGTCCGAAAGCTATGTGGCCGTAGCTTTCGACAAAAACGCTGAGTTCGTTGATGCCGCCTTCACTTGGGAAGCGGCTCAAAATCTCGCCAACATGGGCTATCGGCTGATCGCCATTGCTGACGAGCAAGGGTACATGTCGAAAAAAGATATCCAGGCCATCTGCGATTACGAACTGAAATCGGCTCTGGATTGTTTCGGAGAGGATTATCAAAAATGATTGACATGATTGTTGCGGCATTTTTCTTTGCCGCACCAGCACCCTCGCCCTGCACACTCGGGAATCCCCTCCCGCCGTTCGCACCAAACCAAATCTGCACAGGATACAATTCAGGGACATACTGTACTCTGAACCAGTTTTCGTGCAGTCCAGTGCCGGGAACTCCTGGCACATGGAACCCCAGTGGCTACACTCCGAAGATGGGATGACGATGATTGTCAGGGTTGATATGTTCGTGGACGTGAATCCAGATGCCTGGAGGCACAATCTCAACGAGGGAAAGGAATACCCCAATTCACTAGTTTTTCGTCGTGATGTGAAAAGCTATGTGGAGGCAGTGGTACTGGATCATCTTGAAGATATCCGCGTACTGAAAAATCCGCGTCAGTAAAAGGAGAACACATGACCGGCAGACCAGACCCCATGGGGCGGGTGCATTACAACCAGGCTCGTGCCGTCCAGGTACGAGAACCTGAAAATCTCAACCTTGTCCATTCAGCCGTGTCGGGTACGCTGAACGTCTATACCGACACACGGCTGGAAGCCAAGGCCATCATTGATGGATGGGAGGAAATCATCAGGGCAGTTCACCTGAAGGTGGAGGAAATTCTAGGAAGAACTGGGGCTAAAGTGGAATGATTGACAGACCACGCATAGGATTGCGCCCCATTCCCAGTGATGGGAAAATTGCTGAGTTTCTGGATTCGCTCATCATTGACCACACAGAACAGGCCGATGAAATTGTCAATGAGCTTAAAGAAACTCTGGAAGAGACAGAAGAAGAAGGCCAACCTTATCAGTTTGCCTTTGGAAAGCTGCTCAACTACCTCGCCACAAAGAATCAAGCTGAATTGATTGAACTTTGTGCTGGGGCGTTCTGGAACCTCACGGAGTAAGGCTAGGCGTGAATCCACACAAATCAGAACGGCTCAAACAAACCGCTTTGCAGCACGGCTGGAAAGCTGAAATCGTTCCTAAAATGGAACGATATCTCCAAACCGGCAACGGTGCCGATATCGAATGGCATCTCTACGCCAAACGAGAAAAAGAAACGATCCACGTTTGCTATACAGGGGATCGCTTCACCGCCAGCACCTACAAGTACGGCGACTACCGCCACCATCCCGCCCGAAGCGGGGCTGTGGCTAAGCTGCTCACCGGCAAGCCCGATCCACGCAAACTGGGCGGGTTTGACGCTGAGGGTCTCCTAGAGAGTCGAGTGATTCCTTGGGAGAAAGACGCACCAGCCATCGAAATTCTTCGTGCAGTGCTGGGCAAAACAATTACATGGGTACGAGCAATGGACAGGGAGGTAGTTTCAGCCCATGTGGACCGGGAAACAAATCTCGGAAAGAAATACTTTCGGCTCTATGAGTCGAAAGCTGGTAGACGCATTCTTGAATGGCAGGACCGACAGGGGTTCCATGCCGTGTGCGTTGACCAAATCGTTGATGTGAGTTAGGAGAAAAATGGAAACGATCAAGAAGAAGTACGTCCCCACCACGGTGACGCAACCTCTGGCGCGAAAGATCATGGGGGAACTTACCGGAAAGCCGGTGAGAGCCGTCTACCAAGATTGTGTCGGGGCTTCGCCACGGGTTTATGAAGTAACTTTCGTCGAGAAGAAAGGAAAGTAAAAATGACAACTGTTAACTACCCAGTGAACGAAAACGAGCGACGAAACTACAAGGTCTTCAGCAAGAAGGAATTGCGGAGGGCAAACAATCTCGCCAGACGGCGAAACTACAACCGGAGCGTGGACCCCGGTTTCATCAAGAAACTGAGTGATTACAACCTGTACCCGATCACCATGTCTTTTGTTCACGAACATGCTGGTGGACTCAAGGTAGACAGTCACATGCGGTGCTGGATTGGTGCCGTCATCAATGAAAAGGTGGAATCGTTTTTCATTGACGTGGACATGAAACTCTACGACTCACTGGAAATTATTTCGGTTCCGGTCAAGAAAGAGTCTGATTCCTGATGTGGAACATGGATCGTTGGGTGGGGGAGTCACGCATGTGGCTCTCCCTCCCTTACTCAGATGAACTCGTAGCAGAGATTAAAGAGATTCCTGGTGCCAGATATGACTTCGGTCAGAAAATCTGGTACTTCCCGTTGGATTATCAAATTGCACGGGACATTGCCGAAATGGCGAAGCGGCACAACGAAAAAGTTTCTGCCGGAAAAATGCTCATCGACTGGATCAAGGAAGAGCGGAAACGCTACATTGCCGTTCTCAAGCCTGATGATCTGAACGCCGACGTGAGCAACGCTCTGCCGCATCTACGGGCTACCCGCCCTGAGATGATCGCCGCTATGGAGAGCAAGCCCTGGCAGATACCTGGGACTGCCTTCATCGTGGGGCAGAAGCGTGTGCTGCTGGCCGACAAGCCTGGTCTGGGCAAGACCTTGCAGACGCTGGCGGCTGTGGCCGAACTGGACATACGAGGGCCGATTCTCGTTGTCGCCCCTCGTAGTGCGGTCAATGTGACGTGGCCGGAAGAAATTAAGCAATGGCTGGGGGATGACGAGAAAATCGTCATCATCAACTCCCAACTTAAGCCAGCGGAAAGGGTAAAGTTACTGGAACAGGTAGAAAGGACTCCCAAGAATGAGCGAATCTGGGTACTTCTTGGCCCTAACTATTTACGTATTCGGGCTGACGTTGACCAATACGGTAACTATTTACGTGACAATAAAGGCCGTAAAATCATCAGAACAGTGCAAGAGGGACTTGCAGAACTCTTTAGCATTGAATGGTCGTCTATTATCGTTGATGAATCACACCAAACCCTTGCCGGAGCAACAGGAAACAAAAAACGGCAGTCTGCTCAACGGAATGGATTGGGTGCCCTTTCAACACGAAGCGATGGACTCCGAATCGCTATTAGCGGAACTCCGTTCAGGGGCAAAACTGAAAACATTTGGGGAACGCTTAACTGGCTAGAACCGGGAAAGTATTCTTCGTACTGGAAGTGGATTCAGCGTCACTACGGTATTCAAAAGACTCAGGCGACTTATGGGTCTGGAATCATCAAAGGTGACAAGATTAAGGATCAGAAAAGATTCTATGGTGAGCTAGCCCCTATTATGGTGCGACGAACCAAAGAAGAGGTTCAAGATTCTCTCCCGCCCAAGACTTACGGCGGGACGCATCTGGACCCGGCTGATCCGAATTCACCGGTTGCGGTGTGGCTGCCCATGTCGAAGCAACAAAAAGCGCAGTACGATCTTATCGTCAAGCAGGCAGTTCTGCGTTTGAGTACTTCAGACCTGAATGTTAACGGTGTGCTGGCAGAGATGACCCGCTTCAAGCAGCTTGCAAACGCTTGTTTGGACGGGTCCGGTGATGGGGTTAAGCCCCATGGCCCTTCTAACAAAGCCGAATGGATTGTTGATTTTCTTCAAGATCGTCAAGAATCCGGTACAAAAGTTATCGTGGCAAGCCAATTTACTGGCTTTCTAGAATACCTTTCGTCGGTTTTGAAGGACGAAAAGATCGGACACTACCTTTTCACCGGGAAAACTCCTGACAAGGTGCGAGCCAGTATCAAAGCCGACTTCCAATCGGAGGGCGGGGATGCCGTGATTCTGCTGAACACCAAGTCTGGCGGCGTGAGCCTGACGCTGGACAAGGCTGACGATGTGGTGATCTGTGACCAAACCTGGACCCCTGACGATCAGGAGCAGGTAGAGGATCGCGCTCACCGAATCAGTCGAAACCACCATGTCACCGTATGGAACCTCGCTAGTCTAGGAACCATTGATGAAGCCGTGGCTCTCACCAACGCAACGAGGGAGAAGGAAATCTTTTCCATCCTTGAGGGACAGCGCGGAGTCGCCTACGTCAAGGCTCTCATCACCGCCATGAAAGGACAGGCAGCGTGACCCCAAAAGAAATCGCATTCGTCATTCTCGCAGCGGGATGGTTGTTGCTTCCGTTAGATTTCTTCATCCTCAGGAGAGAAATTGAACGAACCAACAAACGAATCGACTTGTTTGCAGCGTTGATGGACGAGGCGACACAGTTGATTTCTGTGGAAACGGAAAAGAAAGTTGCTCAAAAGAAAGCATATGAGCGACTGACCGATCCAGATGCCATAGCAGAAGATATGGAGAAAGGAGCAAGAATACGAGAAATGCGTGACGCAGGTCGCACTACCCTGCCTCGTGAAGATGCGGGTCCACCCGCCAAGGTTCACACGTTGAAGTTCAACATGAATCGGAAAAGATAGGACTGGACAGACACCCGCCAAGCGACTAATGTCGAAATGGCACACGGGCACAGCCCAACAAAACACTCAGAACAGGAGTCCCAACGAAAATGACAATGACTGTGGAGGCACCCGACGTGGAAATCAGCACGAACGAGAACGAGACAGCCGACGTGCAAAACGAAAATACTGGACGTGGACACGATTTCACCAAAGTTCGTCCCACCCATGTGGACCTCGCGGAGTACGTCAACGCACATTCCGGCTTGGAGCCGGTCACTGCAAATCAGGTGCGAGCGATTCTCACGCTGCGTACTGAGTTTTCCCGTCTGCCGGAACAAAAAGCCAAGCGGGAAGAGCGCAGGCTTGAGCGTCAGCGTGCCGCGTCGAAGTACGCCGGTATGAATGAGGCTCAGAAGAAGGCGGCGAAGGCTGCTGAGCGTGCTGCTCGTGAGGCTGCCAAGCTGGAAGCTCGTGTGGCAGAGGCCAAGGCTCGTGCCGAAGCCCTCGCCAACGCGGCTGCCGGTAGTGGCGAAGACCTGGCTGCCGCTGTCGAGGCCGATCAGGGTGGGGAGGCACCCCGTAAGATCAGCCGTCGCCGGTAGCTAGATGAGGGAGCGGTGAGGTTCTACCTTTCTCGCCTCACCGCTTCCCGTCATCCCGACATGGCCCTCTCCCCATCCCCTTGAGAATCCATGTCGGGTTGAGGGGAAAATCCCCTGTGAGAAAGAAACACCGGAAAGGTGCCCCTAATGGGAATCCCGATCCTCAGAAATTCTGAGCGATCCAGCTTCAAAAAATGCCAATACCAATGGCACTGGGGCTGGAACATGGGTCTTGTACCCGCCATGGTCAAGCAAGATGCACTCTGGTTCGGAACCGGCATCCATCTCGCGCTGGCCGAATATTACACACCCCCTGAAGGAAAAAGCGGATTCGTTCGCGGCAGGAATCCTTTGGAATCCTGGGAAGAATTCTGCGCCGGTCACAACGCCATTATGCGTACTGGTGACTATTACGATGACGACGCAGAATACGAATACATTCAGGCTAAGGAACTTGGATTATCCATTCTAGATTCCTACCTGAAGCACTACGGTGATGATGGGCACTGGGAAGTTCTCATGCCGGAAACCCGCTTTGTGGCGAAGATTCCTTTCACCATAGAGCAACTGGATCGTCAGATTCAGCAAGAGCGTCTTTTCGATGACGACGGCGAATACATCACCAAGATCGCTGGCACATTCGATATGCCGGTGAGGGATCATTCGTTCCCCAAGCCGCGCATTATGATCGTGGATCACAAAACAACGAACCGTCAGGAAAACATCAAGCATCTGCAAAAAGATGACCAGGCGGGTACCTATATCGCTGTGGGTACAGGGTACTTACGAAAGCTGGGCTTCATCGAAAAGAATGAAGCTATCGACGGGATGATTTTCAATTACCTTCGGAAAGCCAAAGCCGACAACCGGCCACGGGATGCAGAGGGTCGCTGCCTGAACAAAGATGGCAGCGTATCGAAGAATCAGCCGTCGCCTTTGTTCTGGCGAGCAACGGTCATGCGGAGCAAGGCCAATCGACTCAGGCAGATACGCCGGATCGCGGAGGACGCTGAGCAGATCGCTCTGGCCCGTGACGGGAGCATCCCGCTCACCAAGGCACCGGGCGAGCATTGCAATTGGTGTCAGTTTAGTGACCTCTGCGATATAGATGAGAACGGAGATGATGTTGACGGCTTCATCGAAGCAACGTTCAAGCGACAAGACCCCTACGCAGACCACCGCGACGGTGCGGTGAATTCAAAAGAATCTGTGTCTGCGAAGAAAGAAACAGGAGTTCGTTAATGGGAGGAGGTTACAAAGGGCCGAAAAAAAGAGAACCTGTCAAAACAGAAAACAACATCTGGTGCCTGCTCTGCGACTGGCATTTGACCGATAGCATGGCAAGCCGTCGCAGACTGGGAGTACACTTGGCTAACCACCACTACAGCGAGGTGGCCCTGCCCTTGGGAGAGGAACCTGATTTCAATGAGTGAAAGACTGCTGATATCACAAACTGTTGTCTACCAAGGTAAAGACGACAGGTGGTATTGGTACACCAAATCCATGAACGGCAAAAAGATAGGAGACAGTGGACAAGGATATGTAGATATGAAAGGGGCCGTGAACGGCTTCTTCGCACAGCAAGGGTTTCCCGATTTCGACCCGTCGAAAAAGGAAACCTGGCCCGAAAACTTCGGGCAACCACGACCATTACCAACAGCAAAAAACCATTACGTCATCAGTGCATACCGGAAGGAAAACTAACATGGTCGAAATCATTAGCTTGGCAGACGATATTCCCAAGTGGAATATTCTGATTCACGCCGACAGTGGAGCGGGTAAAACTGTACTGGCGGGATCGGATGATCGGGTGCTGTTCCTGGCACCGGAAGACAGTGGAACGCTCTCCGCTCTCCGCATGGGGTCCGCCGCACAGAAGATCAAGGTGCGTCACTGGGATGACATTCGGGAAGCCGTCGAATACCTGGAAGCCAATCCTGACGTGCTGGGACAATTCGACGTTCTCGCTGTGGATTCTCTCACCGAAATGCAGAAGATGTGCATGATGGCAATTCTGGAAGCCAATCGGGGAGAACGTCTGTCGAAGGGTCAAGACCCTGAGACACCGCAGATTCAGGACTACGGAAAGTTGCACGTCCTGTTTGAGAATCTGGTTCGGCGTATCAACGAACTCAATATCAACGTTCTTTACACTGCGCTGACGCGCAAGGTCGAGGACGCAGACCACAACGAGTTCCTGGTTCCCGAAATCTCCGGTAAGGATTACGGAGTCGCCATGAAGATCGTTGCTCTGATGACGAGCTACGGTCATCTTCGGGTGGAACTGGTGGAAGTACCCGCCAACGATCCCGAAAATCCTGAGCGCACAAAGGTTGTCAAGCGTCGGACGATTTACTGGGAGGACACGGGAACGATTCGCGCCAAGGATCGCACTACCCGTCTTGCTCCCTACACCGTCAACGCCAAGATGAAAGACATTCGTCTTGCGATTGAGGGAGAAATGGTTCGCGGGGCCAACGGGAAAATCGTTGATCCTCACGCCCCCAAGGCACCGCGCAAGAAAATGGCCGCTCAGGCTAGCCCAAAGCCGGAAAAGCCGGTAGAGTCGGTGGAGGCCGACAACGTGGAATCAGTGGAGGAATTATTGATCGAAGCTTAGGCTCAATGACACTTAATAAACATCACAACATCACAACATCTGACAAAACACAGAAGTAAGGAATAGTAATGAGCGTCAAGCTTTCGCTGGATATCAACGGAATCGGTGCGGGTGCTGCTGAAGGCCGCGCCGGATGGTCGGGGGAACTTCCCCCTACCGGTGCCTACAACGGGAGGGTCAAAATCATGACGGTCGGGCAGATCAGCCAGACCGCCAAGAATCCCGCCAACCGGGGCAAGCCGAAGCTGAACGTCGGTGTGGAACTGTGCGACACCCCTGACGGTAAGTACGATGGATTCCTGGCCTGGGGCAACCTGAACATCATTGATTCTGGTGTGCCCTACATCAACCAGTTCCTCCACGCTCTGACTGACGGGTCGGAAAAGGCAGTCGCCGCCATCGAAAAGGCTTTCTACCAAGATGGTCCGGTGTGCGACGACAACCGTCAGCACGTCCTGAAGATCGGTTCGTACAGCATCGAATCGCCCAACGGGACGCTTCCGATTCGGGTTTCGATCAAGAAGACTTCGTACTTCAATCCCGAAACGAAGCAGACCACGGAAAGTTCTCGCGTGGATTCTTACCTGATGGGTGGTGGTTCCGCTCCCAAGAGGAATGGCACCACGAAGGTGGAAACCGTCATCGAAGAGGAAGACGATCTCGTTGACATTTTCGAGGACGAAGAGTAACAGGTGAGGAAGGAAGCCGGGGAGATGGTTCCCCGGCTTTCTTTTTAGGAAGGTGGAAATATCTCAATGATTGTGGCAATGCTCGTTCTGCTCTCAATCGTAGTTTTTTTACAGCTTGTCATCGCTGGCACGCTGGGCAGTATCCAAAATATGTGGCGTGAATATATCGCCTACCAAAAAGGACTCTTCGGTGGAAAGGACCATAGAGAATGAAAATCGAAAGCAGCAAGAACGGACCCAAGCTCAACCTCCTGCAACCTGACGGCATTCGCAATCAGACTGACGCTCGTGAGGTCACCCACGTCCTGCTGGACGGGATCGGCTGGGTACGCATCGAACCAGGCAGCTTCCACTTCTACAAGACGGCTGGCGACAAGCCCATTCCGTTCATCCAATTCGACGTGCTGACGAACGGTGACCTGCCTGCCGGGTGGCGGGTCGAGGTCTTCCCGACAGCTATCGCCGGGTTGGCCTACCCGCCGGAAGGGCGCAAGAACAGTCCTCTGACCGGGGAGGCGAACGGAGAAGCGGAGTTCGATATCTGATGGCCGATGACGCAATGGAGCGTATCGCCACTGCGTTGGAAGTCATTGCGCTCATCCAAAAAACAGAGCACAACCAAAAGAATCACGAAACAGGAGGGGAGCAAAGGGTTGCGGCTGCCATAGCCATGACCCACGAACTCTACGCAGACAGTCTCGACAATCTCATCGAAGAAAAGAAAAATGAATACGAGTTCGCTCGTAGCCTGCGGAAAATGATTAAAGATGCACGCAACACCGCAGAAAAACTCAGGGAGACATTCACTTGAGATTTGTCAGTTTCCACACCCACAGCACATATTCCTACGGGGATGGCTTCGGGACCGTTCGTGAGCATGTCGAGCGAGCGAGGAATCTGGGCATGACCGCTCTAGGGCTAAGCGAACATGGCAACGTCAACAGCCATGTGGCCCTAGAGCGGGAATGTGCCCGTGTCGGCATCAAGCCGATCTTCGGACTGGAAGCCTACTTCAGTCCTCCGAAGACACAGAAAAAGTTCCATATCGGACTTTACGCAATGAACGAAGAAGGGTACCAAAACCTCAACAAAATTGTGACACAATCATACATAGACGCTTACCAATATCCGACTGTTTCCTGGGAGAGCTTGGTAAAGAACAATGCAGGAGTCGCCGCCTTCTCCGGTTGTGCAGATTCTCTCATATCATGCACTCTGCTGGGTGGTAAGTCACTTGGAGAGCGAAGAGAATCCTTCAGCGACGACGATTACGAAAATACCCGTCGGAAAATACAACGGTTCATGGATGTATTTGACGGAGGGCGGTTTTTTCTGGAGGTACAGAGATTTCCTGGCCTTGGCAGAACTTGTACTCTCAATCCAGCCTTCGCAAGATTATCCGACGACCTCGGAGTACCACTTATTGCGACGGCTGATGTTCACTATCCCTTCGGTGACGACAACGAGATGCAAAAGGTACTTCATGCGGCTCGTCGGTCGAGCAGTGTTGCTATTGCTGAAGCGGAATGGGAATACGGAATCAAGCTCACCTACCCAGAATCCGACAGCCAAATCCAGAACCAACTCGTCAGAACCGGGTTGACTGAATATGAAGCGTATTGCGCTATCGACAACACCCGCATCCTCGCTGAAGACTGCAACGTCGAACTGCCCAAAGCAAAGCCACTGCGCTTCCCGCTTCCCTCTGGGCACGAAACATCACAAGGACTACTTCAACAAAGAATCAGAAACGGGCTTTATGCCCGGCTGAAAATCAGACCGGACATTCAAGAACGTTTCGATGACTACCGCAAACGAATTCGCCACGAATTCAACATCATTGCCGACAAAGATTTCTGCGACTACTTTCTCGTCGTAGCCGATCTGGTGCAATGGGGAAAGGCCCAAGGCATAGCCGTAGGACCGGGCAGAGGCTCAGCAGCAGGCTCGCTGATCTGCTACCTGCTGGGTATCACCGAAATCGACCCGCTGCATCCGGTGTTCTCGCGCATGGTCTTTGAGCGATTCATTGATCCTGGCCGGTCGGACATGCCCGATATCGACCTGGACTTTGCCGACGACAAACGTAGCTTGATCGCAGAAAGGGCACGAGAAATCTATGGAAACGAAAACGTCGCCAACGTCGCCAACCACATCAAATACCGTGGGAGAAAAGCTCTTCAAGACGTGGCGCGAGCATATAACCTGGGTCTTAAACTCTTCGACCCAATCGCACAAAAATGCGCCATCAGGGTCGAAACCGACGAGCGCGTGGACGATTCAATTAAGGACACCATCGAAAGTTTTTCGTCTGATCCTGCAATATCAACGCTGGTATCTGAGTTCGAACATGTTGTGCATCAAGCGATCCGACTTGAAGGTAACCAACACTCAATGGGGATTCACGCTGGCGGTTTCGTCATATCTTCGGAGCCGATTCCTGAAGTCTGCGCGATATACACCAAACTAAAAGGTCAGGGGAGACAAAAAGAAACAGTTCAGGTCATCCCCTATGACAAGCGGGACGCGGAATACCTGGGAATGCTCAAAATGGACTTCCTGGGCCTGACCACCATGGGCATGATCGGCAAATGCCTGGACTGGACGGGAACCACGCTACAAGAACTATATGGAATTTTTTATAACTCTTTAGAAAACGATATCAACCGCAGTATCCTTGAGCGTTTCCGCATAGATGACGTGATGGGGATATTCCAATACGAGGGAGGTACAACCCGCCAGGTAGTGCGCGACGTGGCACCGGACAACTTCGATGAACTGGCAGCGTGTGGAGCGTTGTCGAGGCCGGGGCCGTACTACGGTGGTCAGACCACCGACTACATAGCCGTCAAACGCGGCGAAAAAGACTGGGAGAGAATACATCCCGGTTTCGACAAGCATGTGGAGTGGACCTATGGGCAAATCGTCTACCAAGAACAAATCATGTGGATACTGCGCGATCTCGCAGGCTTCTCTACAGAAAGAGTTCTCAAAGTACGAAAGATCATTGGCAAGAAACTCGGGGAATTCCAGTTCGCGGAACTCTGGGAAGAATTCAAGAATGGCTGCCGCGCTAACGGCGTTACAGAGAGTGCTGCACGCAAAGTTTGGAGTGGCATCACAACGGCTGCCGGGTACGCATTCAATACTGCTCATGCATACTCATACGCACTCGTAGCCTGGTGGCAGATGTGGTTCAAAATTCATCACCCCGTGGAATTCTTTGCCGCCAGCTTGGCGAAGAATGGTGATGGCAAGGATGACCTGAGCAGGCGTGTGCTGCTGCTTCAGGATGCAGAGGCTCACGGTATCCGGTGTGAGAGGGTGTCTCCCATGACCTCTGACGTGACCTGGCGACCCGCTCTGGGAGAGGGTGGGGGCATCGTGCCGGGATTCTCGCAGATCGACGGTATCGGGGAGGCCACTGCCGCTGACATTGTGGAGTGGCGACGTGAAAAGTATGGAAAGGAATGGTGGACGAAAGATATTGACTGGCAAGAGCTTTCAGAAGTTAAAGGAATCGGGCCGAAAACGATTGACAAGATGCTGACTTTTGCCAACGAGGAAGACCCCTTCGGTATCTACCGGACGGGAAAAGCCTTGCAGGAGTTCCGGTTACAACTCAAGCGAGGGGAGTTCTCCGCATACGGACTGCCCCCTGCCGGTGACCTCTATCAATCCGACATGCTGCCCAACGAAACCCAGTATGTTGGGTTCGTTGGGCTGGTCGGCGGGATCATTCACCGGGACGAGGTAGAGACAATCCGAATCCGAACCGGTAAATCGGTAGAGGAGATTCTTTCCGAACTGGAACACAACGATAAAACCAAGAAGGCGACGATTTTCGCTTTCGATGAGTATGGCGAAGTGGCACTGAGGATTTCGCGGTTCCGGTACCCTGACCTCGCTATCAAACTGTCCTCCATCAAAGAGAATCACCACTTGGTGTGCGTCTGGGGGAGAACGTTCAAAGACCGGCCCAACTCTGTGCAGGTCACCGACATGTGGGTCTTGGACCCCTCGTAGAGGAAAGGAAAAATGGCAGAAAAGAATGCGTTCGCCAAGCTGCTGGATGATTTGGCGACGAAAAAGAAAGAAAGCGAAAAGATGACGAAAGAGAGTGGAGAGAAAGGGGCGACGGTGGAAAGCGACGACCTCAATATCCTGCCGCTGCCCACGACACAGAGGGTCGGCACCCACAGCCTGACGTGGACGTGGACGTGCGACACCACCCTGGTGGTATCCACCCTTGACGTAGTGGAGGACCGCTACCACGTCACCCTGCGTCGGACTTCATGGGGAGAAGAATACCTCGCTGGCGACAACGCGAAAATTCTTGGGCAAGCGTTGATTTCAGCGTGGAACTGGAAGAACGTCTGGAAACAGCACGCAGGAGAACTTCTCCTTCGCACCATGAAAGATGACGTTGAGCGGGACGTTGAGAACGCTGGGAACGCTGGGAACGTGGAAAGCGTGGAAAGCGTGGAAAGCGTGGAAATCCGCGAGAGCCTGGGTATCGACGGCATGATTGGACAGCCCTGAATGACAACGAGTATGAACCGACGCTACATTGTTGATATCGAAAACGGTTCTGGCTCAGAAAAAGTTGGGTCATTTCAGCGAAGACTCTTGACCCGCATGGCTTTCAACGAAGGCCAATGGAATCCCGAATGGTGGCTGGACCGCAACGGGCGCAGAGCCATGAACGCCATGGACCGGCGAGGATTCGTGGAGCAAGTCACCGTCAAGGGAAAGCTCACCTGGCAAATCACCAATTCGTTCTGGGACCGCATCGTTATCAGGGAGCCACTATGATCATCTCCGTTGTCGGATTCGACCCCGGCCAAACCACCGGATACTGCGTTATCGGCTTCAAAGAAGAAGTTCTCCTGGGAGCCAACGATTCTCAAGACGTACTGCACAAATCGTTGAGCTATGTGACAACCGGTGAAATCGACTGCGGTGCCACATCCCCGCCAGGTGCGTTGAACTTCGGAGAGGACTCCGGTGTGGACACGATGCTGTCCATGTGTACCCGGTTCTCCGAATCTCCCATCGTCATGGAAGATTTCATTCTCGACTTCAACAAAGCCGACATGGCCCGACACACGCTGTCACCGGTACGGGTCATAGCCAAGTTCGTTTACGGACTACGCCAGCAATACCTCATGGACATTCGTCAACGGCACTACGAAGAAAGCATCTTCATTCAGAACAGATCGTTACCCAAGACGACGTGTTCTGACGTTCGTCTAAAGGAATGGGGTTTGTACGAGATGCAGCCGGGGGGTGGAGGTCGGCACGCCCGTGATGCGGTGCGCCACGCCTACTACTTCCTGCGAACCTGTCGGGGAAGCGACTTCAAGGCTCGTGAGAACCGGCACCTGGGCTGGCCCCACATTTACCCCGATCCTTGGCTGGAAGAGGGAAAGAAAGCCGGTGCCAAGGCAAAAGCCAAGGGGCGCAAGAAAATAGGACAACGAATCCCCGGCTTGGGCTAGCCCAAATGGGGTCGGACTGGATAGGATAGGGACATGGAAGTCAACCTGGAACCGCAGCGGCGGGACTACCACTGCAAGATTTATGTGGAACCCGCTTTGGCAGAAATCATTACAAAATGCGCTGAAAGAGAGGGAAAAAGCTTTTCTCAAGCTGGACGACAACTGCTCATCTGGGGTCTTGAACGCGGAGACTGGTAAGCGGGACAGGGAAGTGACGTGGAGTTCACTGTATTCGTAGTTCTTTGCTGGGCTGTATGGGCCGGTATCAAGATAGTCAAGGCATTGTGTGGAGGTCTTGACACAAAAAGAGAAAGAGTAAAGAACCATGCTTTCGAGATTTATGCAGAGAGTGGCAAAAAAAATGAAGATTTTAGCGGCTATAGTCATCGTTTTGCTAAGGCCGCTGAGCGAGAACGCTGCCTGCGCGTACTGAAACGTCTGGACTGCACAGAATTTCGGACATTCCGATCTTTCTGCCAATGCCCTCAATGTCTTGAATGGGACACCCACTACATTGAAATCGGACGGTGGGGAAAACTTCGCCGTGGATGCCGACATTGCGAATTTGAATGGAGACAACAATGACTGAGTTAGCCAGCGGGGGCAGCGGAGAAAGCGGAAGTTTCGACATACCCGTAGGCCAATGGACCGACGTGCGCGAAGGCCAAATGATCATCGAAGGCTGCTACGTCGATGACGACGGCGTACTGCGGAGCGTCGGAGACAACTCGTGCGTGGTCTGGCACCTGAAGGGCTGCCTCATCAGGGGAATACGAGCAGAGGACGTTCACTACGATCCCCTCACCCGCGCACCGTGGTGTTTTTCCTGCTGGCAGAAGAAAAAGATTCAAGAAATCATGGGAAGCGGAGCCGACGTGGCACGAGATGCGGTAGGCGGGGTGGACGACACCCCATAGATATAGTGCCCAGGTTATCTGACCTGGGCACTTCCCTTTATTGGGGAGGCAGCAGAGATACGCTTGACCCTCCCCACTCTCATCACTGCCCTGACGGGCCGACGTGGAAGGTTCTCATCAGTGACCGATCAAAACGTTCAGTACCTCAATCCTTTTCTCGCTGTTGACGAATACAGAAAGAAACGATGGCACGGAACAATCCCCGTACCCTACGGACAGAAACACCCGCCGATATCTGGATGGACAGGCGGCAAGGCCAAGGGCTACCCGACACGGGAGAAGACCGAAGAATGGAAAGCCTTGGGGCAGCGCAACATCTGTCTACGTTTGGCTGGTGTCACCAAGGACAGAGAAATCATTGCCCTTGACGTAGATGCCTATGACGACAAAACCGGGGAAGAAACTCTCGCAGCGTGGGAAAAAGAACTGGGACCGCTGCCACCCACATGGATTTGCACATCCAAAACAGATGGTGTCTCAGGACACAGATATTACCTCGTTCCACGAGGACTGAATCTCAAGGATATCGGCAAAGGAATCGACACCATCTGGCGCGGTCACCGCTACTCCGTAGTCTGGCCCTCGCTACACCCCAGCGGCGACATGTACTGGTGGTACCCGCCGGGGGTAAGACCGGATGAAGCGGGGAAATCGGCGTGGACCGCGACGTGGGACGGGGAGCTACCGGATGCCAGCGAGCTTCCAGAGCTACCTACGGCATGGCTGGACCGGATGCTGGGGTCAGCAGAGGGTGGACACGCTGACATTGACCTCGACAGCAGCACCGACGAAATCCTTGATTGGTTTGAACGTACCGGAGCCGACGTTCACGGCGAGATGTGCGCTCACATGGAGGATGCGGTCACCCGCCGGATACAGGAGATGGCCGACGATCCGGCTTCCCACGACAAACTTCTCATGGGGCACTGGCAACAGGTCTGCTTCGCCATGGAAGGACACAGCGGGTTCTTCGCAGGCATCAAGAAATTTGAAGATGCCTGGGTCAACGATGTAGTTGACCGCAACAAAAGAAGTATTGACGAAATTCGCGGAGAACACAGCAGAAGCCTTCCCGGTGCCCTTCGCAAGATCAAGAAAGAAATCGACCTGGGTAAGCGTCGGATCGTCGGAGAATGCCAGGTCGATCTTTCGGCGGTATGGGAAGCTCTGGGGCCACCGGAACCACCCAAGAATTTCGTTAACTCTGTTCCAGGCTCATTCGGGTTACGCCCTGTACCGGAATACGAAAGAAACGATGACGGCAACGCACTACATCTGATCCATACATTCTCAACTCTTAAGCATGGTCCAAGTTTTCGCTGGGTCGAAGGCAAAGGATGGATCATCTGGACCGACAACGGAACAGACCATCCACACTGGGAAGTAGACGATTCAGACCACAACTCACTGATGAGAGTGTTGTGGAGAAGTGTGCAGATGCGTCAAAAAGCGTATGCAGAAGCCTGCTTGGGCGCACTGCAAACCGCCATTCAGAATGCCATCCAGGCGGCAGGGCCAGGGGCTACCGTTGTCACGCGAGGCAGTGGACAGGCTGTGGATCAAGCCATCGTGGACGCACGAGCAGAGTTCACCATCTGGGACGAATTCTCTCGTAAGTCAGGAAACAACACAGCAGCAGACGCAGCGATTTCTGCCTCAAAGTCTTTCGTAGAAGAAAAGTATCGCGTTGCATACGAGGATTTGGACTCCAATCCCCTGTTGTTGGGCATGACCAACGGGGTTCTAGAGCTAGACGGGCAGAACATTCGCCTGCGTGACGCTGAGCCGGGGGATTACGTCACCATGAGTACCGGCAACAGGTGGGAAGAGCCATCTGAACTGGCTACCCGGCTGTGGAGCGACTACCTGGAAACATTTCTTCCCGATCCAGACATTCGCAACGCGGCACAAATCATCCTGGGCCACTGCCTGATGGGGGGAAACCCAGAAAAAATCATGGTGGTCCTCCAAGGTGGCACCAACACCGGTAAATCCACCATGCTCGCAGTGATAGAAAAAGCGATTGGCGATTACGCAGCGGTTATCAACTCATCTGCTTTGCAACAGAGCAAGTTCAACGAAGTTCTCTTCAACGCCGTGAACAGCCGGATAGCTCTGTGTTCAGAATTTGATGAAGACGATCAACTTTCTTCACCATTGATTAAACGAATCACTGGCAACGTAGACAAGATTCCGTTTTCCATCAAGTACAGCAATGCCTCTGTTTCTGCCGTTCCTCAATTCGTCGTCGTCATGGCAACAAACGAGGCACCGAAGATCAGCGGAAACGATGAGGCATTGCGCGACCGACTCATCACCATCCCCTTCACCACGCGCCCCGATGTGATCGACAAGAGCGCGGGGCGAGTGGTGGAAGACGTGTGCGCGATGGCTGCACTGCGGTGGCTGGTGGACGGTTACGTCGAGTACCGGAGACTGGGCCGTCTTCCCCAACTGGATGCGATTGAACAAGCAACGGATGAATTCTTTGCCGACTTGGACGATGTTTCCACTTTCACCAGAGAAGTTTTGAAGTCTCATTCGTTGAGAAAGTCGAAAGACGTTCAGTGGCAGCATCACAAAGATTGGGTGATTCACGTCGGTGATCTTTATAACCGGTACACGGCATGGTGCCACTCCAACAAAATTCTTCAAAAGGACCAGCTTTCGCAGCCAAAGTTCACACGTCGGATCGCTGCGCTTGGCTACGAAAAGAAAAAGATGAGGTTCAACGGAGAAATCGGAATGTACTGGATGGGCGTGAAGATCAAGAGTTTCAAGGATCAGAATGTTACACAGATCGGAAAGTTTCAGGTCGTGCAATCTGGCGACTAGGGTTCCCGAAAATTCGGGAACCGAAGGGGGTTGAGATGAAAACGGGAACCGGGTATCGGTGCAGGTCAGGACATGTTTTGGTTCCCTGTTCCTCTTAGTTCCTCTTTTTTTAGAAGTAGTAGTAGTAGTAGATATATAAAGAGAATAGGTATGTGTATGTGCGCCGCGTGTACGTATGTAAGAGAGTTTGGGCGAAAAAAAGAGGAACTGAAGAACCCGCAGGTCAAAGAGGTATCGTGGAGGAACCAAACGAGAACCCGCAGGTCAGGGAGGTGCAAAAAGAGAACCGGCATTGGGGAACTGGGGGAACGGCGGGTTGTGAGGAAAGGGTTGCTGGGCTAGCCCAGAAAGGGTAGGGTGAGGGCATGCACATGAACGTTCGGGATTCGATGTTCCCGGCCAAGAAGGCGGGATGGTGTGATCGGTGTGGAGCGACGTGGAACAAGCGGGATTACGTCGGGAAGTCTCTGGGGGTGCTGGTGTGCGAGCGGTGTTGGAAGCTGGCGTTCTTGGAACGGCAGATGATGATGCTGAAGAAGTATCGGTAAGTGAGGGTGAGGATGAGGGTGAGAGGTAGGATCAAGGGATGACGCAGCCACTGAGGCCGGGGAAGAGGCCAGGACGGTCTGAGCTATCGCATGGGGATGGCCGATTCCCGCACCCTGAGAGCGATTACCAGAGCCAAAGACGGCTTCCCTGGGGTGTTGAGCCGGGGAAGGGCGACGCATCGTTGACATACGCTTCTCAAAAGCGACTTGATGCGACGAACCCAGAAGAAAATATTGAGGACATGCCGTATGAACTTGGCAATCCTGACGGTTTCGGGCCGGGACCGAAACTTGTCAAAGAGAAAAAACAGAGTCCCCCGTATGTTTACAAACAGCCTAAGTACACTTACGGCGTAAATCGTCAAGAATGAGACTGGTTGCCATTTTAGTATCTAATTGGAGATTTCAGTGATATGGGACTGCGATCTTGATAAAAAAGTTACCCTCGCAGACGCAGACGGGCCGAATAAATTTATTCCAGAACTGGGCAAAGAAGTACCAACCTTCATTGATCCACGAGAAGACCTGATACCACCAGGAGCGAAAAACAAGTTTAGGAGACTGTCACATCACGTTCCGTTCAAGATGCGAGGAAATTTTCGGCTGACAGACTGGCCCGAAGACGTCCAGCTATCTAAAGTTGGGAACGTTAGAACTGACAAAGAGGGATATATTCTTTGTTCTGCATATAAGACGGGACGGGACTCAGATGGTGGACGATGTAATTCTCGCGCTGTCAACCGTTCTCACCTGTGCCGCAATCACGGTGGTGCTTTACACCCCGCCGATAAGAAAATGAGTCCTCACAACGTGGCGCCCGTACCGCAAGACAGATCAGCGGGTTTGGACCGCACGCAAAAATTTATGCAAGGTTTTATGTCTGTCGAAGATTTGACAGACGAAGAAATCCAAGGCATGTACGTTCTCAACGATCAAGGTGTGAAAGTTGCATCGTTGAAGCTGGGAACGAAATTTCACCAGATGCTCGCACAAGAACTGCATCGAAGATTGAACCGTTTCATGCAGACCAAAACTGCGTCCATGATCAACGTGATGGTGGATATTGCAGAATCAGATTTAGTTGAGCCAGCAGATCGCATCAAGGCCGCGCAATGGGTCAGCGAGCGGGTCATGGGTAAGACACCCGATCTACTGGTACATGCAACTGTGGAGAAGCCGTATGAGACTATTTTCGATGCTATTGACGCGGGGAGCAGAGAGGATTATCGACAGAAAGTTGCGTCAAGCAGACTGGAACTTGAAGGTGGAGAAAATGGGAATCATTATCGAGAAAACGATGAGGGATCGAATGGAAGCGATCTCGGACAAATTTTGGATGTGGAAGTTGAGGATGAAGATTCGCTTGGCGAAGATTGGCATTCTCGACCAGACCCGTCTGATGTTCAGCGAGAAGGACGGGATGGTGACGATGATGACCAGAGCGGGATTCATCACGATCAGCAAAGAGACAATCTCCACCATGTCAGCATGGTTGAAGAACAACGAAAAGAACGCGATAGACAGAAGGAACTCAAGAAAGCTCGCAGCAAGGCAAAGCAGCGACGTTTCGCAGGACGAGCACAAGGAGCTACTACTGTAAAAGATTTGGCCTGGGCGATTGAATGGAAAGAAATCACCCGTGGACAAGATCGTGGAAAGTGGAAAATGAAGCTGGTGTGTCCTGAAGAACAGACCGAAGCAAAACTTGCTAAGATGAACGGGACTTAGGAGGAAGCATGGCCCGTATGCCTCGTATCGGAGCGTCACCCAGCACCACCGGGATGCCTCCGCGTATGCAGAAGATGTTCGATGGCCGGAACATGGCTACTCGTCCCATCCCGATCATCGTGGATGCCTCTGAGGCTCGCGCTATCGCTGCTGCGGCAGCCGATCAGCGGCCCAAGGGTGAGGTCGTCAACATGCCGTCCAAGCCGCGTCCTACGTCGTCGGATACCATCTTTGGTGTCGTGGTGCCTCGCAGTTCCAACCTGTCGCATGGGGTCTACGATCCCAGCGCGGGTACCGACACCACGTTGTGACGGCAATAGACTCCCCACCTTCCACCGTGGGTTGAGAGAATGCACATCAAGGTTCCACGTCCCTTGGTGTGCATTTCTCTTTGAGGAAGGAAACTTTGAAGTTCTCTGGAAAGCAAGAACTTTCAAGAATTGACAAAATAGATTCCGGTAAGGGATTTAAGTTTTTCGTTTTGTCCTGCACTCGACAGCACCCTGTTTATTTGTTAAGGTCTAGGAGTTAGCTACGCGGACGAGTGTCACAGGATGCAACGCGACTAGGAGGTCACTGAACTGAATATTTGGTCCCACCCCAAACTCGCCGAAGTCACTGAAATCAACGCCCGACTGATGGAGATATTTGATGAGTGACAACCTCCGCTACCGGATCGCTGCGGTACTCCGTGAGCATGTCGAGGACCAACTCACTAACTACGACGCTGGACGCAACGAATGCGGATGCGGAAATCAAGGGCTTAGCGGATACGTGGAGCATGTGGCCGACGCGATAATCGCGGAATTGGGACTGCGAATCCAGGTTGCTGGCCCTGACGGAATCGTCGGCACAGGCAAATATCGCTACATCACCGATTGGACAACCGATGACTGACAACCTCACCAACCGCATAGCCGCCGCAATCAGAGCCGTTGACGACATGCGGGTGTGCAAACTCTCCGACGCAGACATCAAGTTCATAGCCGCCGCGATAGTGGAAGAACTAGGGCTGCGGAGGGTCAACAAGGTACGCAGCTACGGACTAGGCCCGAATGGCGTTGTTGATCGGGCCTGCCGCCGTTACGTCACCGAATGGGAAGCTGATGAGTGAAAATATGTTTGCCGCCGCAGAAGACATACCGCAGTTGATACACCAACTTGTCGGCGCGGGATCAACATGTTGGATCGGTGGAACCGGCGACAGCGAGTTTTGGACGGATGAAGCCAGGAGGGTGGCGAGCCACGCCATCACCCGACTGAATGAGTTGGGGTGCCAGTGCTGATGACTGACCTCCGCGACAGGATCGCCACTGTGCTGCGAGACAAATGGAGAACCGATGAGTGACAACCTCCGCTACCGGATCGCTGCCGCGATCTACGACGCTAGCGACGAGTACGCCCGCAAGCTGATGGTGCGCCCCGACTGCCCCGGCGCGTCAGAGCTTGAAGGCGACAGCAAGCCGGTCTGCTACACCCTGGCCGACGCGGTGATCCGCGAGTTGGGGCTGCGCCGGGAGGATTTAGGTGGATTCCGCGTGCCTGGATATGGGCACCGTGGTTACCGCTACGTCACAGATTGGATTGCAGAACAAACGATCCTGCCGACGGCCCCCGGTGCGGTTTTGGGCGGCGGCATCGAACTCACGCCTTCGGAGTTTGACGAGTTCTTGAGGCTCGCCCGTGAGCCCTGAAGTCTTCACGGACGAGATGAGTGTCCAGATTTTCTGGGAGCGTGGCCGCGCTCATTGGGAGGCGTGATGGTAGAGCCGGTGTGCCAGGACTGCAATCAGTTGGTGGCGGAAAAACAGGATTTGCGCGACAAGCTCCGCAGTGCGTATGCCGTCATCGCCGAACGGCAGCAGCGGTTGGAGGACGACGAGCGGAACATGCGAGCAGCTCGACGCCAACTGGAGTTGTTCATGGACGACGGCATTAGGGAACGCATCACCGTCGCGCTCGCCCTGCTCGACGAGAGCGTGGAGAGTCGCAGCGAGGCATGGTTCGACTTCACTGAACAGCGGGGCCAGTAATGCCGCAGACGGTGCACGTCTATCCGAATAACGACCTCATCGAGCACGACACCGACGGCGGCGACTGTCCGTGCGGCCCCACTTCTGAGCCTGTTCTCGATGCGGACGGGGCGTGTGGATGGGTCATCACGCATCACAGCCTCGACGGACGTGAGGCCAATGAGCCGGAGGTGGTGTAATGACACCTATGCCGAATGCGCCCCGCACACCGCTCAAGTCCTTCCGCATCCCCGAAGACCTCTACCGGGAAGCCCAACAACTAGCGAAGCTGAGTTAGTCAAGAAATACATGGAGGAGGAGCTTTAAAGATGACTAACCTCACCGACCGCATGGCACGCATCGCGTGGATCACCCACCGGGACCGGCAGCTAGCCCAACTGGGCATGAAGCCAAGCGAATACGCCGCCGATATCCCGATACCGGACTGGGCCTACACCCTGGCCGACGCGGTGATCGCGGAACTGAGTCTGCGCCACGTCATCGACTACTGCGAGCGGGAGGCTGGCGTGGGCTGGCGTGACGTGGGCACAGCCGATGAGGCTATGGGTCGCAACATCGTCGCCGAGACCGTGTTGACGATCCTGGAAGGAGGGTCTTTTCATGGGTGGAATGAGCAAATGGACCGTCCTTGATGCAAAATACAAGGACGAGAATGGGGAAGTACGGCGGGTTTTTGAACCACACGAAGCCCAATTAAGGGTGATGGAAGACCCCAGCCGTATGAAAGTTCTTCCCTGCGGAAGACGTTTGGGAAAATCAAATATGGAAGCACATGAGCTTTTGCCATATGCGTTTCTCGCCAGAAAGCGGGCCAGTACGCTCAGGGCTAACGGTCAACGCATGGAATATTGGATTGTGGGACCAGAATATGCTGATTCGGAAAAAGCGTTTCGTGTCTTCTATGACAAATGCTCAAAGTTAGGTCTGCCCTTTGATCGTCCCGGCACCTACTATTCGGTACAAACCGGAGATATGGTGGTGTCTCTTTGGGAAGGTGCCTTCATCCTTCAGGCTAAATCTGAGAACAGGCCGAATAGCTTGGTCGGTGAAGCTCTTTCCGGTGTCATCTTTGATGAAGCTGCGAAGATGAAACAAAACACTTGGGATCAGTTGATTCGTCCGACACTAGCCGACTTCGGCGGGTGGGCGATCTTCACGTCCACGCCAGAAGGAAAGAATTGGTTCCACCGTCTGTATATGGACTCGATTCAGCCGGGGAACGAAGGCTGGAACGGATTCAGGATTCCCTCGTGGAAGAATCCCCACGTTTTTCGTACCGAAACCAGGGACGATCACGTCAAGCGGTTACTGCACATTATGAACGATCATCCTGAACTAACGGCGTTCGATATCATCTGTAAAGAAAACCTTGTGATTGATCGTGAGATAGCACAGATGGCAAACGATCTGACTATCCCTATGTTCCAGCAGGAGGTTGCCGCAGATTTCACAGATTTCGTCGGTAAGGTTTTTAAAGAGTTTGACGAAGAGACTCACACCAGACTCCTTCCCTATAATCCGAATTGGGAAACTGTTGCAGCGGTAGACTACGGATACAGAAACCCAAATGTTTGGCTACTCATACAAATTGGTCCGTGGGGAGAAATCAATGTTATTGACGAACTGTACCAAGAGAATCTAGCCCCTGATGAGTTTGCACATGAGATTCTTAGACGAGGGTTATTACCCGATAGCTGTACTTCGTTCTACCCAGACCCAGCATCACCGGGTGACACGCGCACGCTGGAAAATATATTCCGTCGCGCTGGGAAGCGTGTTTCGGCTCGACCCCACACCGGCGGGGAATTATCTAATCGACTCAACCTCATCCGACTCGCCCTCAAAGATAGAGTCAACGATCACGAACTCAACGCCCCAAACTGGAAAAAACACCCAGCAGGAAAAGACAAACAACGTCCAAGAATGATGATTTCCACCAAGTGTGGGCACACCATTTATGAGCTTGGACAGTATCGTTATCCCGAAATGAAAAACGAGCAGGTCGAATCTTCAACGAAAAGATTTGAAATGCCCATGAAGAAGGACGATCACACGCCAGAGGCGTTAGGTCGATTCCTTGCCGGTCGCTACCACGACGCTGCCACGCAGTACGGCGGGGGAACGCGGATCAGCCACGCCAAATTCTTGCGTGGGTTGGGCAGCAAGCGGGATTATGGTGCAGAGCCAGCAGGTATCGGGGCTAGGCATACAGGCAAAGTTCGTGGAACGTGGAAAGGTTAAAGGTAGGATACTCGCATGGGATACAACCTTAAGCAGTACAGCGCGGCTTTGGATTTCGTTTCTGGTGGGGATGCCAACGTCACGAATTCTGATGACAAGCGACGTATCCAAGCTTACGATCTTTACGAAAATCTTTACATCAACAGTTCACAAACGCTGAAAATCACGCTGCGTGGGGATGACTCGTATCCAATTCTCATGCCCAGTGGCAAGAAGATCATCGAAGCCACCAACCGATTCCTTGGTGTGGGACTCAACTATTTCGTTGAAGGTCAAGGAGACAACGGAACGCAGCAGCAATTGGACTATTGGTTCGGCACGTTCTTCAAGCGGGAAGCCATTCGGTCCAAGTTCGCGTCCAGTAAGCGGTGGGGTCTGGTACGAGGGGATGGGTGCTTCTACCTCTACGGCAGCCCTGAGAAGCTTCCCGGCTCACGCCTCTCGCTGGTTGAGCTTGACCCCAGGCAGTTGTTTGAGATTGAGGATGCCAACGGCAAGGTGGTTGGCGTTCACATCGTGGATACGGTTCAGGACTTCCGCGAACCTGACAAAGAGGACAAGAAAGTTGCGCGGCGCAGGACGTTTCGGTTGGTCTAACCAGAAGGCGGGTCAGAATCGGTTGGTGTTACCAGCGAACTGAAGTTCTTTGAAATCGGCAAATGGGATGACCGTACCGTCAAGTCTGCGGAAAAGATTGAGGCTGTTCCCAATCCCGGCGTTGACGAAGAGCCGTATCAGCTTCCTCCCTCTATTACTCAACTTCCTGTCTACAAATGGCGTAATAATCCTCCGCAGAACAGCACATGGGGTCACTCGCAGTTGACTGGGCTGGAAACGCTGTTGTACGCCATCAACCAGAGCCTGACTGACGAGGATGCCACGATGGTGTTCCAGGGGCTTGGTATGTACGTCACGAATGCGGCACCACCCCAGGATGAGGCGGGGAATACTACTGATTGGAATATCGGTCCCATGCAGATCATCGAAATCGGTACGGATCAAGAATTCACCAGGGTGACGGGTGTTTCTGACGTTACTCCGTACCAGAACCACATGACGTTTATTGATGAAAAAGGTTTGAGTGAAGCTTCCGGCACTCCTGAGATTGCTATTGGGCGAGTGGATGTATCTGTTGCGGAGTCGGGAATTTCGTTGCAGTTGCAACTCATGCCTCTACTGGCGCAGAACGCGGAAAAAGAAGAAGAGCTTGTCAGCGTTTTAGATCAAATGTTCCACGATCTGACAACGATGTGGCTTCCGGCGTATGAGCCTGAAATGTTTCCCAGTTGGGAAGCCATGCAAGAAATGTCGGTGGTGACGATCTTTGATGATCCCATGCCGAAGAATCGTGACGCGCAGGTTCAGGAAACGCTGCTACTGGTCACGTCGAACCTGATTCTCACGTCCATGGCGGTTGCCAAGCTGCGTTCGCTGGGTTGGAACTATCCGACTGTGGATATCAACGGCAATCCACTTAATGATGATGACATTGCTGCCATGCTCAATGAGCAGGCGAGCGCCAACGCCGTAGCACAAGACCCGTTCTCCGCGCAATACCTGGGTGGTGATTCTGGTGGTGGCTTTGAGGATCAAGGTGTGTCGGAGCAGGATCAACAGACGATTGATCTTGGGAGCAGTTAAAATCTAGGCATGGCTAGATTTGGTTCTAAACGAACCAAAAGATTTCGCGCCTCGACACGGGTGCTCTACAGCGGTGGGATGCCCAGAATCAGTTTGATGACTCCTGGTATTAAAAGATACCGGAGGAAACCGCGCAACCGTGGTTCTCTTTCTGGTTTTATGAAAGAGCGCAGTAAAAATGGCTCGTAAAAAAAAGAAGAAAAAGGGTACTTACAGGGGTTTCAAGTCCAAGAAACAGTGGCGTTGGGCCTTCGCCAGCAAGCAGCCGTGGGCACGGGAAAAGGCACACAAAACCAAGGGTGGAAAGAAGGTTAGATACCGCAGACTTCCAGAATCAAAACATTCTGGAAAGAAGGGCAGGAGACACCCATAATGGCACGTCGAGTAAGGACCGCGAAGCAAAAGGCTGCGCTTCGCAAAGCCCAAGCTGCTTCCGCTCGTAAGAGAAGGAAGGGCGGCAAGAAAAAAGCCGGTGTTGTCAGGCGAGCGGGTCGAGAGGTCAAGCGCAGGTACCAGGCTGGACATAAGGGGCCGGGAGCGCATTATCGTCGCGCACGGGATTACTACAATTCCGAAGGCTACTACAAGACCAGAACCGGCGGGTCGAAGAAGAGGGCCGGGAAGATTCAGCGTGGGTATCGCAAGGCTAATTCCATTCGGCACGCGAACTATGCTTCTCTGACAATGTTGGGTGTTTCTTACGCGAGGGATAAGAAACGTAGGAAGAGCCGTCGCTGATGGCTCGTTACGTTTTAACCCCAGCTAGAAAAGAGGCTTTGCGTAAGGCAAGGCTTGCTTCCGCACGAAAACGCAAGAAAAAAATTAAAGCTAAAAGCTCAAAGAAACTGGCTTCTAGAAGGTCGAAGCGCAGGGGCATTCAAGAATACGTTGATGAAAATGGCCGCAAGTCTGGGATGGCTACAAATCGTTCCAGCAAAACTAATCGCGCTGCTTTTCGTAAATTACGAAGAGCTTCCCGTTACAACATAAGGTACGGGAGAAAAATGAAAAGAGTAGATCGTCGTATTAAGCGGTATTCAAAGAGAAAGAAGTAGCTCATGGCTCGCTATCGTTTTACCGCAAAGCGTAAGGCAGCTTTGCGTAAAGCTCAGCGAGCTTCTGCGCGTGCTAGAAAACATCTGAAGAAACCCCATAAAAAAGTTCTCCCCCTCACCAACGGTCAGGTGTACGCCGTTCGTAGTGTCAGTGCTGTTTTAGGAGGGACCATGGGGGTGCTTGCCGTCCAAGGATACCGGCAATCCGCAATGGTGAACAGAGTTGTTAAAAGCGCAAACAAAACGAATTACGGAATGAGGTTCTGATATGGCTCGTTATTTGATGACCGCGAAACGCAAAGCGGCTCTTCGGAAGGCTCAGCTAGCCTCTGCCCGTAAGCGGCGTAAAAATTATCGTAAAGCCAACAAAGAATCGAGAAGCACTGTTAGTAAGGCTTACGTTAAGGGTAAGTACGGTGGCCGGCTGGCAGCGGGGATCGGCGTTGCTCAATATCGTGCGAAAAGGGATTACGCATGGAAGAAGCATAACAATGCCGTTAAGTACAAAGGTAAGAAACAATTAACAAGAAAACAGGCCAATCGCAGGTTTGCGGCAAAACAGGTCGGAACGTTTGCGGCATACTATGGAGCTTCGGCGGCTACGGCAGTTTTGTATGCGGGGGAGAATCCGCGCAAAGTTGCAGCAGCGGGAAGAACAGCGCGTCAGTTGCCGGGTGCTGTGGGTGCGTTCGGTAAAGGCTTTGCTCGTGGGTATGGGCAGAGTCGCGCTCGTCGGGCAGCCGCTAAACGGAATATGGCGCGTGCCAACTTCGGTTACGCCTCGTCGGTGAGGGTCGCTCAGCCAGCCCTTCCTCGTCGGGGGAGCAGCACTCGTA
>Ga0116152_10000086_pt1 | contig 67116 bp, 45 predicted proteins | sample AD_UKC119_MetaG_FD_89894 | JGI IMG/M metagenome (GOLD analysis project Ga0116152, IMG submission 89894) | Active sludge microbial communities of municipal wastewater-treating anaerobic digesters from Hong Kong - AD_UKC119_MetaG | ecosystem: Engineered > Bioreactor > Anaerobic > Digestate...
CTTGTAGCCCATAGGGGAATCCCTTCTTTTCCTCAGGGTATACTTCGATCCTCCAACGCATACGCGTCGGGACTGCTACCGCAGTCTCCCTCTGGGCTACCTGCTTGCTTTCAGCACAAAATAAAAAAGGAGTCACTTCACAGTAACTCCTTTTCTATTGTAGCCCATAGGGGAATCGAACCCCTCTTTCCAGAATGAAAATCTGGCGTCCTAACCGATAGACGAATGGGCCTTATCAAGGCAAATCTTCCACCTCCTTCCGGTGAAAGCGGAGGCAAATATAGAATGTTTTCTCAAAAGAGTAAACAGGACTCCTAAAAAAATGTATTGCATCAACGCTGGATCAGCAGCTTTCTGGCTTGCGACGAAAATCCGGGTCCAAGTAACACCCCAAAATAAACGCCGCCTGGAACGGTTGTGGGAATGAATACCTCGTCGCGATCAGAAACCTGACGCTCAAGTAGGATCTGGCCTTGCATATTCATCAACTGAAAGACTACCGGACCCTCAGCATGCCTGAGCTGGTATTGGATAACCACCTTATCACGGACCGGATTTGGATAAGCCTGCCAATCAAGCGTTGCCAGCCAGGTCTCCGGGACGGAAGTCGCCACCCTGGCCTGATCGACCATGAAGTCATCAACGCCTGCTTCAACCAGATTACCCAACCCCTGACCAGCCAGGTCACTTGCCATCACAACGCATCGATAATTTCCGGCTGGAAAGTCTTCCAAATCGTACCGGTATGGACGCCATCCTTCCCAGGGATCCACATACTCCGCCAGGGATAATAATTCACCATCCTGATTCTCCAGAAATACCTTCAAGGTATCATTACCCGGAGTCCCGGAAGCTACCTGATACCAAAGACTCATAAACATAGCGGGTGACCGCCCTGCTTCCAGCGCAAATGCCGGCGAGCGCAGCAAAGTTGAGCCCTCATCCAGGTCAAAAGCGCCTGCCGGGCCTACCCCATTGCCCGTGACATAACATGTGTGACCCGGGTCATCACTATCGGATGACGGATTAAGTTCCTTTCCGCCATAAAGCGTTCCAATCGGTACTTCCCGCACCCAGCCACCCCGCGAAGCTGTGGAGGTCACCTCCCAGCCCAAATCCAGTGAATAATCATCCGCAATACCCTGGTCCAACACGATTACCCATGGTTCATTTACGGTTGAAAGCTCAAGCTCAATGTGTTTGGTGACAAAACCCCACTTTCCGGCGGCAATTTCATAATGACCTACCGGTAACGTCACCTCCGTCAACCCCGCTTCACCGGACTCTATGGTTTTAATCAGTGCCCTGTCCTGATAGGAAATCACTGCGCCGGAAATACCTTCCATTGTTTTTGCATCAATGACCTGAATCCTGGAAGTCGTCTGTTGCTTCGGAATAAGGGGTATATTAGCCAGTAAGGTTGTGCCTGGATCTGCGATTAACTTTCGCGCTTCAACTTCATATCCCGGCAGGTAATATTCCACCCTGAGGGTGTCTCCCTCCGGGGAACCCAATCGGTATTTACCGGAGGCATCCGTCTGTTGCGGATCCAGCCTATCGCCTTCAACCGTTATCTGGACGCCATTGAGAAAGGCTCCGGTCTCCGCATCCGTAATATGGCCCTCGATGTAATAGGCCTGGTGATAGTCGGGTTTCAAAATGTACAATCCGGTTTCAATATCCGATACCAATATTAAGCCGGAAGGCAACCAGGGGTATGCGCCCCAATCGCCATGATACCCGCCATCATCACCTGGGTATGTATCGTAACTGCCAACCTCAACCAGCAAATCAGGACGATGAGCATCAATTATCTTCAGTCCGTCGGTATAGTAGGAAACGATAAGATAACCGTCTTTATAATGGACATTGTGGGGAATCACCTGCTTGGTTCTTGCTCCAGGCGGACGGTATTGGTCCAGGAATCGAATGTCATTGACATCGGTAACATCGTAGGCATCTACATAAGCTTCAGCACGCTCATCCGTGGTAAATAAATAATGCCCGTCGTCACTGAGCCAGGCATTGTGTGTAAACTTGGAGCTGGTTGGCTGGGTTGCAATGAGCCGGGGATTCATTTTGTCTTTAAGATCCCACACTGAAAAAAATCCGGAGAAGATGTCCGAACTGTAGGCCGTGTCCTTCCGAACTATGATGTCATGCGAGATGGAGGTATTGAAGACATTAACAAAAGCAGCCGTTCCCGGATTCGTAACGATATCCAAAATGAGGTTGCCCCGGTAAACATTCGCACAATCAGCGAGGTAGAGCAACCCATATTCATCGATGTACAGATTATGACAATGATCCAACGTACCTTCTCTTACGATCAGTCCCTGGTCATCCTTGATTTGAATGTTTTCATTCCAAAAGGTCCAGGTGATGGAAGAGGGAGCCGCAGACATATCGATGATCAACAAGCCATCTTTGCCCTGGTCCGCAATACCATACACGTAACTGCCATAGCTTTTAAAATCCCTCCAAATGGAATTAGCTCCGGGAATGAATTGTAATTCCTCCGGATTAGCCGGATCGCTGAGATCGTAAATAAGTGTCCCTCCCGTGGCGCCAATAATGGCGTATTCCTGGCCGTCCTGACCGACAAAGCCCCAAATATCACTGAATTCGGAACCAGGATATTGAACCTGTCCGATCAGCTTGACATTAAAGTTTGCCTGGGCGGACAGGCAGTTCAGGGACATCCATCCCAACCCAATAAGGAGGCTTAAAGTTAATCTGAGACGCATACAGTCATTTAATAACGGTTCAACCTGGCATTTTATGTATGAGCAGCTAACGTTTACCGGTTTTTAAGCGCCATGGTTGTAATTCGGCTGGTACAAATCAGGTTTTCCAGCTCATCGAAAATCTCTATCTTCCATACCTGAATGGTGCTTCCCTGACGTATGGGCGATGCAACACCGGTTACCAAACCTTTGGTTACCGCTTTCAGATGGTTGGCGTTAATTTCCAACCCCAAAATCAGGCGTTCAGAACCCTGAGGATGGGCCAGCCAGGCACCCACGCTTCCCAATGATTCTGCCAGGGCAACCGACGCGCCTCCATGCAGGAACCCCATAGGTTGCATAGTGCGGTGGTCAACGGGCATGGTTGCCTTCAGGTAATCCGGACCAATTTCAATGAACTGCATACCGAGTTGTTCACCCATGGAGTTTTTAAAAAAACTGTTGAGTTCATCCAGGGTTAATTCATGATTCCAAATGTATTTTTTCATGTGCTTGGATTGTATGCGTCAGATAAGCCATTATTTCCTGAATTGCATCCGGGGAAAATGTTGGCGCTATAAAATATTTCTTAAACCAGGTCTCCTGTCTTTTCGCATATTGGCGGGTATGCACCTTAATCCATTCGACCGCTTCCGGCAATGTACAATTCCCATCGAGGTAATCAAATAGTTCCTGATAGCCTACCGTCTCCAATGCCTGTAGCCCCTTGAACGGTAGTAATTGGGTTACTTCATTCAACAATCCCTCCTCCATCATCCGATCCACCCGTTTATGGATGCGTTCATGCAACTCCTGGCGGTTCAGATGCAACCGGACCGGAATTGTGACAAAAGGCCTTTCCGCCGGTCCTCCTTTCCATAATACCGAGATCGGCTGGCCGGTTTGACGCATTACGGAGAGTGCGCGCAAGACACGGCGTGGATTCTTTACATCCATAGACCCGGCAGCTGCGGGATCTCTCCGCATCAACTCTTCCTGCAAAGGTCCAAGACCTTTTTCCAGGAGTGCCTCCTGCAAAGCCTCCATGATAGCCGGATCGTTTGGAGGTAGCGGATCCAAACCTTCCATTACTGCACGCAGATACAGCCCGGTGCCACCAGTCAGAACAACCACTTTGTGTTGCTCGTATAGTTGGGTCAGGATTCCCAACACCTCCGATTCGTATTGCGCAGCATCATAGGGCTGCCCGATGGAGACGGAACCTATCATAAAATGAGGGGCGGTAGCCAACTCTTCGGAAGATGGCCTGGCGACGCCGATCGACATTTCCCGGTAAATCTGGCGGCTGTCTGCAGACACGATAGCCGTCCGAAACTCCCTGGCCACCTGTAAGGCCAGGTGGGTCTTGCCCACTGCTGTGCACCCGGCGATGACGATCAGATAGCGATGATTCACAAAAGCAAAAGTACAGATTCCGGACAATAGGCGTCCAAGATAGCAAGGAATCCCTACCTTTGTCCTACCGTTCAGAGCAGGGTTATGTTGTATTTTATTCTCAGACCTTTCGCCCGCTTGGGTTTCCGTCTGTATTTCAGAAAGATTTATTTACATATGAAAGCGCCGATTCCGGCGGATGGACCGGTCATGCTGGCTGTCAATCATCCCAGCTCTTTCATGGAAGCCTGCGTACTGGCTTGCTTTCTGCCAAGATCTCTGTATTTTCTGGTACGCGGTGATGTTTTTGTGAATCCACTTGTCAATTTCCTCTTGAATTCTACCCATCAGATTCCAATCTACCGGTTCAGAGACGGATTCAGCAGCTTGCGTAACAACCATGCAACCTTTGCCCAGGTCTACCGCTGGCTCGGTGAAGGAAAAGCGGTAACCGTATTTGCGGAAGGTACGACCAGACTTGAGAAGAAATTGCGCCCCATCCAGAAGGGCCTGGCCCGGATGGTGTTCGGGGCTATGGAAGTAGAACACATCGAAGATATCCCCATCGTCCCTATTGGCGTAAATTTCGTGGAAGCTGGCCGCTGGCGGTCCGAGGTAATGATAGAAGTAGGTGAAGCTATTTCTGCGAGATCCTTCCTGGAAGAAAATGACACGGAGAACAAACGGGGAGTTCGTAAGCTAACTCAGGCAGTGGAGGAATCGATGCAGCCATTGGTGTTGCATGTGAATAAAGATGAAGACGAGCCCCTGTTCAACCAACTCTGTCAGATGGACCGCCCGCAGGAATTTTGGCGTTTGTTACCTAATGTCAGTACTAATGATGAAATCTATCAAAAGGAACGCCAATGGACCAACCGGGTAAATAATCTGGATGAAGACACCAAGCTTCAGCTGAATCAGGTCCTCAGTGATCTTAACAATCCACCGAAAAAACCCAAGCGATCCATCTGGTTTTGGATCACCTGGCCCGGAAGTCTGATTCATCGAATCCCGCTGGCAGTAGCATACCGGATTACCCGCTCCAAAGCAAAACCTGGGCCGTTCTATGCTCCGGTGTTATGGGGATCAGGAACCTTTATATCCCTGCTCTTCTGGATCATTCTGGCACCGTTTGGTTTTTGGGCCTTCGGTTGGTGGTTTATTCCGATTTTTTTAATCCTCGCTATGCTGGGTGTATTCCACGTCTGGGCCATTGACGGCGATCGCATAAGCAATGAGAAAAAGCGTCTAGACCGATTTTCTGCCCTGGCGGAACCCCAATTAAATCCACCGGCTCCATCGAATATGACAAAACCCTGACATGAATAGTTAGCAGGATTAGATCATGGGCCCATAGTTTTGTCAGCTAAAAGAGACCATGCACTGGGTTCATTATATTCCAATCGGAACGACTATCCTGGCCGCCTATTTTTTTCTCGAGATTTACCGCCATTACCGGACGAAATCCTCAGCGAAATATCTGCTTTGGTGGATGCTAGGGGTTTTAACGTACGGTATGGGGACCTTAGCGGAATCGATTAATACAGTTTTTGGTGTGATGTCCTGGAACGTGACGTATTGGTACATCGTGGGCGCGCTGCTGGGTGGTTTCCCTCTTGCTCAAGGCACTGTCTATCTTTTGTTTAAGCCGCGTGTAGCGCAGGTTCTGACTATTATTTTTGTAAGTCTGATCATTTTCGCCAGCATCTGCGTCATCCTCAGTCCGGTGGATACCTCCATGTTAGCCGATGGAAGATTGAGTGGCAAAGCCTTGACCTGGCAGTGGGTTCGTTATTTCTCTCCTTTTATCAATTTGTACTCCTTCATATTCTTATTCGGAGGTGCTATTTACTCCGCCATCAAATATTACCGGGATGCGCGCAATGACGTGCGATTTCTGGGCAATGTATTCATCGCGATCGGCGCTTTACTGCCAGGCATTGGCGGTTCATTCACCCGCATGGGGTATGTGGAAGTATTGTATGTCACCGAATTACTGGGTTTATTAAGCATCTATTATGGGTACCGGATAATCAAGAATGACCGGTCGACATCCATCCACCAGGTGCAGGCAGCGACCAGTTAAACTCCGGATTTCCCTGTTAGGATAACCTTCAGGAGGACTTCCCTAATGCCTCAGCGCGCAAACGCGCTTCCTCCAATCCAATGCCGATGTGCTGATTGACTGTATGGCCGGTAAAAGAAGCCAGCGCAGCCTCGGTTGTCCCCCCGCGAGATGCCACTTTCTGGATCCATTCGAAGCAACTGAAATCGCTTTTCATATACAATTCGATGGCTCCCAGAAACGTCTGACTGACGAGTAATTCCGATTCGGAAACAGAAAAGCCCATGGAAGCGGCGCTTTCCATCATGGACTGCATAAAATAAAATACATAAGCCGGACCGGAACCGGAGATCGCAGTTGCCGCATCGATCATCGATTCATTTTCCACATAAATGGATTTACCGGTAGTATTCAGTAAATTCTGTACGGTGACCAGCTCAATGCGGGTGATGGCAGGAGCAGAAGTAAATACCGTCATACCCATCCCGATTTGAGCCGGCAAATTGGGCATGGCACGGATGATCTTGTGAACCCCCAATGCCTCGGCGATATTGGCGATAGGAATCCCTGCCATAATGCTTAACACCACTTGTTCGGAATCCAGATGCGCTTTTAATTGAGCAAAAAGTTCACCGGTATCCTGGGGTTTTACTGCAAGGATGATCAGATCGGCAAAGGGTAGGCAGGTATCCGGTTCAAGATGGATGTTTCCCACCTTCATGGAAGCCAATTCAGTTCTTTTACGCTCTGATTTCTCCAGGATCATCAGGTCCTCCTCGCTGCACAAATGACTTCTGAGGAAGGCCCGTGCATAGGTTAATCCCATATTTCCTCCCCCTACGATCAGAATTTTCATAGTACGTTATCCGCTAATTTTCCAGTTCAATGAATTACCGGTGAAGATACGGCAATCCATAGAATCAATGCGATTTGTCCCGGTTAATGCACAAAGCTGTCCTTTCTGGAAATTAAGCAAGTCCTTATCCTGCCAAGTACCCCAACCTAATTTTGTACATTTAGCCAAAACGAATGGTATGCAGAGAAGCATAGGTTTTTTAATTGTCTTAGTCTCAGCCGTTGGTTTTACTGCCTGTATCTCTAAATCGTCAAATGCGCAGATGGAACGCAGTGAAGAATCGTCCGACCGGCCGGCATATACCCTGGTCATTCATGGAGGCGCCGGGGTAATCCTGCGCGAAAACCTGTCCGATTCGATGGAAATGGCCTTTCGCGAGGCATTGAACAAAGCCCTGGACGCCGGCGAGAAAGTGCTTCAAGAAGGGGGCTTGGCGCTGGACGCGGTCGTTGCTTCCGTGCAGTCGATGGAGGACGATCCATTATTCAATGCCGGCAAAGGTGCCGTATTTACCCATGATGGCAAAAATGAAATGGACGCTTCCATCATGGATGGTCGTGATCTCAATGCCGGAGCGGTAGGCGGACTGACCAATGTCAAAAGCCCAATCGCGGCTGCCCGCGCAGTCATGGAAAAGTCTGAACACGTATTTCTCTCTGGTAAAGGCGCAGAACAATTCGCAGCGGATCAGGGCTTGGAGCTCGTTGACCCGTCCTATTTTTATACGGAGCGGCGATGGAAATCACTCCAGGATGCGATTGCCGCTGAAGAAAAATCAGAAGCCATGACCCCGGAGATGAAACATGGAACCGTAGGCGCCGTGGCACTGGACCAGTTCGGAAATATTGCCGCAGCTACCTCCACCGGTGGGATGACGAACAAACGCTACAACCGGTTTGGTGATGTTCCGGTCATCGGTGCAGGCACCTATGCCAATAACCAGAGTTGTGCCGTATCCTGTACCGGACACGGGGAGTATTTCATTCGGTTCACCGTAGCTCATGATATTGCTGCTTTAAAAATGTATCAGCACAAAGCCCTGGAAGATGCTGCCCGGGAAGTCATCTTCGACAAGGTAGGTAAAGCTGGGGGCGAAGGCGGAATTATTGCAGTGGATACGGACGGCAATATTGCTATGGTCTTTAACTCCCCCGGTATGTACCGTGGATTCACGAGGCCGGGAGCACGGGAAATCAAAATATTTAAGGACTAATCCATAGGAAATACCTTCCGGTCAATTGATCATGAGATACTTGCGTTGTCAAACCACACACTGGGCGTTGCGTGAACTAAGATCTGGGGACGAACCCCATTTGGTCCAATACCTGAATGACCCCGAACTGTATGCCAATACATTGTTTATTCCCTATCCGTACACTGAAAGTGATGCCCGCGATTTTTTGATGTTAAACCGTGATCTGGAAGCCGCACACCAAACCCATTTCAACTGGATGATCACTGATCATGAGGACCAAGTCATAGGTGGCATTGGATTGCTTTACGAGCACGGGATAACCAGTCATAAATCCGGATTTGGCTATTGGCTGGGAGCTCCCTTCCGGTCCAGAGGTATGATGACAGAAATCGTACTGACCTTTTGTGATCTGATTTTTGACCAAACTGGCCTGACCCGGCTGGAAGCGATGGTCTATACGCATAATCCGGCATCAGCCCGTGTGCTCGAAAAATCCGGCTTCACCCTTGAAGGGCTCATGAGGCATGCCGTCAAAAAAGAGGGCAACTTTGTGGATGCCTGGTTTTACGCCCGGTTAAAAGAAGATGCAGCACCTCACTTCAACGGCTAGTTGCTTCCGCGATGCGGTCCACATAGTCCGTGATTAAGCCATCGACCCCCAGCGCGCGTTGTGCATTCATCTCAGCTACTTCATTAACGGTCCAGGGCAGGATCTGCATACCGCGATTGTGGCATTCCGTCACCAGCCCGGGTGTAACCAAATGAAAATAAGGACTTAAGACCTGGGGTGTAAATCCCAGTTCCTCGAGCAATTCCGTCAAATCAAAAGGCCGTTCAACAAGCAGGGAAAGCTTGACCTCGGGATACTGACGGTGGACTTCACGAAGTGCACGCAGGTCGAAAGACTGGATGGTCGTCTGATCCAGAATGCCTAAATCCTGGCAGGCTTGTACCAGGGTCGATGCAAAGACATCAACTGCCGGAGTAAATTTACCATCCCACTCCGGGCTACTCTTGATTTCTATGTTATATCCGGGATAAGACCGGTTGATTGAATCACAATAGGCATTGACCGCAGCTACTACGTCGGCCAGTGAAGGCTTGTAGGTGGACATGGCTTGTTGATCCGGGAACCTTGGATTACCCCATGAACCGCAATCGTATTGCTTGATTTCTTCATAGGTCAAATCATGAATAGCGATGTTCTCCAAACCTTCATCTTGCCCTTGCGGTCCACGACAGATTACCGGATTGAACCAGGGCTCATGAGAAAGGATGACCACTCCATCTTTACTGATGGCCGCGTCCATCTCCAGCGTGGTTACCGGGGTTTCCAGCGCGTGAAGAAAGGCAGGAACGGAGTTCTCCGGGAAATGCCCCCGGCAGCCGCGATGACCCTGCCAGTCAAAGGATTCAGAATTGGATTCCATAGTACCAGATGTTAAGTTGATCAGGAAAAGGAAGAAAAAAAACATGTTTGTCGATCTTTTAGCAAATTTGACGTTAACTTTTTCAGAGACCAACAATTTCTGACGAATTACTGCAATCACCGATTTAAAAAATCAATGGATTCACACACCTCTATACAATGTTCTCCCGCCTTAGCAGAAGAGATTCCTTTGCTCCTGGACATGATGAAAACCTTTTGCGGATTGGAGCATTTACACTTTGACGCAGAAATGCGCGAGCTTCTTCTTCAGCAGATGCTCAACAATGAAGCACTGGGCAGGTTATATAACATCAAGCTGGACGGTAAAACGGCAGGATATGTCGCCCTATGTTTTGGCTTCAGTTTTGAATACATGGGTAAGGATGCATTCATCGATGAATTGTTTCTAATGGAAGAATATCGGTGTCATGGTTACGGAAAGGAGGTGATCAACATCATTAGTGAACAAAGTTCTTTGTTGGGCCTTAAAGCAATTCATCTGGAGGTGGATCACGCCAACCGGCCAGCGCAAAATCTTTATCTGAATGCAGGGTTTGCCGGGAAAGAGCGTCATCTGTGGACGAAATGGTTGTAACTTAAACCTGTAGCCGAAAGAAATTTATTTTCTTCATTCTAAAAAGAAACTATGATGCCTAGCCTCTCTGCTTCCACTTTACGATTCCTCAAAGATCTCAAAGTCAATAACAACCGGGATTGGTTCCAGTATAACAAGCCCCGGTATGAAGCAGCCCGCGGGGAGTTCGAGCAATTCATTGACGCCCTTATAGTAAGGATTGCCCAATTTGATCCCTCCATAGCCCACTTTAAAGCAAAGGATTGCGTCTTCCGGATTTACCGGGATGTGCGTTTTTCAAAGGATAAATCGCCTTATAAAATTGCCATGGGCGCCCACGTCTCGTCAGCTGCCAAACGATCGGAGATCCACAGCCGGGCCGGGTATTACATCCACCTGGAACCAGGAGCCAGTATGCTTGCCGGTGGAGCCTATTTGCCGGAATCGGGATGGCTGAAAGCAATCCGGCAGGAAATTGATTACAACCGGGAAGAATTTAAATCCATCCTGGAGAACAAAGATTTTAAAAAATATTTCGGTGAGATCGATGGCGAGAAGCTGAAGACTACTCCCCAGGGGTATCCTGCGGACCACCCGGAAATTGAATATTTGAGAATGAAGAGTTTCCTCGCCAGCACTACTTGTCCTGACAAACTGGTTACTTCGGCAGACTTTCTGGATCATGCCGCCAATGCTTTTAAAGCCCTGTATCCATTTGATCGATTTTTAAATCGTTCGACCGAATAATTGGTCCGGGGTACTAGGATAAGATCATTTCACCAAACCGAATAACACGTTGAACCCTCAAAATTTCTGGAACGAACGATACAATGAAACGGAACTGGTTTATGGAGAGGCCCCAAATATTTGGATGAAGGTCTGCCTGGATGCCAGAATTCCCGGCAAGATATTATTCCCAGCTGAAGGTCAGGGAAGAAATGCCATCTATGCAGCATCCCGGGGCTGGGAAGTCGATGCTTTTGATTTCAGTCCGGTGGCCCGGCAACGAGCGCTGGAGCAGGCGGACCGGCAAAAAGTTTCTATTCGTTATCAGGTTCACCAGGTACAGGATTACACGCCCCGTGAAAGGTATTACGATGCCATCGGGTTGTCCTACGTTCATCTGCCGGAATCAATAAGGATCCCTTTCTATGAAAAACTGATCCGTTCACTCAAACCGGGAGGGGAAATTTTTATTGAAGGATTCACCCATACCCAATTGGCCTATCAGTCCGGAGGACCTCGTTCTGAAGAGCTCTTGTATACTGCTGCAATTGTAACCCGCGAGCTTTCCGTGTTACAACCCATCTATTGTCTGGAAACCGATCTTGTCCTGGCCGAAGGGGAATACCACAAAGGACCAGCTCATGTCATCCGATTTATCGGTCTAAATGCGTAGCCGGGAATACTAATGGGAGTGGGTTACAGGCTGCGTCCAGGCCATCTCCATGTCCAGCTGTTCAATCGGGTTGGGGTGCTGTTTGTCAGACAGGACTTTGGCGCGGACAAATAACTGATCGGGCTGCAACGTATAAGCACCGCTGACTCCATCCACCTCTTCAAACACCTCGCTGTGGTCGCCACCCTGACGACACCCGATAAACTGGATGTGATAGTGGACTCCGGGTTCAGCAGCCACTTCAATCCTGATGGCACCTTCCTCGGTCTCCAACTTAGCAAATGTGACGCCGGTAGACGCATAGAACGCTCCAGCCTCCAATGCTTCAATAATCGCTTCCGGAGTTAATTCATTGGCATAGACCATAACCCAACCCCGGCCGGAATTGCTCCATTGCCTCCCCATCCGGTGGTAATTATGACTGTCATCCGTGCCCAGTGCGTAAAGCATGGGCTTTCCCTGCCTGAGATAGGCGATATTGACCAGGTCCCACATTTCTTCGGTGCCTATATGTGCAGAATCGCCCTGATTGTGGACCTGTGGATGACCATTAAACACTTCAAAGAATTGCTCTCCCCGCAAGGCGATCATATCTTCGAGAGACACGGCATAATGGAAGTTCGGATGATTCAAATGAATGATCATGGGTTGGTCGGTCTCCTCGCGCTGTTGCTGGACCGCATCAATACTTTTTTGCAAGATTTCCACCACGCTTTCACCTTGCTGGGGCTCAATCAGATTACGAAGATTCGTAGCATTTAAGTGCAATGGTTTATCTCCGATCTGGTTGGTGATTTCTTCCGACTGGATAATCAGGAACTTTCCGGGTTCTTCAAAGATGGGTCGGTATTCCTCGAGCGTTTTAAGTTTTATCGCCAATCCATTTTCGTCCAGCTGATCGACCACCCAGTCGTCTCCAAATCGTCCCCGGTAATTATTCAGCGCCACCTTTTTTAGTGAGTCCTGGCCGATACGGACCCATTTCTCATGATCCGCAATGATATTATGCTCGCTCAGTGCGACAAACTGATAGCCATGGGATTGATACCAATCCATAATCATCTCCGGGTAATCATCCCCATCGCTCCAATAAGAATGGGTATGTAAGTTTCCTTTGTACCAATGCCCGGTGTCGGAATCGACCGTCCGGCAGGAAGTGCTGACCACCACCAGTCCCAATAGGTAAATAAATGCTGCTTTTGAACTGACCATGACCCTAAGATTTCCGAATAATTGAAGTTGTACAACGGTTCTGAAAAGGTAATGGTTTCTGGCCAATTGAACGCGCATAAGTATTTGAAAGGCGAATCGTATCATGCCTTCGCTTATATGTTAAAGTCGCTTATGATCGAACCCTACTTCTTATCTTAGAGATAGAATGAACCAAATGATTATCCTATGAAGACTAGCTTTACCACCCTATTATGCCTATTACTCACCACTACCTTTCTGCAAGCTAACGGTGACCCTGACTACTGCTCAGCGTATGGAAAAAGTGAGTATTACGGCTGGATTGCCGGCGTCCGCATGTGCAATGTAAACAACCACTCCGGATTCAGCTACAATGGGTATGGCGATTACATGCACCAAACCATCGAGGTTGAAGCCGGCAAGAAATACCCGATTAGCCTGACACCCAGAACATGGCCGGCATTCCATGAGGATGCCCGATGGACTGTATGGATCGACTTCGATCACGACGGTAAATTTGAAGAAAGCGAAGTGGTCGTAAAAGATTCCTATTCCCGTGAAATCACCGCCTGGGTTGTGATACCGAGTGATGCCAAGGATGGAGACACCCGGATGCGGGTAGGCATGCGCTTCATCTACGATCCGGTACCCTGTGGCTATTACTGGTACGGCGAAGTGGAAGATTACGCCGTCCACGTTAAAAACCCCTATTACGGGCACGGGTACGACTATTGCAAAGGATGGGGTAAAAATTCCAAATACGGCTACATCAAACAGGTGAAAGTATGTGAAATCAACAAAGTCTCCGGTTGCGATCCCTCCGGATATGCCGACTATACCAAACTGATGTGCAAGATTACCCAAAATAAGCGTCACGACATGTACCTGAAACCCTATCTAAGAAAACAGTATGATTGGTGGGGTGACTGGTACATGGAAAAGCCCCACTGGATGGTCTGGATCGATTACAACCAGGATCAGAAATTCGATAAAGAAGAAATGGTATGCGATTCGGCCTGTTACGATCCGCTCCAAATGCATTTTGATGTGCCTTCCTGGGCAAAACCAGGCAAAACCAGAATGCGGGTTGCGATGCATTTCAAAGATCACGACAAGTACAAACCAGATCCCTGCGATGGTTTCTGGTACGGAGAAGTGGAAGATTATTCGGTTTGGGTTGAAAATGGTCCTCCCGCACCAAAGTATTGTGAATCATCGGGGCAGGATCCAAACTACGGCTACATCTATCAGGTCTGGCTAGGTGATCTGGACAATTACTCCAATTATTCCCATAACGGTTATGGCGACTATACCCATATGTCTACGGTAATGTATCGCAATGACCACGGCACGTTGTTCTTAAAGCCTTCCTTGAACTGGGTCCATGACGCCCATTACGGCTGGATCAAACCAAGCGCTTATTGGTGTGTCTGGATTGATTTCAACCACAATGGAAAATTCGACTACAATGAAAAAGTGGCTTTTGATCATTCCTCATCCTGGGTCTGGTCGTATGTTTACATCCCAGCCTGGGCGAAAACCGGCAAAACCAGAATGCGGGTAGCCATGGGTTTTGATGATTATCCGGATCCTTGCGGCACCTATTGGTATGGAGAGGTGGAAGATTATACCATTGATATTCACGATCATTATGACCCATTGGTGGTCAATCCTCCTCTGGATAATCCGCAAATTGGCACGACCGTCCTCAACCGCGATCTCCTGGATATCGGCATCGCCCCGAACCCTGCCAGCAGTAGTATACGCCTCGATCTGCCCGGTAACGGCGAAGGTCAGTTGTCGATCATCAGCCTGGCCGGTAACGTGATCGTACAACAAACCCGTTCTGCGGGATCCAGTCAGGAATCCATCGACCAACTACAAGCCGGAACCTACTTCGTGCGATGGATCGATGCCACCGGCGAAGTATATACCAAGCGCTTCATTAAGAATTAGTAATAATCAAATCAACCAATCTGAGGGGCATCAAAACGGTGCCCCTTTTCTTTGCCCGGGCGCAAGGAAATCAAGGTGTTTTGATCCATAAATGTGCTGCATTCCGGATTCATTGTCCTTTAGACAGACTCCTTCCATTCGATTTTCAAATGGCTGAAAGAGAGCGCTTTTCAACCAGGGTATTACAGGGACTTTTTCTGCATGATAGCAGATACAATGAGTGCTACAATGAGGGTAAAGATCAGGATCTGGATGAATCCTATCAAACTTAAGGCGCCAGGATTGAAGATCATCTCGGAAAACTTCTGGGCTGCTTCAATTTGGTCGTCGTTCATACCTCGCCGTTCCATCTCATGAATTTGAGCATCCTTCAGCTTCTGAATCATCGATGTGTCGATAAATTGCAGAAAAATGAAGGTATAAACCGAGGAGATCAGGGTTGCTGCAATAGATACCAGCATGCTTACGCCAAAGCCTCTGCCAAAAGACATGACGCCTCCCAGCTCCTCATCCCGGTGAGCGCGGCAGGCAATGACCATACCTCCGGCTATTATTATAATGGTAAGTCCGATGCCAATCCATTGCTGACCGCTTTTCCCCGGTTCAGACATACCCGTCAGATACAGGACAAGGGAAAGTGCAACAAGCACTAATCCTGTATAAACACCATAGCGCATGGCATTGGCTCCAAATTTAACTTCTCCGGGATCGGGTAATTGTTCAGTGGTATCGATTGGTTCCATCGTCTGATATTTTCTTAAATGTACTGAATCGCCAGCACATTTCAAATGATATTAAGCTGATCGCCAATGATGGTTCCAACCACTTTGCCGGTAAACGGATGATCAAAAAATGGCGTATTGATCGCCTGAGACCGATTTTTCGACCGGGTAAACGTCCAGGTTTCCGTGGGGTTGAACAGCGTCATTTCCACCGGCTCTCCAACCTCGATGGTCACTTTTTTCAAGCCTAAAATGCTACGCGGATTTTGACTTACTGCCAGAACGAACGTATCCAATTCTTCCGGAAATGCCGAATTAAAAGCCGGAAAACAAGTCTGCAATTGCGTGATGCCGTAAGCTGCATAGGCAAATTCCAGATCTTTATGTTCCTGATCCGATGGGCTATGATTGGAGGTGATCACATCAATGGTTTGATTTTTCACCCCGGCCAACAATGCTTTCTGATCCTCTGCGCTACGCAAGGGAGGCCAGATCTTATAGGCCGGATCAAAATCCCTGACATCTTCGTCGATGGCAAGCAGGTTCATGATTGCCACGCTCGCACTGACCGGAATGCCTTGCTTCTTACCTTCTTTGACCAGGCGTACAGAGCCTTTACTGGTAATGCTTAAAATATGGATTGCAGAACCGGCATACCTGGCTAACTCCAGATCACGGTGAACCATGATCTCCTCTGCCAAAGCTGGTATTCCTTTCATGCCCAGCAGGGTACTGGTTACCCCTTCATGCATCAGGCCTTCATTTTCCAGGTTGCGTTCGTGGGGCTGGTTGATTACCGTGCGTTTTAAAGGACGTACATATTCCAACGCCCGCAGCAGCAGGCCACTGTGTTGCACTGATTTCCATCCATCTGTGAAAGCAACGGCCCCGGCCTGGGTGAGGTCATAGATCTCGGTAAGGTCTTTGCCCTCCGTTCCCACCGAGAGCGCGCCGAGCGGATGGATCCTGACGCCGTACGAATTCTGAAAATGGCCAAGTGCCCGTACATTATTGAATTGATCGGCAACAGGCTGGGTATTGGGCGCAGGCGCCACCGCCGTATATCCACCGGCTGCCGCTGCTGCACAGAGTGAAGTAAGCGTCTCCACCTGTTCAAACCCAGGCTCACCATGCCAGGGCATGATATCCAACCATCCCGGGCTAAGGTGCAGATTATTGGCTTCGACCAGTTTGCATTTTGCATTCGGAGCGGTTAATCGCTTGCCGATCTTCTCAATGACCCCATTATGAATCAGGACATCCACCTCTTTGCGATGGTGGGGCCCGGAAGGGTCAATTATCGTACACTTTTTAAGCAGGACATCCATAAATTAAGTTTTCCAAAACCGCAGAATAAGGACCTCCAGGGCCAAAAAGAACAAGACCAGCCACAAACAATACCTCCACAAGCTGATGCCACTAATCTGGTCCCGAATGTATTTTGAGAAATCGGCAATCTGAGCATCATCCAGAAAGGTGTAAGCAGAACCATAACGATCCTTTAGCTCACTTACCGGTATGATGGACAAGTCCGATTCTTTTCGATCAAAGTTGAAGGCTAATTTCGCCTGGGGCGTATTATCCCACAATACCTCATAAAATCCGGCTTCCCTGGGTTCTTCTTCGGTATCCAGATAAACCACATTTCCGACGGTTGTCTGCTTTGGGATCCATTCCTGTGCACCACGTATGACAAAAACCGCATCACTACCTGATTGGCGCTCCATAGTTATGGTATGATTGCCTCCGATCCAATAGGCGATCTCCTTGCTTTCTGCATTGGCCAGCGCCGATTTGAACAACAACGGTACAAAAACTTCCGGCTGATTGACAAGGTTGTTGTCATCCGGGTTGATGGGAGCCGCAGAAAGATAAAGCTGGCCGGCGCCTACGCGGTATTTCATCAGGTAGGCGCTGCCGTCTCGGTAAGCCAAAAGAGGCTCTTCCGCAGCTCTGCTAGCCCTGGATATGCCAAAATTGTAATTGGTCTCGGGCAGACGCAAATTAGGCCTGATGCGCTCAAAAACGTTGTTGTAAATAAATTCTTCCGTATTGATCCGGGCGACCTGCCGATGCAGCGTATCCGGAGCGAATAACTGGCCCGCAGGTACAGCCTGCAAGAAATCATTATAGCTCTGCAGATCGATGTTGTGAGCGGGAAATATCAAAACATTTCCTGTATTTTCCAGGTACTGTCTGAGCGCTGAACCCAGACCGGAGGAGATCCCCGGTAAGTCCTGCAGGATGATCAGCTGATAATTGCCAAATTCCGAATAAGCTATGTTCTGGGCAGACTGGGCTGTGACCTGGAAATTCTGTAATCCAGCCAAAGCAGCCTGCAGATAGCGATCCGGCAAATTGGCATAAAGCAATAAAATGCGGACCTGCTGAGCGACATCGAAAGTCAGGAAGTAGGTATCATCGAAAGTCACCGGGTAGTCGCTGATTTTCACCACCATTTCATGCCATCCCGATTCCAGCGTTTGAATGTTGATGGTGTCCACTACGCTGGCATTGGCGGCGATGGAAGAGGATCCCATAGGTTGCTCCTGTTCATTTCGGATAACCGACAACCGAACCGCTTCAACCGGTTGATCCCCGTAATTCCGGATCCGGACGTACAATGGATTATTCTGACCAAGTACATGGACCGGTGCTCCAAACCAACAACTATCGATGGCTACATTTTTTTCCTGTACACTCTGGATCGGAATCAGATTGGTATGGAAGGACGTATCCGGATTCGGTGGGAGGTTCGTTATCTGATCCTGAAAGTCCGAAATCAGATACGATACCGGCCGGGACTGCCGGGCCTGGGTGAACAGCTGCTCCTGGCGCTCGATCACCTGCTTCATGTCCTTTACCCGGGGACTGTACGTGATCTCGTCAATGATGGGCAAAATGTCCTCTTTATTAAAAAAGCGCTGGTGGCGGCCTTCAAAATCGTTGGTAATTATCTGAAACTGATCGCTTTCCTGATAGCCATTAACGATTTCCCGCGCCCTGCTCTTAGCCTTGTCCAGCAAGGGTACATCGGAACTCTGTGCTTTCATCGAGAAAGAGTTATCGACGTAGATGCTTACTGCTTTACGCCCTTCGTCAACACGATTATTCAGGGGGATAAAGGGTTGCGCGAAGGTGAGTATCAGAAAGGACGCCATCAGAATGCGGGCAAGCAATACCAGTAAATTCTTCAGCTTGTTTCGGCTGCTGGTTTCATCCTTTACTTCACGCAAAAAGCGCACATTGGTAAAATATACCTTGCGGAAACGGCGGAAATAAAATAAATGAATGATAACCGGAATACTGAGGAGCGCAAAAGCCCAGAGAAAAGATGGAAACACAAATTGCATAGTTACAAAAATAGCATGCTTACACGGGAGCGCATCAGATTTAGCAAATTTTTAACGGCAACGAAATTTGCCGGCCATAATCAGGAAAGATTTTACCTCAGAAATTGTTCTTCCACATCATGGATTCGACCGGTTTGGTCGTCCGCGCATTGTACTTTGCATCTTTCTTGGTATGGTACATCCGGTCCACCGGACCTTCAACCTGGAAATAAATCAATTGGCCGATGGGCATTCCCGCATAGATGCGCACAGGTTGTACACAGGAAATTTCCAGCGTCCAGGTGTTACAAAATCCAACATCTCCTTTTCCTGCCGTAGCATGGATATCGATACCCAGCCTTCCAACGCTTGATTTGCCTTCCAGGAAGGGTACTGAATTGTGGGTTTCCGTATACTCTTCCGTCACGCCGAGGTAGAGCACTCCCGGTTCAATGACATATCCCTCGGGGCCAATAACTATCTCCCGGATCTTATTATGTTTGCGGGCATCCAGTACATCATCCACGTAAACAGCCAGGAACTTACCCAACCGGACATCGTAGGAATTGGTCCCCAGACTCTCCCTGCGAAAAGGCTCAATCACAATTTCACCTTTCTCGATGGCTTCCAGGATGGATACGTCACTAAGTATCATCGATTTCTGAGATTTTTTTGGTTATGATCGGGCGGTCAAAATGACGCCAAAACGTGCGCAAGATGAGAAAACCACCGCATATATCCTACCATTGCCAGGCTTAATCCCGGCGAATGACTCTGCCAGGAAGCGCGCCGGTAATACCCTGTCCATCCCATACCTGGATACCATTGACCCACACCGAAGCAATGCCGGCACTGAGCGCATGGGGATCTTCCGTAGTCGCATGGTCTGTAATTATCCCGGGGTCCCATAGGACCATATCCGCATACTTTCCCGCTTCGATCACGCCCCGGTCGCGGATGCCCAAATGATACGCCGTCAGACCGGTCATTTTATGGACTGCTTCCTCCAGCGAAAGCACTTTTGTGTCACGGACATACATCCGGATAAATCGCGGAAATGCGCCATACCCACGAGGATGCAGACTGCCGCCCTGCCCATCCGAACATACATTGGATTCCGGCCAACGGTAAAACTGACGGATATCAGCTTCATCCATACCGGTGCCAATGACTGATTCATCTGCATGTTGCTCGTCCGCCATCCGAATTAGACGAAGATAGGTATCCGCGGGATCCTCACCAGCGGCGCGGGCAATCTCGGCGATCGTTTTGCCTACATAGTCCGGATTGGCGTCGTAAGTCGCGATCAACATCCCGTCGGCGGTGGTCAATTCGCTCAATGCGTATTCTGCTTGTCCCCGGTTGGTAAAGTCACGTTCTGGAAACAGAACTTTCAGGGTCGACATCCAATAGGTGTAAGGATATACATCAGCTGTAATTTCCACACCTTCTTTTCGGGCCGAATCGAGTCGTCCAATCAGCATCGTGGCACTTCCCCATTTGGCCTTCATACCGATCTTGAAGTGACTGATCTGAACCGGTATCTGACAGATCTTACCAATGTTAATGATCTCGCCGATTGCTTTTTCCAATGCGACATCTTCACTACGCAGATGACTGATATACCGGCCCTGGTAAGGTTTCAGCCGCATGGCCAGCTGGAGAACTTCATCAGGGCTCGAATAAATACCCGGATCGTATTCCAGTCCGGTCGACAACCCGAGTGCCCCGGATTGCATTTCCTGATCCAGCAGTTCGCCCATCCGGACCACTTCATCGGTAGTGGCTTCACGCCGATAGTCCTCATTACCCAGTACCTCCCAGCGCAGGGTATTGTGTCCTGCGTAGGACGCTACATTAACGGCCGCAGGCTGCTTTTCCAGGTTGCTGAAAAAACCACTCAACGGCAGATTGCTGCTACCGTCCTGACCGACCACGATGGTTGTTATGCCCTGGCTTATGGCCGGTATTACATGGTGATCTGCCAAATAATCTGCATCGTGATGGCTATGAGAATCAATAAACCCCGGGCTGAGGACCAGGCCATTACCATCAAAAATGGAATCAGTTTCACCTGGCTCGAACGACCCAATACGGTCGATATGGTCACCGATGATCCGTACATTTCCAATAAATGACGGATTGCCAGTTCCATCAACGATCCTAACATGCTTAATGACTAATGCCGGCTGGGCAACCAGTAGCCTAGCCAGTAAAAGGGTGAAAAAGACCAGGAATGTGTGCAGGACCGTCCTGCTCTTAATTTGTTTCCGGCGTTCTTTACACATATCTAGTTTCTCGGTTACAATATTGAACGGTTATTAAATCTTCTCATCGCCTTACAGTGGTCAAACTTCAGGGAATAATTATCTTCCTGTAAAATACATTACAAATGCGGGTCTCGCTTTTCATTGCACTACTATTTTTAGTGGCTTGCCACAACGATCCGGCGAATAAAGACTGGGGAGGGTATCTGGGAGGAAACGATCGCAGTCATTACAGTCCACTCCGGCAAATCAACCGCGATAATGTAGCACAATTGAAGGTAGCATGGAGTTTTTCATCCCATGATCTGGATACTTCCCGCAACACGCAGATCCAGTGCAATCCATTGATTTTGGATGGGGTTCTGTACGGAAGTACACCGACCCTTGATTTTTTTGCCCTGGATGCTTCCAATGGCAAACAAATCTGGAAAATCGCTCCTCTGGAAGACCTGTCCGAATTAAATGGATTAGGGGTAAATCGAGGGCTGGCAGTTTGGAATGGCCTTGAAGGTCGTCGTTTACTGGTTACTGCGGGTCCATATCTCTTGTGTATTGATGCAGGTTCCGGAAAATTGATCCCAGAATTTGGCAAACACGGCCGGGTAGATTTGAGGGTAGGAATGGGTCGCGATCCACAATCGTTTTTTTTGACAGCAAATTCACCCGGAGTAGTTTTTGAAGATCTCTATATCGTTGGGAGCAGAGTCGACGAGGGGTATGGAGCCGGACCAGGTCACATTCGTGCTTACGATGTCCGTACCGGAGAACAACGCTGGATCTTTCACACCATCCCTCAGCCAGGAGAAGAGGGTTATGAAACCTGGCCTCCGGAAGCTTATACCTATGAGGGAGGAGCTAATTCCTGGGCCGGAATGGCACTGGACGAAGAAAAAGGATTGCTATTCGTTCCCACCGGATCCGCCACGGCAGATTTCTATGGCGGAAACCGCATTGGTGCAAACCTTTTTGCCAACTGCCTGATCGCCCTGGATGCGCATAATGGCAAAAGGATTTGGCATTTTCAAACGGTCCATCACGACATCTGGGACCGTGACCTGCCTTCAACACCCAACCTGGTTACCGTAAAACGCGACGGAAAGCCGGTCGAGGCGGTCGCCCAGATCACCAAAACCGGATTTGTTTTTCTTTTCAACCGGGATGATGGCACGCCGCTCTTCCCCATCGAAGAGGTGGCCATGCTCCCCAGTGACATTCCGGGTGAATCTGCCTGGCCCACTCAGCCCATTCCTACTGCTCCCCCACCCTTTGTCCGGCAACGATTTACATCGGATGAGGTAACAACGATCAGTGATACTTCGCGCGAAAATGCCTTACAAATGCTGGCCACATTAAGAACCGGTGGCCCCTTTGTACCTCCCAGCTTTCAAGGCACGGTCATATTCCCCGGATTCGACGGGGGAGGTGAATGGGGAGGCGCCGGATGGGATCAGGAATCAGGCACGTTATTTGTCAATGCCAACGAAATGCCCTGGATCCTGAAACTATTTGAGGTAACCGAGCAACCCAACGGCCTGCTTCGGGACCGTGGCTTTAACACCTACAAGAATTATTGCACCGGATGTCACGGACTGGATCGTCAGGGTAGCTCTTTCATGGGCGGCATTCCGGAACTGACCCAATTACCTTCCCGTCGCAAGATCGATGAAGCCAAACACATCCTGCAATCCGGACAGGGGCAAATGCCTAATTTCCGTTGGTTGGGAGACCAGGAGATAGATGCATTGGTGGCCTTCCTATACAATCTGGATACTCCGGACAACAAGCCAGCAGCCAGCAATACACCATCCAAAGAAGACCGCAGGTATCAACATACGGGGTACAATAAATTTGTCGGCGCAGATGGTTATCCGGCCGTACGTCCACCCTGGGGTACCTTAAGCGCCATCGACCTTAATCTAGGCACTATCCGCTGGCAAGTCCCTCTGGGTATTCATCAGGAACTGATCGATCAGGGGCTCCCACCCACCGGAACAGAAAATTATGGTGGCCCGGTCGTAACCGCCGGAGGTCTGCTTTTCATCGCGGCAACCGCTGACGAAAAGATCCGGGCATTCGATAAAGATAACGGAGCCGAACTCTGGTCTGCTGATTTGCCCGCTGCCGGATATGCCACCCCGGCAACCTATTCGGTAGACGGTAAGCAATTCCTGGTCATTGCCTGCGGCGGTGGCAAACTGGGAACCAAATCCGGAGATACGTGGGTGGCGTACGCTTTACCCTAATTTTTTATTCATCGAAATTTACATCATGCGCGTGATTCGGTATCATCTGATCATCTTATTCGTACTGGTTCCCTTGCTGGTAAGCAGTCAGTCCCTGGATAATTCCCACGACTATCCATTTCATCCGGTTCCCTTCACCCAGGTTCATTTTAATGACCTTTTCTGGGCTCCGCGGCTCGAGCAACATCGCTTGCGGACCCTGCCGTACACCATGGAACAATGCCAATCTACCGGCAGGGTGAAAAATTTCGCCATAGCAGCGGGTGAAGAACAAGGCTCTTTCTGTACGGCCTACCCCTTTGACGATTCAGATCTCTATAAAATCATCGAAGGAGCTTCGTACTCGCTACAGGTACATCCAGATCCGGTCCTAGAGCAAAAAATTGACGACTGGATTGCCTTGATTGGCGCGGCACAGGAAGCGGACGGATACCTATACACCACCAGGACCATTGATCCGGACCACCCCCATGCCTGGGCCGGAGCTCATCGCTGGGATAAGACCGAAGATTTGTCGCATGAATTATATAATGCCGGACATCTTTTCGAAGCCGCCGCTGCCCATTATCAAGCGACCGGCAGTCGATCGTTACTGGATATCGCGGTTAAATTTGCCGACCTGATCGACCGGGAGTTCGGATGGGGGAAAATTGAAAAATGCCCGGGTCATCAGGTTATTGAGACCGGGTTGGCAAAACTTTACCGTATTACGGGCGAAAAGCGGTATCTGGATCTGGCCAAATTCTTTTTGGATGTCCGCGGTCCCAACCAGGGGGAGTACAGCCAGGCTCATTTGAAAGTAATCGACCAGACCGAAGCCGTTGGGCATGCTGTGCGGGCGGCATACATGTACAGCGGAATGGCAGACATTGCCGCGCTTACCGGCAACCAGGATTACATCACTGCCATCGATAAAATCTGGGAAGACGTTGTTTCCAAAAAAATATACATTACCGGTGGTATCGGTGCCACCGGAGCCTGGGAGGGTTTTGGCCCGGCTTATGCCCTTCCGAATTTCAGTGCTTATTGCGAGACTTGCGCTTCCATAGCCAATGTGTTTTGGAATTACCGGCTCTTCTTACTCCATGGCGATTCCAAATACATCGATGTCCTGGAGCGTACGCTGTACAACGCGGCTAATTCTGGCATGTCCCTGGAAGGAGATCGCTTTTTTTATGCCAATCCGCTGGAGGCAAGAAAAAACCAGGCGAGAAGCCCCTGGTTCTCCTGTGCTTGTTGTCCAAGCAATGTGGCGCGCTTCTTCCCGTCGATCCCTGGATACCAATATGCGGTCCAGAATGATCAGGTATACGTAAACCTGTTTATAGGTGGGAAAGCGACCATCCGGACCACGGTAGGTGAACTGGAAATGGTGCAGAAAACCCGCTATCCCTGGGATGGACAAGTGGATATTCAAGTCACCCCTCATTCCGCTGCCGGATTCACGATGAAGATTCGCATCCCGGGCTGGGCCCGTGGTGAAGTAATTCCAAGCGACCTCTATACATTTACAACCAACACCAAAGACCGGATCCCAATCTCCGTAAACGGTGATCCTGTTGATTATACGATGGATCATGGGTATGCCACCATCACCCGGCGCTGGGAAAGCGGCGATCGTATTTCAATCGAATTCCCTATGGAACCTCGTTTTGTCCGTGCACATCCCAGTCTGCTCGATGATGCGGGAAAATTGTCCATCGAGCGCGGCCCCCTGGTTTACTGCCTCGAAGGTCAGGACCAACCGGATGAACACGTGATCAATTGTATGGTGCCGGTGGAAAACACATTGGAAAGTCATTGGAATCCCTCCTTATTAAATGGCGTAGTCACCGTATCGCTGGAAGGGGCGGTCGTTCGCCAGGAAAAGGACCAGTCCCTGTCCATTAACCGGATACCCTTGCTGGCCATCCCTTATTATGCATGGGCGAACCGGGAGCGAAACTTTATGGCCATCTGGATGTCAGAGGATATGGAGCATACAACGCCTATGCCTGCACCCAGTATAGCAAGCGCCAGTAAGGTCCAATGTTCCGCAGCTATAAGGAACCTGGATGCTATTCATGACCAGTACCTCCCGGAACATGCTAATGATCACACCAACCCGTACTTGCATTTCTGGCCCCGTTTCGGAACAGAAGAGTGGGTTCAGTACGACTTTAGCGAGCCATCCAAGATCTCTTCTTCGCGCGTTTATTGGTTTGATGATGGCCCGGATGGTGGTTGCCGGATACCAGCCAGCTGGAGATTGCAATACCTTAAAGGCGACAAATGGAAGGATATCAAGCCAAAAGGTAATTATCCGGTAAGCAAAGACGCGTGGGATGAAGTCCAATTCAAACCTGTATCCACCACAGCGTTGCGATTAATCCTGATAGCTCAGCCTGGTGTTTCTACCGGAATCCACGAGTGGGAAGTACAGCAACCCTGAACGGAAAAAGCAATCAGATATTTTATCGGCCGGATGATTATCCTTGACTCAAAGTCACTTTTGGTATTGTTTTTGATATTTGGGTAAATGGAGCCCCCAATTATTTGATCTAGACTGTATAAAGAATATGCTGGTTGAGGTGAAGAAAATCGAGGGGCACAATATGGATGTACTACGCACGAAATTCCAAAAGGAAACATTAACGATTCGCAAAGGTCAAACCACTGCGATTTTGTATTTCATTATTACTTCCATACTGGGCTTTCTGTTACTAGGGACAAAACAAGAATTGTTGATTTGGTTGTGCGCTACTTTCTTCTACATTTCAGGCGGTTTGACGGTAACATTCTCCAATGCCCGCTGGGGATTTGGTTTTCTGATTGTCACCCTGATCCTGATTGAATCCTTATTTTACTTCTACCCCTTTCATAATTTCTGGCTCTGGAGCCTGCCTACCAAAGTACTCTATCTGTATTTCATGTTTTCTGCATTTAAAGCAGCCAGGCGTAGAGAAGTCGTTGAGGCGACGATGATAGAATATGGATGGCATCCACTCGGGATGGTTTAGAACTTCTTACGAAGGTCCCTCCTATTCCATCGTTTTACCCGATTCTTAGTTCACAAAAATTTTAAACCCTATTGGCCTAATTGACATTACCTATATTTAATAGCGTGATATAGATAATTCATATACAGGAGGGCATGAACATTCAGCAATTGGAATATTTGGTTGCGGTGGATACACACCGGCACTTTGCGCGTGCCGCACAATCTTGTTTCGTGACCCAGGCTACGTTAAGCATGATGATTAAAAAGCTGGAGGATGAACTAGATCTCACCGTCTTTGACCGCAGCAAACAACCCGTGACGCCTACGGATACCGGCGCACAATTGATTGAACAGGCCCGGATCATCCTCAAGGAAATTGCGCGATTCAAAGAAATGGCTCAACAGTCGGTCCACGGCCTCCATGGTGATCTTCGCATTGGCATAATCCCGACGCTCGCCCCCTATCTGCTGCCTCATTTCCTTCCGCCATTTTTGGCCAGCTATCCGGATATCAAACTCATTATTTCCGAGCTCACGACCGATCAAATCACGGAGAAGCTGGCTAAGGACCAGCTTGATGTCGGCATTTTGGCGACACCACTTCATAAAGAGGGTTTTCAGGAGCTATCCCTTTTTTATGAGCCGTTCAGTGTTTACGTTGCAAACCCTGAATCGCAGGCTTTAAAGAAAAAATACCTGCTTCCGGAGGACCTCGATCTCGATCACTTATGGTTACTAGAAGAAGGGCATTGCTTGCGGACGCAAATCATGAATATCTGCGAACTCCAAAAACAACAGTCCGGTAAACACGCCATGGAGTTCGGGGCCGGCAGCATCGAAAGTCTCCTCAAGATTGTAGATATCAACCAGGGAATCACCATTATTCCAGAACTGGCAGCTATTGATTTGCCTCCTCGTCAAAAAGAATGCCTCCGATCCTTTAAAGCGCCCGTGCCGGTACGGGAAATCAGCTTGGTCACCTATCGGCACTATGTGAAAAAACGCGTTCTGGAAGTGCTGGAACAATCCATAAAAAATAGCCTTAAACCTCTGGAGAGCCACCTTCAGAAAAAAGACAAAGCCATCATAGAGCTTTGAAGTCGAGGATGTGTCTGTCTCTTACTTCACACCTTCCAGGATGCGGATGTAGTTAGCCCGCTCATAAGCCGTCGGATCGGAAATATGCTGCTGACTCATCGCACCGCGGAAACTTGTTACGGAAGAAAATCCCATGCGGTCCATCCACAACTGTAGATCTTTGGTCATCGACCGGAGGTAATTGATCCCCCGCTTGTACAATGCCGATGCGGTCATCGCCACATCAGCCCCCGCTAAAAGATATTTCACCACTTCTTCAGCGCTCTGAACGCCGGTGGTTGCAGCCAGTGAAACCGGAACCCGTCCATATAGAATCGCAATCCATAATAATGGAAGCCGGATCTCATGGGCCACACTAAATTCGAGATTGGGGAGGACCTGCAAGCGATTGATGTCAAAGTCCGGTTGATAAAATCGATTAAAAAGCACCAATGCATCAGCGCCGGCATTCTGAAGCTGTGAGGCCATATGACCAATGGAGCTGAAATAAGGATTCAATTTAATGGCTACCGGTATTTTTACATTAGCCTTGACCAGACGGACGATTTCCAAATAACGCTCTTCCACCATCTCCGCAGTAAGCCGGATATCGGCAGGTATGTAATACACGTTTATCTCCAATCCGTCTGCCCCTGATTCCTCAACCTGCTTAGCATAATCGATCCAACCGCTATGGGAAATTGCATTTAAGCTGGCTATGATCGGAATGTCCACTTCTTCTTTTGCGCGCCGGATGTGTTCCAGATATTGACTTGTACCGATGTGGTAATCGTCAATGTCCGGAAAAAAGTCCAAGGCTTCGGCAAAAATGTTGGTGGTAACCTGCATGGTTTGATCGAACAACTTCTGTTCTTTCAGGATTTGCTCTTCGAAGAGAGAGAAAAGTACAACGGCTCCGGCACCTGCATCCTCCATTTGCTTAATATTGGCGATATCTTCCGATAGCGTACAGGCAGAGACGACCAGTGGTGACCGCAAGGTCAACCCCATATATTGAGAGGTTAAATCCATGATTGGTGTTTATTATTCAACGTAATCGGTTTATTCATTGTCAAGCCACAGGTGCAAAGGAAGATGCCCCGGCAGCAGCCATGTCTACATACGTTTCCCATCTCAAGTCGACCAGCTCCTGTGCCAATTGCATCAGACGCTCGGCTTCTTCGGGATTCGTACGGGTCAATATTTTATAACGCAATTCATTGTAAGCATAGTCCTTAAGCGTAATGACGGGCTCGGGAGAGTCAAGCACAAAGGGATTGACTCCTTTTTTCCGCAAAACCGGATTGTATCTTAATAAAGGCCAGTACCCACTGCTTACGGCTAATTTCTGCTGTGTCAAGCCTTTCTCCATCGCAATACCGTGCGCGATACAATGAGAGTAGGCAAGGATCAGAGATGGGCCTTCATAGGCTTCTGCTTCACGCATGGCCAACAAGGTTTGTTGCGGATTCGCTCCCATTGCAATCTGAGCCACATAGACATTGCCATAGGAGATGGCCTGCATGGCAAGGTCCTTTTTACCTACCCGTTTACCCGCCGCGGCAAATTTAGCGGTAGCAGCAGTTGGCGTTGCCTTGGACATCTGCCCCCCGGTATTGGAATAGACTTCAGTATCCAGAACCAGAACATTGACATTACGCCCACTGGCCAGGACATGGTCCACCCCGGCCGACCCGATGTCATAAGCCCATCCGTCTCCGCCAACGATCCATATGCTGCGGCGCACCAGGTGATCCGCCAACGATAACATCAACTTCGCTTGCGGATGTTTGGACTGCTCCAGCTGACGTCGGAGCGCCTCCACCCGCTGACGTTGTGCCATGATCTGTGACTCAACAAACTGTGGTGCATCCAGGATAGCTTTGACCTGCGCTTCACCCAATTCGGATTGCATCTCTCTTAATAACTGACGGGCAGTGGCCAGGTGCTTATCTGCTGTTACCCGCATCCCTAATCCAAACTCGGCATTGTCTTCAAACAATGAATTGGACCAGGCAGGTCCTTTGCCTTCGGCGTTGGTGGTGTACGGTGTGGTAGGCAGGTTACCTCCATAGATGGAAGAACATCCGGTGGCATTCGCAATGATTAACCGGTCACCGAATAACTGCGTCATCAACCGCACATAAGGAGTCTCCCCGCAGCCTGCGCAGGCACCCGAAAATTCGAACAGTGGTTCCAGAAACTGCACGCCATGAACCGTGGAGAAGTTGACTTTGCTCCGGTTATTTTGTGGGATGGATTCAAAGAATTCAATACTGCTTCTTGATTCTTCAAGGATGTCCGTCTTCGGCTTCATGTTTATGGCTTTGGTGGACCGGTCGGTAAGACTGGTAGCCGGACAAGCCTCCACACAAAGGGTACATCCCGTGCAATCTTCTGAATAAATTTCCAGCGTAAAATGGGTTTCCGGGAAACCACGCGCATTGATCGGTGCAGATTTGAACCCTTCCGGTGCATCGCTCAGATATTCCTGGTGATAATATTTTGCCCGGATTACGCTGTGAGGACATACGAAACTGCAGTTACCACACTGAATACAAATATCCGGCTCCCACACAGGTACCAGGTTCGCTATGTTACGCTTCTCAAACTTGGTGGTTCCCGTGGGATAGGTACCATCTACCGGCATTCGACTGACGGGAATCTGATCCCCTATCCCTGCCATCATCTCGGCGGTAATACCTTTGACAAATTCAGGTGCATAGTCGGGTACAATAGGCGGGTACTCCTGCTTGCTGGTCAGCTTCCCGGGCAATACTACCTCATACAGATTAGCCAGTGTTGCATCCACCGCTTTAAAGTTCTGCTCGATGACCGCCCGGCCTTTTTTGAAGTAAGTCTTTTCAATAGCTTTTTTGATCGCCGCGATAGCCTCCTCTTTTGGTAATACGTTGGCCAAAGCGAAATAGCAAGTTTGCATGATGGTATTAATCCGTCCGCCCATTCCGGTTTTCATAGCGACGGAAGTAGCATCAATGGTATAACAAGTTATATTCTTATCAAGAATCGCCTGTTGCATCGGACGGGGCAACTGATCCCAGACCTCTTCGGGAGGATAAGGGCTATTAAGCAGGAAGGTGGCGTTTCGCTTGGCATAAGCCATCATGTCTACCTTTTCAATAAATTGGAATTGATGACAGGCAACAAAATCCGCTTCTTTGATCAGATAGGGAGCACGTATTGGTTCCGGCCCAAACCGAAGGTGTGACACCGTTCTGGCTCCGGATTTTTTTGAGTCGTAAACAAAATATCCCTGCGCATACATATCGGTATTTTCACCGATAATCTTGATGCTGTTTTTGTTTGCGCCAACCGTACCATCAGCTCCTAATCCAAAAAATACACCCTGACGCCAGTTGGACTCATCCAGGGTGAATTCCGGATCGTAGTCCAGGTGGGTGAACGTAACATCATCGATGATCCCGATGGTGAAATGATTTTTCAGCTTGGGCGCACTCAGATGGTCGAAGATGCCTTTTACCATGGCCGGAGTGAACTCTTTGGAGGATAATCCATAACGGCCCCCAATGATCCGCGGCAAATCATTCAAAATACCTTCGGCAAAAGCTTCTGTCAAAGCAGCGACAACGTCCTGATACATAGGCTCACCATTCGCGCCTGGTTCTTTGGTTCGGTCCAGAACTGCTATGGATTTGACCGATGGAGGTAAGGCTTGCAGGAGATGTTCGTTGGAGAATGGACGATATAGCCGGATTTGAAGGACGCCGACTTTTTCACCCTGAGCTGCCAATACCTTGGCGGTCTCCGCAGCCGTTTCGCCTCCCGACGCCATGATCAGTATAACCCGGTCCGCATCTGGCGCTCCGGTATAGTCAAATAGATGGTAATGCCTTCCGGTAAGTTTTCCAAAGGTATCCATCTGATCTTGTACGATTTGAGGTGTCGCCTGATAGAACCGGTTGACCGTTTCTCGACCCTGGAAATAAACATCCGGGTTTTGAGCCGTTCCGCGAATGATCGGTTTATCCGGGTTCAAGGCACGATCCCGGTGGGCAATGACCAGATCATCACTGATCAAGGCCCGGATATGCTCATCCGCAACCAGGGATAGTTTGTTTACTTCGTGCGACGTCCGAAAACCGTCAAAAAAATGAATAAACGGAATTCTGGATGCCAAAGTCGCAGCCTGAGCGATCAAAGCAAAATCATGGGCCTCCTGGACGCTTGCTGAAGCCAGCATGGCAAATCCGGTCGATCGGGCTGCCATGACATCCTGATGATCACCAAAAATTGAAAGCGCCTGAGCTGCCAGGGATCTGGCGGCAACGTTAAACACGGTCGGTGTCAGTTCACCGGCGATCTTATACATGTTAGGAAGCATCAACATAAGCCCTTGTGAAGCCGTAAAGGTCGTGGTCAAAGCCCCGGCCTGCAAGGCGCCATGTACGGCCCCGGCCGCGCCGCCTTCACTTTGCATCTCGACAACTTCAGGAATATTCCCCCATATATTGGTAATCCCTTTTACGGACCATTCATCCGCCCACTCGGCCATCGGTGAGGATGGTGTAATGGGATAGATCGCACAAACTTCGTTGACGCGGTAGGCGATATAGGCCGCCGCTTCATTTCCATCGATGGTGGTGACTTTATACTTTGTACTCATAATTGATCTCTAAGGAGTTTAAAGGGTTGAGGAATCCGGTTCAGGAACCATTTCGATGGCGTGACAGGGGCACTGTTCAAAACAGACGGCACATCCTGTACACAAATCATAATTGTAGCGGTAACGCTTTCCAGGGCCGAGTTTTATGATAGCATCTTCGGGACAAGCCCCGTAGCAGCCATCGCATTCAAAACAATTACCACAGGATAAACAGCGCTGTGCTTCGTACCGGGCCTCTTCCGGTGTCAAGCCCGTCACCACCTCATCAAAGCTTGCAATCGCCTGGTCGGGCTCTAAATGAGGCTGTTCCTGGGCGGGTGCAAAGGTTTGATACCACACATGCAGCTTTTCAAAACCTACTACCGGATGTTTAGGTGCCGGCACATAGGGCTTCCGGCGCAGGTAACCATCCATAAACCGGGCTGCTTTTTTACCATGACCTACGGCAATGGTGACTGTCCGTTCACTGGGCACCATATCGCCTCCCGCGAAAATCCCCTCGGCGCCCGTCATCATATCGGGGCCAACGATCACCGTACCGTCATCTTTGAAATCAATGCCCGGAACCAGGCGCAGAAAGTCGGTATCGGTATCCTGCCCCAGAGCCAAAATCAACGCATCCGCTTCCAGGGTCTCATATTCTCCGGTGGGTACCGGTCTGCCATTTTCAACCCGCATTACCTCTACGGTAAAGGTGGACTGATTGATGTCCTTGATGGTACGCAACCAGTGAATTTTAACGCCTTCGGAAAGCGCTTCGTCGGCTTCAAAATCATGGGCGGGCATGTGTTCACGGTCCCGGCGGTAGATGATCATCGCCTCATCCACTCCGATCCGCTTTGCAATTCTCGCTGCATCCATGGCTGTATTTCCACCGCCATAAATAGCAACCCGACGTCCCAGTTTGGGGGTATTACCCAACTCGACATCTTTCAGGAAAGAAACGGCGTCCAGGATTTGTCCGGCATCCCGAGCCGGGATATTGGTCTTTTTGCCAATATGGGCTCCTACAGCAACAAATACTGCATCGAAGTTACCTTCTTGCTTGGCTTGAACCACATCTTCAACTTTACGATTCAGGTGGATCTTAACGCCCATATTTTCAATCCGCTGGATTTCTGCAGAAATGATGTTGCGCGGCAACCGATATGCCGGAATGCCAAAATGCATCATCCCTCCGGCCAGTGGTCCGGCCTCAAAGATCTCTACCTGATGCCCCAGGCGGGCCAAATGATAGGCGGCAGAAAGTCCACTAGGTCCTGCCCCAATCACCAAAACTTTTTTACCACCGGGCAGGGGAGCATATTTAACCTGCCAATTCTTTTCGATGGCCAGATCACCTAAAAATCGCTCGACCGAGTGAATGGAAACCGACGTGTCCATTTGTTTCCGGTTGCAACCATCTTCGCAAGGATGATAGCAAACCCGGCCATGAATGGCAGGTAGCGGGTTATTGGTTACTAGCTCCTGCCATGCTTCTTCGTAGAGACCATCCTGGGCCAGGGCCAGCCATGCCTGGATGTTTTCTCCGGCTGGACAAGCTTGATTGCAAGGAGGTAAATAATCGGTATATACCGGACGTTGGGTACGTCTTTGGCCTGTACCTTTAGCGTGATCCCCCAAGTCAATTGGGGTGGTTAAATCTTTAAGAGGAATCATAAGTTGTTTATTGACTGCGATGAATGATCATTAAGTTCCATTATTCGGACGATAAACCTACCACCATTCCCCTTTAAAAAAGGTGATAAGATACTTATGGCTAGTTGATGTTGGTCATTCTGGACCTTGATGTGTTATTCTCAATGATGCGCACCAGATGGCCTGGTCAGGGGAAGATAACCGATTATTTACAGGCTTGCCGTGAAATACATTTATCCCAGGTATTATCCTGAAATTGCAGTACCTTGTTGGATATGAAACGGGATACGGGACTACGGCGGACCAGGTGGTTAATTCCCCTGTTTCTGGCTCTGGTTATGGCCGGGTGCATCCAGCCGAACCCGAATGCACTATCCACAGCTGAACCGGCAGACTCGCTCCCTCTACCGGAAAAATTGCTCCTGGACCATTACCGACCGGTTACGATCTACAATATTCCCCATACGGAGATCACTGAGGCTCGTTATCCGGTGATCGACCTCCATAGTCACCCTTATGCCAAGACTCCTGCGGAAGTGGATCTGTGGGTCAAAACGATGGATGAAGTGGGACTCGACAAGGCTGTGATCATGACTTATCAGACCGGACCGGCTTTCGACTCCCTCGTTCAATTGTATAACAAATACCCTAACCGCTTCATTCTTTTTTGCGGATTTGACTTCTCCGGATACGATAAATTGGGTTTTGGCCCCTCCGCAATCGCCGAGTTGGAGCGGTGTGTCGCCCTGGGTGCCAAAGGTGTTGGCGAGCTAGGTGACAAAGGGAAGGGTTTGTTTTATTCAAAGCCGACGCCCGCTTGGGGAATGCATATTGACGACCCCAGAATGGACCCGCTCATCAAACGATGTGGTGAGCTTAATATACCCATCTCCATCCATGTGGCAGAACCGATGTGGATGTATGAACCCATGGACTCGACCAATGATGGCCTGATGAATGCCTATTCCTGGCGATTGGATGACCAAAGGGATATCCTGGATCATGCCGAGATGGTCCAGACCCTGGAAAAGGCTGTCCAAAAACATCCGGAAACCAATTTTATAGCCTGCCACTATGCCAACTGCAGTTACGACCTGACCATCTTGGGACGATTATTCGACCGTTATCCCAATTTATATGCCGATATAGGAGCCAGGTTTGGGGAGACTGCGGCTATACCCCGGTTCGTGCACGCATTTTTCAATCAATATGCCGACCGCCTGCTCTACGGCACGGATATGGGAAATAACCCGGCCATGTACCGAATGACCTTCCGCATTCTGGAAACGGAAGATGAACATTTTTACTACCACGATTATTTTACTTACCACTGGCCTCTGAGCGGCTATAATCTCGGTGATGACGTCCTCAAAAAAATCTATCGCGATAACGCAATCAGCCTGATTGGCCCTCTATAAGTCTAAACCTATCGCTGAAGAGCCGGAACTAGTTTTCCCTGTTCTGCAAATTCAATAAGCTTTGCCAGTCGACGACGCTGGGTGATTTCCTTCTTAGCACTCATAATCCAAAGCACATATGTCTTTTGGACAGAATCCGTCAGACTTTGATAAAATACCCAGGCAACTTTATTGCGCTTTATTTCGTCGAGATACACCGCTGAAAGATTTATATGCCCATTTAGAATGGATTCCCTGGTGTGTTCTTCCTCCTTTCTAACAGCATAAGCCTCCTTTCCGACATCCAGGACCATCCCGGCAGATTCCAGTTTTCGATATCTGCTTAGATTAACCTGACTCCAAATGCTACCTTTCCTTCGTGGGGTTATTCGAATCATCCATTTATCTGCATCAATACGCATCCGCTTCCCGTCAATCCACCCCAGACACAGGCAGACATCCACCAACTCTCCATATCTCAGAGAGGGAATCCCTGTATGAACCTTATGAAAACCTACCCATAGATCATCTTTGTCATTGATTGTAGACAAATAGGTAAAAAAGGCAGCCCTCGACGAGAAGAACAAGGGGGTATTCACAATTTTTCAACGTTAAATTTTTCAACCCACCCCTCATCTTTGTTGGTTAGAATCACTTTATACCAGTTACTGATGGTGTCCACTACTTCCAACCGGGTTCCGGCAAGCAGTGAATGTACAGTTTCACTGTTAGCCTCCGGTGCATACTTGAATTCCGTTTGTTCCCGGATAACCACGGCAAGGGAATGGTCGTGCAAGAGGACATTGCGGTACCAACCAAACGCAAAACTACACAGCAACAGGACCAAAGAGACGATTACCAGTGGCCCGGTAACCGTGCGGGTGATGCGGTGATACAACCAAATGTATGCGACAACGGCCCCCAGTAAGATCCAGGCAAATAATACAGACCACCATGCCCATGCCGAGGCCGATGCTATGGTAGCCACCGATTGAAGCCATCGGGTAAGAAAAAACGGCGGGAGTACCGTGATGGCATCCTCAACAGGCTTCGATATTAATGCCAGGTTGTGACGGGTGTCCCTGTCGTGTGGATTGAGCCGCAAAGCGCGTTCATAGCTTATTACCGCATGTCCACGATCACCCAGAGCAGCATAACTATTGCCCTGGTTATAATAGATCTTCGCTTGCCGATAACCCGCATCTATCAATTTCTGATAGGCTTCAATAGCTGATTGATAATCCTTGGCCTGGAAAGCAGCGTCGGCCTCCTTGAGGAGCTGATCGGGTTGTTGAGCATTTCCGGGTAAGATCCAGAACAGCAATAGGACAAAAGTCCACCCAATTGGTTTGATCGATTGCAGGGTCATAACTCACTTTTGTTTTTAGGACGCTTATCCTCATTCCAAATAAATCCTTCCAACTGATTGGCCTCATGATCAAATAAGTCCATGGGTGTCATTTGCCCGGAAGGATCCTGGTACATTCGAATTCGGTCTACCGCATTATTACCAAAAAAAACACGAATCCGGCTGCAAACCGCTTTGTTGACTCCGATATAAGCCTTGTCATCGTCCTGCACATAGTAGATGGTTTCTGCATTACCGACAATGTCCATGCGGTCCAGCTCATTGTCGGTAAGGTGCGCTTGTATCGTTCGACCTTTTATTTGATTAAAAAAGACTTCATCGGTGGTATTGACAATAAATGCATTTTGCTTCAGATAAATGAGATCAAGTTTCTTGTTACGCAACCGCATTTCGATGGTGTCCGCCGTAAATTGGGATGTATCTGCCCACAGAATTGGCTGACGGTATAAGATAAACACAGAGTCCGATTCACGGTAAACCAACGAATCACACACCGCCTGCATGTCGGATTTATACATTTTCACCCGATGGAATGCACGCATGATTTTTGAAGTATCGGTTTCAGAAACCTGGGTGAACCGCAATGAGTCCGCCTTAATAAACAGAGAGTCTCCGTCAACAATGGCTATCAGCAAAGGGCGCCTCGTCAGGCCAATGGCTTCAATCCGGGCGGGTTTATCCCCATAACTCAGTGAGTCACTTTCGATCACATATTGTTGAGTTGTATCGATCCAGATAACATCTCCTGCCGCGACTCCATTACCCTGTGCCTTTGAATACCGCATACGATCTGCAGTAAAATGCTGACTTCCCGAAGCCACGGTACTTCTCCCGGGCAAGGCAAAGGAATCCTGTTTTACATCGTAAAAAATGGTTTCCCCGGCTACGGTCCGGGATGAATCTGAATAGTACCCATGGCCATCGATGGTAAACCATTCCTTGTCTTCCAGGTACTCTATATGGTCCCCTTTAGCTTCCCGACCTTCCTCTTTGATGCGGGCCTCTCCATCCAAAATCACTTTATAATTGGCTTTTTCATACCGGATGATATCTGCTTCTGCGCGCCGGTCTCCTTCTTCGTACTGGGCATGATCTGAAAACTCCGCGACTTGTTCCTGCACATTGTAATAACCGCTCTCACAATAGATCCGTTTATCTTGCTGCTGCAATAATGTTGGCCCCAGGAAATAAGCAATTTTATCCTTGGTTTGATAAGCCATGGAATCCATGCGCATATAAAAATCTTGACCAATTACTTCCACGGAATCCTTAAAATGGGCAAGATCCAGGTCAACTTCATAGTGCCCGCTTTTTGAGGTAAGTGTTGTCTCGTCATCTGTCAGCGTCGCCCCTTTAGTATAATGTGCAATCCGGTCGTCCAGATTGTATTCCAGGTAGTTGGTGTACAATTTCTGGCCGCCATTGACCAGTACGATGTCTCCAAACAAGGTAGCATTACGTGTAACACCCTGATAGATAAGCGTATCTGCAAAGACCTGAACGCTATCTTCGTGCTGGATCAACACATGTCCGTAAGCCGATAAGTAAATACTATCCTGGATGTAAGCGGAATCTGCATACATGAATACCGAATCCTGATAGAGCAATACATTGCCGGTATATATCTGTACCGTACTCCTGTCTCTTAATTCCCAAACCTGAGTGTCGGCATGTATGAGGTAAATGACTGAAGTGTCCGCCGCTTGCTGCGCTGAAATTAACTGCGGCAACAAGTTAAGCAGGATCAAAGTTGTCCAAAGTCTGGCCATATTCAATGCTAAACGCTTCAGTGGCAGCATAATAGCGTTATGAAATGGTTAATGCGGCTGCCTGCTGTCCCAACCCGGTGCCCAGGGCGACCCCCATGCCCCCCATTCGCACAGCTACAATTATATTGTTGTCGAGGCGCTTCAGGATCGGCCACTTTTGCGCACCGACGCCCAGGATCCCACTCCAGCGATCGGTAATGGCTACCTTCTTACCGGAGAGTATGCGTTTGAATAAAAAATGCTCCAATGCTTCCTGGATAACGGTTGTTTGGGACAAATCATCGGTCATCTCAGCCATCTTATCGATATGCCGCATACCTCCTAACAAAATACGATCGCCAATACGCCGGAAATAGACATATCCTTCCTGATAATGAAAAGTTCCATCCCAGGTTAACCCCGGCACTGGTTCGGTGACCAGAACCTGATTTCTTGCCGGCTGTACATCCAGCTCGGGTAACAACCTGCGGGTAAACCCATTGGTTGCCACCACAATCTGTCTGGTCCGGAGTATTCCATGATCAGTAGTGGTCATTTGGGCATATTGCCCATCGGTATGGATGTGTTCTACCTCAACCCCCCGGATAACCGGGACGCCCATATTGATGGCTTGTGCAACCAGTAGTTGATGCATTTTACCAGGGTGGATCCGGGCTTCATGGGGCATGTACACGACCTGCCTTAGACCGCTAAACGGCAAACCGCTTTCTGCAGGTGTTTTTATTTGGTAAGCATTCTTCACGCCGGTGGCCTCATGCGCCAGCTGGTTGAATCGCGGTATTTGATCAACGGTATCGGCCCAAGCCAGTTCATCCTCGGAAAAAAACAGCTCATATCCACCACAAGGCACATAATCCGCCTTTTGCATGTCGACGGTTTCTTTCAGGAGCTGCAATCCATCCCACCGGGCTTTGACCAGGGCAAAAGTGGCCGCTTCGTCCTGAGTGGTGAGATCACTCACTAATTCTGTCGGCGAGCCGAAACAGGCAAAACCGGCATTCCTGGTGGTAGCTCCCCCGCCGATGGTCCATTGATCCAGAACCTGAATTTTCCAGTCGGGTCGCAGTCTTTTTAGGAAAATGGCAGTAGTCAACCCGACTATTCCTGCACCAAGGACGGTGACTTCAATGCCATCAAGAAAAAGATCTTTCTCCCAATAACTCCATTGTTGTGGTGTCCGCTGCATGTTATAAAGATAATAAAGTGTTCAGGTGGTCATGGGCTTCCAGTGAGGGCGAATCCCTCAAACCCCGTCGACGACGCCTTCAGGGCAACATGGCTCCTGGCATCATTGCTCCAATGACCAAGGTATTACCGTAAGCGGTCCATTGATTTGACCAGCTTATCATCTTTGCGAATGTACCGTGCGGCCAGAATTCCAAAGACTATCCCTAGTAGCGGCAAATAGGCTCCGATCTGATCGTCAATGGTATCTGCCGGAACTGCGCTATTTTTTGTGTCATTGAGATAGATTAATATAGCCACTAACGGAATAAGTATGCTGCAAACCGTCGACAGATAGGTCATTCGCAGTTGAACTGGCCGGTTGCGATAGAGGAAAATAGCAATGACTGCAAGTATGGCTCCAATTGCCGTTATGCCCATTAATACGCCATTGTCTTCCACGGAATATTTACCATCGGCAAACAAATAAGCATCCTGCTGGGAAGAAGAGGCAATTGGCCAGATAAAGAGCAATGCTGTACTTATCGCGAGCAAAAAAAGAAATATCGTTTGGAGTCGCTGGATCATGACCAAGAATTTTTGCAAAAATAACGAAAAGTTGATTCGGATAAATGGTGTATAACCGAAGTCAACACGATCCAGGGCATTGCCGGGCTAAAAAAAATAAGCCACTACCGTATGGTGGTGGCTTAAGCTATTTTCGTATGCCCGAAAAACTCCTGGCATAGCTACCGATTCGAATTATTGAGCCCGACCCTGGCGTTGCTTAGCCGAATAATTCACTTTGTATTGTCTGGCTTTACGCAATTGAGTTTTCACATCAGTGACGATACCCATGGTAATATCACCATCAACCCGCATGGAGGTGATGATCGCCGGGATTTCCGATTCACGAACACGTGCGCGGTGTTCCTCAACGAAGGCCGGTATTTCCCAGGTCTGCGCGAATTTATCACCCAACTGAATTTGTGGCGCCGTCCCATAGACCTCCTGATATTTTTTCAGAGGACGTCCAATATAAATGTAATGGACCAGGGATTTCTTCTCCAGTTTGGTCAATTCGGTTGCCTGAGGCGTTACCACCTGCAACTTCAACTCAGAGTCCCGCAATACAGTTACCACCATAAAGAAGAACAATAGCATGAAGATGATATCTGGCAAGGACGCTGTCGAGATTGCCGGTGAGGCCGCTCCTCTTTTCTTTTTAAACTTTGACATAGCGTTGCAATTAGATGCTCGAGATTATTTACTTTCTTCACCGAAGGATGTCGGTTCAGCTTCTGAAAGGACCAGAGGAATATCGTTGTTAATTTCCCTCTTCTGAGCGTTACCCAGATCATCATAATGCTTCCCGAAACGTTTCTGAGCTTCTGTCTCCCGAAGTTCGTTGTATGCCGCCATCAACTCATTATATACTTCCAGATAGGTACGGTATTTGGTACCCCGGTCGTTTTTAAGGGAGATGATTGCATTTTTAGGAGATTCGGCAAGATCTTCCTGGTTCTTCGGATTCATGATGAATTCCTCAGCTTTCTCCCGAAGGTCTCCGATCTTAACCGGCTCACCGCGCACCAGAAGCTGGTTTTGCGCGTTAACCAGGACGGAGAATACATTACGGGATTTCAGTTTCGCTGTTTCCGGCGGTTCGTCGGACCAAGGTGGCAACTTTACCAGTACTCCTTTATCTTCTACGATGGTCGTTGTTACCAGGAAGAAAATCAGAAGTAGGAAAGCGATATCCGCCATAGATCCGGCATTGATTTCCGTGCTTACCTTTCTAGCGTTTCCCATCTAGCGGCTTATTTAAAGATGTTAATGATTTCAGTGATTACGAAAGATGCAAAAGCAACAATCGTGAGAATGACTCCGGTTCCCAGAGCTCCGGTAATTAATTTACTGGTTGTATCACCGATCTTAAACTCCTCAATCTTTGCAGCTAGCGTGCCGGTGTCCGGTGCAGCCGTAGAATACAGGATGATAAACATAACCGCAATCACTCCTAATCCAATGATCCCTACCAGGGCACCTTTGGGGTGTGTGATCATGTAATACAATCCAAATAAAATAGCGACTACTACCGTGAGGACCGTCAATATGATAGACGCCCACAAACCAAAGTCGAATATGGTGGTTTCTCCTTGCCGCTCTTCAGGAAGCGCATTGAAGTCGGTCAGGCCACTGAACACCGATCCAAAAAAGATCAGGATGATCACTGCACCCAATCCGAATGCGGCAAGCTGACCATGCTTGGCTAAAAATTTATACATGGTGTATCCTTTTCGTAGTTATTTAAAAACGTTGTTTTTGGACATGAGGTCGACCAAACCGATGGAAGCATCTTCCATTTTGTTGACGATACCATCAATCTTGGAGATGATGTAGTTGTAGAACAACTGCAACACGATGGCTACGATAAGACCAAATACAGTGGTCAACAAGGCCACTTTGATACCCCCGGCAACAACGGAAGGAGAAAGGTCACCCACTTCTTCAATCCGGTCGAATGCCTGGATCATACCGATTACCGTACCCATAAACCCAAGCATCGGGGCAATGGCGATAAACAAAGAAATCCAAACCAGGCCTCTTTCCAGCAAGCCCATTTGAACGCTACCATAACTTACGATGGCCTTCTCAACGGCTTCAGGGCCTTTCGAAGACTGACGTAAACCTTCATACAATACGCTTGCCGTTGGACCAGGCGTCGATTTACAGATTTCCATCGCACCGTCGACATCACCGTCTGCAAGACGCTCGTCTATACGGGCCAGCAATTTATCTGTGTTGGTGCTGGCAATGTTCAGTGTAATGATCCTTTCAATACAGAAGGCCAAGCCTAAGATCAAGCAGATCAATACTGTGCTCATGAAGCCCCAGCTACCTTCGATGAATTTCTCCTTCAACATCTGGAAGCCAGTGGCATCTTTTACCACTTCCTGAGCCATCGTTTCTACTGCACCAAAAACAGAGAGTGCGGCGAAAACCAAAAGTAGAACAACAAACTTTCGCATAATCGTAATTATTTACTGTTTTCTAATGTTTTGATTGACAATTGGTTACATGAAATAAGGAGTATTGCACACCTTGACAAGCGGAGAGTAAGGGATTCGAACCCTTGATCCTTTTGGGAAACACGCTTTCCAGACGTGCGCCTTAAACCACTCGGCCAACTCTCCAAAGCTAATAATTAATTCGTCTCTTTCCCGCTCCAAGAAATACAAAATTTCTAAATAAAACAAAAAATTCAAAATTTTTTTGGCCGTTACACAATAGATGAAATACCAGTTAAAAACGGTGTATCCGACTGAAAATTAATTCGCTACATGAAACAGTTCCATCGCATTTTTCGTGGTGACCCGCTCAATTTCTTCCAATGGCAAACCAAGGACCTCAGCGAGCTTGTGTGCGATAACAGGGATATAACTGCTTTCATTCCGCTTACCCCGGTACGGAACTGGCGCTAAATAAGGCGCATCGGTCTCCAGAACCAGGTGTTGAAGACCCAATTCAGGCAATACCTGGGGCAAAGTACTGTTCTTGAAGGTAACGACTCCCCCGATACCCAATTTAAAGCCCAGATCTATAGCTGCCATTCCTTGTGGCAAGGTCCCTGTAAAACAATGAAACACTCCCCGAACACCACTCCCCCGGTAATCTTCCAGGATCTCTAATAAGCGGTCCATTGCATCCCTCGAATGAATAATAATGGGGAGATCATGGGCTATAGCCCACTCGGTTTGACGCTTAAAGGCGCGCTCCTGTTCCTGGATCCAGGTCTTATCCCAATAAAAATCCAGACCGATCTCACCTACTGCATAATAGGTCCCGGTTTCCAATTCGAAAATAATGCGCTCCAGGTCGGCATCCGCATTCGCAGTAACGGAGCAGGGATGCAAACCCATCATTGGATACATCTGTTCCGGATAACTTTCCCACAAAGCTTTTAACGAAGAAATGGTCTCCACGTCCACATTCGGCAAATACATCCTCTGTACTCCGGCATCAACCGCCCGGGAGACCATAGCATCCCGGTCTTCTTCGAAATCCTCCAGGTATAAGTGGGTATGCGTGTCAATAAACATAATCTTCTTTAACTTGGCGTCAAAGTTAGCCAATGGCTCAGAAACAAAAGTATTATGTGGTATGGGAAGGGGTCGAGCCTGGTATTTATTCATCCTGGAGCGATTGTCAGGAACAGATAAAGGGTTATCCCGGCGCAAAATACCGCGCTTATTCCAGTGAACAGGAAGCCCGGGCCGCATTTCACAGCGGTTGGGAGAGTCCTAAAGCAGAAGCGATTAAAAAAGTATCCCGTGATGCGCTTCCGCCGGAGGTAATCACCGATAGTCTGGCCGTGGACGGGGCTTGCAGCGGTAATCCGGGTGCTACGGAGTACCGTGGCGTGCATGTGGGCTCCGGTCAATTGATCTTTCATCAGGGGCCTTTTGCCGGTGGCAGCAATAACCTGGCCGAATTTCTGGCCCTCGTCCATGCATTGGCTTATCTGCAAAAGCAAGGAAAACCGAATATGGTCATTTATACCGACTCCATTACCGCAATTGCCTGGGTTCGCAACCGGGCCATCAAATCAACCATCAACAGAACCGCTAAGAACAAAGCCATCTATGAATTGGTCGACCGGGCGTTAGTCTGGATCAAAAACAACCAGTGGAAAAACCCAATCATCAAATGGGAAACGGAAAAATGGGGAGAAATTCCTGCGGACTTCGGAAGAAAGTGAATGAAGTGGTGTTATGGTGATTTGGTATTGTGGTGATTTGGTATTGTGGTATTGTGGTATTGTGGTGATTTGGTGATTTGGTGTTATGGGGGTATGGGGGCATGGTATCGGTGGGTTCTCGCGATTCCGATATAGTTTGCTTTTTAAACCGGACCAGGCTACCGCTTCACCTTATAATCGCAATCGACGATGCCTTTCTTAATCTTATCCAGTTTTTTGGCCAGCCGCACCCGCTTGAGCGGTTTGAGCTTCTCTGTAAATAAGATCCCTTCAATGTGGTCGTATTCATGTTGAATTACGCGGGCATTAGTCCCGCTGAAAGTCTCCTCATGCGTGGCAAAGTTTTCATCCTGATAGCGGATGGTGATTTCATCCGGTCTGGTAACATCACCGTGAATGTTTGGTATGCTTAAACAGCCCTCTTCGTAATCCACTTCTTCGTCGCCTTGTCCAAGCATAACTGCATTGATAAAAACCTTCTTGATACGCTCTTGTTTCTCGCCTTCCTCCTTCGCAGTCTGCACGGTATCAACGATAAAAACCCGGATATCAAGGCCAATCTGTGGTGCTGCGAGGCCTACCCCATGCGCCTGGTACATGGTTTGCCACATATTCTCCAACAACACATTCAATTCGGGATAATCCGCATCAATCGGCTTACATTTTTTTCTTAATACCGGATTCCCGTACAATACTATCGGTAAGATCATTTCAATTCTTAGATCATTTGATGGTGTAAAAGTACAAAAGGGCCTACAGATGACCCAAATATTCCTGGAGGATCAAAACGGCACTGACCTTATCAACCAATGTTTTATCTCTCCGCTTCTTCTTACCTATTCCGCTTCGTAGGATAATTTCCCGGGCTTTCTGGGAAGTCAACGTTTCATCTTGACGGTACACGTCGATCTGCGGAAATTGTTTACTAAAAGCCGTCAAAAATACGGAAATAGCCTGCAACAACGGATGGCCTTCCGGGGTATGCATGGATGGATCACCGACCACGACAGCCACAACCGGTTCTTGCGCCATATACCGTTTCAAATATTCAATGACTTCATTGGTAGGAAGCGTACACAACGGTTGGGCAACAATTTGCAGCGGGTCAGTTGTAGCTAATCCGCATTTCTTGATCCCGTAATCTATGGACAGAATTCTACCTTTCATCCGTTCGCTTTAACATATAAAATGCGCCAATAGTTTACGTTAAGGCCTGACTAATGACATCTGCCGATCTACTACCAGCTGCTCGCTCTTCAGCCTTTGACCTTACCGACAGGTAACTTATTAGCTCATGCACCAATTAACTAAAAAAAAAGACCCCCTCCGAACTTTCTCGGAGAGGGGTCCCATCCCAAAAACAGTAAACTCTTAGAGCAAAACAGAATTATTCAACAATAATCATCTTGCGAGTTGCAGTAAACTTGCCTGTTTCAAGCTGATAGTACAGAATGCCAGAGGCCTGCAGATCCGTCTTATTGATCGTGATCTGATTCAAACCTTTAACAAACTCTCCGTCTACTTGCTTGATCAGCTTTCCAGTTACATCCATGATCTTCAGGGTTGCGCTGGAAGCTTCCGGCAGGTTAAATCCGATCACCGTATTCGAATTGAATGGGTTCGGATTGTTTTGATACAGAGCAAATCCGTTGCTTGCAATAGCTCCATTGGCTTTGAAGGCCAGGTCTACGCCCTGTACTTCGGCCCAGGTATTATAAGCTTCTGCTGCAGTAACCTTGGAGTTAACCTGAATGGCTTCTTCCAGATCACCGTTGCCAAGTGCACGGAATGCAATGGTAAAGAGGACATCATTTTTGCCATAGGAAACTGACTCAGCCTCATTCCAGCTGGTGGTGATGATTCCTTTGCCTACCTGGTTCAAACCAATGTTGGCAGCGGTAACATTCAACACACCTGGTTGAACGCCGGCATAAGACAGTTCGGAATTATTGAATTCCAGGGTAAACTGATATCCGTCAATGTTATTGAAGTTTTCGGCTGTAACCGGCACTTCGATGACATCATTTGCTTTATAGGTCATCTGTGGCATGGTCAATGTCAGTGACTCATTGGTACGGATTTCAGTCTTCTGCAATTCGTTAGGACTGTTGGATCCGTTCACATCACCCACTTTGATACCGATGAAGTTTACAACCATATTGTTGCTCAATGAGCTGATGTCGTACGATTCAGGGAACTGCTCTCCCAGCGGATTTTCCGGATTCTGGAAGGTGTAGTTGGAAGAAATGAACCTCCAGGAAGTGTTGGACTTAAAGTTGTCGTCAACACCCAGGATCAGGCGGCGCAACTGAACCAGGTCACTGGCCGTGATGCTTCCATTGTGGTCAATGTCCGCAGCAATGATCTTGTATGGAGAATTCAATTTCTCGTAGCCCAGGATGTGCTTCTGGATGTATACCAGGTCAAGAGTCGATATACCATTAACCGGGTTAATGTTCTTACCAGGTACCAGTGAGTACTTACCACCCAACGGCATGGTTCCAAAGTTAAACATACCTTCTACTCCGGTGTTGATCGGATTGGATCCGGCACCTTTCAATTGTACGTTAACCTGTGCAACCCCTTCCTGAGTCTCGGTAACCACGCGGCCTGCAATGTTTCCATTTGCATTATCCGGGCTGGTGCAAGCGCCCATATTATCCTGAACATCCAGCGTAACGGTACAGAAATCCTGATTTCCGTATTCATCCGTAACCCACATATCAAGTTGTTGCTGACCGATGCTTCTGCAATCGAAATCGCGATAGGTATCCGTGGTGTCTGAGCTGAACGACAGCGCTACGATATCCTGGCCGCAATAGCCATAGCTACCAGCGTCGAAGTCACTTGCCCATACGCGGATCATACCCAAATCCGGATCATTGTCCTTATTGGTATCAACCGGCATCAGGGTGATGATCAGGTCGTGGCAATAAGGAGTCGGTTTCTTACACAAACCTACGTAGAATGGAATGTAAGCTTCGGCCTGGTTACCGCAACGATCGGATACGATGAAGTGTGCTACATAAGCACCAACAGCGTAATCATCGGTCAGGGTAGCGGTAGAACCAAACTGTACATCCTGTCCCGGAACACGGGCTTCAGGACCACCTTCGTAGGATAAAAGTACTGTCCATTTCAGGTCGCCTGCCAATGAACAGTCATCGGAAGCGGACATTGAAATGGTTGCCGAACCTTCACAGGTATTTGCATCTGAAGCGCAAACTACATTGATGGTGGTATCCGTAAAGGAAGGAGGTGTAGTGTTGATCAATTTGATGACCTGTGTATAGGTCATGTATCCATCGCCATTATCTTTAAGATTGCGATTGATCTGGGGACGACTCGCGGAGGCTATCATATTTTCTGAAGCGCAGATGTCCAAACCGTGATAATCAGCATCCGGATTGTATGCACACCAGTCGATAATCGTCCAGGTACGCAACAACTTCAAACAAGCACCAGCTACAATCTGGTATTCTTCATCGACGTAACGAACACCTAATTGCTCACAATCATCATCACTGATGATGGGTTCGCCAAGTCTTTCCGGACTAGCGTCGATCTGCATGTTTTGAATACAGGTCAGGATCGTGTCCTTCGGGAAGATGACCTCGAAGTCAGAACGGTGTTTGATATAAACGCGCTGTGAACAAGTCGTTGAGTTACCGCAATTGTCGGTGATCACCCATGTTCTTTCCGAGTAACTGTTGCAGTTATCATCGTAATCAACCGTCGTACTGTCAACCGTATAGTCGCTACAGTTTTCTTTGATATTCGGTCTGGAGAAGTAAGAATATGGATCAACCAGAATATCTACATCGTCCAGTTTCAACCAATACTTACAAGTATCGCAGTTGTCAAATGCGCTGTTGGATCCAAGGTGGAATGCAAAATCCGGAGAAGCTTGTGAATTGCATTCAGCGTATTGATTATTGCCATTACCATAGGTTACTCCGTCACAATAAACCGTAACGTCTTCATGAGGCAAGCAAACCGGTGGAACTTTGTCGTCAACCAATACCTGGGTCATACACTCACTGTAGTAGTTCCAGCTGAATTCCGGATCACCGATATGCTCGATGGCATCGATGATCGCTGAACCAACCTGGTCAGCTGTTTTCAGACTATCGACCAGTTTTGCATATCCGTTGTAGGTGAAGTTGCAATAGAACTTCTGCTCGGAAGAGCCATACAGGTGCGGATCATAAACACGCTCAATGTGGCAGGTGGAGTAAACACGTGTTACCACCTGGTCATCGTCAGCACAACCTGAAAACTCTACATAGTCTCCAAATACGTTGCAATCCAGCCAAACATTGATGAATTTCTGAATTTCGGTATAATAACGATTGTAGTTGTTCAATCCGAAGATGGTCTTCAAATTGGTTTCCCAGTAATTACGTGCCTCCGTTACATCACTCATCCGGGCTGCGGAGAAGTGCAGTGTCGGGCAGCAATTGTCGTGGCTACCATCGTCGAAAGTAGTTGCATAGATACGTGCCCAGCAAGAGTTGGGATCCAATGTTGTCTGAGTGATTTCATCACATACCGGAATTGGAGGAGTTTCATCCAGAACGTGTACGCGGAAAGGCAATTCCAGCGTTTGTTCGCATGCATCGGTAATGTAGATGGTACCTTCAAACCAACCTGCTGGCAGATAAGTTTGTACAGCTACACCAGGAGTAAATACTTCGGAGAAGATGGAAGGAGTTCCCTGGTGACCAGGAGCACTGTATTCAACTTCAACCCGTACACTTTTAATGGCTGAACAATCCTCGATTTTCGTAGGATACGGGAATACCACTTTCCCTTGGCAGTCGTGTGGCAGAGCCGTAGCTACTACATCATTATAAGCATCAGCGGTCGGAGGCAGTGTATCCATGATCTTGATCCACTGAACGCAGGTGATCACCGTATCACGGCACCAGTCTACGATTTCCCAGGTGCGACGGATTTTTTTACCGTTTCCACAAATTTCCCATTCATGGTCGTTAAATGATCCATACAGTTTGCAAATGGTACCATTGGGATACAAAGGAATGGTGTCCCCGTCTACAATAGCACTGGGCACCCCGGAGAAGTCCGGATTGATTACCTTCTTACCATCGATGGTGGTATACAGGGTATCCGCAGCATAACATTCGTACATCGTGTCAGCAGGACAAACAATGCTATCCAACGGAACACGTTCAACGTAAAACGTATCGTTGCAATCTGCCACTGTTCCCCAGCGGTCACGTGCAACAATACGACGGATTGCTATCCCTGCAAAACGGACAGAATCACATGGATATTCGGTGTAATCCATTGAAATAATTACCGGATAGCCGGTAAGCGGATCACAGTTATCCATAGCCATGCCCGAAGGGAAACGATCCAAACCGGCTTCGATCAATGGCAATTCGGTGCAATAGACCGTATCTACCACACAACCTAAATTGGGACCTGCTTTGTCCTCAACGCGGATGTTAGACCAACATTTGTTTTGGGTATTCCCGTCAATGACAACAGCGGTCATCAACTGGCCTATGTAGTTGCAGTTGACATCCGGACGGTCCAGCTTACGGTTGAATTGGTCGTATAAGACAACCGAAAGATCATCGCAACCATTCGCTGTCATGTCTGCCATGATCATTGCTGGGGTTACGGTCACCGTACCATTCTTCATGGTATCCAGTGACAAATTAATGTTCGTACAGCCCATCGGACACTCTTGCGCTTGTACCTGGCCTGCAAAAGCCAGAAGCAGCAACAGTGTTCCTGTGGCGAGTGCCCTTAGTTTACTAACTATTGGGACGAACTCTCCAATAGCAGTGCGATACTTAAGAGAGTTAGTTTTCCTCATGAGATCCTAGTTTAAGAGTTATTAAATAATAATATGCTTGGAGCAAGACAATGGCCCGGCTCGATGAAAAAACTCGTAACAGTCCGTGTCTTGGAAAGCCCACAGACTTACTAGGTCTATTATCGCACTGTAATAGGTTGGTAGCGAATCTAGGTTCTAGATTAACACCTCAGGAAGAAAACTACAAGAAGGTTCTAATATTAAAATGTCTTGCTATAAACACTTATTTATAAGCTAAGACAATACAAATATAGGATTTCGATAATATGAACGATTACCGAGGAAGTGGTATTTTTTAATCAATTGAATACTGATATTTATAATAAATTAAAAATCAATATTTTATAATAGCAATTATGCAGACATTAGTCCTAAATAAGTAAAAAAGCCCCCAAATACTAGTACCTGGGGGCTTAACCAACGAACAACGAACTAAGATTATAGAACTTAGTTTATCCTTATCATCTTTCTGGTAGCGGTGAAAGAACCCGATTGGATCTGATAATACAATATGCCCTGAGTTCCAATCAGCTCTTTTTCAAGTCGTATGTGCTGGACACCTTTGGCGAATGAATTCTGCTGATCTACCAGGACTCTGCCGGTGGCATCCCATACCCTTAGCGTAACTTCCGAACTTTGAGGAACATAGAAACGGATGTCGGTATAAGTTGCAAACGGGTTCGGCTGGTTCTGGAACAACTCAAATTGAGCTACCGGCGCTTGAGCCCTGTCATACCTCAACTGGATTGCCGCCACCTGATCCTGCGCACGGTAAACTTCAGGAGCCAGACGTTCCGGCTGAAGTTCGATAGCCTGGTCAATAATACCTGATTGATGCGCCAGATACGTAATGGTAAACAATGGCTCATCCTTGCTATTCTGTACGCCCCGAACATCCGCAGCAACAACCTGTAGTCCCCGTTCACTTACATGGAAGTCAAACGCATCTTTCCATAACGTTCCCGGCTCGACACGAATCAATTCCAGACTACCATCGGTGACCTGCAGGCTGGCTTGCCAACCTTCCCAGGTTTCCGCATCGCCATAGACGGGTACGGTGATTAACTCTCCGGCCTGGTAACGCTGGTTTGGCAGGTGCCAGGTGGTCACCTCATGACTACGGATTTCAGCTTTCTGTAATTTCGTCGTGCGCACCGAACCATCAAAGTCTCCAAGCTTAACGGCAACGAAATCTGAATGCATCGCTGAATTAATGCCATCAGGTAACTGGATGGATTCCGGGATCGCCTCAACCCATGGATTGGTAGGATCCGGGAATTTGTATCCGGCAGCATAGAATTTCCAGGACTGGCCATGCGACCATTGGTCTATCGCCCCAACCAGTAACTTTTGCATTTCATAAATATCTCTGGTAGAAAGATTGCCTGAAAGGTCGATATCACCAGCCAGATATTGTTCCGGTTTTTCGAATTCCTGAATGCCCAAAATGTGCTTTTTCAGGACAATCAAGTCAAGGACGGAAAGACCATTTCTGGGGTCATCCTTCTTCACCGGTGTTACCGTATAATTTGATCCGTGCTGGATCGAAGTCAATTCATAAATTCCATCCGCATCCGACATTGCTTTGACCGGATTGGTGCCTCGGGCCTGAACCTCAACATCTTCTACTACCCGTCCATCAGGAGTGAGGATCGATCCACCGATCGTAACCAATGGTGAAGGACAGAATCCCAGGGTATCCAATACCCGGATTAAAGTCAGGCAGGTATCCTGGTTTCCACTTCCATCCGTAGCCACAATCGGAACGAAAAGCAATCCCACACTATCACAGGTGTAGACTCTTACGGTATCCGTTATATCCGTTGAGAAGGAAAACCAGATCTGAGCGCTATCGGTGAAGTTATCATGTACCGTCGTGATGAATTCAATTGGTCTTACCGTAACCGAAGGAACCGGATCGTTGCTCACCTCACGGAAGATCTTGTGGCAACTGAACGTCGGTGGTGTCAAATCTTTCACTTCTACAACGACGGTTGCCGTGTCACGATTACCACAGGCATCCTCGGCAATGAAAGTAACTTCAGTTTGGCCCAGGTAGAAGGTATCTGTAATAGATGCTCCCTGATCGTTATAGCTATTGGTGATGGTCACAGCCGGATCACAATCATCGGCGGTCGCCGGCGGCAGCGTAACAATGACATAGCCGTTCGCCGTATCCGGTGCAAAAATACAGGTGTCATTGGGCACGGAAAGTACCGGCGCATCCTGATCTTCCACACGGATTACCTGAACAATAGAGCAAGCATCATTTGAGCCGCCACAGGTGTCGGTAATGGTCCAGGTCCGGTGTATTTCCAGCAAACATTGCATGCCACCATTGGAAATAGTCTCATCGTCCCAGGTAACCTCTACGGCATAACAATTGGATCCGAAATCAACCGTCGGCCGGGAGCCTGGTAAGCTATCCGGATGTGTTGATGCCGAACAACTGATCAAATTAATGGTATCCAGTGTCAACCGTACGAAATCACAAGAGAATGGTTCTGCCGGCTGGAATATAGCCCGGTACGAACAGGTATCGCGATTTCCGCTGTTATCAATTGCAATGAACTGATAAATGACCGTATCGCGCCCACAGAGTCCACTCACGATGGTAGAATCCTTAAGGATGGTATCCACCACACCGCAAGCGTCGGTTGCTGAAGGCAGGGTACCGCTGATCGAGCTGCCACAAGCTACCGTAACGTCTGACGAACAGGTCAATACCGGTGGTATGGTATCCGTAACGGTGACATGGACATCCAATGTGCCAATATTGCCACAAGAATCCCGGCCGGTAAAGGTTATGGTATTTACACCTACCGGAAGCGTGCCGCTGTAAATCGCTCCTCCTCCTTCACTATTGGTAATGACTACAAAAGGATCACAATCCGTAGCAACCACTGTATCCAGTGTTACCTGAGCCGTGCAATTAGGACCGGCGCCAATCGTAATATCGACGGGTCCGCTCAACACCGGCGGCGTATTGTCATCGATCTGGATGACCTGGACCGAATCCCAGCGACCGGCACCGGTAGCCGGATTCAGGTTGCAAGAGTCCACGACCGTCCAGGTGCGGTAGATCACCAGGCAGAAGGAATCCGATTTACCTATCGAGTCCGAGCTAAATACATAGACATCAATACAGGGTTTACCTGCCGTATCCACCGTTGTCGTTCCCGTATTTAGATTGGCCGGGTCAGGACAATCGGTAAAGGTCAATGGAGTAGCAGGCCAGTTGATATCGTCTTCAGTAAACAAACCAGCTCCGGAAATGGTGATGGTCTGTGTACAAATCGAAGTATTTCCAGATCCATCCGTAGCAATGTATTCGCGAATAATCCGGCCTTTCCCACAAGCGTCGGTAATGGCCGTGTCCGAAAGCAGATCGACTGTCGCTGACACACAATTATCCGACAAAATAATCGATACCGGCGGAATAGGATCACCGCAGTTGATGACGGAGTCCCGGCAAACGATCGTCGGTGGTGTGGTATCCTGTACGGACACATGGACCGTAAGGGTATCCCGGTTTCCACAATTGTCCATCGCATAGAATGATATATCGTATTCACCAACCATCAGAATTCTGGTGAATTTTGGTCCTCCGCCGAAACTGTTGGTTACAGTTACATTGGGATCGCAGTCGATCACGGTAACGGAATCCAGATCAACGGTATCCGTACAGTTAGTCGTTGCATAGAACGTTGCATCACGAGGTCCGCTCATCAATGGCGGTGTGGTATCGTTGATGCGGATCAACTGTGTACAGGACCACATAGAATCAGGCTGACACAAGTCACGGATGATCCATTCGCGGGTTAATATGATACAGAACTGGGGTGACGAACTTTGCGTAACCCGGTAAGTTGTATCAATGTCGTAACAATCCAGATTAGCCAAACCGGTAAAACTGATATCCGGCAAGTTCATGGCGTCATCCACCGAACAACCCTGGATATCCAGATCACTCGGACATACAATGTTTGCAACACTGAATGGATTCCCGTTAATGACTACAATCCGCTGGGTGGCGGTATCCCGTAATCCATTACTGGTATTGATGGCTATATACCGGCGGGTGATGGCACCCACGCCACAATTATTCAGGCTATTCTCGATGGTGTCGATCAGGATATCAACGGAAATACCACAGATAGACTGAATAGTAGGCTGCGCCCACTGGATGGTCTGTCCACAGGTAATGGTATCCTCTGCCGGCAATACAGCAATTTCCGGTACACCTCCACCTACGCCAATGATGGTAACGCGGAACCGGCAGGTGCTTTCATTGCCAACCGGGTCAATACCGCGAACCGTTACATAGGTAATGTTGTCATCTTCGCAGCAGAACGACACGCAGTCACCGTAAATCAAATCATTGATTCCGTCATTGCAAAGATCTTTGTCCTTACGGATCGCCAAGTCAACATCACCGCAATTATCCGTTGCCGAAATGGGCAAGTCGTCGAGACAAACAACAGAGAAAGAATCCACGTTGACCTCTACGGTTATGTCGTGACAGACCAAAGTAGGCGGTTCATCATCGTAGACGTGAATGACCGTACTGCCCATGGTCTCATTGCCACAAGCATCTTTTACAATATACTTGATGGTATGGTAACCTTTCTTCAGTTTTACTTTGCTGCCTTTATTCAGGATAGTGGTATTATCAATCACAGCAGTGATCATGACATTAGGCGAGCAGGCATCTTCGACCGACTCCGGGCCCATGACCATATAGGTGGCCATATCTGAATGCAGGTCTGTACCTACCTCAATGGTATCAGCAAATACTGCGGTTGGCGGCGTACGATCCACCACAGAAATAACCTGATACTGTTCGCGTACAATCTTGGTACACCATTCGGTGATGAACCATTTACGCCAGATAACGTAAGTATTACCGCATTCTTTTTTGATTTGATCTTTGTAAGAATAAATAGCTCCGCATAAGTGTGTGAATGGTTTACCGTTTATGGTTGGGACCCCTGTTACTGAAGGATCGGTATCTGCTACCGGACATTCCAAGGCGATATTTTTGGGAATTTCGACCGCAAAAACACTCGGTCGGGAGATTGTAAATACTTGGGTGCAAGAAGCTGCGTTGCCGCTGCGGTCGGTGACCGTCCAGGTGCGGGTAATGGTCAGTGAATTATCCAGATCCCGGCAATTGGGATTCATTTCCATGGCGTCGGAATACGTATACTTCAACTCATCCGCTGAAGTGCAATTGTCTGTTGCCGATGGTTTTGCTTCATCCAGCGCATCCTGGCAAAATATCGTACCGCCAGGGCTGCAGGAGATTACGGGAGCTATCGTATCCATCACCTTTACCCAGCCATTGCAGGTATAGTTGGTACTTAAGTCCCGGATTACATAGGAAATACGCTGTCCTACGCTATTGCAATGGAAGGAAGTGGAGCCTCCGTTTCCATTCACCTTAAGGCTATAGCTGGCACCCAGTGGAATCGGGCCGCCCAATGCCTTATCGACAGTCAGGGTTGCTGACCCCGAACCATCCAGATACAAGATTACGTCATAACACCAGCCAAACGCCGGATCCGGCGTAAAGGGAACCGCACTCGGCTCCTCTGGCACGTAAGGACCAAGCAACTTTGCTTTATCTACTATTGACGTCGCATGCACCGGAGGGGTGAACATTGTTATCAAAAATGATAAAACTAAGCCGACCTGCCATACCAGGGTTCTCGGGGTTCGAGAAATCCATTGGTTAAACCATGTTGTTTTCATAAACCGGTCGTTTTTAAATAATTGTATTAATAAGTTGTTATTCATTGTCAAAGATTAGCGCAGGTAGATCATCTTATTCTGAAGCAGGCCGTCATGCGTGCGTATCGAATAGATGTACATTCCCTGTCTCGGCAATTCACTGCCCTGGATGACGATCGAGTTCAGTCCTTTCTGTCCGGCCAACTGACGAACCAATACTTCCCTTCCCGCGATATCCATCACCGAAAGCACTACCGGAGTATTCGCCGGGAGGAAGTAATCAATGATGGTTTGATCGGCAAACGGATTCGGCCGGTTTTGAGCCAGACGCAATCCTTCGATTCCGGATTGACCAGGAATCAGGGCCAGGGTATTGATTTTATCCTGTTGATAGATTTCAGGCGACAAGTCGTCGCTGGTAAACTGTAGATGTCCGTTCAGATTGGTGCTCTTACGGGCACGTATGGTCAGCGTAAGGAGAACCTCACCCTGGTTGATTTCGCCGGGTCCCAGTTGTGCAAAGCTGAATTTGAATACACCATCGTCCAGTTTGCGCTCATTAGCTGTTCCGGCTTTCAGTATTCCGCTGGTTTGCACCGCCTCGATGCCAGCAACCTCCGGATCCAGCTCAAGAACAAACTGTCCTCCCCACACCTCATGCAATGCATCAGCAGTCAACTCGATCTGGTAGTCTTTGCCCTCCTGGAGGAATGGTGCATTGTAATAGATCGGAATGATCGGATTTGAACGTATCTCTGCCTGATTCAGCTGGCCCAGGATCGCGGTATTATCCACATCTCCCATTTTAACCCCGACAAAATTGATTTTCATGTCTTCGGAGGCTTGCTGTATGCTGTAGGCCTGAGGGTAATTGTCTGCAAATGGATCCAGTTCGTTCTTAAACTGATAGTCCTTGTTTATAAAGATCCAGGACCGCTGATCCTTAAAATCAGCCAAACCAAGCACTATTTTTCGCAGATCTATGACGTCTCCGCCATTGATCTGGCCGCTGAAGTTAACATCCGCCGCGAGCCGGTTATAAGGACCTTCCAATTTTTCTGCACCCAGGATGTGCTTGATGATCTTCACCACATCCAGGGTTGATACGCCATTCAGCGGATTAATATCCTTTTTCGGCCTGATCTCGTAGTTTTGATTCTTCGCAACCTTCAGAAAATGGTATTCCCCGCGCAAATCGGTACTTTCCGGGTGATTGCCATTGGCATCATCCTTCATGTAAACATCTGCCTGATCAACCGCTTTCCCGGTAACGGTAGTGATCCGCCCCTGGATGCTGATTTCTCCCTGGTTTCCGCTTGGTGCCGGTCCCGGACATACATGATTGTTGTCCTGTATGGTCAACGGAACATTAACGGCAAAGTCGAAATTTCCCGATGCATCGAAGACATAAATGGTGAGTAATTGCAATCCAAGATCAGCACAGGTAAATGTGCGTAGGGAATCCGCAGGGTCGTCGGAATAAGCGAAGACCAAATCTTCATCCGGCGTGCAATTATCAAAACTGGATTTATTAAACTTGCGGGCAGGCACCTCGATCATTCCTGCCGGTGACATCAAGGTCGTGATCAGGCTCTCCAATTGTGGCGTCGGCAATTTATTGTCTCTTGCGTTAACCAGATAGAAGGTGTCGATGACATTACCACAGCCATCATCCGCATAAATGAATACTTTACTCTGTCCGTCGGGGAAAGTCCCTTCAGGCACATTACCCGTTCCGGCCGTATCTATGGTCAAATCATTCCCATAGTCAACCCTGAAGCGATATCTTAACTTGCTGGTGCAATCCACCGCCTCAAAAGGTTCCAGCCTGGCGTGTACCGGCCCACAGCCCTGATCGATACTGATCGTCACATCTTCAATACGGCTTACCCATACAGGCGCCACCGAATCCATAACTTTGATAACTTGTAAATGTCTCCAGGTACCAGGCACATCCGGATCAAATGGATCGTATTCGCTGCCCGTAAATTGACACCAATCCAATACTTTCCAATAGCGCAATACCTTTAGACAAACACCCGTAACACTTTCATAAACTTCATCGTAATAGCGATAGGCGATTTGAGAGCACCCGTCATAATAGATGAGTGGTGATCCGGTCACTGTGGTATCATATGGCGTACCGCAACCATACACTACAGTATCTGATGGCCATTCCAGATGGTCCGGATTATTCGCATCAAATGGATCATTGTTAACCGAGACGATAACCTGCGTACAACGTGAAGAATTTCCTGAAGCGTCACTAGCCTCCCAGGTCCGGTAAATGGTACCGGTATGGCATGCATCCAATTCATCCGTATTGGTACTGATCAGGGTCAAGCGGGGATTATCGCAATTATCAGAGACGTTTGGCTCTGCTACACCTGAAAGATCCAGCGCATCACGACAATCAATGGTAATAGCTTCGCCACAGAGGATTGTCGGCGCTGCTTTATCCAGAATGGTCACCCTTGCCATGCATTGGGCAAAATGTCCGGTGAGTGTATCATCCGATACCGGCCCGGTGCCAGGATACTGATCGTACCCGCGCAGCAGCACCATTACCGTAGTGCCCGCATCGGAACAGCAGAATCGAATGTTGTCGGAAAATGCATAATCCGGATTATCGAAGGTGGTACAAGATTCAACGGGTACATCCATCCGCTTCACTTTAAGGAAGACCGGACCACCGCACAAATCCTGTGACCCGTTGTCAAACATGGATGCGGGGACGGTTATTTCGTTAAATCCTTCATTAAACTGGAATTGGATATCCTTACAGACGACGGCCGGAGGCGTATTGTCCTCCATGATCAGAACCAGGGTATCCCGGCTGAAGCGTCCGCAACCGTCTCTGAAAGTATATTCGAGATGGTGGGTGCCGGGAGGTACCGTATTAAATCTACGGTCGGGGCCGGCTATTTGAACACCTTCTATCCAGAGGATTTCAATTTCGATATCCGCCGAATCAATGCAATTATCACTTAACTTAGAAGGTAAAGGGGCTGTAAAATCACCAAAACATCCCGCCAATCCGGTACTTGCGTACAACGTATCGGGGATCACAGCCTCTGGGGCAGACGTATCTCTGATTTCAATGATTTGAGTCTGCTGTCGCACGCCGGGAACACCTCCACAGTCATCCATGATGGTCCAGCGGCGTAATACTTTTTGATTGGCCGGGCAATTTAAAACGATGACCGAGTCTTTATAAAAGACCCACAAATTGCAATTGGGATTTGCCCCGGTTATCGGGATCGAGTCGAGTAGCGGCCAACCGGTAGCAGCTACACTGGTATCGTAGTTTTCGCAAATAAGAAAAGTATCTCCAACAATACTGGCCGGAAACTCTACCATGGCCAGATCGGCCCTTGTGGCACAAATGGTGTCACGGAATAATCTCGTGTTACCGCTGGCATCTTCTACTTGCCAAAGGCGATAATATTTGGCATAAAATGTAGGATCACTGCACCCAAGCAGGTCCAATTCCGCATCTCCTACCTGGGTCACCCGTGTTTCCGAGCAATCGATGACATCTGCTTCGGTCGGCTTAGGAAAGGAGTCTACCGGAACAATGCAGGAAACCGTATCCCTGGTCGGATAATCAACTACCGGCCTTGTCGTATCGGCCAGGGTGATTACGCCACGGCAGGTATCGGTGCCAAGTACATCAAAAATCAATTTGTAGATAAATGGTTTTCCGACGGAATCCAGCGTATTGCTGACCACGAGCTGACCCTGCGCATTAAATAATAGAAATGAAAGTGGCGGCAGGCATAGCATGGGGTTATCCGGCAGAAAATCGGTTAATGACACCACATATTCGCACCCGGTCGGTGACGGGGTATACACTTCAATGGAAGCGCATGGACAACTTAATTGTGCATGGACCTGAGTAGAGATCGCTGGCAGAAAAAGTAACGGAAGCATCCACATCTTCCATCGTTGGTTAAAGACAGATTCCATAATCATTCGTTTAGACCTGGTTATAAAAATTCCGGCCTATAGGTTTGCAAATAGGTTTTTTGCTGTTTTCGGGAAGGGAGGGATATCAAATAAGTATAATCTGAAAAGTGTAGTAACCCTATTAAAAACAGATTATACATTACAAATTTATGTAATGTGTTTGAGCCACCAATACCCCTGTTCCGGTATTTTAACCGGAATTTTTTTTATATTATAATATTATTATATGTGTATAAGACTGACCAGTAGTAGAATTAATGCGAAAAGCCCTTTCAAAATGTGCTTTGAAAGGGCTTTAAATGGATAGTGGATACTTCGTAACCTATTCTACTTTTAACACTTTTCCCGATGCAGAACCGGTACTGGTCAATACACGGTAGTAATAAATACCTTGTGACTGCAGGGATTGTGCAGGCAGTGCCACTTGGTTGATGCCTTGAACCAATTGCTGTTGCGCCTGGTACAGGGTCTTTCCGGTGACATCATGCAAGATGATGGTTGCTTGATCCACTTGAGGTGATTCGATTTCCAGGATGGCCTCTTGATGGAATGGATTTGGATATACTGTCGCTTTTAATTGCTGGACCTGCGGAGCAAGACGATTCATGATATCGATGATCAGCTGACGGTCTACTTCTTCCCGTGCTTCCAGACCACCTACTGAACCGTCCACATCCCCGATTTTGATTCCGATGAAATCCATGTGCTCCATGTGATCTGCCAGGGTGGATACGGTCATGTATTCGTGGAAGTCGTCCTGGAACGGATCACTGGGATGTGCAAATTGATAATGTGCATCAATAAATCGCCAGGAATGCATGCCTGCCGGCATCGATTCTTCCTTGCTGAGTATCATGGATCCAAGGGCGAATACATCGTCAAAGGTCACCTGATGGTCTCCGTTAACATCCGCAGCAATGATCTTATAGGGTGAATCCAGCGTGGCATTACCCATAACATATTGATACAACAAGATGTAATCTTTGGTGTTGACGCCATCCATCGGATAAGCTTCTTTGGTCGGTATCACCGAGTACGATCGATCCGGACGGAGCAGCAGGGACTGGTACGCCCCATTGGCAGCAGTGACAGCCGAAACGGTATCGTCGTTTGCAAAAGAAACAATGGCATTAACGACCGGCTGACCGGCTTCTGTCTTGATCGAACCTGAAATGCTGTATAGTCCTTCGGTAGAGTCGCGAGGACACATACCCATATTATCCTGAATAATGAGCTGGACCGTACAGAAGTCTTTATTGCCAAACTCGTCTTCCACCCACATCTTGACCTCATTGGTATCCAGATTCGAGCAATCCAATACCGGAGGGTCCATAGTGAACTTCAGCTTATTCTTCGGGGAATAGTTGTCATAGCTTCCCAGATCAAATTTCTTCGGATCCAGTTTGGTATAAACACCATCTTCATGCCAGGCGATTACTGTAACCAGGCTGGCAACACAGTAAGGTGTCGGTGCAATCTGGTCTTCAACGGTTATTTTAACCTTGCATTCGGCGGTATTGTGGCAGCCATCCTTAGCCCAGAAGGACACCCAGTGAACACCAATCGGATAGTACCCGCTGGCATCGGCTCCATTGTGATCCGCATATTTCGAATTATTGGACACGTAAAGCTTATCGGAACAGCTATTTGACGAACTGGCTTCAACCGGGTCTAATTCGACGTAAGCCTCGTTATCATGACCGGAAACAGAAACCGTGATATCATCCGGACATTCCAGGTCGGGAGCCTCTCCCCCACCATGAACCTTGATCACTTGAACATGTTCCCACAGGCCTTTGTGCCCATAGTGATCGTAAGGATCGTAACTGCACCAGTCAATTACCTTCCAGGTACGAAGTATTTTATAGCAGAAATCCGCATCCCCGTAAGGATAAAATACTTCGTCGGAGTAACTGATGCCCAGGCTACTGCAATTATGCTCATCGGATGCCAGTTTAGGATAGTCATATCCCTTAGGTAAATTGTCCGGGCTAAGATCTCCCTCGCAATAATCCGTTAGGTAGTCTTTCGGCCACCAGGTCACAGGACCGTAATAACTGTCATAACTGCTCTTCTGCTTAACCCATATGTATTGATGACACTCCTGCCATTGTCCGCAATCGTCAACGATTTTCCAGGTGACCAGAATTTTGCCTACGCCACAGCTGTTTAGATGCTCGTCAACCCATGGACCATAAATCTCATAATGGCCATAGGAATGCACATATGGTTTTTCGTATTTTAAATAATGCAGGTCTTCACACCAGACGGTCTTGTCGTTCGGACAGTCTACGCTGATCGAACCATAATGGTGTTTTGCTTTTACGGTGATGGTTTGGTAGCAATAATGCCAATCTCCATGATGATCCTTGATCTTCCAGGTTACTTTGATGTAGCCTTCTCCACAGTTAATGTGCTTTTCTTCCCAAGGTCCCCAGATATCATAATGATAGTAAGAGTTCACTACTGGTTTTTCGTAGTGATAATTCGGCATGTCCTCATCCCAGATCCAGGTATCTTTTGGACACCAGATTTCGAAGGCGAATGATGATGCGGCAAAAGTCATCAGCAAAGCTATCGTGCTCATGATTCTTACCAGCCATGCAGAATTAAGTTTCAAATGTTGAAATCTTTCCATACATAACGGTTTAGGGTGCGGTTAATCTAAATTTTCCTAGGAAAATCGGTTCTATCGGGAGGATTCGATGGGAAAGATAGAAAATATTCTGTACGGGTAATTTTTCAAATTCATATTTAACGTATTATCATTATTGATATAAGTTAAAACGGTAATCCAAGTTATGCGTCACATAATGGATGCCGATGGTGCACCAGCAAGCTGATGCTTGGGTGAATGCATGGATGATGAAATGCAGACAAAACCTTATCGCGCAACGGATACCGGAGCTCTGCGGACATTGTTTCCCTGGTCCATATCGGTCGTACAATAGCTCAAGACTTCTTAATAAAACCTCTTCTACCTCTTTTACTTTTTTTTACCTCTTCTACCTCTTCTACCTCTTGCCATAAAGAGAAAAGCCCCCCTCCAAACTTTCTTGGAGAGAGGCCATCCCAAAAACCGATTTTAAATCATCGGCTACTGGTCTTCCTTAGTCAACCAGCACCATTTTTCGTGTAGCTGTGTAGTCTTGTGACTCCAATTTGTAGTACAAAACTCCACTAGCTGGTAATTCTTTTCTGCTTACCTGGATTTGATGGTAACCTTTGGTGTACTCGTTGGAGTATACTTTGATCACCTTACCTGTTACATCCAGGATGGACAATGTTGCCTCGCCTGCGCTTGGCAGTACAAATCCGATATTTGTCGTCGTGGCAAATGGGTTCGGATTGTTCTGCAGCAACTGGAAGTCAGCGGCATTAATAATCCGCTTACCATCCACAAATGCTACATCTACATTCATCGGCTCATCACCACTGCGATAGGCTTCTGCCCGGGTGATGGCGGAGGTAAATTGTACCGCTTTGCTGACCTGAACATTCTCGTTAGCCCGTACTCGGATGCTGAAGAGGATGTCTTTATCCGTATAGGTTTCCGGTTTGGTCGTATTCCAGGAGGTGGTTATCACCCCTTTCTCTGGCTGGATCATTCCGAAGTTGTCAGCATTCAGGGACAATACACCCGATTCAAACCCTAGGAAGGTCATTCCTTTCAGGTTCATGGTGAATTGGTATCCCTCAATTCCGGAGAAGTCCGCAGCCCGCACAGCCAATACTTTCTCTTCACCTGACTGCAGCGATGCTTCATCGATCTGGAAGGTCAGGTTTTCATTGCTACGTACCTCTACACCTTGCAAGCTATGCGCCTGGCGGCTATGATTTACGTCTCCAACCTTGATGGCCACGAAATCCGCCAGATTAATGCCCTCTTTCAGGTCGGTCATGGTTTTCGTTTCATCGAAATCCCATGGGCTCTGAATGTTGGCAAACTGATGGTCTCTGCTTACAAAGCGCCAGCTGGTGTTGTTCGGGAAAGTCTCGTAGACGCCCAGGATCAGTTTGCGCAGTTCTACCAGGTCTACAGCGGATACGCTGTTTGACTTATTGATGTCTGCTGCGATCACTTTATAAGGCGTATCGAATTTCTCAATACCCAGGATGTGCTTCTGGATGGCAACCAAGTCAAGCGTACTTACGCCATTCACTGCATCGTCGTTCCGGATGGGTTGAACCGTGTAGCTGTTGCCCATGTTGATGCTGCCAAAGCTATACTTGCCGTCAACTCCGGTTTTAAACATGGACATCGGATTGTTAGAAGTCATCAATTTAACTTCAACAAATTCTACATTCTCCTTGTCTTCCGTCAGGATGTTACCGGTGATACTTGTCACGGATACATCCGGGCAAGCACCGGTGTTCTGGATCAGCAGATAGGTGGTACAGAAGTCCTGGTTACCTGCTTCATCCGTTACCCATACTTTAACTTCACGCTGACCAATGCTATCGCATGTAAATACGCGACTCTGATCATCAACATCTTCCGAGAAGGAGAAGATCAAACGGTTCGGATCGGTCGTACAGTTGTCGTAGCTACCTGCATCCAGGTCTTTAGCCCATACGGTTACCGAACCTGAAGTCGGCATGATTACCGTAGCGATACCGTGATAGCAGTAAGGAGTAGGTTTCTTACAGTCTCTTACCGTCACATTGATCAGGGCGGTGTCTTCATTACCGCAGTTGTCAGATGCAATCAGGTATACTTTATGGTTACCGGCAGGAAGTTCTTTGTTCAGAACATTTCCTGTTCCACGCAGATACTGAGCAGGGTTACCGGCTCCTTTAGGATCTACATAGTAACGATATCCGATTTTATCACCTGGAGTACAAGCATCAACTGCTTCTCCCAGTGGATAAACGATGCTGGCCGGAGCACAATCCGGATCATTGATACAAGCGTTCAAGTCATCTGCCGGTGTAATCGTCGGAGGTGTGTGGTCAAACACTTTGATGATCTGCGTGTATTTCACAATACCATCACCATCATCTTTCAGGTGACGTACTACACAGTCGCGGTCTGAACTGGCAACACAGGTATCGGTAACGATTACGTCCGGATTCAGGACATGACGGTCTGCATTATATACACACCAGTCAATTACGGTCCAGGTACGTAAAATCTTGTAGCAAGCTTCTTCCACCGTCTCAAACAACTGGTCTTCTGAAGCGACCCCGATCAGTTCACAATCATCATCCGTGATGACCGGATAACCGGCGCCGGAAGCTGAAGCCTTAATAGCATCTTCCAGGCTACCATCTACAGTATTACAGTCAATTTTAACGTCAGCCGGGAATTTAACTTCAAAGTCCGAACGTGGTTTCACGTAAAGATGCTGAGAAGCGGTGGTCACGTTATCACACCAGTCGGTGGCGGTCCAGGTCTTCACGACATAACCATAGCCACACTCATTCAAGTTGTTATCTACAGACTCTTCGATATCCTTAATGCGACAGTTATCGTAGATATCATCGTAAATGTCGTAGAATTCTTCCTCCGGATTAAACTTGTTATCGTCATCACGATCGTAGTAATCCAACCACAACCATACACGGCAGTAGATGGGTTTCCATACCTGGTCAAGCTGACATGGTTTCTGATCGTAGCTGTGGTAATTCTCAAAGTAAGTACCACCATAATATCCGAAATCATGACCATCCCATGGCACCTTCACGCAAAGGCTACCAGCAGGAAGGTTAACCACATCTTTTTTCGTATCATCAAGGAAACAGGAGCTATAGCCCAGGTCGTCCTCTTCGGCACATATATCATGTGCATACTGAGCACCGTGCCAGATGAATTCATCCACACCATTGAGTTTGGCATCACCCCAGTAAGGCACACCGTCACAATATACAGTCAGGTTCGGAAGATCCGGGATGACCGGTGGAACTTTATCGTCCTTCAGAACCTCGATCATACAATCCGCATACAGACCTTTGCTGTAATATGGAGTCGTAATGTTCAGTGTTTTTGTCACCTTTGCTTCTGTCTGATAAGGAACCAGAACCCGGGAATACCAGTCAGCCTGAGCTTCCTCATTTCTCGGATGCCAGTAGCACATTTGCCATGCTTCCGGTCCATGATTACCATCCAGACCAAAGAAGTGTTCGAAGAATATCGCGCTGGTGTTGGTCATACTTTCGAATGGCGTACCATATCCGTATTTGGACAAAGGCGTATTCAGGTCAGAAGGATCACAGAAAGTATGCGTTCCCGTTGTGATCTCCCAGGTAACCGGGAAGTCCCAGGTAATTGGCACTTCAGCTTCCGGTCCATACGTCGAACCTTCATAACAAGTCAGTCCGGGACGAGGATCTCCGTAATGCTTGTATTCATCCAGTTTCCACATGTACCAGGCCATGAACCAGGGTGATTTATTCCACCAGTACCATTCATGTTCACCACCATAGAACAGGTGATCATCGTACAAAGGCACATCACAAGCTTCATAAACACGCAGTACCAGGTTTTCAGAACCGCAATGCGTCAGGTCGATGTAATCATCGAAGACAAAGATGTTAATCCATTCTTCAATAAAGGCATCGATATAAGCCTGATAGTCCTGATATTCATAGTGGTCAAAACAACCTTCAAAGTAGTTCTCCCAGTAATTTCTCCAGTAGTCAATGGAGTCCATGCTGGCTACTGCAAAATGCAGACGCTCACAACAGTTATCATGTGACCCGTCATCCAGATCCTTGGCATAAACACGTGCCCAGCAGGAATCCGGATCAAGGGTTACCTGTGTAATCTCATCACAAACTGGTGTAGGAGGTGCATTGTCATAGACATATACGTTTTGTGTATAAACGCTGTAGTTCAAACATCCGTCCGTCAACGTATACGTAACGGTAAACCAACCGGCTGGAAGGTAGATGATCGCGGTCTTTCCAGGGGCTATGGTTCCGCTGATGAATTCGCTGGCCTGATGGCTGCTGCTAGGCACATCCACCGCATAGCGAACTTCTACATCATCAAATGCATCCCAACATTCCTTGGTGATTTTCGGACGCTTCAGTTCTACGTGTGCTTTACAATCGTGAACCTTGGTTGCTGCCGTAATATCCAAAGGACGATCTGCAACGGGTGCCATGGTGTCTACGATCTTAATCCACTGGGTCAGGATGGTATCGCGCTGTGCACACCAGTCGATCACTTTCCATTCCCGGCGGATCTTGTAGGAATGTCCGCAAGTTTCAATCACGTGGTCTTTGTAGTCCGAATAAATCTGGCAATAGCCGGTGTTTGGCCACAAATAGGTGGTATCACCATTTTCAGCCAGATAGATCGGGTCAACCAAACCGATGCTTTCACCCAGATCATTGATTACTGGAATCGGAATGTACTTACCATCCACGTACTCGGCATACATGGAGTTTTTCAGGCTGTCGTTGCAGCA
>Ga0116152_10000088_pt1 | contig 66304 bp, 52 predicted proteins | sample AD_UKC119_MetaG_FD_89894 | JGI IMG/M metagenome (GOLD analysis project Ga0116152, IMG submission 89894) | Active sludge microbial communities of municipal wastewater-treating anaerobic digesters from Hong Kong - AD_UKC119_MetaG | ecosystem: Engineered > Bioreactor > Anaerobic > Digestate...
AATTATATGCTTGCCAAGGATTCGGTGAAAAAGCGGCTTGATAGCGGCATGTCATTTACCGAATTTAGCTATCAATTGGTTCAGGGGTACGATTTTTACTGGCTCTATAAAAACAAAGGATGCCGGCTGCAATTGGGTGGCTCGGATCAGTGGGGCAATATTGTTACCGGTACCGAATTGATCCGACGTAAATATTTTGACGACAACATGGGTGAAGCCGAAGCTTATGCGCTCACCTGCCCACTTATTACCAAAGCGGATGGCAGTAAATTCGGAAAGAGTGAAGGCGGCAATGTATGGCTTGATCCTGATAGAACCTCACCTTATAAATTTTATCAATATTGGTTAAATGTATCGGATGAAGATGCTGGCAAACTGATCCGGTTTTTTACACTTTTTTCACAAGAAGAAATTGAAAAACTGGAAAAAGAGCATGCCGAAGCGCCTCATAATCGCATTTTACAAAAGGCACTTGCAAAAGATATTACCATCAGGGTTCATTCCGAAGAGGATTTTAACGCTGCTGTAGAAGCTTCCGAAATTTTATTTGGCAAAGGAACTACAGAGGCACTTCAACAACTTTCTGAAAAAATGATACGTTCGGTTTTTGAGGGTTTACCTCAGTCTGAAGTTGCCAGAAGGGCTATTGAATCCGGAGTTGGCATTATTGACTTTCTGGCTGAAACAACAGATATTTTCGGGTCAAAAGGCGAAGCCCGCCGAATGTTAAAAGACAATGGGGTAGCTGTTAACAAATCGAAGGTGAAAGATGATTATTCCATTACCACCAATGACCTGATCAACGAAAAATTTATCATAATTCAGAAAGGTAAAAAACACTATTATCTTATAAAGGTGGTATAAAAATCAATATTGAGCACCATAATCACCTAAATGTCTGCCAGTTAAACTAAAGGAGTCGGCAATATCTTCCGAACTATTTGGAAGTTACGCTGTTTATTCTTTTAACTTTGCGCAAATTTTTGAATTCAATTTTTCATTTTCTAAAAGCTAAGAAATGGGTAAAAACCTTGTTATTGTAGAGTCTCCGGCAAAAGCCAAAACAATTGAACGTTTCCTGGGGAAAGAGTATTCAGTACTTTCAAGTTATGGCCATGTACGGGACCTCTCAAAGAAAGATCTAAGCGTTGATATTGATAAAGGCTTTGTGCCAAACTATGAAATTCCGGCTGATAAGAAAAAAACCATCAAAGAACTTCAATCCGCCGCTAAAGGCGCTGAAGTTGTTTGGCTGGCAACTGATGAGGACCGCGAAGGAGAGGCCATCTCATGGCATCTGCTGGAAGTGTTAAAACTCGATGAAAACAAAACCAAAAGAATTGTTTTCCATGAGATCACAAAAAACGCCATTGTTGAAGCAATTGAAAATCCCAGGAAACTGGATAAACATTTGGTGGATGCGCAACAGGCGCGCAGGGTGCTTGACAGGCTGGTGGGTTATGAACTCTCACCCGTACTTTGGAAAAAAGTAAAACCGGCCCTTTCAGCCGGACGTGTGCAGTCTGTTGCCGTTCGATTGATTGTTGAAAGGGAAGAGGAGATCAAAAATTTTGTTGCAGAATCAGCATATCGGGTTATTGCCAATTTTATTCTTCCGGGAAATGAAAAAATCATATTGCAAGCTGAATTGGATAAACGATTCAAAACATCTGACGAGGCTAAACATTTTTTAACAGATTGTATTGATGCCGGGTTTGTAATTTCAGATGTTGAAAAAAAACCTGCAAAAAAATCACCGGCGCCTCCTTTCACTACTTCAACCTTGCAACAGGAAGCAAGTCGTAAACTTGGATTTTCCGTTGCTAAAACCATGTTGGTGGCACAGCAACTTTACGAATCAGGGAAAATTACCTACATGCGTACCGATTCAGTGAATCTGTCGAAACTTGCACTTTCTATGGCAAAAACAGAAATTGAAAAAAGCTATGGTAAAGAATATGTAAACACACGGCAATTCACTACCAAATCAAAATCGGCGCAGGAGGCACACGAAGCGATCAGGCCGACCTATCTCAATGAATCGGAAATTGATGGCGACAATTCACAACAAAGGTTGTATGAGTTAATTTGGAAAAGGACCATCGCTTCACAAATGGCCGATGCTCAGCTTGAAAAAACAAATGTAAACATTGATATTTCAAATCGAAAAGAACAATTTGTTGCCAGGGGTGAAGTGATCAAGTTTGACGGATTTTTAAAGGTTTACCTCGAATCAACCGATGATGAAGATCAGGAAGCGCAAAAAGGAATGCTTCCCCCGGTTCATAAGGGAGACAAACTCACTCGCTCGGAAATTACTGCTACCGAAAAATATTCACAACCTCCCAGCCGCTATACCGAAGCAAGCCTCGTTAAAAAAATGGAGGACCTTGGAATCGGACGACCTTCTACATATGCACCTACCATTTCAACTATTCAGAAACGGGAATATGTGGTTAAAGAAGACCGGGAAGGTGAAGACCGGGAAATTACCATCCTGAAGCTCAGTAATGGCGCTGTCGACTTGCAAAAGAAAATGGAAAAAACCCGTTTTGAAAAGTCAAAACTTTTCCCTACTGATATTGGAACCGTGGTAAATAACTTCCTGGTGGAATATTTCGATAATATCCTGGACTTCAACTTTACTGCAAATGTTGAAAAGGAGTTTGACGAAATTGCCAATGGCAATAAAGTGTGGAATGAAATGATCAAAGAATTTTACGGACCGTTCCACGACAGAGTTGAAGATACACTTGAAAAATCGAAAAAACAAAGCGGAGAACGGCTGCTCGGAACCGATCCCCAATCGGGCAAAAGCGTATTTGCAAAAATCGGGCGTTATGGACCGATCGTTCAGATTGGTGATTCACAGGATGAAGAAAAACCAAGGTTTGCAGGAATGATCAAAGATCAAAGCATCGAAACCATTACCCTGGAAGAAGCCCTCGATTTATTTAAGTTGCCCCGCAATGTTGGCGCTTATGAAAATGAAGAAATTGTTGCTGCCATAGGCCGCTTCGGGCCATATGTGAGGCATGCGGGCAAATTTTATTCATTAACAAAAACAGATGATCCGCTAACAGTTAGTGAAGAAAGGGCTATTGAACTCATTGAAGCAAAACGACAAAAAGACCGGGAAAAAACAATTAAAATCTTTAATGAAGACGAATCTGTGCAGGTATTAAAAGGTCGTTATGGAGCTTATATCTCCAAAGGCAAAAACAATTACCGCATTCCAAAAGGAAAAGATCCGGCTTCGCTTACCTATAATGATTGTGTTGAAATTATTGAAGCAACTGACAAAAAACCGAAAGGACGGAAAAAGTAAAATCAACAGCTGATCAGAAAGCGGAGGTTCAATTTTTTTAAATAATTTCGTACAACTTTTTTCGGACAGGCTTGTATAAGCCATTGCATTATCAGATTGATTAATACTCCGGTTTATGGACATTTCCATTTATTTTGAACCCCTGGATTTTATACCATTTGAATCCTCCGACCATGAAATCAGGCATCGCCTTGGCGATCATGTAACAGCTTATACCACAAACAATGAATTACCTGATTTCATTTCTGCTGACCTAGCTATAGTTGGTGTGAAAGAAGAACGAAACGCAAAAAACAATCTTGGTTGCAGCGAAGGTCCGGATCATATCAGGAAAGCACTTTACCAACTTTTCAGGGGCGACTATAAACCAAATATTGTTGATTTGGGAAATATCCGAAACGGCCATGCTGTTGAGGATACCTATTTTGCGCTTGCCGCCGTTGTTACTGAATTGATCAAAAACAATACGATTCCGATAATTTTAGGAGGAAGCCAGGATTTAACTTTTGCCAATTACAGGGCTTACGAATCATTGGGGAAAGTGATGAACATCCTTGCCATTGATTCGATGTTTGACCTGGGGAATGCAGACCAGGAAATACATTCAAAAGGTTATTTGAATAAAATTATTCTGCATCAACCCAATTTTCTTTTTAATTATACCAATGTCGGCTATCAAACTTATCTGGTTGATCCGGAATCAATCAAATTAATGGACAGACTTTATTTCGACACTTACCGGGTAGGCAAGGTGAGAACCAACCTTGAGAATGTGGAGCCTTTGACCAGGAATGCCGATATGATTACTGTGGACATTTCCGCCATTAAGCATGCTGATGCACCGGCCAATCCCAATGCATCTCCCAACGGTTTTTATGGTGAAGAGGTTTGTCAAATCATGCGCTATGCGGGCATCAGTGATAAGCTGTCCTCCATCGGGTTTTATGAACTTAATCCATCACTCGATATCAATGATCAAACAGCAAAGCTGGTTGCTCAAATGATCTGGTATTTCATCGAGGGTTTTTATAACCGAAAAAATGACCATCCCTATAAAAATATCAAAGAATACATCAAATACACTGTTTCCATCAAAGATCACAAAGATCAGCTGGTATTTTACAAAAGCAAAAAGAGTGACCGCTGGTGGATGGATGTTCCTGTGAAAAATAATCTCAAGGATGTGTATGAACGGCACCATTTGGTACCTTGTTCCTATGCTGATTATGAGGTTGCCTGCCATGACGATATCCCCGACCGCTGGTGGCAGGCCTATCAAAAGTTAATGTAATTATTGGTTAACCCTTCCCGGATTTTTATTGATAAACTGCCCCCAACCGCTGTACGACGGCGTATGTTCATTGGGTGATTTCTGAAAAAAATGGCAAACTGCTGCAGCTAATCCATCCGTGGCATCCAAATGTCGTGGCTTGTCATCAATTACCATCATCGACATTAGCATGGCAGCCACTTGTTCCTTGGAAGCATTACCATTTCCGGTAATCGCCTGTTTAATTTTTTTGGGTGAATATTCAAAAATAGGAACGGAACGGTATAAGGCTGCGGCCATCGCTACCCCCTGTGCCCGGCCAAGCTTGAGCATCGACTGAACATTTTTTCCATAAAAAGGAGCCTCAATGGCCAATTCGTCAGGGTGATACTCATCAATGAGCGCAAGGGTGCGTTCAAATATTTTTTTTAGTTTTAATGCCTGATTTTCCAACTTACTAAGATGAATGACACCGATGCTTATCAATGCTAATTTGTTCTCCCTTTCCTTTATAAGGCCGTACCCCATGATGGTGGTTCCCGGATCGATGCCCAATATTATTCGCTCTTTATTCAAAATTAGGACTTACTTTTGTGTGATATAAATGAAGTTTCTCGCAAATATACATAAAAACAAAGCCTATAATTTACTGGTTAGAATCGTCATAATTTTAGCCACTTACTTTTTTGTTTATAAAAAATTATTTCATTCACCATCACTTTCTGAAATTTCAAATATCTGGAATTCAACTTCTGGTTTGTCTGTTTTCGAAAAAATCTATGGAATTACCGGACTGTTTTTTACCCCCAAAACCGATTTCATTATTTTTTTCAAAGATGTTTTCAAAGATCCCAATTTATATTTATTTGGAATTTGGGTGTTAATCCTTATGGTGGTTAACTGGGGAATTGAATCATTGAAATGGCAATTTCTGATCAACAAAATTGAAAATGTTAGCTTCTTTAAATCTTTCGAAGCTGTATTATCAGGAGTTTCGGTAAGTATTTTTACTCCTAACCGAATTGGAGAATGGTTTGGCCGGGTTTTTATTTTAAAAAAATCAAATCCATGGAAAGGGGTTTTTATAACTATGATAGGTAGTTTTAGTCAATTACTTATCACACTCATCGTTGGTAGTATTAGTCTTGCCTTTTATGTTCCGATCTATTTCAAAGATCACGGGATTTATTCCAATTATTTACTTTATGGTTTAATTTTCCTGGTAATTGTTATCATCGGTACATCGCTGCTGGTTTTCTTAAATATCACATCCTTACCGTTGTTTTTATCCCGAATACTTCATAAGCGTTTTGTCCACTTTAATGATTATGTTTCAGTAATTTCTGATTACAGTGGATTGGAACTACTTACTGTTTTGCTGCTAAGCTTTTTACGCTATTGTGTTTTCACGTTGCAGTTTTATATTTTACTCATGATGTTTTCAATCGAAATCCCGTTATTGCACGGCCTCATGATCATTAGCCTTATATTTTTTATTATGACGGCTATTCCAACCGTAACCATGGCTGAACTGGGTGTTCGGGGTTCTGTTTCGTTGTATTTTATCGATTTGTATTTCGCAAAATTTGGTGCGATGACGGAAAACATTGATATAGGTGTAGTTTCGTCAACCTCAACCCTTTGGTTAATAAACCTCGCTGTTCCTGCCATTTTAGGAACCTTTTTTGTTTACCGGCTCAACTTTTTCCGAAAACGGTCCTCATGATTTCTTTCGATATGATACTCATCGGTTTGATGTTGCTTTTCGGGATCATCTATATGATTCTGATTGCATTGTATACAATTGGATGGTACCGTTTAAAATCATTTCAACCAAACAGAAATTTAAAGCTGAACACCCGGGCAAGCATTATCATACCCGCCAGGAATGAGGAGGCCAACATTATAAATTTATTAAATGATCTTGCTTTTCAGGATGTTGATCGTGATTTGTTTGAAATAATCGTTGCCGATGATCAATCAAATGATAATACGGTGAACCTGGTGGAAAAATTTATTGCAGAACAATCTGAAATTAATATTCAACTAATACAAATCCAAAACGATTCAGAAAGGCCAACTTATAAAAAGCATGCCATTTCAATGGCAATAAATAAATCGAATGGAGACCTGATCATCACCACAGATGCTGACTGCAGAATTGGCCCTCACTGGCTTTCCGGTATTTTGCAATTCTATGAACAAGAAAAACCCAAAATGATCATTGCCCCGGTAAGTTTTCATAATGAAAATTCGGTGTTCGAAAAAATGCAAAGCCTGGAGTTTTTAAGCCTGATTGCTATCACCGGAGGTGCCATCAGTATTGGAAAACCGGTAATGTGCAACGGCGCTAATCTTACTTATGAAAAGAAGGCATTTTATGAAGCCGGCGGATTTGATCAGGACAGTTTTGCCAGTGGGGATGATGTTTTTTTATTGTTAAAAATGATGAAACGCTTTGGCAATAATTCCATTCGTTTTCTGAAAAACCTTGATAGTATTGTTTACACTGAAGCGCAGCAATCAATTAAAAGTTTTTACCATCAAAGAACCCGCTGGGCATCAAAAAATAAAGGTTATAATCTGAAGATTTTGTTTGTTTCATTCTCAGTTTATTTTACAAACCTGCTGATGGTATTCGGTTTACTTTACAGCTTTTTCAATCCTGCATTCTGGGGTACAATAATTACTGCTACCTTGATCAAGGTAATAATTGATATCCCGATTTTGGTGGGGATTACTAACTTTGTAAATAGGAATAAAATATTGCTTTATGCCATTCCGCTTATTTTTTTCTATCCATTTTATATAGTGTTGATCGGGGCATTGGGAATAGTTGGGTCATACCAATGGAAAGGCAGAAAAGTAATTAAATAAATACGAATAAAATGATCTCAAAAAGCACTTTGAAACACCTGGAGCACGCTGAAATCCGCGAAATTTTAAATGAAATGGATAAACGTGTGGTGTTTGACAAAACCAATATCATTCCCGATCACCGGAAATTATATTCACGCCTTAAGGAATACATCAATTATGAAAAGATCAGCCGTAAATCGGTATTGGGGATTGACATGTTTCAATACAGCTCCTATGGCGAATTTGAGCAAACGCTGATTCCTTTTTTGTTTAAGGTAATGTTTGAGTCAACTATCAAATTGTGTATTGAAAATCACAATTTCATTTTTCAACGTTATGATGCTGCCCGCATCGAAAGGAACTACATTAGCACGGGTGATGGCGGATTTTTACTGTTCGATAACCCTTTACAGTCGTTGCTTTTTGCCTGTAATTTTGCCGTTGTGCTGCGAGCATTTAACGCATATCATTATTATCCCAGGCTACGTCGGATCATCGGGGGCATCAATATGCGATATGCAATCACTTACGATAAGGTTTACAAATTCAATAAAAACTATTACGGACGAGGCATTATCAATTGCGCAAGGATACTGATTAAAGACAACCTTAACCGGTGTTTGATCGACGAGCATGTACATTCCTGGTTTACCACCAACCTGGATGGTGTTGAAAACCTGCAAATTGTTACCATTGATGATATTGCCAACATCTATGAATTTAATAAAGATTACGATCGCAGTTACCTGAACAAACCTGATGAACTGTTTGAAGACGAACCTTCCAGGAAATACGGGATCATCAATTCTGATATCTTAAAGATCGGGAACATCCAGTCAAAGGAAACCTCCATCAGCGTTTACAACCTGCACCTGCAAGTGACCATACGGTTGGTTAATGATGATGATCCGAGCCAAACAAGGTTGATCACGGTGAGTTTAGGAAACCTGAATACAACGGGTATATAATTTACCAAACACGACAAACCAATCCTTTTAGATAAAAACTTTCAGGAAAGTTCAGTAAAACCGGATGGTCGGAGGCCTGCTGAAGGGTTCGAACCAATTCTACCCTGCGTTCAGCATCGATAGCCGCATCCGAAACTACTTTGCGAAACAACTCCGGCACCATATGCCCGGAACAGGAAAAGGTAAATAACAAACCACCCGGTTTCAGCAGTTTCATGGCCAGCAAATTGATATCCTTATATCCGCGGGCAGCCTTTTCGATTTGTGAGGCGGATTCAGCAAATTTAGGCGGATCAAGTATTATTACATCAAATAAGCGGTTTGCATCGCGGAAAGTTCTCAATGCCTTAAAAACATCTCCGGTTATATTTTCCATTTTACCGGGATCAAGCTGGTTGAGGCGGGCATTATCTTCGGCAATTTTCAACGCATCTGCGGAGGTATCAATATTAATTAGCGTTTTAGCCCCATTAGCAAGGGCACGTATTCCAAATCCGCCGGTATAGCTGAAACAATTCAATACCTCTTTGTCCATACAAAAAGAAGCTGCAATTTTACGGTTGTCGCGCTGGTCGAGGTAAAAACCGGTTTTATGCCCCTGAACCACATCCACTAAAAACTTTGTTTCTCCTTCAAATATGCTGATTTTATCATCCGGCAAAGTACCTGCCAGCAAACCTGCACACTTATTCAGCCCTTCTTTTTTACGGGAATCGGTGTCGCTTCTTTCAACAATTGCTTTTGGTTTGATCAATTCATCAAGACATGATATGATCTCGGATTTAAAGAATTCAACCCCAGCTGATAAAAGCTGGCAAACAATAACATCATCATACAAATCGGCAATCAAACCTGGCATAAAATCCGCCTCTGAATTGACGATTCTAATTGCATTGGTACACTCAAAAAGGCCTTTCTGTTTTCTTAATTGCAATGCATTTTCAATAGCCTGATAAATGAACCTGCGATCGATATTAACATCTTCGAAAGCCCACATACGGGCCCTTATCTGCGATTGGAGCGAAACAGAGGCCATTCCCAGAAATTCATTTTCAAAAGAAAAAACTTTAACTATTTCTCCATTTGCTGATATACCCTGAATGCTTTCAACAGCACCGGAAAATATCCAGGGATGTTTTCGGCGCAATGATTTGTCTCTTCCTTTTTTTAATTTAAGTATTCCTGCAGCTGGCTGTTGTTTCATTTTTTACTTATTGATTTTCCAAAAGTCATCATTTTAAACGGATTAACAATCGTTTAACAATTAAAAAACATTCAGTGTCGTTTGATGACCGTTGACGCGTATATTTGCATCGAATTTAAAATTTTATATAAACAAACGATTGATTATCACATGAAAAAACTTTTTGCAATTATAATGACGGTGATGATTTTAGCATCTTGCTCCACTACACCGGAATCTAAAAATCAAATGACAATCAGCGGTACCATTAGCGGAGATTATTCAGGAATGGTTGACCTTTACAAAAGAACTGACGGAGATTGGGTAAAGCTTGATTCTGTTAAAGTTGATAATGGCAGTTTTGTTTTATCGGCCCAACTGGAATATCCTGAAATGTATTACCTCGGTATTGAAGGCCAAAACAGATTTGCCGGCTTTTTTGCCGAGCCTTCGGATATAACAATCGAGACCTCGGTGGACGATTTCAGAAATTTGAAAGTAAGTGGCTCTGCTTCACAAACTGAATATGAAGCTTACAATGATAAAATCCAATTATTTAACGACATGTACAGCGATTTGAATACCCAATATAAGGCAGCAAAGCAAGACAATGATGAAGAAAAACTGGCCCAGCTGGAAATCGAATACGAGTCGGTGGATGAGCAAATGAAACAGTTCATTATTGATAATGCTTTATCCAATCCCAAATCTATTATTGCTGCTTATGCTGTTAACCGCAATGCCTATTATTTTGATGAAAATGACCTGGAGCCGGTGGTTAATAATTTTGACGAATCCATTAAAGGCTCAACCTATGTGGAAGGTCTTGTTGAACGTCTTGAAACCTTAAAAAGGGTAGCTGTAGGTCAACCGGCCATTGATTTTACCATGGATGATATGAACGGAGAACCTGTAGCACTTTCATCCTTATTTGGTAATTATTTACTGGTTGATTTTTGGGCTTCATGGTGTGGTCCCTGCCGGCAGGAAAATCCAAACGTAGTGGAAGCTTATAACAAATTCCACGATAAAGGTTTTGATGTTTTGGGTGTGTCTTTCGACAAAACCAAAGACAAATGGATTGAAGCAGTTGAAAATGACGGCCTTACCTGGCATCATGTTTCCGATTTGCAATATTGGGGCAATGCAGCAGGAAAATTATATGGTATCAACTCCATTCCTGCAAACGTGCTGCTGGATCCGGAAGGCAAAATCATTGCCAAGAACCTGCGTGGCGAAGACCTGCAAAATAAGCTGGCTGAATTGTTGAACTAACCGGAAGGTAAAATATATTTAAGATCCGTCACGGTTATGCTGTGGCGGATTTTTTATTTCTCTACTTTGAATGATTTTCTACATTCAAATTCAATTCCTTCGGTGGTAATCCCATTAAAAATTACATCATATTCCGAAATATGTTGAGAAGTGTAAAAAGCAAAGGTAGTTGGCAGGTCCGCAGGCATGTTACCCGAGCTCCAGAATAAAACATTGCGGAAAGTATCCTCACCACCTTGAACCGGAATGAAACTGGTTTGGGAGCTAAGGGTTTTATATTTTATAAACACTGCATCATCAGGAATTGATATTCCTCCAAATCTGCCCTCTTTTGTATGGATCATAACCACTCCCTGCAAAAGAAAATCACCAAGGTAATAAATCCGGTTGATCACCCTGATCTCCTGAACAAGAGCGGGTGAAATTTTCATCAGATCATCAACATCATCCACCGGAATATTGTCAATTAAAATCAAAGGTTTTTGATATTCCATCTGCAATTTATCATCAAACACGCTGATGGCAAAATGGCCTTTGCGCTTTTTGGCTCTTACGAAAGGAACTATCTCATTGATCACCGTTTCCATGTCGGGAAGATCAATATAATCCTCCAAAAGAATGGTGATATTCGGGTTCAAAAATCCAAACAACGAATCGTAATTATAAGGCTGCTGCTCTTTAACAGGGCTGAATGTATAATCCGAAAGCTGGTAGTTTAAATACAACTGTTCGAGCATGGTCTTTTGCGCTGTATCCATCACAGGATAGCCGGCATTTACGGGAAGGTAATCATTGGAAAAGTCGGAAACGATCTTGATCTCTCTTTGAGATTCTTCTTTATCAAGTGTGGACAGGTAAATATTTTGATCCCCGGAAAGATTATAAAGCGGAAAAGAGAAGCTTCCGTTTTCCTTTGTCCTGAAAAGGTGAACCCTGGAATAATCATCTAATTCAGATAAAATTACCGGCACATTGTTCAGGGGTTGACTGTTGTTTTGATCAAGCACCACTCCGCTGATGGTTGCTGCACGGGTTTCAGGGATGTACTTCATTTCAACCTGCCCTGATTTTTTATCAAAAAGATCCCGGATCACATCCGGATGTTTGCCCACATAATTTTCGAGCACCTGCTTTTGCTGATCTGCCCGTAATTTTGTCAACTTGCTGATATTAAGCGGATCAGGCCGCTGTAGCAGTTCCTGGTATAAATCATCGGTATTTAATACAGTTCCCTTTTTCACAACGTAAACAGCATAGGAAAGGAATTGAGATAAGCTGTCGGGCACAACTGTAAGATGAACCACTTCACCTTGCTTGTAAACTTTTTTATCGAGCGCAATTTCGCAATTTATATCTTTAACGGAATTAACCACCAAAGCAGAGGTATAATAAACTTTGGTCTGTATATCAGTAATCCGGTAAAAATAGAGCCCCGGTGTCAGATCAAAAACCTCCGCCTGTCTTTGAGTTTTTAATGGAAATTGGAATGTTTGTTTTTTATTTCCATATGCATTCATGAAAGTGATATGAAGCTCCTGATTTTGTAATTTTTCAAAAATGCTGTCGCTTGTGGTTATTTCCAGTTTTACTTTTTCGATTGATTCATTTATTTCAACATTAAAATCCGAACTTGACAATTCCTGTGGTGAAGGAGATAAAGAATCTTGAGATGGAAGCCATGTTGAAGTATTATTCTGCTTACCCGTTTTTTGCACCGGCAGCTCCGGATTAATGACCGTAATTTTTAGAGGTGGATAAAATTCAGGTGGATAATTTCGCAATAATTGCGTGTATACACGAAGAAAATAATAATCCGTTTGCAGCCCGTCAGGAAGGGTCAGGCTTCCTGAAAAATGCCCATTTGTAAGTCCAATCTTCTCTCTGACGACAGGCTGAAGTTCCCGGTTGTAAAGTTCAACATACAAAACCTTGCTTTGAAGGTTATCATCCTTTGGGGGTAAAATATTTGTTGCATCAAACCAGAGCTCTTCGCCGGCAATATATAAATCGCGATCCGTATGCACAATAAACTGCTCCTCCGGGATTTCGGGTAAAAACTGCGCCTGTGTTTTTAGTTCAAAACAACTAAAAACAAACATCATCAAGCTTATATGATATATTAATCTGCGCATTTTTCTTTTATTCAATCCAAAATTCAGGTGGCTCAACCACTCCGCCATTGTCTCTGCAATCGATACATGATTGATCAGGAGGGTAAGCAGGAATTGGGAATCCAGTGGAATAATCTTTTGTTAAAAATAGCGGCCACTTACTTTTCAGTGATTTAAAAATCGACTCCAGGTTTTGAGTATAAAGTTCACAAGTAAGCGGGTAGTAAAAATCGAGTGCTGAGGGCCGATCAATAAAAATTCGTTTTTCGGAAACCCCGGAAGCAGAAAAATAACCCAACACAACCTCCGAATCATTATTAATATTTCTGATATTTCCCTGGATTTGATAGGGCTGGCTTGCAAACAACGTTGCGTTATTGTTGATCAGTTCATTTACTTCTTTCCAGAATAAATGCGCCTTTCCTGAAATCACATGCTGCCTCACCAAAATGCTGTAGCGTGCCATGAGCCGTTTTGTTTCAGTATCAACAAAATGGAGCGGATAACCCGAAAGACTATTTTGTGCCAGGTCGGTAGTGCCCCTGGTAAAGATCTGGTTAATGGCATCCGATCGGTAACAAACATACAATGAGTCGGGGGTTTGTGCCTCTTTCATTTCCCCGTCATAAATAAAGGCCAACGCATAATTTGAATAATACTTATAGGTTTCGATAAGTTCCCACATGAAATAGGTGGTATCGGTGGCAAAATCACCCGTATTCAAATAAAACTGAAGCCCCTGAAGGTTATGGTTAAAATCAGGATCTTCATGCGACTCCGCTTGTGTATAAACAGTTTCAATCTGAACCGGCTCCCCGATGGTTTCCCAGGAAGATTCATAGGTTTTACCAGTCTCCGGGCTGAATAAATGCAATTTATATTTTCGTCCAACTTCGGCTTCAAAACCTGAAGGTTCACCTTCATAATATCCATCTCCGGTATATATCAGATTAAACTCATGGCCAAGGTCGTCAATGATAATTACCTCAAAGCCGGTGCCCGGAATATTATTGGGCTGATCCACCGGAACTGTGTACGACAACCGAACCCTGAATGGACCCGCGCCCTGATGAATATTTCCTTCCACAACCAGCAAACGCTCAAAATCACTTTTGAATTCCGGATCATACTCATCAATACATCCGCTTGCGGCAAATATTATTAGTAAAAGGATGATATGTTTTGTATGCCTGATCATTGATTTTTAATTATCATAATTACCCAGTTTAAAATTATAAGTAACCGAAAATATGGGTACCCCGAACACCGATAGGCGATATGCCTTAATTTCACCACCCTCATTGCTAAAGAAAACAGAATAGGCATTTTTTCTCCCGGTAAGGTTGTAAACCGAAAACGACCACGAACCGTGGATCAATTTATTACGTTTTAAATTACCTTCAAAATTCATCGCCACATCCACCCTGAAATAATCGGGCAGCCGATATTGATTCCGTTGCGAATAGTGCGTGATTTCAATGCCATTCAAGTAATAAAGGGCTGTGGGATAGGTTATGGTTCTTCCGGTAGAATACACCACCGATCCTGAAAAACTCAGTCGTTTACTAAGTTTATAATTTGCCACCAGGTTAAATGAGTGCGGTTTATCAAAATTGGCAGGATAGGTAAAACCAAGGTTGTTCTGCTCACCGGTAATTTCATTCACTGCCCTGATCTCGCTTTTGGAATAGGTATAGTTAACCCATCCATTCAGATCGCCGCGGGGCTTTCGTACCATAAATTCAATACCATAAGCATTAAGCTCACCCTGTATAATTTCGGTTTCCGGGTTTTCTGCTGAAACCAGGTTTGCGCCATCTTTATACTCCACCAGGTTATTCACTTTTTTCAAATAACCCTCCAGCGAAAACTCCAGAAAGCCACCCAGAATATTGGTATATACCCCTGCCGAAAGCTGGTCACCGGTCATTGGTTCGATATGTGAATCGGCCAGCTTCCAGGTATCGGTAGGTGAAACCGCCACCGTGTTCGACAGCATAAATATGTATTGATGTAAACGATTATATCCGGCTTTAACGGAGAGGTTTTCACTGATCAAATATTTTAAGCCAATGCGGTAATCCGGGTTTGAGTAGGATTTAATGTTGGTGTTTTTCGCGAAATATGTGGTATCTGTAATGTATTGGGACTCCACCGGCAATCCCTCATAATAAGAATACACGGTTTTGGGGCCCCAGTAGTTATAAAGGTTAAACCTTAGTCCGGCAGTGGCTTCCAGTTTTTTGGAAATATTCCATTGATCACTGATAAAAAATCCTAACTCGGTAGCCTGCTCGGGCTCGTAACTTTGAGGTTTAATTTCTGATGATTCAGAAGCCGGTTTTAAATCGCCCCGTTTTGTGTTATATAAAATTGCATCCAGTCCCACCTGTACAGCATGCTGATGATTTGGCCGGTAAGTAAAACTTGATTTGATTTCGTGGTGCATCAGATCAAATTGCTGTTTGTAAGCAGCGTAATCATATTCCAGGTTTTGATTTTCAAAATTATAGGTAGTTGATGCCAGTGAAAGATCAAATGTGTGTTTCTCTTTCACCACCCTTTTCCACAAAACAGAACCTCCCTGATTTTGATATTTGTTGGTGGTAAGCCCTGCAATATCAGCATCATCATAACTGTAATAACCAAAGATGTTGATCTCATTTTTGGGATCGAGCTGGATGGAAAACCCAGCCATTAAATCTCCAAAAAATGCAGAACTGTTTTTTAAGGTCAAATTCCTGGTCCGACCCAGGATCCAGTCGGAATAAGTCGACCGGAAACTCAGCATGTAACTGCTTTTATCCTTTTGCAGTGGCCCTTCCAGCATTACATTGGCAGTGATAGGGCTAATACCGCCTTTCATCGAAAACTTATCTTTCCTACCCTCATGGGCTGTAATATCAAATATGGAAGACAACCGCCCGCCATATTGAGCAGGAATATTCCCTTTGAGTAAGGTAAACTCACTTACAGCGTCAGCATTGAAAACCGAAAAAAAACCAAACAAATGTGAGGAGTTATAAACCGGAACCCTATTTATGTAAAACAAATTCTGATCGACCGGACTTCCGCGAACATTAAACCCACTGCTTCCTTCACCCACCGACTGCACCCCCGGAAGTAACAATGCGACCTTGATCAAATCGCGCTCGCCCATCACCACAGGTATCTCCTTGATCTGCTTCACAGTGATCCGTTCAAAACCCATCTGGCTTCCGCTTACATTGTGATTGCGTGAAGAGCTAACCACTACCTCAGATAGCTGGTATGATTTGGTCGGCAAAAGCACATCCAGTTCGCCATCCGAAAGCAGGGTAACTTTATAATTTTGCTCGATGCTTTCCAGGCTGCTGAAACGAATGGTGTAAGTACCTTTCTTCAGTTCGATGTAAAACCGCCCATCATTACCCGTAAGCACACCACGCTCCAGTTCAGAGATATAAATGTTTCCGTTTACAATGGGCTGTTTCGTTTTTTCATTACTTACCGTTCCCTGCAATACAAAAGTTTTTTTACCCCTTCCATCCTTTTCGTTTCCTATGGTAATTTCACGGGTGATAAATTTATCATCGGTGTTCAGAAATTCATTTTGTGATTTAGATTGAATTACGTCTGTATCTTCGGTGTTTGAATTTTCATTTTCGAAAAAACCGGATGGAAATTCAGTGGCCAGTTGCTTTCCCCTAATGATAAATATTTGATTGTCAAATCCCAAAAACGCATTAAAGCCGGTTTCTTTCAAGGAGTAATTCAAAACCTCCAAAATGCCGGTATTCCCTTCCGGAATCTTCACCAAAACTTCGGGTAAACTATCTTTTGGATAAATGTAAAATTGAATTTGGCTATCGGTTTTTACATGGTTTATCAACTCCTGAAGCGGCTTCCCGGCAAAACCGGGATCAACTTTGAAATCCTGTGAAAATGCAAAACTGCTTATCGAAACCAGCACCCCGATCCACCATATTTTCAACCCGTTTATCTTATTGATTTTCATAGCAGAAAAGGAGTAATTGTTTGAGTTGCTCAGGGCTGGCTTTTTTATACTTTATGCTATTGCTTTTCAGGAATTTTTTAATCTGGGATTTAATTGCTTCAAAGTGTTTTAGAAAAGATTTTTTTGAATTCAGGTGAAAGACCTCATTGCCTTCAATCAGGTACCTTTTCTGCTCCTGCTTACTGTATTCACCATGTTGCTTTTGTTCAGAATAATTGGCCAGAAACTTTTTTGAATATTTAATGAAGAACATCGCCTTTCCATCGTAAATCGATTCAACAAAGCCCAAATCATCATCTATTTCATTAAAGACTTTGCTATTGACAAATAAGTGGCCCTCCAGCCTCACAGAATCGATCACCAAACTATTGAGCTGAAGAAAAATGATCTCTCCCTTAGGCAAGGTTTTTCTGAGAATAAAATAATCCGATTCCAGGTTGTACTGAAGCGCTTCACCGGTAAAAACCTCCCCTTTAATATAAAGCGAAGTGTTGGTAAACCATTCACCGGTATTAAATAATGGTGTGCCGTCCGCCTTGGGGTTTTCGGCTAAATACATGGTGCCGTCCACGATCAAATCATTTGGTCCATACCAGGCTTCAGCCCATTTCATAGGAGCTTCAATTTGCTGTGGGAACAGTGTCTTAGGCAGAAATAATAAAAGACAAAAGGACAAAAAAAGACAAAATCGAATCATTGATTGTTCATCTGAACGGTTGATCAGCAAAGGTAAAAAAAGTAAAACGTTAAGCATTGGGAATGCAACTTCAATTTACATTCCCGGCGGATATTATTTTAAATCTGGAAAAATAGCTTACTACTGATCTCTATTTGAACAACTTCAACAAAACAACTCCATGGGCAGGCACCTTTACCTCCAGCTTTTCACTGGCAGATCCCAAATCTTTTTGCCGCCATAAATCTCTTAGGGCAACATCACTATAAATGTTAATATCCTTCAAATTGACTGTGTAGGAAAGGGATTGATCACCAAGATTGAAAACACCAATGGCCGTATTGCCGTCAGATAACGGTTTTACCCAAACCTGGATATCTCCTTCCTTTATTTGTGGTGTGGCTTGTTTTCCGAGCCGATCCTGGTTGATGGCGAGCACTTCATCATTTGTGAGTAGATTCAAAGTAAACGGATCAAGGCGCTCCAGGTCGCAGCCGATCAATAGCGGTGAAGAAAGCAAACTCCAGAGGCTGATGTGTGTGTATTGCTCGTCGGGAGTGAGTTTTGTAGGATGAAGATTTGGTCCCCAGCCAACCCAACCTACCACCAGCATATCGGGGTCGTTCCAATGGCCGGGTTTCGCATAAGGTGCATTTTCCACCTGACTGAAACCGATGCTGCTCATGCTTTCCCAGGTGTCGGTGATATCGCCGGTGGTGCGCCAAAGGTTACCACCCACCTCGGCTCCCCAGGTCCAGACTTCACCCATTCCATACTGGCAAAGGCTGTAAACAATATCGCGGTTAACCTGATCGAGGTATTTACGCATCAGAAAATATGGCTTTTTAAGTTCTGCAGGAGAATGGTCCTTGGCAATCTGCTCGTAGGAGCACCAATCATATTTTACATAATCAATGCCCCATTCGGCCCACGATTCTGCATCTTGCTTTTCATAACCATAGGAAGCTGTATACCCTCCGCAAGTGAGCGTTCCGGGTGAACTGTAGATGCCGAATTTAAGTCCCATGGCGTGGATACTGTCTCCCAGAGCCTTCATATCGGGGAACTTTTCGTTGGTAAGAATTTTACCGTTTTCGTCACGCTTAGGATCCTGATCTTTTGGAATCTCCCAGCCATCGTCCAGGTTGATATAGGACCAACCATGATCGGCAAGACCTTTTTGTTTGAATACTTTGGCGCTTGCTATCGCTTTTTCGGTATCCACCGAAAGCCCCCAGCAATTCCAGCTGTTCCAACCAAGCGGAGGTGTTAAAGCGATGGTGTTTCCTATTTCAATAGTAAACGGCTTTTCAGCTTTACCCAATCCGTTTTGAACCACAAATACCACTTCATAAGTTCCTTTTTTACTCACCTTACCGCTGATGATCCCGGTGTTGTTATCGACTTTCAGTCCGGCCGGTAATTTGAGCACATCGTATTGTAACGGTTTTTCGCCGGTGGCGGGAATGGCATATAAAAAGGGTTTACCCAGGCGGGCACCATAAATATCCGGACCATTGATTTTAGGTTCTGACTCCGGAAGGGGAGTTAAGATATAAGGTGTTTCTTCTGTTGCTTCAAGCTGTTGATTGGCCTTATCAAAATCAAATAGATAAGTGATTTTGGCCGACTGATCCAATTGTTTTAACTGAATGTCGAAGGAACGGCTTTCGTTGGGATTTAATTTTAAATCTTCTTCAAGTGTAAAATAATCTGTGCTATCCAGTTTACCAATGGCATTGATGGTAAGCTTTCCTGCTAATATAAGTGAGCCTGAACGATTGGTAACCTGAAACGATTTTTTAAGATCCTTTCCATCAAATTCAAAAGCACTGCCTTTATTATCAAAATCAAGGTATTCGGTAACGCTGGTCATGCTCAGCTCCTGATTCCCGGTGTACATACCACCCTGTCCGCCTTCGTCGTAAACTCTCACGGCGATGGTATTTTCCTGGTCCCATAAAATACGGGGATCATCTGCCGAAAGGATGTACCGGCGCTCCAGATCCCAGTAATTGGTGGGTGCATGAATGAAATTCGAATCGGGGATGGCATCCTCATCCATAAATTCATTATTAATTCCGATCAAATATCCATTCAGGTAGGTTTGGTCAAAGTTGTTGATCTTACCCAAAAAAATGCGCAAACTGTCTTTCATGTATGAATTTTCTTTCAGCGAGGATGGGATAAATATTTTGGTTCTGAACCATGCATAACCGTCATAAGGATCATAACCCTGTTGTTCCCATATTTTATCCATATCGATATTTGCCCATTGAGAATCATCATAGTTAGGCACCTTGTAGGCTGAGTCGTCACCCGTTACAAACTTCCATTGATAATTCAGAGGTAATACCGGATTTTCAGGCCGGTCGGGCTGTGAGCATCCAAAAAATAATACTGCTGCGAAAAAATAAACCAGTTTTTTCATGATGAATATTTTAATGTTTCCAATAATCGGCTGATATTTCCTGATAATCCAACCCTGAGCCTTCCCATGAAATGTTTATCCCCAGCCCGCCATATCGCTGAAAATAGATGAAACGGAAAGGATGCAAACCTTTCTCTAAAGCCACAGATGATTTTCTGATGCCCATCCCATGAATTCCGTCGTAATCAATGAATGTTTTTCCATCCAAAATGATCCGGCCGCCATCATCGCAAGAGAGATAAATATTGAACACACCCGTTTCAGGAACATCCAGGTATCCCTCAAATACCAACCCGAATAATTCTTTTGATTCAGTAAAAGACAGATCAACCTTAGGACTGACACCCTCGCTTAAAATCTGAAGCGAGCCAAAATCAGGAATGCTATCCCAATTACCCTCATAATAAAATACCTGCAATCCTTCCAGTATTTCATCGGGCTGTTCAGGTACCGACTGTGGCTCAACTTGTTCAAGAGTGTATGAATTGATTCTACTTTTTTCACCGGAGGGATAAATTGCAATCGTTTTAAGAGTGCTGGTTTTATTGATAATGATAGGTTTGGAATAAGAAGCTGCATTTTCATTGGGATTACTACAATCGAGGGTAAAATATATTTTAGCATTTTGATCGGCACAATTGAGTTCAATAATAAAGGTATCAATAAACGACCTGAACGGGGATTTAAGCCTCGGTGGCAATATTCCCTCATGTGCTTTGCGGATATTGTCAATTCCCATTTTCACAAGGGCACGGTCGTATGTGAGTAAACCGTTTGTTTCGGTTTCCACGTCGGTAGTTTGGGTATATACACAGGCAGCCAGGCCTTTTTCACGTTGCAAGCGGAAGATTTCCTGGTAAAAATCTTCGTATTTCATCAAAAGATCATCAAGGTTCTGCATTTTTTCATAACCCCAGTTTTCCTTTTGCCAGGTATGTCCTTCCACAAAATAACCGATGCCACCAAATTCACCAAGCACCGAGGCTCTCTCCTCCTGTTTTTCGGGGCAGCTCGGATCAGGATAATGATGGATATCCAAAACATCGCCTATCCCCCGGTCTTCCCAGCCACTGGCATTATTTACCAGCCGGGTAGAATCAAGCGCTTCAACCAGCTCAACAATTCTTTTGGTATCATACTGTCCCCAACCTTCATTAAAGGGTACCCAAATAACTATGGAAGGATGATTAAAATGGGTTTTGATCAATTGGGTAAGTTCGTTTTCAAAATTGGTTTTATGTTCCGTTGATGGATTGAGATCTTCTCCGCCAGGCGCCACATATCCCGAAGCACTGGGCATGTCCTGCCAAACAAGGATACCGAGCTTATCGCACCAGGTATAGAACCTGCGGTTTTCCACCTTCACATGTTTGCGAAGCATGTTAAAACCCATTTGTTTGGTTACTTCAATATCATATTTCATGGCTTCATCCGTGGGTGGAGTATAAATACCATCGGGCCAAAATCCCTGATCAAGCGGACCGTTTTGAAACAGGATTTCATTGTTTAAAGCAAGCCGGTTATATCCATTTTCATCTTTAACAAGGCTGATTTTCCTCATCCCAAAATAACTTTTAACCTCGTCAATCACAACTTCATTCCGGAGCAAGCTTAATTCAAGATTATATAAATGCGGGGTTTCAGGAGCCCAAAGTTTGGGATTTTCAATATTGACTTTAATCGGTTTATTAATTTCAAACTGCCCCTCGAAAACAGTGTTCGTACCATCCTTAATTTCAATTTTAATTTTGTCTTCTTTTTCGGTACTGAAAACTTGCGGTTCAATAATTACCCTTTGAAGATCAACGTCCGGAGTGATTTTTAAATCGCAGATATAACTTTTTGCTACTGGCTCCAGCCATACCGATTGCCAGATTCCGGTGGAAGGTGTGTACCAAATTCCACGGGGTTCGTTTACCTGCTTACCACGGGGTTGATAACCATCACTTGTGGGATCCAAAACAACAACTTTGATTTCATGCTTTTTACCAGGGATTACAAACGCTGTGATATCAAAACTAAATGGATCATATCCGCCAGTATGGGATCCAATATCTTTATTATCAATACTTACCTGGCATTTCCAGTCGACAGCTTCAAAATGGATCAATATCCTTTTTTCGTTCCAATCTTCAGGAATCTGAATTGACCGCGAATAAATTAACTGTTCGTTAATATTAACTCGTTTGCCAACTCCTGAAAGTGCTGATTCAATCGGATAAGGAACTAAAATTTGTCCTTTTTCTATCATTACTTCCTTACTATCTGACAAGATGGTATAATCCCATAAGCCATTCAGGCTAAGCCATGTGTCCCGTTCCATTTGGGGACGGGGATATTCCGGCCAGGGATTCTCGGGGTTAACGTCTTTGCTCCATTTGCTTACCAAATGATTTTGAACAAGATTCCAGGGATGAATGCTATTTGAGGTGCATCCAACAACGAAAACAAGAAAAAATGCAGGAAAAATGTTGAAGATCTTTTTCATGAATATTGTTGATTAAAAAACAATCAAACTTAAGAAAAAGATATATTGTGAAAGCTAAACTCCTGATTTTTGTTCGTTCCACAATTCCCTGAAAGATTTCCTGGCAAATTTTGGTAATTCGCGGCGCGATCCCCAGGCACTTTTAAACATCAGTTGCATACCGATATTTTTAAACCTGGAATTTACCATGTCCATCCGTTTTCTTTTCATCAGAAAATGTTTCATTCCAATCATCGAAATACGTTCGGAGGCTTTAACAATTCCTGAATTTACGGCTTCATTGCGGTTTACCAGGAGCATTTCATGTAATGGAATTCTTACCGGGCAAACTTCGGTACAATTACCACATAAAGAAGAAGCAAAGCTGAGATGCTTGAAGTTTTCCATTCCTCTTAAATGAGGAGTTATCACTGAACCGATAGGACCGCTATAAGTAGTATTGTAAGCATGTCCACCAATATTTTTATAAACCGGGCAGGCATTGAGGCAGGCTCCGCATCGGATACATTTCAAGGCCACCCTTTGTTCGGTATGTTTAAGCAATTCGGCCCTGTTATTTTCGAGGAGCACCAGGTACATTTCATCGGGTCCGTCTGTTTCGCCTTCCTGCCGTGGTCCTGATATTATTGAATTATAAACAGTAATGTTTTGTCCTGTACCATGCGTTGCCAAAAGAGGCCAGAAAAGGTCCAAATCGGTTAATGAAGGAATGATTTTTTCAACACCAACGATGGCAATATGAACCTTGGGAAAAGATACCGACATCATTGCGTTTCCTTCATTTTCTGTAACACAAACGGCACCGGTATCGGCAATTAAAAAATTTCCACCGGTTATTCCAATGTCGGCACTTACAAACTTCTTACGGAGCTTTTCACGCACAAGGCCGGTCATTTCTTCGGGTGTGCTTTCCCGCGGACTATTTAACTTTTCATGAAAAAGTTCAGCAATATCTTCCTTGGATTTATGCATGGCCGGTGTAACAATATGGTAAGGTTTTTCGCCTGCCAGCTGCACGATGTATTCGCCCAGATCAGTCTCCAGAATTTCAATATCGTTTTGCTCAAGTGCATCATTGATCTCTATCTCCTCGGTGGTCATCGATTTGGATTTAACCACATGCTTTGCACCATGTTTTTTCATAATGCTTAAAATCTCCCTAACTGCTTCAGCTCCATCGGTTGCCCAGATGAGTTTACCACCGTTTTTCTCAAAATTGGCAGCAAATTCAATCAGGTATTTATCCATATTGTTAACAACACGATGTTTTATGGAAGAAGCACGTTTTCGGGCAAGATCAAGGTTACTGTATAGTTGTTTGCCTCTGGCTACAGCAGCATCGTATTTGGAGATATTAAAGTTGATTTTGGTCCTGTGTTCAAGATCAAAAGCTTTACGTTCAGTGTCTTTTTGAAACTTATTGTATACTTCGTGCATAGAGAGGCTTTATTTCAAAACTTCCGACATTTTATTAACCCTGGTTAAATGTCTTCCGCCTTCAAAATCTTCATTTAAAAAAGCTTCAACAATTTTAACGGCCAGATCCTCATCAATAAACCGACCCGGCAAAGATACGATGTTTGCATTATTATGTTGCCTTGTAAGTTTAGCTTGTTCCTCATCCCAAAGCAATGCGGCCCTCACGTTTGGATATTTATTAGCTGTCATACTTGCTCCCTGACCACTTCCACATATAATTATTCCCAGATTATACTTTTCATCATTGATGGCTTTGGCCAAAGGATGAATAAAATCAGGATAATCCACACTTTCAGTTCCAAAAGTTCCCATATCAACCAGGTGATATCCTGAACCGGATAATTGATCTATTAAAAATTGTTTTAATTCAAAACCTCCGTGATCGGAAGCAATTGGTATTTCAAGCTTTTTATCGAACATGTTAATAAATTGTCACAAACAAAAATAATTAAATAATATGTATATGATTAAAAAAGAAAGTTTTAATAAAAGGCTAAAGTAAGCTCCGAAAGCTATTTCATTAAATTTCAATTTCTTATTTTTTTCAACAGCAACTCTGTTTATATCTGTGTACTTTTGTTATCAAATTTTAACAATGAGTTGGGATATTAACATTCGGTTTAAGAAGTAAAAAATTAACCGGAATTATTAAAACTTGTTGGCGTTTTTTGAGATTGGATTTAACAATTTTATAGTGTTTAAATCAAACAAAGTTTTAAACCGAACATAATTCTTAACAGCCGTTAAGAAAATCATAAATGGTTAATTTACAATACCCGACCCTGTTCATTAGTTGTTAAAAAGAGTGAATAACATCAAAAGTCAAGAAAACAGGCAAATAATTTTTCACACAATTAACAGCCTATAAATAAACAACAATATAATTTTTAAAAAGAATTAAATAATATAATGCCTGAAAACGTAAAATCAAAAAACCTGACTGATCAGGAACTCATCAGAAGGATACAACAACTGAAATCTGAAAAGAATGCAGTACTTTTGGCGCATTATTACCAGGTTCCGGAAATTCAGGATTTAGCAGATTATGTTGGCGACAGCCTGGGACTGGCCCAAAAAGCAGCTACGGGTAAATCTGATCTCATTGTTTTTGCAGGCGTTCATTTTATGGCTGAAACTGCCAAAATACTAAACCCAACTACCAAAGTTGTTTTGCCCGATTTGGAAGCAGGTTGTTCGCTGGCCGACTCCTGCCCGAAAGATGATTTTGCTGCATTCAAAGCCAAATATCCTGATCATATTGTAATTTCATATATCAATTGTACAGCTGACATTAAAACCATGTCGGATGTGATCTGTACCTCAGGAAATGCAGTTCAAATTGTGGAATCATTTGCCAGGAATCAAAAAATCATTTTTGCGCCGGATAAAAACCTGGGTGGATATATTAACCGGGTTACCGGCCGAAATATGGTTTTATGGGATGGAACCTGCGAAGTGCATGATGTGCTTTCGACTGAAGCGGTAATCAATCTTAAACTGGATAATCCCGACGCCAAACTAATTGCGCATCCTGAATGCAAAGCGGCAGTACTTGAACTGGCTGATTTTATTGGATCCACAACAGCTATGTTAAATTTTACAAAAACCGATGATTCAAAACGTTATATAGTTGCTACTGAAACAGGCATTTTACATCAAATGCAGAAAGATTCGCCTGGAAAGGAATTTTTGATAGTGCCCACGGATGAAACCTGTTCATGCAACGATTGTCCGTATATGAAGTTAAATACGCTGGAAAAGCTATATTTGTGTTTGAAAAACGAGCAACCCGAAATTATCCTGAATGATGAAGTAATTAAAGCAGCTGAAGTACCGATAAGAAGGATGCTCGATATTTCTAAAAAACTGAATTTGATAAAATGATGAAACGTCTTACTTTCTTGCTTGGATTGTTGATTATGACTTTGACTGGATGGTCGCAAAATGATGTAAATCCAAATGGTTATAATGAATTTTATTATCCTAACGGACAGGTTTCAAGTGAGGGTATGATGCGTGATGGAAAACCAGATGGTTATTGGAAAACTTACTATGAAAACGGAGTTTTAAAGTCGGAGGGAAACCGTAAAAACTTTGAGCTTGACAGTATTTGGACTTTTTACAGCGATTCAGGAAATGTTGTTTTACAGATTTCATACCTCGATGGCAAAAAAAATGGAATAAGAAGAACTATTCAAAAGGATGAAATAGTTGAAGAAAACTTTGTGGATGATGTAAAACAAGGCTATACCTATTTCTATTATCCCAACGGAGCGTTATGGAAGCAAATCAATTTTTTGGATGGACTGGAAGAAGGCATTGGAAAGGAATTTTCGAAAAATGATGGCCGGGTAACAAAGCTGATGTATTATAAAAAAGGTTTTATTACCGATATTGAAAACATCAACAGAATTGATCGGGCGGGCATGAAGCAGGGCAAATGGAAATACTTTTATGATGATGGTAATTTGTGGAAAGAAGGTGAATATAAAAATGATCTTAAAAACGGTTATTTCAAAGAATACAGTCGTGATGGAGTGCTTCTTTCTACCGCAAAATATGAGGACGGTGTTTTACAGGAAGATGTAGCCGAATTGGCCAAACTTGATATCAAACGTGAATATTATCCCAATGGAAATGTAAAAATAGTAGCCAGTTACAATGGTGATGTTCCCCAGGGTGTTCGGCGCGAATACTCACCCGAAGGGGACATTACTGCCGGTTATGTTTTCCAGAATGGTACCATTATAGGTGAAGGTATTATTAATGAAGAAGGTATTAAAAACGGACTTTGGAAAGAGTTTTATCCCAATGGAGCCCTCAAATCATTGGGCATGTACGACCACGGAAAAAAACAGGGTGAATGGAAATATTATCATCCAAACGGCCAGCTCGAACAGGTTGGTTCATACAATAAGGATGGAAAAGCAGATGGTTTTTGGACCTGGTATTATCCAACAGGAGACGTGCTCCGCGAAGAGACTTATTTCAACGGAATGATTGATGGGCACAGTGTAGAATATGCTGAAGATGGATCAGTGATCGCTGAAGGAGATTATGTGGAGGATTATCGTGATGGTAAGTGGACCTTTAATTATGGCGATCATAATTCGGAAGGAGAGTACCTGGATGGAATGCGACATGGCAAATGGAAAAATTACTACAATGATGGCACTTTGAGTTTTTCAGGTGATTTTATCGAAGATAACCCCAATGGTCAGCATACCTGGTACTGGCCGAGCGGAATTAAAAAAACTGAAGGCAAATACATCATGGGACTGGAAGATGGTGAATGGGTTAAATACAATGAAGATGGCAGTATTTTAATCACCATTTATTATGAAGCCGGCATTGAAAAAAAATATGATGGAATTCGCGTAAAAGTTATGGAAGATGATGATTCCGGTGATGTCCCTGAAAATTGATCAGGCTGATTTTTCGATGGGAAAAACTTCAATGAGCGGACTCACCAGGTAGATCTTTTTATTATCCATCCTCCTGCATTTATAACGCTTTCGCATTTTCTCCAGTTTTTGAAAAACAAATCCGTTTTGAATCCTGAATATTGAATTATCAGGCAGGTCAGCCAAAGTCAAATACTCGTTATTTGCATCATATTTTCTGAGATGCTGAAGTAATTGTACGTTGGAAGTACTGGCCGAGGGATTTGACATGTACTTTTTCAAAATCACTAAAAGATCTTTGGGATAAATATCTTCTGTTAAAAAAGGCAGCATCAGTTTTTTAAATTCTTCCTTCCACTCATTTCCGTGTGGCCTTACCGTATTTTTATAAGCTTCCCAGGTTTTTAAATGCGCAAATTCGTGGATAAGTGTCAATAAAAAATGATAGGGATTCAGATCGTGATTAACTGAAATTTTATGGTATTTTACTTTAAACGGAGCACGATAATCGCCCAATTTTGTATTGCGGTTGCGGGTAATCTTCAGTTGAACGTTGGCCGAATAAAGTAATTTTAAAACATCTTCAACAGCTTGCGCGGGAATATACCGGCTCAAAATCTCGTCATATCCTGCCATAAACCTGTTTTGATTGTTTTGTGGGAGATTCTTGAAGGCTGAATTCAGGGCATTCCCTGCATTTCTTTTTCACTTTACGGCTTGATGAACAAGCAATCGCTAGAATTATAATTCCAATTATCAAAAGTATTCCAAGCAATTTTTTCACTTTCATATTTACCTGAATTGAGATTGTCAAAATTAACTAATTTGTTTCATAATGATGATTTATCCTTAATTTAGCAGTTCTTTGTAAGAGTATGCTTACCCGCTTTGGAAAATACATATTGATCATGTTAAAGGTCTTCCGGAAACCCGATAAAATGAAGGTTTTCTGGAGGCAATTGGTGATTGAAATCAACAATCTCGGAATTGAATCACTGGGCATTGTTGCAATCATTTCTGTATTTATGGGGGCGGTTGTGGCCATTCAAACTGCCTATAATATCGATAATCCGCTGCTTCCTTTATCACTCGTAGGATTTACCACACGGCAATCGGTTATTTTGGAATTTTCTCCTACCATCATCAGCCTCATTCTTGCAGGAAAGGTGGGTTCAAGGATCGCTTCAGAAATCGGCACCATGCGGGTTACCGAGCAAATAGATGCCCTGGAAATTATGGGTATTAATCCGGCTAATTATTTAATTTTTCCAAAGATAACAGCTGCCATGATTTTTAATCCGGTGGTAATCATTTTAAGTATGGGATTTGGTATAATGGGCGGATATTTTGTTTCTGTTTTTACAACGTTATACACCCCGCAGGATTACCTTGACGGCCTCAGGCTTGACTTTGACGGATTCACCATTGCATATGCAACCATAAAGACCATAATTTTTGCATTCCTGATCACCTCAATTGCAGGATTTGAAGGTTATTCGGTAAAGGGTGGAGCTATTGATGTGGGTGCATCCAGTACCAGGGCGGTAGTTTGGAGCAGTATCATGATCATTTTATTCAACCTCATTTTAACCCATTTGTTATTGTCATGATCGAAGCTCACAACATATCAAAATCCTTTGGTGATCATGATGTATTGAAAAATATTTCACTGAAATTTGTTGAAGGAAAAACCAACCTGATCATTGGAAAAAGTGGTTCCGGAAAAACGGTTTTAATGAAATGCCTGGTTGGTTTGCATGAAGTGGACCAGGGAAGTATTTTGTTTGATGAACGTAATTTTTCAGGCATGACTTTCAGTGAACGAAAATCAATTCGCAAGGAAATAGGTATGCTTTTCCAGGGAGGTGCACTGTTCGACTCAATGACCGTGGAGGAGAATGTAATGTTCCCGCTTACGATGTATACCAACCAAACAGTAGAGGAGAAAAAAGAGCGGGTGAACTTTTGTTTGCAATGGGTAAATCTTGAAAATGCAAATAAACTTTTCCCGGCCGAGTTAAGCGGAGGTATGATCAAAAGGGTAGCCATTGCCCGAGCCATTTCGATGAATCCGCGCTACCTTTTCTGTGATGAGCCCAATTCGGGATTGGATCCGCATACGGCCGGTGTCATTGATGATCTGATCCAGCAAATCACTTCCGAATTTAATATCACTACAGTGGTCAATACCCACGATATGAACTCAGTAATTAAAATAGGTGATACAATTTCATTTATTTACAATGGCAAACTTTGGTGGGAGGGTGACAAAAGCCAGATTCTGCATACCGAAAACCAGGAACTAAATGATTTTGTTTTTGATACGGAACTTACCAAACGATTGAAGAAATAATGAGCAAATACCTGTTCTTTTTCACCTCTGTTTTTGATAAATAAATTTAACCTGAATCAATGAATTATATTGATATTATTCTCATTATACCTGTCATCTGGTTTGCTTACCAGGGTTTCAAGCGGGGTTTGGTGATCGAACTTGCAAGTTTAGTTGCGTTGATCCTTGGTATTTATGCGGCCATGTATTTTTCAGGTTATGCCGCCGATTTCCTGGTGAATAATTTTGATATGGGACCCAAATATGTTCCCGTTTTTGCCTTTATTGTTACTTTCATCATTGTGGTGGTGCTGGTTCATTTACTGGGCAGGATCCTTGAAAAATTGATCAATATGGTGGCGCTCGGATTTCTGAACAAACTTACAGGAGCTGTTTTTGGAATTTTAAAGGCAGTTCTTTTTATGAGTATCACTATTCTGGTGATCAACCATTTTAATGATAAATTCATTTCCAGAGAAAAACAGGAAAGCTCCCTGCTTTATTCACCAATTGAATCTGTAGCACCCTGGCTTTGGGATCGGTTGGAAAATTTTGACCCCGATGGTGATGGCTTCGATCGCATCAAAAAAGATGTTGAAGATATCGAGATTTAAAAAAACATTTCACATTTAAAAGGAATCAATATATTCCTTATCTTGTTGCGGGAATTGAGTGATCTACCCGGTCACATGATATTAATTTTACAACATATCCATTAAATTTTACCACTATGAAAAAAAATACCCTTTTATCGGTAATGTTTGTTTTCTTAGTTATTTCGTTTGCCGGTGCACAGAAATCGCAGCATATTTTGATGCAAACTCTTACCAATCCTCAATCGGGCCATGAAACAATTGCGGAGTTTGGGACTCCAAACCCAATCATTTTACCCGAATCAGTTACCGGAACCAAGGGTGCTGAGATTAACTGGAGTTATGCTGATCCTGTTGCTATTGGTTCAAAAATTTCAGTTTCCGATCAAACCGGAAATACTTTCATGTCGTGGTGGCTGAATGATTCCCGTGTTTCATTATATGGAAATACGGCCACACCTGCCTGGGAACAATTTAATGTATCACAATGGGAGTATCCCATCGATCAAACCAATGATGGTGAATGGCTGGCTGTGGGTTACGATAGTGTGGCACAGGTTTATATGCCCACCTCATCTGTTATTTTCTGGGAGGTAATCGTTGATGGTGATGTTATGGGATTGAAATTGAGTGATGATGGAGAACATTTGTTCGTGGCTGAAAACAATTACGATAATATGGGCAATTCCAGGGTTTCGGCATACACCATTGGTGAAAACACGCCCGACTGGACCACTGAATTTGACGGCCCGGGAACAGTATTCAACGGAAGTGATGATGGCTCAAGAATGGTTTTGTGCCAATACTCCGGCTATAACAAAATGTGGGTTTTGGATGGTGCCAATGGTGATATTCTTTTTGATGATTATTACAAAAACCAGAACCCGCCTGCCTTAAGCTACGATGGTTCTATCATACTGAATGGTGACTACAGCGGATATGCCTATTTATATGAGTATAACGAATCGCTGAATACCTATGAAGAGAAATGGAATTTCAAAGTTGGCGGAGGTGGAACCTCCGTTTGGGTGGTGGGAATGGCCGTTTCGGGCGATGGTAATACAGTGGCTGTAGGTACCCTGGTATTTTTAAGCGGTGGCGGATTTAATGGTGAAATGTACCTGTTTAACTCCTGGTCGCCGGTACCGTTGTGGGTTTATTCCGGTGCCGGAGATGAAATTTGTTCCATCGATTTTTCCTACGATGGCTCTTTGATCGCAGCTGCCAGCTGGGGACCTCTTGACAATAGTAAACCCGATATGTTTTTGTTTCGGAAAGAAAGCGCTGTACCTTATTTTGATATTTTAACACAGGGCTCATTCAACGCTGTGGATTTGTCGATGGATGGAACCTTGTGTTCAGTTACCGGAAAAGCTGTGCACGCAAGAGTTTTGGGAAGCGGGGGATTGTTATACAATGTAAATTCAGACCCCGGTGGAGGAGCCCTGAATGGATCGGTTACCTTGCAAAATGCCGCTGATTTTAGCAATGTAAAAATTGTCGTTAATGAGCTGGAGGATTATTTTGGCTACTCAAAAGAAGATGGTAGCTATCAATTAAAATATATTCCTGAAGGAACGTATTCCATCACGGCTTCGCTCATCGGTTATTACCCGGTAACCATTACTGATGTTGAGATCACAGAAGGGTCTGTTACAGACCTCGATTTCAACCTTCAGGAAACTGGCAATCCGCCTTACGGCCTGTTGGCAACCAAAGGAGCCGGACTTTCCATAAATCTGAACTGGCAAAGCGATAACGCTAACGACATTGAAGGATTTAACATCTACCGGAAAACCATCGAAGGCGACCTGTTCCCCGAAGAGCCGGTTGCAACAGTTGGAAATGATGTATTTAACTGGGAAGATATTGATGTATTACCCATTACCAATTATTATTATGCCGTTACAGCAATCATCGATACAGATGTTGAAAGCCCCTATTCAAATGTGGATGAAGGATGGATGAGCAGCGGTTTTGTAACGGATAACATCAGTGCCTATGTGGGAACCACACCTGTTATCGATGGAACGATAAGTGCCGGCGAATGGGATGATGCCTTTTACCTGGACGCCTCTGACTTTTTAGGCAAATACGACAACCTGCCCAATCCGGTGTCCAGCGTGCCCATGTATTTTAAGGTAAATGCCGCATTGACTGAACTGTATGTAGCTTGTATTAATCAAAACGATACACAACTTGAGGATCATGATGAAGTTGCTCTTTACATCGATGATAACAACGACGGTACTTATCCGCCCGCCGGCGATGATTCGGAAGGAAATTACTGGGCAGCCTACTATTCTTCAGGTTCAGAAATCCGTTATCGTCCGATTCATGACAATGGCGGAGTTGGAACTGTTGTTTACCTGGAAGATCCACAAATAGCTGTTTCGGATGAATCAGGGGTAATTGTTTATGAATTTGTAATTCCTATGGGCAGTGATTCCACCTGGCAGATCAATCCCGGACCGGATGATAAAAGCAGCCTTTTTATATTCACCCTCGATGATCCAACCAATTTCGACGGCTATTGGCCCTGCTGGAACCAGGAGATATTTGCCCCGCTTGATTATGGAACCATTACTTATGGAGCATCGGATGATCTTCCGACTGCGCCCGAAGAGATCAATATTTCATGGGTTTCGGATCCGGATGTGCTCGTAACACTTGACTGGTCGCAACCGCCAATCAACGATTTCAATCACTTCAATGTTTATTATTCTCTGGATGGAAGCAATTGGGATTTGCTGGCTGAAACCATCGGTACGCAGTTGTTTTATGTTCCCGGCAATGTCACTTATGCAGAGTTTTATGTTACTAGCGTCGACAATGGCAGCCAGGAATCCGATCCTTCGGAGATTGTGGTTTTTGACTTATTAAACGAAATTAACAATTATCAGTCGGAATTGAATCTTTCGGCATATCCAAATCCTGCTCATGAGTTGGTTAATATTGAAGTCGTAATTACCGAACCCGGATCGTATTCGATAAATTTATTTGACCAGGCGGGAAGGATGGTTAAATCGGTTTACTCCGGCAACTTGAAAACAGGCAAACACATCATTCAATTAAATACAGAAACTAAGCTAAAAGCGGGGATCTATTTTCTGAAAATAGCAGGTGAAAAAACACAATTTACGGAGAAGATAATTCTTAAAGGGAACTAAAAAAAAGTCCGGCTTGTTAATCAGGCCGGACTCTCTTTTTAAACCAGATCAATGTTATTCTTTGATCGCTTTCACGCCGGGAAGCTCTTTGCCTTCAATATATTCGAGCATGGCACCTCCACCTGTGGAAACATAACTAACTTTATCCTTAAGGTCATACTTATTGATCGCAGCAACAGAGTCGCCACCACCGATCAATGAAAATGCTCCTGCAGAAGTAGCATCCGCAACGGCCAGGGCTATTGCCTTGGTTCCGGCAGCGAAATTGTCCATCTCAAACACACCCATAGGGCCATTCCATAGAATGGTTTTTGAGTTTTTAATTACTTCCGTAAATTTTTTAACCGATTCGGGGCCAATATCCAAACCCATCCAATCATCCGGGATATCATCTACACTGCTTACCTCCGAATTTGCATCATTTTCAAATTTATCAGCAATGATCGTGTCGGTAGGCAGGTAAAGATTTACCCCACGTTCAGCGGCACCTTCAATGGTGTGTAATGCCAGTTCAAGCAATTCATCTTCAATGAGGGATTTGCCTACATGGCCACCCTGGGCATGAATAAAGGTAAACATCATACCTCCGCCCACAATCAGGTTATCCACCTTATCGAGCAGGTTGTTGATGATCTCGATTTTACCCGAAACCTTGGCACCTCCTAAAATGGCTGTAAACGGTCGTTGTGACTCGTGCAGCACCTTGTCGATGCTTTTAACTTCATTTTCCATAATATACCCGAACATTTTATCTTCCGGGAAAAACTCCGCCATTACAGCGGTGGAGGCATGTGCGCGATGAGCAGTGCCAAAAGCGTCGTTCATATAAACATCACCAAGGTCGGCTAGTTTTTTGGAGAAGGCTTCATCACCTTTTGTTTCTTCTTTGTAAAAACGAAGATTCTCCAGCAGTAAAACCTCTCCCGGCTTCAGGCCTGCAGCATGTGTTCTGGCGGATTCACCAATACAATCATTAGCGAATTTTACTTCCTGATCCAGTTCTTTCGACAGGTAGGGAATCACATGCTTGAGTGAAAATTTATCCTCCGGACCTTCTTTCGGGCGGCCCAGGTGTGACATCAAAATGGCAGCACCACCGCCATTCACAATTTTTTTAATCGTTGGAATTGCCGCATCAATGCGCGTTGTATCTGTGATTTCAAACTTTTCATTCAGGGGCACATTAAAGTCGACCCTGACCAGTACTTTTCGGTTTTGAAAATCAAAAGTGTCAATTGACTTCATGATTTAATGTTTTCCTTGTTATTGTTAATTTCTTTTTAATTGATCGTATCCGCTTATTTTCAGCTTGTTCGCTGACTTTTTCACCATGTTTTTTACTGTTTCAAAAATACTTAAATTATTCAATAAGGATAAATCTGTAATTTTGACTTTTAATTTTAAATAAAGTCAATGGATAAATTCCCGGGATCAATTAGATCGAAATTACAAAAACAAGATACCTCCATTTTTGCAGTTATGTCGGCACTTGCAACAGAGCACAATGCCATCAACCTGTCGCAGGGGTTCCCTGATTTTGATATTTCACAAAAACTGATCGGACTTGTTCATGACTATATGCTGAAGGGCAAAAACCAGTACTCTCCCATGGTCGGTATTCCTGAGTTGAGAGAGCAAATAGCCCTGAAGGTGGATAAGATATACGGAGCAAAATACGACCGCGATAAAGAGATAAATATTACAGCCGGCGCCACGCAGGCCCTTCATACCGCCATTGCCGCCACTATTTCAGAAGAAGATGAAGTAATTGTTTTTGAACCGGCTTATGATGCCTATGTTCCACTGATCAAGCTACATGGTGGCATTGTTAAATTTGCTGAGCTCAAATTGCCCGATTATCACATCGACTGGCAGGAGGTGAAAAAATTGCTGAGTAACCGAACCCGCATGATCATCCTTAATACGCCGCACAATCCTACAGGAAGTGTGCTTAGGCCTGAGGATATGAAAGAACTGGCAAAGATCACCGCGAATTCGGATATCATTATTCTGAGCGATGAAGTTTACGAGCATCTCATTTTCGACCAAATCCAGCATGAGAGTGTTTGCCGTTACCCAGAGCTGGCTAAAAGGGCTTTTGTGGTGGGTTCGTTTGGAAAAACTTTTCACGCTACCGGCTGGAAAACCGGATTTGTGCTTGCGCCCGAAAAACTCATGAATGAATTCAGGAAAATACACCAGTTTGTTGTTTTTGCTTGCAATACTCCTATTCAGTATGCCATTGCTGAGTTTCTCACAGATAGTACCAACTACGAAGACCTGGGTAAGTTTTACCAGCGCAAACGCGACTATTTCCTCAAGCTGATCGCTGATTCGCGTTTTAAGGTGATCCCCAGCCATGGAACCTATTTTCAGTTACTTGATTACAGTAATATCACCGATGAATCAGAGATGGATTTTGCCATCCGAATGACCAAAGAATTTAAGCTGGCTTCCATCCCGGTATCTGTATTTTATCATAAAAAAACCGATAATAAAGTGCTGCGTTTTTGTTTTGCTAAAAAAGAAAACACCCTGGAAAGGGCAGCCGAAATATTATGCAGGATTTAAAAGCAATACTTATTCAAACCCCCCTTGTTTGGGAAAACCAAAAAGCAAACCTCGATTTGTTCGACCGGTACTTTCTAAAAATTGATACGCAACCCGACCTGATCGTACTACCGGAAATGTTCAGCACAGGTTTTACCATGAATGTTGAGAAATGTAGTGAGCCAGCCGAAGGGCCATCATTTAAATATATGAAAAACAAAGCTGCTGCACTCAACAGCGTTATAACCGGAAGTATTTTAACAGTGGATGAAGGCAGATATTATAATCGCATGTATTGGGTGCGGCCCGATGGAACCTCCGATTTTTACGATAAACGCCACCTTTTCAGGATGGGTAACGAGCACAAAACCATAACCCCGGGCAATACCCGCAAGATTGTTGAATTAAAGGGATGGAAAATTAACCTGCAGGTCTGTTACGATCTTCGGTTTCCGGTATGGAGTAAAAACCGTTTTGAGGAGGGACAATATAAATACGACCTCCTGATTTATGTGGCCAACTGGCCGGCGGTTCGAAGGCATGCATATTTGCCGCTGCTCAATGCCAGGGCCATCGAAAACCAGGCCTGTGTTCTTTGGGTAAATCGCACCGGAACAGATGGAAACGGAATTGATCATTCGGGTGATACCCGCGCCATTGATGCAAAAGGCTTGCCCATCAAAGAAGCAGAAAGTTATAAGAATCAAATCCTTGAGGTTGATCTTTCTGCCAAGCAATTGATTGATTTCCGTAATAAATTTACCGTGGGACTTGACTGGGATAACTTCGAGGTATATTGATGCAATGAATTTATATATTTGAACAACAGATAATTCAATTATAAATCTTCTCATTTTCTTAAGTTCTGTAATTTTGATATTTGATTTTATTGGCTTTATTTAGCGGCCGCAAATTTTTTTATAATGAACATTATCATTGCGGGAGACGGAGAGGTTGGTTTTCATCTTGCAAAAATGCTGCACGATGAACACCACGACATCACCATCGTGGATCCTCACGAGGAGCTGCTTAAAATGCTCGAATCCCACACCGATATTCTTACCATTACAGGCGACTCAACGTCGGTAACTGTTTTGAACAAAGCAAAAGTCAACAAGGCAGATTTGCTGATTTCGGTTTTGCATGATGAAACCACAAACCTGGTAACTTGTGCCCTTGGTAAAAAGCTGGGGGCCGAACGTACCATTGCACGTATTAACAATACCGAATACCTGGCACCTTCTACACGGGATATGTTTAAGCAAATCGGGGTGGATGAGCTGGTTTGCCCGGAAAGTATTGCTGCGGATGAAATTATTGCATTGCTAAAACAAACCGCTGCCACCGAGATTTATAATTTCTCACATGGCCGTCTGTCGTTGTTCCTGATCAAGCTTGATGAAAATGCTCTCGTGTTAAACAAAACACTTAACGAGGTAGCTATTGAATATCCTCAATTGGCATTCAGGGCGGTTGCGATTCACCGGAATTCGCAAACAATAATACCGCGCGGTGATGATATGTTTCTGGAAAACGACCTGGCCTATGTTATTACCAAACCCGATGGCATTCATACCCTCATTAAATTAGGGGGAAAACAACATATCGAGATCAAGGATATCATGATCGTGGGTGGCGGAAGGATTGGCAGAAAAACAGCACAGCGTCTTGAAAAAAATCTTAACATAAAAATGGTTGAGTTGGATAAAAGCCGAAGTCAGTCGCTGGCCAATGATCTGGAGCGAACCCTGGTGATCAATGGCGATGCCCGCGATATTGAGCTATTGAAGGAAGAAGGAATTACCGATACCGATGCCTTTATCGCTGTTACCGATAATTCGGAAACCAATATTCTGACTTGCTTACATGCAACTAAATTAGGTGTAAGACGGACCATTGCCCTTGTTGAAAACCTTGATTACATTGATATTTCACAAAATATCGGGATCAATACCATCATCAACAAAAAACTGATTTCGGCTAGTTACATCGCCCGATTTACCATGAATGCCGAAGTTACTTCCATCAAATGTTTGAGTGGAATTGACGCCGAAGTGCTTGAGTTTGTAGCTAAGCCCGGATCGGATGTTACCCGCAAGCCGATCAATAGGCTCAGGATCCCGGAGGGAGCTATCATTGGAGGAATTGTCAGGGGGAAAGCCAGTTTTATAGCTATTGGTGATTTTCAAATATTGGAAAATGATCATGTTGTTGTTTTTGCCCTTCCAAAAGCAATACATAAAGTAGACCGCCTCTTTAATTAATTCTTTAAATTTGATTCCGCAATGTCGTTTTTATCGAAAATAAACTGGCGTATAATTCTCCAGATTCTCGGGTTCCTCCTGATCATCGAAGGCCTTTTCATGTTCACAGGAATCCCATTTTCGATATATTATTGCAATTACAAATGCCTGAGCCTGCTTTATAGCGGGCTGATAACTTTAAGCACCGGGGGTGTGATCTGGTTTATTACCCGTAAGGCCAACCGTGCCATCGGCAAACGCGAAGGTTATATTATTGTATCGGTGGCCTGGGTGGTGATTTCCCTTTTTGGAACCCTTCCTTATTTGATAAGCGGGGCTATCCCGAGCTTTACGGATGCTTATTTTGAAACGATTTCAGGGTTTACGACCACAGGAGCATCCATTTTAACCGATATTGAAATTGTACCAAAAGGCCTGTTATTTTGGAGGGCGCTCACCCACTGGATTGGGGGGATGGGTATCATCGTTTTGTCAGTTGCTATTTTGCCTCTACTGGGTATTGGCGGCATGCAGCTTTTTGTTGCTGAAATGCCCGGCATCACACCTGATAAACTTCACCCAAGAATTACTCAAACAGCAAAAAGATTATGGGGTATTTACTTGCTGTTAACAGCCATTGAAACAGTGCTGCTAATGTTTGGCGGTATGGACTTGTTTGATTCTCTCTGTCATTCATTTGCTACTATGGCAACAGGTGGTTTCTCCACAAAAAATGCGAGTGTCGCTGATTTTTCGCCGTATATCCAGTATGTTATTATTGTTTTTATGATCCTTGCCGGAACCAACTTCACCCTGCATTACCTTGGCCTGCATGGGAAACTGCGTGAAATCTGGAGAAATGAAGAGTATCGCTATTACATCCTTTTTACCCTTGGCTTTTCGGTGGTTTTGGGTGTCATTATTTTTTATGAAGGAAGTTTATCGATGGAACAATCTATCCGTGATGCGCTTTTTCAGGTTGTTTCCATTGTAACTACCACCGGATTTGTTACGAGTGATTATTTGAGCTGGCCCGGGCAATCGTGGATATTTTTGTTCCTGCTTATGTTTGTTGGTGGCAGTGCCGGATCAACAGGGGGTGGTATTAAAATTGCCCGACAGATATTGCTGTTAAAAAACAGCGCCCTCGAATTTAAAAGGATGATCCACCCGCAAGCTGTTATTCCTGTTAGGTTTAATGGCAGAGCTGTAGCCCCTGAGATCATTCATCTCGTGATGGCATTTTTCCTGTTTTACATTCTTACGTTTTTTGCCGGGACGTTTATCCTTACATTGATGGGGTTGAGCTTTGATACTGCCATAGGTGCTACAATTGCAACCCTCGGAAATATCGGGCCGGGTATTGGTGGGGTGGGTCCTGTCGAAAATTATTCATTTTTGCCCGATGCTGCAAAATGGATTTCCTCTTTCCTGATGTTATTGGGAAGACTTGAATTATTTACCGTTATCATTTTATTCTCTCCATCATTCTGGAAAAAATAATTACTGATCTTTATCCAGCCGGAAAACATTCACAAAAGCATCTTTGATCATAAAGGGTTGATCTTCCTGGTTCCATAAATAGAGTTTATACCAGTATGCTCCCTCAGGTAAATTTGAAACTTTCATACAATTCCTGGCTTTGCCGGATGAGTGCGTCCATGCCAGCCGTTGGTGAAAAAGTTCATAAACCGAATAATATAACTGATTACCTTGCCGGTCGGTGATATCAATTACAATAGCTGCCCGAAATGGTTCTTCCGGCGATTCAAGCCACATATTCCATTCAAAGATCAGATCTTCACCATCAAGGGTATCAAGTTTATTTTCTCTTAACATGAAATACCTTGGGCTTAATGTGTCGTCGGTTTCAAATCTTTCGGATCCGTACAGCCACTCCCTGGGTGCCTGCCTTTTTCTTTTGAGCAAATGAATATCCCTGATTTCATCATAATCCAGGCTGTCGTACAAGATCCTCCATTCAGGATTTTCATGGATGTTATAAATAAGGAAATCATCTGTTGATTCAGTTGTATCGGCATGATGAAGCAGGTTTAGCTCACCTGTATTTCTGTAATCTTCAATGGCCCAGAAGTAGCTGCGAAGCCAGTGAGCCCCAACCACAGGAGGTAATTGACCGGAGGATGTGCTTTCACTAATTTCGTCGTAAAAACGTTGAGGGATACCCATTTCCTTCCAGTAAGAAGTATAATCTAAGTTTGCTGATCTTAAAAAATTGATCGGAATCAAAACAAAGAAAACAGGTAAAAAAAATAACCACTTGGATTTTTGTTTATCAGCAAATTTATCAATACCAAGCAATAAACTTCCAACAAAAAAGGGAATAAAAAACATACCTACCCGATCCTCCGGGTATTTAACCTCCATGAAATAATGCATTATTACAAAAAGTGCAATATTGCCGAAAAGCAGGAAACTAAAAATAAAATCGGGCTGAAGGATTTGCCTGATATTTTTACTAAGCGACAGTCGTTTAATAAATATTACAAGAATTAAAACGAGCAAAGCGGCTACTATAACTGATAATAACCAAAAGGAGAAGCCGGTGGAGAGTTTTATCAGGGTTTGGGCGGTTACTTTCCAAAAACCACCAATAATTCCATAATATAAAAGGCTTCTGCTTTTTAGTTCAAATAAAACCTGTATTGCCAAAACCAGTGGAATAAGTCCTCCTAAAACAATGATAATTATCCTTCTGAAGAAGGCTTTGAGATGACTTTCATTTTTAATAATGGTTATGAGCAGGGTGGCTACTAAGAAAACAAGAACAGTATAAATGAGCGTTAAATTTGAAAGTAAAATGAGCAGGATCATTAGCGATTGCAGCACATAAAAGCGAATGGCATTTGTCTCAACCAATTGAATGGTAAACCAGATGGCCGCCAGTAAAAAGGCCATCGACATTCCATAGCCTCTTGACAATGCAAGGTATTCGATAAAAAAGTGATTGAAGCAGATGGATAAAATCCAAACCGCCCTGTGCCATTTGTTTGAAAGTAAGCCAGCAATCTGGTAAACTGCCCAGAAAAACAGGGGAGTGATCAGGAGGTTTGGTAAACGAACCGACCATTCATGCAGCCCGAAGAGGGAGTAACTGAGCCATGTTAAAGCTGAATTCAGAAAATGATTATTGGCATCCCAGTGTGAAAGATAGGGTAAAAACCTGCCCGTTTGAATGTAGTGATAAAAGGTGGCGATCTCATCATGAACCAACGGAACATAAATGGCCCTTAACCATAAATATGCCCAGAGCAAAATGAAGAGGATGAAATAGATTATTCGTTCGATGCGACTTATTGGCTGTTTGGATATCATATTTTTAAATGGCTTTTAATTGCTGCTAATATCTGGTTTGTTGCGCCTGTATTTTCTGTAATAAATGATTTGCATATCCCGGAAGCCTGCTGATAATAATGCCGGTCATTTAGTAATTGATCCAATGTTGACTTAGCTTCTGTTTCATTTTGTATCGCAAAACCTCCACCCTTTTGGATGAGGTTTACCGCTTCACTGAACTTATGATAATTCGGACCGAAAATGGCCGGTTTACCAAAAGTCACTGCTTCCAGTATATTGTGTATCCCTTTCCCAAAACCGCCTCCGATATATGCAACATCGCAATAGCGGTAAAGGGAACTCAAAAACCCCATTCCATCAATAATCAAAACATTTGCAATCTTCAGATCATTAACATCAGCCCCTGAATATCGAATGGTTTTGAACTGTTCGAACATCGTTTCAATGGCTGACAGGTGCTCTTTATGAATTTCGTGAGGCGCAATGATCAGTTTGGTGTGTTGGGGTTTATGCTGCAAATAGTTTAGCAGGAGTTTTTCATCCGGAGGCCAGGTGCTTCCGCCAAGTATTACCCTGTTTCCTGAAGCAAATGTTGCAGCAATGGCGTTCTCTTTTTGCTGTACTGCAATGGAGGACACCCTGTCGAAACGGGTATCGCCGCTCACATTCACCTGATTGATCCCAATGGATTCAAGCAGGTTTTTTGATGCTTCGTTTTGTACAAAAAATTGGTTCACAGATTTTAATTGATTTCTGAACCATCCACCATACCATTTAAAAAAGTGTTGCTCTTTTCTGAAAATGGCAGAGATCACAAACATTGGAATCCGGTTTTTATGAATTTGACGAATGTAGTTAAACCAAAATTCATATTTGATAAAAACCGCCAGGCTGGGATTGACAATATTAATAAACTGCCTTGCATTTGAGGGTGAGTCAATGGGTAAATAAAAGATATAATCAGCACCTTCATAATTTTTCCGGATTTCATAACCCGAGGGTGAAAAAAAGGTGAGTAAAATTTTATAATCAGGAAATGCCTTACGAAAAGCCTCTATCACCGGCCGTCCTTGCTCAAATTCACCCAGCGAAGCCGCATGAAACCATACCAGTGGTTTTTCGGGATCTATTGTAGTTTTAAGCCTTGAGAAGATATCTTTCCGGCCATTTACCCAGGTTTTAGCCTTGGTTTTAAACAGTGCGCTCACCCGGATCATCAGGTGGTAAAAGTAAATTCCGGTGTTGTAGAGCAGGGGCATCATGAATCCAGCGAATCGGCTTTCAAAGCATCAATAATAATAAAATTTTTCGGGTTCACGGGTGAAAATTGGAATGATCCATCCAATCCTGAACCCATTCAGGATATCAAACCTCTTTTGAACAGGATCAGGAAGTTTGGTATCGAAATTTACATCCCGCTGCGGCGTGGTCCATGCCTGACAAAACTCAAACCCACCATAAAAATTTAATAAACGGCTATTGCTCATAAAAAGGTAACCCACAAATTCGTTGGTGGTGAAACCGGCAGCCAGCCGGTCATATCCCCTTTTGTAGTCACCATTTAACTGGGGTACGTTGTTATTGGTAACTTCAATCCTGATCTTGTGTTGCAGATATCCAATCCCGCCAGTAACAATAAATCCTGAATTTGGATTGGGGGATAAAACCGGAATCAATTTCCCGACTTTTCCATTCACATAAAAACCCCTTTCGAAAAGGTTGTAATAGGCAAAACTACCTGCATTATCAATGATGTTACCACTTACGGTTTTGATATTTGTCATGATCTGATCCTCATTTTTAATATCACCCCCGAAAATGAAATTAAAATCGCCCCCGAAAATCCAGTTGGATGCGGTTTTCCATTGAAAGCCACCTGTCAAAGTTGAATTATTGCCATACCGATCGGCCAAATCACCACCCGGAACCTGCCAGGCCCAGGATGCATAAAACATCGGAATACTCAGGGTGGTATCTTTCACATTGGATTGCCCGAACACAATGCCCGACAACAACGCAGCGAATACCAGAGTAATAAATTTCATGAGTCTCAAATTTGTGGCACAAAAGTAAGAAAAGCACCTGCAAATTGAAATAAACATTATAAAGCAGTGTTTTATTGCTTGCGAAATTCAATGTGAAATTATTGTTAACAAAATAACAATGCTCGAAATATTCTTTGCCACTATCCGGTTTTGAGTATCTTTGACCGCTGAATTTTGAAGTAAGAACTAAAATAACAAATTCCGATAAAATTGATTTGGCCAAAACATCACATTGGCAAACAACAACTTGAATTACAGAAATGGAAAAAGAATTCTATGTACACGAAAGCGCCTACGTTGACGATAATGTAGAACTGGGAGCAGGAACCAAAGTCTGGCATTTTTCACATGTTCAGTCGGGAAGTAAAATTGGAAAAAACTGCTCACTCGGTCAAAATGTGAATATCGGGAACAATGTTACCATTGGAAATAATGTGAAGATACAAAACAATGTTTCGGTTTACGAGGGGGTTGAATTGGAAGACTTTGTTTTTTGCGGACCTTCGATGGTGTTCACCAATATATTAAATCCAAGGAGTGAATTTCCGCAACGTGGTTCGGAATTTTATTTAAAAACCCGTGTAAAAAAATCGGCTTCTTTGGGAGCCAATTGCACTGTTGTTTGCGGGCACGATATCGGGAAATATGCTTTTGTGGGTGCTGGTTCGGTTGTAACCAAAGAAGTTCCGGATTATGCAATGGTAATTGGTGTACCTGCGCGCATAGCAGGCTGGATGTGCGCCTGTGGATCCCGTCTTGAACTATCGGCCGACCTGCATTCGGAAGAAGTGGCAAGTTGCTCAAAATGCAGCAGGCAATACACAAAAAAGGGAATTAAAGTCAAACAAAAATAAATTAAACATATGCAATTCATCGATTTAAATGCACAACAGGCACGTATCCGGGAAAAAATTGAAGCCAACATTCTGAAAGTCCTGGATCACGGACGATATATTATGGGCCCTGAAATACAGGAACTGGAAGCCAAACTTGCAGACTATGTAGGAACTAAACATGCCATCGGCGTTTCAAGCGGTACCGATGCTTTGTTAATGCCCCTGATGGCCTGGGATGTAAAACCTGGCGATGCGGTTTTTACCGTTGCCTTTACTTTTATTGCCACAGCAGAGGTGGTTCAGCTTTTGGGTGCAACACCGGTGTTTGTTGATATCGACCCGGAAACTTATAATATGGATGCCCAAAAACTGGAAGAGGCGATCATCCGGGTGAAAAATGAAGGCAAACTCAATCCAAAAATTGTGATCCCCGTTGATCTTTTTGGACAGCCGGCCGATTATGATGAGATCAATGCAATAGCTGAAAAATATAACCTTTTGGTGCTCGAAGATGCTGCTCAGGGATTTGGTGGCGTGTATAAGGGAAAAAGAGCCTGTTCGCTGGCACCGGTTGCTGCAACCAGTTTTTTCCCGGCAAAACCGCTGGGTACTTATGGCGATGCCGGAATGATTTTTTGCGATGATGATGAAATGATCGGCATTTTGGATTCAATAAGGGTACATGGGCAGGGGAGTGACAAATATAATAATGTCCGCATTGGAATTAACGGCAGGATCGACTCCATCATGGCGGCCATTTTGCTTCCCAAGTTTGATATTTTCCAGGAAGAGATTGATATGAGGCAGGAGGTAGCGAACCGCTACACCGAAAAGCTCCATGGATTTGTTAAAACGCCTTTTGTTAAAGCTCAAAACGTTTCAGCATGGGCACAATACTCCATCCTGCACCCTAACAGGAAAAAAATTATGGATGGTTTAAACGAAAAAGGAATACCTACTGCTATTTATTATCCCAAACCATTGCACTTGCAGGATGCTTTTGAAAACCTGGGTTATTCAAAAGGAGATTTACCTGTTACAGAAAAAATTGCAGCTGAAGTATTCAGCATCCCGATGCATCCTTATCTTTCGGCTGATGATCAGGACATGGTTGTGGAAAATATCATTCATTTTGCAAAATAATTTCGCCGGATGAAACAATCGGCTGTTTCGATTGTATGAAGTGTTATTTTAAGAATTAATTAATCAAGAATAGAGATGCAGATTTATAACAAACTCATTAACAAAGAAGCAAAATTATCTTTAATAGGACTCGGATATGTTGGGCTCCCTATCGCCCTGGAGTTCGCAAAACACATATCAGTTATCGGATTTGATATCAGCAAAGAGCGGGTGGAGATGATGAAAAACAAAATCGACCCGAGTGATGAATTGGAACCGGAAGCATTTGAGGGTTGTGATATCATGTTTACCAGTAATCCCGAAGATCTCAGGGAAGCCGCTTTTCATATAGTTGCCGTACCTACACCCATTGACAGTCATAATATGCCCGACCTTACGCCCTTGATCTCCGCATCAAAAACGGTAGGAAAAATTTTAAAAAAAGGTGATTACGTAGTGTATGAATCCACTGTTTATCCCGGCGCTACCGAAGAAGATTGTGTGCCTGTGCTGGAAGAACATTCGGGATTAAAATTCGTGGAAGACTTTAAAGTCGGTTATTCACCTGAAAGGATCAATCCGGGCGATAAAGTTCATACCATCACTACCATTTTAAAGATTGTTTCGGGTTGTGACGATGAGTCGCTCGATAACATTGCAAAAACCTATGAGCTCGTTGTAAAAGCGGGTGTTCACAGGGCGCCAAGCATGAAAGTTGCCGAAGCTGCCAAGGTGATTGAAAACACCCAGCGCGATGTGAACATTGCCTTGATGAATGAATTGTCCATCATTTTTAACCGGATGGGAATAAATACTTTTGATGTGCTTGAGGCAGCTGGAACCAAATGGAACTTTCTGAAGTTTTTCCCCGGCCTGGTTGGCGGACACTGCATAGGTGTTGACCCTTATTACCTGGCTTACAAAGCCCGTGAATACAGATATCACCCCCAAATTATCAATTCCGGGAGGTTTGTAAACGACAGCATGGGCTTTTATGTGGCCAAGCAGTTGGTAAAAAAATTGATCGGCAAAGGCAAAACCATCCTTGATGCAAGGGTGCTTGTAATGGGTATTACCTTTAAAGAAAATGTAAGCGACCTGCGTAACTCAAAGGTGGTAGATGTAATTAGTGAATTAAAATCATACAGCGTAAAGGTAGATGTTGTTGATCCCTTTGCATCACCAAAAGAGGTAAAGCATGAGTACGGAATTGATCTGGCCGAAAAAGTGGAAGGAAAATATGATGCAGTGATCGTTGCTGTTTCGCATGATCAGTATGCTGAATTATCAGAAGAATACTTTAAAGGAATTTCAACTGAAGACGGCATTGTTGTAGATATAAAAGGTATTTACAGGAACAAAATCAAGTCGCTTTCGTATTGGAGTTTGTAAAAACCCCCGATTATGAAAATTCTTGTCACCGGCGGAACCGGATATATTGGTTCGCATACAGTTGTTGAATTGCAGCAAAGCGGATATCAGGTTGTTATCGTCGATAATTTATCAAACTCTTACGCCTCTGTCGTTGATCAAATTGAAAAAATTTCAGGCATTCGTCCTGACTTTGAAGAATTTGATCTCTGCGATGAAAAAAGGACCCTGGATTTTTTTAAACGTCATTCAGATCTGGATGGTGTAATCCATTTCGCTGCCTTTAAAGCAGTGGGAGAATCAGTTGCAGAACCCTTGAAGTATTATCATAACAATCTTCAATCGCTGATTCTTATATTAAAGGGCATGCAGGAAAATGGAATTCAGAATATTGTTTTCTCCTCTTCCTGCACCGTTTATGGTCAGCCCGATGAACTTCCGGTAACTGAGTCGGCACCCATCAAAGAGGCCTGGTCGCCTTATGGTCACACCAAGCAGATATCCGAAAAGATCATTCAAAACAATGCTAATGTTACTGATATTAGAGCCACTTTGTTGAGATATTTTAATCCTATCGGCGCGCATGAATCGGCTTTGATAGGTGAGTTACCCATTGGTGTTCCGAATAACCTGGTTCCTTTTATAACGCAAACAGCCATTGGATTGCGCGAAAAGTTGAGTGTTTTTGGTGAAGACTACAACACCCCTGATGGAACAGCCATCCGCGATTATATTCATGTTGTTGACCTTGCTAAAGCGCATGTGATTGCAGTGGATCGCCTGGTAAAAAATAAAAACCAAAAGCAGGTAGAAATTTTTAACCTTGGAACCGGCAATGGATTTTCGGTGCTGGAAGTGATCAACTCTTTTGAAAAAGTAAGTGCGCAAAAACTCAATTACCAGATTGTGGATCGCCGGCCTGGCGATGTGGAGCAGGTTTGGGCCGATACACGTTTTGCCAATGATGTATTAGGCTGGAAGGCTGAAAAATCACTTGATGATATGATGCTTTCTGCCTGGAACTGGGAATTGGCCCTCAAGAAAGCAATATAAAAGCTGCTTTTCATATTATTCATTCACGAGGTATTAAAAAATCTTTAATTTTAAATCATGAAAAAAATATTAATCACCGGCGGAGCCGGATTTATAGGATCACATGTTGTTAGGTTATTCGTTAATAAATATCCCGACTATCAAATTTATAATCTCGACAAACTTACTTATGCGGGTAATCTGGAGAATTTAAAAGACATTGAATCACGGTCAAATTATACTTTTATCCGTGGCGATATTGTGGATGGTGAGTTTATTCAGGCCCTTTTTAAGCGGCATCAATTTGATGGCGTGATCCATTTAGCTGCCGAATCGCATGTTGATCGTTCCATATCAAATCCGATGGAGTTTATTTATACAAATATTGTTGGAACAGTAAACCTGCTGAATGCAGCACGTGAAATATGGAACGAGATCTATTCAAATAAACGATTTTATCATATTTCGACGGATGAGGTATACGGCTCCCTCGGCGATAGTGGCTTTTTTACCGAATCAACACCCTATGATCCGCATAGCCCTTATTCAGCTTCAAAAGCCAGTTCCGATCATTTAGTCAGGGCGTATCATGATACCTTTGGGATGCCCACGGTAATTTCAAATTGCTCTAACAATTATGGCCCCTTTCAGTTTCCGGAAAAATTGCTGCCGTTGTTCATCCATAATATCAGAAATAACAGGCCATTACCGGTTTATGGCAAAGGGCTGAACATCAGGGATTGGTTGTATGTGGAAGATCATGCACGTGCCATTGATTTGATTTATCATGATGGGAAATTAGGAGATACTTATAATATCGGAGGCAATAATGAATGGAAAAATATTGACCTGATCACTAAGTTATGTGAAATTATGGATAATAAGCTGGGCCGGCAAAAAGGTGAGTCTGCAAAACTGATCACCTATGTCAAAGATCGGGCAGGACATGACTTACGCTATGCCATTGATTCGTCGAAACTACAACGTGCCCTTGGATGGGAACCTTCACTTGTTTTTGAGGAAGGTCTCGAAAAAACCGTTGACTGGTATCTGGCTAATCAGGAGTGGCTTGATAATGTTACTTCCGGAGAATATCAGAAATATTATACGGCGCAATACGCTGAAAGATAGTTGCGGTTTTTTGATAAAAGGTAATCTTATCAATTTAAGGCAAATAATCACTGCCACTAAATCTCTAAATCACGAAATAGCACAAAAAGCATTATTACAAAATGCTGCAACCTGGTGAGATTTAGTGTCTTATTGTCTTCGTGGCAAAGCCTTGTTTTACGCAACAGGCACTTTGGCCTTTACTGAGTTATTCCAACTCAATTAAACCGATGCGCTTTCAGTCGGCATTTCGCGATCTACTTTTTTAACCAGACCCTGTAATACATTGCCGGGACCTACTTCGGTAAAACCGGAGGCTCCATCGGCGATCATATTTTGAACGATCTGGGTCCATTTTACCGGTGAAGTAAGCTGTGCTATTAAGTTATCTTTGATGGTTGCCGGATCAGAAACCGCTTGTGCATTTACATTTTGGTAGATAGGACATCCTGGCTCATGAAAATGTGTGCTGTTAATGGCTGCGGCCAGCTCTTTTCTGGCAGGTTCCATCAATGGAGAATGGAAAGCACCACCTACTTTTAAAGGAAGGGCTCTTTTTGCGCCAGCCTCTTTCAGTTTTTCACAGGCCATATCAATCCCTTTTATTGATCCCGAAATTACCAATTGACCCGGACTGTTGTAGTTGGCAGGAACCACCACCTCTTCAATTCCTGACAAAACCTCTTCCACCACCTGATCTTCAAGTCCTAAAATAGCTGCCATGGTTGAAGGCTCTGCCTCACAGGCGCTCTGCATGGCCATGGCGCGGGCATAAACCAGTTTAAGCCCATCTTCAAAGGCAAGTGTTCCATTGGCAACCAATGCCGAAAATTCACCCAGCGAGTGACCTGCGACCATGTCGGGCTGAAATGAATCACCCAGGCATTTTGCAAGAATCACCGAATGTAAAAATATGGCCGGCTGTGTCACCTTAGTTTGTCGTAACTCTTCATCCGTACCTTCAAACATAATTTTGGTGATCTCAAAACCCAGAATTTGGTTGGCCTTCTCAAACAGCTCTTTGGCAATTACATGGTTGTCGTATAAATCTTTTCCCATACCCGGAAATTGGGCACCCTGCCCCGGAAAAACATATGCTTTCATAGTTGTTTACAGTTATTTTGCCCGCAAAATTAATGAATTAAAAATTACAGGTAGTTTAACAAAAAGCATTACTTTTGCGCCGAATTACAAAAAGCTAACCTAATAAAAAGCAGATGCATCGCAATTTCAGAGCTGCAGTCAGGGCGCTATGGGTGATGGCTATGATCGTACTGGTCATGGCTTCGTGTGTTCCCATAAAAAAGCAAGTTTACCTGCAAACAGAAGAGTCGGATACCACAAAATCAGAGTATATCCTGGATAATACACCTTCTTATACTTTACAACCAGGCAATAACCTTTACATTAAGGTTTTTAGTGTAGATGATGAGCTGTATGATTTCTTTAATCTGGGATTTGGAACAGCAGGTAATATCTACTACGATGCGGCTGTTTATCTTAATAGTTATTCTGTTAATGATTCGGGAAAGGTTGAACTTCCTTTCATCGGTGAAATATTTGTAAAGGATCTTACACTGGAACAGGCCAAAAATAAAATCCAGCAACGCATTGACAAGTACCTTAAAAATACGATGATCATAGTAAAGCTGGTTAATTACACGGTTACTGTTGTAGGAGAAGTGCAGCGTCCGGGACAGTTTAAAGTTTATCAGGATCAAATCAGTATTTATGAAGTTTTGGCCCTGGCCGGCGATATGACCACATTCGCTAAAAGGGATGATGTAATTCTGGTAAGAAAAACTGATAAAGGGTCAAAAATCCATCATCTCAACCTGCTTGAAGATAAATTTCTTGAATCACCCTATTTTTATATCATGCCGGATGATGTAGTTTATGTGCGTCCTGTGAAGGGAAAAAACTTTGCATTCTCATCATTCCCTTACACCCTTGTCATTTCATCCATATCTCTAGCTATCGCATTGTTTGCCTTATTTAAATAATTATCAGCGTGGAAAATAATATCCAAAACATACCTCAACAACCCCAGGAAGAATCATTCGATTATAAAGCCCTGTTTTTTAAGCTTTATCGCTTCTGGTATTTTTTCGTGTTAACGATCTTTATCGCATTGTTAATCGCTTTCCTGTTTAATAAATATACCAAACCTATTTATGAGGTTGGTACAACAGTATTGATCAAAGATGATCGCTCATCTCCTGATGCACAGGCATTGATTGGTTTTGGGTTTACCAACAATATGCAGAATGTTGAAAACGAAATTGGTAAACTGCAAAGTTATACCCTTGTAAACGCTGCCGTAAGGGAACTCGATTTGGGGGTATCCTATTTTCAGGAGGATAACTTCATTACAACGGAGCTTTACAAGGAAAGTCCTTTTTTGGTAATTTTTGACTCAGCTCATCCTCAGCCACTCAGTATTAAGTTTAAACTGGATTTGTTATCGGATCAAAATTATAATCTGAAGGCTGAAGGGAAGGATGTTACACTTTATGACTATAAAAAATTTGAAACAATAGATGATAAAAATCCTGAAAGCAAAGCGGATATAAAAATTGATAGTACTTTCAGAGTAGGGCAATTCATCTATGGTGATGGATATCGGTTCAAAGTAGTTTTAAGTGATCAATATTATGCATCCAAGCATGACAATAAAAGTTATTTTTTCATTTTTAATGATGTAAATAAACTCACCGGACAGTTTAAAGCTTTTGAAATAGAGCCGATCAAAGAAGAGTCGTCCATCCTGAAAATTTCACTAAAAGGAAATAACGTAGCCAAATCAATCGACTTTTTAAATAAACTTACCGAAGTATATTTACGAAAAAACCTGGATCAGAAAAACCGTGCAGCAGAAAATACGGTTAAATTTATTGACGCTCAGCTAAAAAACCTGACAGATTCACTTGATATCTCAGAACAAGACCTTCAGGAGTTCAGGACTAACAAACAGGTGATGAATCTTGATTTTCAAACATCACAGGTTTTTGAGCAGTTAAAAGAGCTTGAAAATGAAAAGGCTCAACTGGATCTGAAAGCCAAGTATTACAAAACACTAAGGGATTACATTGTAAACAATAAGGATTTGGATGATGTAATAATTATTCCAACAACAATGGGTATTGAAGATCCGATGGTTAGTGAGCTTACGCAGGAACTTTCGAAAGCATATGCTGATAAAGAGGAGAAGTTATTGTATTCCACCCCATCTAATCCGGCAATTGTTCAGTTAAATCAAAAAATTGAAATCACCGAAAAGGCATTACTTGAAAGCATAAATAATATTATTGCTAACTCAAATATTGCAGTTGGAGAAATCAATCACCGGATTTCTACATTGGAGGCCAGAATTAGTCAACTTCCAGCCACTCAGCGTCAGTTATTGGGTATAGAAAGAAAATTCCGGTTGAGTGACAACATGTATAATTATCTTCAGGAAAAACGTTCTGAAGCACTGATCACTAAAGCTTCCAATGAACCCGACAATGAGGTTATTGATATCGCAAGGGATGATGGAGGCGCACCTGTATTTCCGAAAAAAAGTTTGAATTATATGATTGCCATCATTTTGGGAATCGTATTGCCAGTGATCTATTTCCTGGGTAAGGATTATTTTAATGATAAAATCGTTGAAAGAAAAGATGTGGAAAACATCACCAAATATCCGATAGTTGGTCATATTATACATAGCAGTAAGGATACGCAGGCAGTGGTTGCTGAATCGCCCAAATCGAGTATTGCAGAATCTTTCCGGTCAGTAAGGACAAATCTGCAGTTTTTCGGGCAGGGGGAGGATAAACAAACTATTCTGATCACTTCGGATATGGTGAGTGCCGGAAAAACCTTCTGCGCCATCAACCTCGCTTCTATTTTTGCACTTTATGGCAGAAAGACCTTGCTAATGGGATTTGACCTACGGAAGCCAAAAATTTATAAGGATTTTGGACTTAGCAATACCGAAGGGATCAGCTCCTATCTGATCAATAAAAGCAAACTGGAAGATATTATTCAGGTTTCACCAATTGAAAATCTCGACATTGTTATGGCGGGGCCGGTTCCACCAAATCCTTCGGAGTTGATTGCCTCTGCCAAAACAGATGATCTGTTCAATGGTTTAAGGGAGACCTACGACTATATCATTATTGATACACCTCCTGTTGGATTGGTTACAGATGCTTTCCTGCTTATGAAATATTCGGATGCCAACCTCTTTGTTGTGCGTCAGAACTATACCCATAAAAAGGTATTTGGATCAATCATGAAAGATATCGAAAACAGGAATCTGAAAAACATCAGTATTCTTATCAATGATGTGAAGTTGTCGAAAAACTCTTATGGCTATGGTTATGGCTATGGTTACGGCTATGGTTATGGTTATGGCTACGGTTATGGTTATGGCTACGGTTACGGTTACGGTTATGGCTATGGATACTATTCTGATGACAAGGAGAAAGAAAAAGACAACACCGTAAAACGGATCTTTAAAAACACTTAGGATCCTCTTTGTTTAAAAAAAATATAGAGCAGCACCGCAATGCTGCTCTTTTTTTATTCTTAGAAATCAACCTGTATTCAACTTTTTAAGTCCATTCACAGGCAGATTTGAATTATACAAATGAACCCTATCTCCTCACAATAAACCACGGATTCAGCAGATCCGCTTTATTATAGGTAAGCGGTAGTTCAGTGTCATGATGCACCATTTCAGCTCCTGAAAATAAAGCGATGGCATGGCCTGCAGCCACATCCCATTCCATGGTGGGGGCAAAGCGGGGATAAATATCGGCGGTACCATCGGCAACCATGCAAATCTTTAAGGAGCTGCCCCTTGAAAGTATTTCAATTTCTCCGTGCGCTTGTTTTAATTCATCGAAAAAAGCTTCTGTTTCGGGCGTCATGTGCGATTTACTTCCAACTGCTGTGTATGGTTTTTCAGGATCGATCTCGGGAAGCGGGATACCCATTTCAGTAAGCTCCTCCATCGATGTAAAACCATTTAATGCACTGATCTTATAAGAACCTGTTTGCTCAGAACCAAAATAGAGTGTTTTTTCAACCGGGATATAAATCACTCCCAGAATGGGGGTCCCATTTTTTACCAGGGCGATATTAACGGTAAACTCCCCGTTGCGTTTGATGAACTCCTTGGTACCGTCCAGGGGATCAACGATCCACATGTACTCCCAGTCTTTGCGTTCTTCGTAAGCAATGGATTTTCCCTCTTCACTGAGAATAGGAATACCGGTTGGTTTCAGGTAGCTGGTGATCGCATCATTGGAAGCGGTATCGGCAGCCGTAAGCGGCGATTCATCCGCTTTGTAGGTTACATCAAAACCGGTGTTGTATATTTTTATGATCTCTGCTCCAGCGTCGATGGATGCATGAATTGCGGTTGTTAAAAGGTCTTTTATCTTCGTTTGATCCATATTAAAAAATGTAATAAAAATATAAAATTGAAACGGCACCCACCATGTACAACAAAGTAAGCGGAAGCCCGATCTTTAAATAATGTTTAAATGAGTATCCCCCCGGTCCGTAAACCATCAGGTTGGTTTGGTAACCGATGGGGGTTATAAAGTTAGCTGCTGCTGCAAAAGCAACGATCAGTATAAAAGGCGTAGTTGAAAGTCCCAGGTTTATCCCGGCCGTAACCGAAATAGGGAAAATGATGGCGGCAGCGGCCTTGTTCGTGATATAGGAGGCCAGCAGGTTGGTTATTAAAAAGATCCCGGTCAGCAGGCCAATGGGCCCAAAGGGCTTGAAAACGCCGATGATAAAATTTGCGATGATATCGGCCATACCGGTTTTGATCATGGCGGTGCCCAGGGAAAGGGAGAGTACGATGATCAGCGCCAGGTTATAATCAATGCTTTTGGGAATATCTTTGGGTGAGGCAATTTTTAATATCTGGATGAGGATCATCAGGATCATGAGTGCCATGAATAATGAAATCATGTTCAGCGCTGAAAATACAATGGCAGCGATCAATCCAAATACCAGGGTCAGGCTTTTGTAAAGTTCCAGGTTTCTGAACTCCCTTACCCGCGAGATCAGATAAAAATCGTTGGCATCATGAGATCGTTTGGTAAAGTCGTCGCCGGCAAGCAATAACAGCACATCACCCGCTTTCAGTTTTACTGTACCAATCTTACCGCTCACCCGTTCCCCGTTGCGATGCACCGCAAGAATGGCCGCATCATATTTACCCCGGAAGCCCGATTCCCTGACTGTTTTGGAAATGAGGGTCGCGTTATGTGATACCACCACCTCCAGCACAGCAGTGTTTGATTTTTTCGAAAACATGCCCACCTGCGTAAGCGCCAAACCAATATCCGAATTGATCATCTCGGCAATGGTATTGGTATCTCCGGCGAATACCAGCACATCCCCTTCCCGCAAAATAACAGTAGGCGAAACGGCCGACAGGTATTGTTCTCCCCTGGAGATTTCAACCACATACAATCCTTTCAGGTTCCTTAATCCTGCCTCTTCAAGGGTTTTTCCAATCATCTTTGAGTTGGCCCGGATCTGCGCCTCCACCAGGTATTCCCTCGATCGGGCTGAAAAATCGTCGATGAGTTCTTTATTGGCCGGTAAAAGTTTATTTCCGAAAAGGATCAGGTAAAGCGATCCGAATACGATCATCGGAAGTCCGACCAGCGTGAAATCAAATAATTGCAGGGGTTTTAAACCCGGAATGATCTGTTCATCCACCACCATACCGTTTACGATCAGGTTGGTGGAGGTTCCGATCAAAGTGGCGCAACCCCCCAGAATGGCAGCATACGAAAGGGGGATCAGCAACTTGGAGGCGGCAATGTCGTTTCGGCGGCTCCAGCGATGCACATAGGGCATCATGATCGCAACCAGGGGGGTGTTGTTTAAAAATGCAGAAAGTCCGGCCACCACCACGATCATTTTCGACATAAAACCCTTGTACGACGTAGTGTCCCGGAACACCTTATCGAACACCCAGTCGATCATGTCGGTCTTTCGGATAATATCCCCGATCAACAGCAAAAGAATAATCACCGCGATCTGCTCATTGGCCATCCCGCTTAATATTTCAGCAGGGGTCAGAATTCCGAAAAAGCCAAGAACAATTACGCCTATCAGAAAGGTAAATGCAGGGCCAACTATTTCGGTGTACAGCGATACAACAATGAATACTAATACTATGGAAACGATGATGATATCCAATATTCGGTTAATTTTGTTGTCAGATAACCTTTCTACTTGAATTCAGTAGAAGAGACCTTAAGAAATAGTTAACTACCCCAAAAGTTTTAAAAAGTTTCTAACTTTGCGCCACAAAATTAATCAATTCGTTTGATAAAATTGAACAATGAAAGGACAGGAAAAACATATTTACCCGGTGTTTGATAAAATTTTGCAACGTTCGCATAAGGAGCGTTTATTAAATCAGCGTTCTAAAGTGATCTGGATGACCGGATTATCCGGTGCCGGTAAAACCACGATTGCAAAACATCTGGATGAAGCTTTGTACAAAAAAGGTTATGTTGCCCAGATTCTCGACGGAGACAATATCCGGTCGGGTATCAACAATAATCTCTCTTTTTCGGAGGATGATCGTTTTGAGAACATCCGCAGGATTGCAGAGGTTTCCAAGTTGTTTATGAACTGCGGGATCATCATCATCAATAGTTTCATCAGTCCTACCGAGCAGATCAGGAACATGGCTTTGGATATCATCGGGAAAGAAAATTTCATTGAGGTGTTTGTAAATGCACCCCTTGAGGTTTGCGAAAAGCGCGATACCAAAGGATTGTACGCTAAAGCACGGCGGGGAGAGATCCTAAATTTCACCGGTATCGATTCTCCTTTTGAACTGCCTGAGCATGCTGATATCACTGTAAGAACGGATCAGCAATCCATCGAAGAATCCGTAAACCAGGTTCTTGAATTTCTTTTGCCCCTCATTCAAATCAATGAAGAGGAAGCATAGTTAACTTTAACTATTCAATTCTAACATTTTTCATGAAAAAATATAACATAAACCACTTAAGAGAGCTCGAATCGGAATCGATATTTATTATGCGTGAAGTAGCTGCCCAGTTTGAAAACCCGGGCTTGCTATTTTCGGGTGGTAAAGATTCCATCGTGATGGTTCATTTGGCGGTGAAGGCTTTCTGGCCTGCAAAAATCCCGTTTCCTCTGGTCCATATCGATACCGGGCACAACTTCGAAGAAACCATCACTTTCCGCGATGAACTGGTTGAAAAAATCGGAGCCAGACTCATTGTAGGTTCTGTCCAGGAATCCATCGATAAGGGTCGCGTTGCAGAAGAAAAAGGGTACAATGCCAGCCGTAACCTGTTGCAAACCGTTACCCTGCTCGATACCATCGAAGAAGCCAAACTGGATGCAGCCCTGGGAGGCGGCCGGCGCGATGAGGAAAAGGCACGCGCCAAAGAACGTTTTTTCTCCCACCGGGATGAGTTCGGACAATGGGATCCCAAAAATCAGCGACCTGAATTGTGGAATATCTTTAATGGTAAAAAAAATCTGGGTGAGCATTTCAGGGTATTTCCGCTCAGCAACTGGACCGAAATGGATATCTGGCAATATATTTATTTGGAGAATATTGATATTCCAAGCCTCTACTTTACTCATGAGCGCAAAGCATTCATCCGCGACGGAGTAGTTTTGGCGGATGCTCCCTTTATGATGAAAAGAGATAGCGAAGAGGTAAAAACCATGCAGGTACGCTGCCGCACCATCGGTGACATTACCTGTACCGGACTTACCTTTTCAACTGCCGATAACCTGGAAGACATCATTGCCGAGATCGCAGCAACCCGGGTAACCGAACGGGGTGGCCGCGCCGATGACAAGCGCTCCGAATCTGCAATGGAAGACCGCAAAAAAGAAGGGTACTTTTAGGGAATGGCGAATGGCTGAGGGCGGAGAGCGAATGGCTGATGGCTGAGAGCTGAGAGCGAATTGCTGATGGCTGATGGCTGATGACGAAGGGCAAAAAAGAGCTGGGGGTTAAATTTTTTAGATGTTGAGTTAAGAGGATTAAATTTAAAATATAAACGATGTTTCGGTTTGAAAATATGGAAATTTGGCAGGAAGCAATCTTGTTGTCAAATGATCTTTTTGATGTTGCCGATGAAATTGAAAGTAAAAAACTTTACAGATTTGCTGAACAACTGAGGGGTGCGGCGCTTAGTATTTCCAATAATATTGCTGAGGGATCGGGATCTTTTTCAGATAAAGAATTTGGATATTTCCTGAATGTAGCCCGCAGATCAACCTTTGAATGTGCAAACCTGATGTTTGTTTTTCATTTGAGAAAATTAATCACAGAAGAACGTAAATTACATTACCTCGAAAGACTTGAAATTTTAGCCAAAAAGATTACAAACTTCAGAAAAGCATTAAATCTATAACACAATTATTTTTTTAACAAAAAAGCAAAGCACTCCGCTCTTTGCCCTTTGCTTTTACACATAACCAGATGAAACAAGAAACGATGGATAATAATCAAGAATTCTCAAGCAAAGCCTATCTAGACATGGAACTGCTCCGGTTTTCAACTGCCGGAAGTGTGGATGACGGAAAAAGTACATTGATCGGCCGATTGTTGTACGACAGTAAATCGATCTTTGAAGACCAGCTTGAATCAGTCAAAAGAGCCAGTATAAAAAAAGGAAACGAGCAAATCGATTTGGCGCTTGTCACCGACGGACTCCGTGCCGAACGGGAGCAAGGCATCACCATTGATGTGGCCTATCGATACTTTGCTACGCCGAAGCGGAAGTTTATCATTGCCGATACGCCGGGTCATGTGCAATATACCCGTAACATGGTTACCGGTGCATCTACTGCAAATGCAGCACTCATACTGATTGATGCCCGCAACGGTGTAACGGAGCAAACGTATCGCCACTCCTATATCTCTTCCCTGTTGCAAATTCCCCACCTGATCATTTGTGTGAATAAAATGGATCTGGTGGATTATAAGGAGGAGATTTATGAGGAGATCAAAGAACAGTTCAGCGCCTTTGCATCCAAGCTTGATGTAAAGGATATCCGCTTTGTTCCGATCAGTGCATTAAAAGGGGACAATGTGGTAGAACACTCAACCAACATGCCCTGGTACGGAGGTGGTACGCTTCGGTATATCCTCGAAAATATTCATGTGGGCAGCGACCTCAACCATATCGACCCCCGTTTTCCGGTTCAATATGTGATCCGGCCACAATCAGATGAGTATCACGATTACAGGGGTTATGCCGGCCGTGTGGCAGGTGGCGTATTCCGCAAAGGCGATGCTGTGGTAGTGCTGCCATCAGGATTTGCCACTACCATCGAAGCCATTGATGGTTACAAGGAAGAGCTCAGGGAAGCTTATCCGCCCATGTCGGTCACCATGCGCCTTGCCGATGACATTGATATCAGTCGTGGCGATATGATCGTTAAGCAAAACAATGTTCCCGAAATCAGTCAGGATATTGATGTAATGGTTTGCTGGATGGGTGAAAAACCGATGCAGACCCGGATGAAATATCACCTCAAACATACCACCAATGATGTGAAGTGTATGGTGAAGGAGATAAAATATAAGGTGGATGTAAACACCCTGAACCGGGTTGAAGATGGGGTTGAGCTGAAAATGAATGAAATTGCAAGGGTAGCTTTACGTACCACAAAACCACTCTTTTTTGACTCCTACCGACAGAACCGGCAAACCGGCTCCCTGATCCTGATCGACGAAGCCACGAATAATACGGTGGGTGTGGGGATGATAGTTTAATAATATGGTTTTTGGTTTTTAGTTCTTAGTTCTTAGTTATTTTTGTTAGCGAATTTTTAAATTATGGCTGGCGATAACTTTGCATCTTCAAACAGTACGTGGTTTGCAATATACTGTAGGTCTCGAAATGAAAAAAAAGTGGATGCACTTTTGCGTCGGGATGGTATTGAAACTTACCTGCCTTTATTAAAATCACTTAAAATCTGGAGTGATCGCAAGAAATGGGTGGAAGAACCTTTGTTTCGCTCCTATCTTTTTGTTCACATTACCATGAAGCAATACCAGCAGGTGCTTCAGACGGATGGCGTGGTTCGTTTTATCACCTTTGAAGGCAAGCCGGTTCCTGTTCCTGAAGAGCAAATAACTGCAATTAAACAGTTTCTGGATTCGGATGATGCCCCCGATATGATGTCGGGCAAATTTGAAATCGGCGACACCGTGGAGGTTTTCCGTGGAAACCTCAAGGGCCTTAGCGGCAACCTGGTAGAGTGGCGTGGCAAACAGAAAGTCCGCATCGAAATTGAAAGCATCGGTCAGTCAATCATACTTACCGTTCCCAAGTCGTACCTGAAGGTGATCCCCACTCCGAAGACTACCAAATAAGACCTTATTCCCTGCCTCTTCGCAAAGCCCCTCACCCCGTCATTACGATACTTTATAACGTGATCGCAAACCAACCCCAACGTCATTGCGAGCCTTTCCACCGTCATCGCGAGTCAGAGGGCGTGCCAGTGGGATGGAACGACGCGATCCCTCTGATTCTCCCCAATCCGGTGAATATTGTGCCCCGGAACGAAGCCCGCCTGCCACTGCATGCTCCAGTCCTGGCGGGCAGGCAATCTCATAGCTCATTATTGGAATTTGAGTTGTTTGTAAAACTAAACGCTGTGAACCCAATGCTAATTATTTTCATGATTTGCCTTATCTTTGTTTAAAACCAATACCAAATGAAAAGAGGAGGCTTCGTTTATATCCTTACCAATCGATCTAATCAAGTCCTGTATGTAGGAGTGACCAGTCAGCTCAAAAATCGTATTCATGAACACAAAACCAAAGTCCACCCTAACTCTTTCACAGCGCGATACAATGTGGATAAGCTTGTTTATTACGAATTTCACCAGACCATTAAAGAGGCCATATACCGTGAAAAGCAATTGAAGGCAGGTTCAAGACGAAAAAAGACAGACCTTATTAATTCGATGAACCCGAACTGGACCGATCTTCATGAACGGGTTGACGTTTTGGACTAATTGCCCAATTAACTCCGTCATCGCGAACCCATTCCACCGTCATCGCGAACCCCTCACCCCGTCATCGCGAACTTGAGGGTGAGTCTGTGCGAAGGAGTGAAGCGATCTCAATGCCCATCCCCATACACACAGTAGTTGTGCACACCGGAGTGAAGCCCGCCTGCCACTGCATGCTCCAGCGCTGGCAGGCAGGCAGGCCGCGACATACCAACCCACAACCACACTGGCGATAACCACCGGGTTATTAACAACGATTTTTTAACAATTTTCTTAAAAAAATGTGAAACCTATTCAATAATATTGAGTAATTTTGTTACTCGTTTTTGGCTATGCTCGACACGCTAATCACATCGAAAACCCGAATCAAATTGCTGATGAAGTTTTTCCTCAACAGCAACTCAAGGTCGTATTTACGCAACCTTGAATCCGAATTCGGTGAATCCACCAACTCCATCCGCCTCGAACTTAATAAGTTTGAACAAGCAGGTTTGCTCACCACTGAAGTAGACGGAAACAAAAAGTTTTTCCGCGCCAATACCCTTCACCCCCTGTTCAAGGATATCCACAGCATTTTACTGAAGCATGTGGGATTTGACAAGATCATAGAGCGGGTTGTGGATAAACTGGGCAGCATGGAGAAATTGTACGTCACAGGCGACTTTGCCAATGGTATCGATAACCCCATTATCGACCTGATCTTTGTGGGTGATAACATCAATAAGGAGTACCTGGTGAGCCTGGTGGAAAAAACGGAAGCGCTGATCAGCAAAAGGATCCGCTATGTAGTGTTTGGATTGCTGGAGTTTGATGATTATTTCGAAAACCAGCGGGAATCCGATTTGCTGCTCTTGTGGAAAAACGGTGATTAAGTAGGACGATTTCGGTGCAAAACCGGAATTTATAAACAGCTAAAAAACAACCTCTTAGGTCGCAAGCATGTGACTGAAAGGGCGGAGCTGTGGACGGAGCGAAGGGCAGATGGCAGAGGGCGAAGGGCTGAGGGCTAAGTGAAAAGGGCAAAGAGCAGGTTGCAGTTGGCACTAGGCAGGGGGCAATTGGAAGCACGAGTGAAGGAGGAGGTTTTAGGAAGTGAGCTAAAGTTAAGATTGCGGAGAGCGCAGAGCTGAGGGCCAAGAGCAGGCAGCAACTTCGTCCGAACGGATGTTCATCCGGTCGGGCAGCAAACAGTAACCAGCAACTAGCAACCAGAAGCCAGCAACCAGGAAATTTAACAGTAATCCAAAAACTAGAAACCCAGAACCCAAAACCCAGAACCCAAACCCCCCTTCCATCGTATTGACCTTTTATAAAAATATTTTGAATGAAAGAAATTAAAACCATCAGCTGTATTGGTGCCGGTTACGTTGGAGGCCCTACCATGGCCGTGATCGCGCTGAAAAACCCGCACATAAGGGTAAATGTTGTAGATATTAATGAGGAGAAAATCCGGCTCTGGAATTCAGACAACCTGGATGAGCTTCCCGTTTATGAACCCGGATTGGCAGATATTGTAAAAGAAGTTCGAAATAAAAATCTTTTTTTTCATACCCGCATTGATGAAGCCATCGATCAGGCCGAAATGATCTTTATTTCCGTAAATACACCCACAAAAACTTATGGTGTTGGAAAAGGCATGGCAGCCGATTTAAAATATGTTGAATTGTGCGCCCGTCAAATTGCGGATGTTGCCAAAACAGATAAAATCGTTGTTGAAAAGTCAACCCTTCCTGTTAGGACGGCCTCGTCGATCAAAAGGATTTTGGGAGAGCAAAAAAAGGGGCTTAAGTACAGTGTGCTTTCTAACCCTGAATTTTTAGCAGAAGGAACAGCGATTACTGATTTGCTTAATGCAGATCGTGTTTTAATTGGTGGAGAAGAGAGTGCTGATGGGAAACAGGCCATTCAAGCCCTGGTGAAAATTTATGGAGCCTGGTTACCCCGAGAACGCATTCTCACAACCAATGTGTGGTCGTCCGAATTGTCAAAACTCACCGCCAATGCTTTCCTGGCGCAGCGTATTTCTTCCATCAATGCCATCTCGGCCTTATGCGAAAAAACGGAAGCAGATGTTGATGAAGTGGCTCGCGCAATCGGCTCCGATAGCCGGATTGGCCCCAAGTTCCTGAAATCATCTGTCGGTTTTGGCGGCTCCTGTTTTCAGAAAGATATTTTGAACCTGGTGTACCTTTGTCGTCATTTTGGTTTGCCAGAGGCGGCTGATTACTGGGATCAGGTTATTAAAATGAATGATTTTCAAAAACATCGCTTTGCAGCCAACATGGTCAGCTCCATGTTCAATACCGTTTCCGGGAAAAAAATCGCCTTCTACGGCTGGGCTTTCAAAAAAGACACCAATGATACAAGGGAATCGGCAGCCATATATATAGCTGATAAACTGATCGATGAGCAGGCCCTGATCCATGTGTATGATCCCAAGGTGAGCCACAAACGGATGCAGGAAGACCTTAATTATCTGAACACCCGGACCCCGGATGAGAATGATAAGCACCTTTATTTTGAAACCGATCCTTATGAGGCCATTACAGATGCGCACGCTGTGGCGGTAATTACCGAGTGGGATGTGTTTAAAACCCTCGACTGGCAGAAGATTTACAGCTTAATGAAAAAACCTGCTTTTGTATTCGACGGAAGAAATATCCTGAATCACGCAGACCTGCGGCAAATCGGGTTTGAAGTGACGGCAATCGGAAAGAAGAGGGCTTAGGGCGTAGAGCGGATGGCGTGGGGCAGAGAGCTTAGGGCAAAGGGCAGAGAGCTTAGGGCGAAGAGCTTAGAGCAGAGGGCAGAGGGCAGAGAGCAGAGAGCTTAGGGCGAAGAGCTTAGAGCAGGTGGCGGAGAGCGGATGGCTTATGGCGAAGGGCTTATGGCAGAGGGCAAAGGGCAGCGTCATGTTCGCAGGACCTCAAAGATCATTGAGGACTGCAAATAACGTTGAGATTGCGTCGCTCAAGCCCTATGGCAAGCCTGGAGGCTTGCCAGGCCTGTAGACAGGCTCGCAATGACGTTATTAAATCCTGCAGTCAGGCTCAAGGTCCGGGTCATAAAAGTACCCTTCGACTCCGCTCAGGGTGCGGAAACCAGGAACTAAAAACAGAATTAGCACTTCAACTCCACCTGCCTATCGATGCTTTGGCCTTCACTTGGCAGGCAGGCTCAGTGTGCAGAAGCTAAAAACCAAAAACCAATCCCAATAGTTATCTGGACTATCGGGACTAAGAAGAAAAAATAATCATTCTTAATCCATTTATGGCAGATCAAAATATCCTCATCACCGGTACAGCGGGTTTCATCGGTTTTCATTTAACCAAAAGACTGCTTGATGAAGGCCATCAGGTAATCGGCCTTGATTGTATCAACAACTATTATGATATCAATTTAAAATATGGCCGTTTGAATGAAATCGGTATCGATCACAAAGCTGTTGAATATAATAAGCAGATCTGTAGCTCAAAATTTGATAAGCTTGATTTTTATCAAATCAAACTTGAAGACAAGGAAGCAATTGACCAGCTCTTTGCAGCAAAAAAATTTGATACCGTAATTAACCTGGCTGCACAGGCAGGTGTAAGGTATTCGCTTGAGAACCCGCATTCGTACATCGAAAGCAACATAGTCGGTTTTCTGAATATCCTCGAAGCTTGCCGTCACCAAAAGGTCGGTCATCTGGTATATGCCAGCAGCTCCAGCGTTTATGGTATGAATGAAGAAATGCCTTTTTCAACTCATCATCCGGTGGATCACCCCATCAGTCTTTATGCTGCTTCCAAAAAAAGCAACGAGATGATGGCCCACAGCTACAGTAGCTTGTTTGATCTGCCCACCACCGGACTCCGGTTTTTTACGGTTTACGGTCCCTGGGGACGGCCCGATATGGCCTTGTTCCTGTTTACCAAGGCAATTTTGGAAGATAAACCCATCGATATTTTTAACATGGGTAACATGCTGCGCGATTTCACCTATGTGGATGACATTGTAAATGGTATCGCAAAGATCAAGGATAAGATCCCTGCGGCTAATCCGGACTGGGATGGTAAAAACCCTGATCCGGCCACTTCTAAAGCTCCCTATCAGATTTATAATATCGGCAACAACAAACCGGTAAAACTGATGGACTTTATCGAAGCGCTGGAAGAGGTTCTTGGCAAAAAAGCCAGAAAGAACCTGATGCCTATGCAGTTGGGCGATGTACCCGCCACCTATGCTGATGTTTCGGGCCTGGTGAACGATTTCGGTTACAAACCCGATACGGATTACCATGATGGGATACGGAATTTCGTTGAGTGGTACAGGGGGTTTTATAATAAATGATTTCACGCGGATGTGCGCGAATTATGTTAACGCGAATTTTAGCGAATACTGTACAGATTAGCGCGTCATCAGCGTACATTAGCGGTTAATCAGAATAGCGGTTAAAACACAAAAACAACATGTATAATTTTGGATTGATAGGAGCTGCCGGCTATATCGCGCCGCGTCACATGAAAGCGATCAAAGAAACAGGAAATAACCTTGTAGCAGCGCTCGATTTATTCGATTCTGTGGGGATCATCGATTCTTATTTCCCCTGTGCTGACTTTTTTACCGAGCCCGAACGTTTCGACCGTCATATGGATAAGCTGCGCCGGAGTGGAAAAGATAAGATCGACTACCTGAGCATTTGCTCACCCAACTACCTGCACGATGCCCATATCCGTATGGCGCTGCGCAACGGCCGCCACGCCATTTGTGAAAAGCCGCTGGTACTGAACCCCTGGAACCTGGATGCACTGCAGGAAATTGAACAGGAAACGGGCAAAAAGATCTATACCATCCTGCAATTGCGCCTCCACCCGGCCATACAGGAACTGAAACGGCAGGTGGAAGCCGGACCGGCCGGAAAGGTGTACGACGTGGACCTTACCTATATCACCAGCCGAGGAAAATGGTACTTTATGTCGTGGAAAGGCAATATGGAGAAGGCCGGGGGCGTGGCCACCAACATCGGGGTGCACTTCTTCGATATGCTGGGCTGGATCTTCGGGGGACTGAAAAGCATGGA
>Ga0116152_10000089_pt1 | contig 66052 bp, 59 predicted proteins | sample AD_UKC119_MetaG_FD_89894 | JGI IMG/M metagenome (GOLD analysis project Ga0116152, IMG submission 89894) | Active sludge microbial communities of municipal wastewater-treating anaerobic digesters from Hong Kong - AD_UKC119_MetaG | ecosystem: Engineered > Bioreactor > Anaerobic > Digestate...
CTGCTGCCGGGGAGGTTTTTCAGCAGGATTTTTCTGCTAACCTTGTATTCGTCACCAATAAAGCCGAGAGAGAGCAGCCAGCAGCGCATGGCGTACTTTGGATTATCAACCTCACGTTCTTTGACACTGACTCGCTGCTTTTCTTTTGCCGTTTCACAGAGCTTCGATATTAGTGTGGTATAAGCGTGAACCGAATCGCTGTCTAAGTTTCTTTTGAACCATGGGAATCGGAGAGTCTTTTTTGTCTGCTGAATGGGCAAATCTGGGGTACCTAATGCTGCTTTGAGTAGTGATTCCTTTGCGGTGACCAGTTTAGCAAGGTTATCAAGCTTTTCAGGAGTGAACCCTGTCAGCGGCATCTCAATAACAAGCTCGTCGCCATCATTAGTGTCACTGCCGTCCTTTTCTGCTTCAAAGCCCAATTCACGCAGCCGCTCTATGAGGTTTTCGATTTCCACGCTATCACTACGGTTATCAAAGACAACGATGCCGTTTTTTTCAACAGTGAAATAATCAATCTCGTAAGCGAAGCTCGGTGCACCCAAATATTTGGGTTTAGCTTCCAAAATGTCGCCCATTGCCCGAACGAGACGCTTGCGCTCATCGCCAGTGACGTTATACCTGATTACAAATGTGCTTTGTTCCATTCCATTTACCACCTTTCTGCGTTCTACGCAGGTCATATAGAGCCATAAAATCTGTAGAATAGCAAGCGTTATTCTACAGACTTTTTGACATCTATATATGCAGTTTTTTGTGTATCGCGCATAAGGAAAACGTCGGTATCTGAGCCTTTTTGCTCTATGTACCGTTTCACGATAACATCGGCATAACGCTCATCCAACTCAATCGTATAGCAAATGCGTCCTGTCTGCTCGCAGGCAATGAGAGTACTGCCGCTGCCCCCGAATGAGTCAAGCACAATGTTGTTTGTCAGCGAGCTGTTCATAATCGGATATGCGCACAGTGCCACAGGTTTCATTGTAGGATGATGTTTGCTCTTGGTTGGCCGGTCAAAATTCCATGTCGTGCGCTGTTTACGGTCGGCGTACCAGTTGTGACTGGCTGTTGGCTTCCAGCCTACTAGAATAGGTTCATGGTTGTATTGATAATCGCATCGCCCCAAGACCGGTGTATTCTTTATCCATATACAGGTCTGATGACAGAAGAAGCCTGCTTCTGTAAATGCTGTCCTGAAATTGACTGTCTCACGATCAGCGTGGAAAACATAAATGCCGCCACCGTCTACCAACGCATCATACATGCACCGGTATGCCGAAAGCAGGAATGCGTGGAACTTGGTACTTTCCATATTGTCATTTTTAAGTTTTCCCGCAGTGCCTTTATAGTCCACATTGTATGGTGGATCTGTGATCACGAGATTTGCTTGCTGTCCGTCCATGAGCTTTTTATATGTTTCCGCTTTCGTAGCATCTCCGCAGATAAGGCGGTGCCGTCCAAGCAGCCAGATGTCCCCCTGCTTGGAAACTGGTGTTTCAGGTAATGGCTCGTCAAAATCATCCTCTTTGATACCTCCGATTACGCTATCCTTGAACAACGCATCCATCTCTGCAGCATCGAAACCCGTAAGAGATATATCAAAGCCACTTGCACCGATATCCTTCAAAAGGTCGGTCAAAAGCGGGATATCGAACTCGCCAGATATCTTGTTGAGCGCCACATTTAAGGCTTTTTCCTTTTGCTCATCGATGTCCAGCACCACGCAATCCACATCGGTATATCCAAGTGCCACCAATACCTTGTACCGTTGATGGCCACCGACAATATTGCCCGTGCGTTTATTCCAGATGATAGGCTCAACATAGCCGAACTCCTCAATGGAGCGGCGCAGCTTTTCATATTCAGCATCACCGGGTTTAAGGTCTTTTCGCGGATTATATGCTGAAGGGTTTAACTTCTCAATTGATAATTTCTGTATATCCATATCATACCTCCAGCTTTACAGCAGTCCCACCGGTGAATGTTTCCCAGCGCTTTACGATGAGGTCACAGTAGACCGGCGAAATTTCCATCGCATAGCACCTGCATTCGGTCTGTTCACAGGCGATGAGCGTCGTTCCACAACCCGCGAAAGGTTCAAGTACCACACCGCCACGGTCAGAATGCATTTTAATGCATCGCCACGGCAACTCGACAGGAAACATAGCGGGGTGATCTTTATTGGCTCGCACGGTAGATATTTCCCAAATACCGGCATAGCCCCATTTTTTACGCTCATCCTTGGTGAGCCGCTTCACAAACTTATAGGAATGGCCGGCGAATGCCGAAACCCAGGCAAACTCTTGGTCGTTGTATTCATCAGTTTCCTGCGCAGCCAGCGCCGTGATATACTCGTACTGCTGCACCGGTTTATTTGTCACAAGGTGATAGGGTGAATTACCGAAATTCATGCCTTGCTTTTTCCATATGCGAATCCAGATAGGACGAAAGCCATTGTCAGCAAACAGCCCAATGCTATACATTTCGGTTGGTTCAATAAACTGGGTGCCTGTGGCATATAGGTCTCCGATGTTCCAACAGACGATATCTGCATTTTTACAGATGTTCTTTATAGCGGGGCGCATAGTTTCAAACCACGGTTCGATCCCGGCTTTTTCATATTCTTTTCCGACGCCGTATGGAGGAGAGGTAACTGCGCACTGAGCGTGGGCACCGTCCATCAGATGGTCGAAATCCACCTCGCTGGTACTGTCGCCGCACAAAAGTCTATGCTGTCCAAGCAGCCAGATATCTCCTGTATGAGTTCGTGTTTCGCCAGCAGCTTCAATGGCTTCCTTTTCTTTGTCTACGTTGAAGTCATCCTGTATGGCTTCTTTCGAGTAAAATTTATTTAAGAGCGCGTCTACTTCGTCAGCATCGAAGCCTGTTAGGGATACGTCAAATGTAGATGCGTCAAACTCTGCCATGAGCGATGCCAGCTTTGCTTCGTCCCAATCGCCCTGTATTTTATTAAGTGCAAGGTTAAGTGCCTTTTCACGTTTGTCATCAAGCTCAACAATCACGCAGTCGATTTCCGTCTGCCCAAGGTCGAGTAGCACTTTCAACCGCTGGTGACCTCCAACCACGTTACCGGTGGTCTTATTCCAGATGATCGGCTCCACATAACCGAACTCCGCAATAGAGCGTTTGAGCTTTTCGTATTCCTTGTCACCCGGTTTAAGATCTTTTCGTGGGTTATATGCAGCCGGATTGAGCTTTGATGCAGGTACCTTTTCAATCAGCATACTTCTCAGCCACCTTCCTTATCTCCTTGTAGCAATCCACATTCTCCCACGGAAAGAGGCAGGAATTAAAATGGCCATATGCCGCCGTGTCTTCATAAATCGCGGTTCTTAAACGCAGCTTTTCGATGATGGCAGCAGGGCGCAGATTAAATACCTCCTGTACAATCATGGTGAGCTGCTCATCCGTTAGCTTGCTTGTACCGAATGAAGTGACCGCCACTGCAACTGGACTTGCTTTGCCGATTGCATATGAAAGAGCGACCTCGCATCTTTCAGCTAAGTCGCTCCACACAATGTTCTTCGCGATATACCGTGCCATATATGCACCGCTGCGGTCAACCTTCGTCGGATCTTTGCCGCAAAGGGCTCCGCCGCCGTGTGACGCAAGACCACCATAAGTATCCACCATGATTTTTCTGCCCGTCAGTCCTGTGTCAGCAGCGGGGCCGCCCTCTACGAAACGTCCACTGGGGTTAATGAGTATTTCGGTATCATCGTCCATTGGGAAATCCTCAAAGCATTGCCACAAGACATTATTCATAATATCCGTGCGCAGCTGCTCCTGCGTTTTATTCGCCTCATGCTGGACAGAAATCACCACAGCTTTCACACGTTTGGGTTTACCATCTTCATATTCGACAGTAACCTGACACTTGCCGTCCGGTAGAACGCCTTTGATAAGTTTACCTTCGCGGCATTCATCAATGCGCTTGGCAATGCGATGCGAGAGCACTAGCGGCAAAGGCAAATACTCTCGCGTTTCCTTTGTTGCGTACCCGTATACTGTGCCTTGGTCACCTGCGCCGACAGATCCGTAAGGATCGCATATGCCGTTTCGCGCTTCAATTGCCGTATCCACACCGGCTGCGATATCCGCACTCTGTCGATGAACGAATACGAACACAGTAAACTTCCAAGGATTATACCCGACCTCGCGCAGGATATTTCGCACGATAAACCGAATATCCACTTTTTCGCTACAGGTGATTTCGCCCGCTACGATAATTTTGCCCTTAGTCGCCATAACCTCGCAAGCTACACGAGAAGCTCTGTCCTTTCTGAGACAAGCATCCAAGATATTGTCGGCAATCAGATCGCAGAGCTTATCCGGATGACCTTTGCAAACACTTTCCGCTGTTTTATAAGTTGTCATTTCACATTCCTCCGTTTATTATAGTGCGCCCCGACGGGCATTGAGCAACTTTTCCATTGCATCGTCTTGAGGTGTTACACCGCGATATTCTGTTGTGCAGTTTTCCCGTACCACCTGATAAATCTGGAACCAGATGTTGTTGGCTTGCTTCATGAAATTTTGAGACATTGAAACATAGGGGGACGGAATAGCATTGCCGGTGGTGGGGTGCTTAGCAAGGAAGCCAAACTCGCTGATTGCCTGCTCGCACTGGATCCACCGTGCCACACTCTGAGCGTATTGTTCTATAAGCTGAGTGGTTACTAATTGTGCGCATCCCCGCTCTTTGAGCCATTGCCATGTATTGTTGAAAATTTCTGCCGCCAGTGTTGTGGAACCGTCTTTCTGTTTCGCGGTAAGATAGCCTCTTGGCTTTGGCATTGATTCTCCGGTAAGCTCCGTCATGTCTGTAAAGTCCATGATGGTCAACTTTCGATTACCGGGATTTCCATCTAAAATTTTGTCGGCGAGGGCTTTCTTTTTTTGCCCTGAGCCGATTCTTGCACCGCCTCTGTTGGTGCCGTCTTTTGCCATATTCATCACACTCCTTGTCCAGTGGGGGATATTAGCCGTTTGAAACTGCGATTTCTCACGCGAAGCCCCACGCCGCTGTCCGCTTTCGATAGCTTTAGAGATCTGACCGCCCCCACCTGTCGCCGCTCTCTGCAGTAATGCGTGAATGACACGACTTGCACAGCGACATGAGATTACTCACATCATTTGTTCCTCCATGACTGAGCGGGAGAATATGATGTACCTCTTCAGCAGGGGTTAAGCGATCAGCTTTTTTACACTCCTCACATAGCGGGTGAGCCTTGATGTAACGGTCGCGTATGCGTTTCCATGCACGACCATATCTTTTGTTGGTTTCAGGCTCGCGCTGGAAATGATTATAGTGGCGCGTTGCTTGCCGTTGATGTTCCACACAATACAAACCATCCGTCAGTTTTGGACAACTGGGGTATCGACACGGCCGCTTTGGTTTCTTTGGCATAGGGTCACCTCCTTGGGCATAACAAAAGCCCCGGGGGATTTTCCCTCGAGGCTCTGCTTTATTCTGGTTTCCTAAGTATATACTATCACAAAGGAGTACATGACAAACAGTGACATTTACTGCTGAGTTTGCTGAACTGTAATGTTTTCTATTGCTTCATCGTGAAGTCGGTATACATGGCGCACATTATAACCCATATCAACAGCTATCTGCTCCCAAGTCTTGAAGCAGAGGTAGCGCAGCTCCAGAAGCGTCTGATGCTCTGTGTTATCCACGGTTTTGATGAGCCTGACCATTTCGCGCTTCAGGTCAACGAGCCAATTGATGTCACGGTTGATTTCCGCTTGCAAGTCGATTATCTTTGCCACAGCATCGGCCATCGTTGATGTACTACGATTTGGATTGCGAGGCATGCCCGTTAGGGTGTAGGTGCATTTCGTAGCCAGTTCATTTAGCGAAGCAATCTGCTCCAGCTTGGAATTTATACGCTGGTCGAGCCTATATGCCTGCCCGAGATATGCTTTAACAGTCATGCCGTCACCTCCGTTTTCAGCTTGGTGATGAGCATTTCCGGGTCGATGCTCGTCAGCACCCCAAACCAGCCGGAACGGAAGAACTGTTCAATCCGCCTGCGCTCATACTGCGCTGAACGGTTGTTGGGATTTATAGAAAGAGTACGCAGTGCCTTGCGGTAATCCTTGACCGCCTGAAGAATGATGGCGTTAGCCAGATTATTATAATTGTCAATCATATGTGACACGCTCCTAAACTTTATTTTTTGAAGAAGCAGTGTCGCATTGTTAGCATTGTATATGTAAAGCACGGATGCGTTGTTTTCATAATCATTGCAGGGAGCCGTTAATAACAGCTCGCACCTCGTCAACCGAACGGACTACCGAAGCGGTGCCGCCACAGGCGAGGATTTTATGAATAGTTGCCTCTTGCAGTTTTGTTGTTTTGCCGACCGGTGTTTTTACTTCAAATGCATAAAACTTGCCATCAATACAGGCAATGATATCCGGGATACCCGCTGTGCCGTATATTCCGCCATGCTCTTTCCAAGCGAAGCACTTCGGCACGGTTTTTAAATAGCGAAGGATTTTAGATACGATTTCTTTTTCAGACACATGATCCTCCTTGTAACTTATTTGCAGCTTGTAACCTCGTAACCTAAAAATATATAGGTGTGCATATATTTACACGCGCACACGCGCTCGCGTATGGGGAATTGTTGCGCTCGCGTGTATACCCATAATTTTAGAAGTTACAAAGTTACAAAAGATAAGAAAACTCAAATGTGCTTGTATATAGCGGTTTTTGGGCGTAACTTTTCTTGTAACTTTTCCTCTTCGGGAAGTTGCGTTTTGGACTGTGAGGTTACATTTACACTGTTCATAGCGGTTCTATCTCTGTGATCTCAAAGCCGGACACATCACATCGAGCCTTCAACAGCTCATAATTGAGTGTCCAAACACGCCGATTTTCTGATCCGATGCGTTTTTGCACATTGCTTTCAAGAAAATAATCTGAGTGAGCCAGCTGCTTTTTGAATTGTGCGTAGGTCAGTGTTTCGCCGACAACGGCGTAATCCTTGCGGTATTTGGTATATTTGTCGTATACGGGGTTGAGCCGAAGCGCCAACACGGTGTTACCATCGCAGAGGGTGTATTCACTTTTTGGATCCAGCCCCATGCGCGACATTATTTCAAGCGTTTGCTCGACCACGCTTTTATTACTCAAGCCGCCATCAAGCAAATATTCCTTTGCCGCAAATTCGATGTACTTTGTGCAGCGTTCAAGGTTATGTGGGAGTGCCTCATGCCAAGTAAGACCGAGCGACTTGCATAGCTTTTCGAGTAGCCGCAAACCGGTTACCATACAGGCAAGGTTATTAACGATTCGCGACGGAAGCTCCTTGCTGAAGCATCCAAGCGCTTCCTCATACCATGAATAACATTCGTTTACTGTTGTTTTCAGTGCGATATTCAATAAACTATGCCCGAAGCTACCGAGCATATCGGCACATCGGCATAACTCTTGAAAAGTCGTACGATATCCTACGGGTTTCAGGTCTTTCTTGGAAAATAATAGCTCGATGCTGCGTTCCCTGATTGCAGCTTCATCTGCCGATTCCTCACCGGCGACCACAAGCGGGGCGAGAAGCTCATAACTTACAATGCTTTGGTCGGCGCGTCCGCGAATACCTTCTTGACCATCATAGCTGTTACGAAAATGGTTCAGCAGCGCATCAAGTCGATATTTGTCAATCTTTGACGGCTTGAATTCATCCAGTGCCATCGGAATGACATTAGAGGATGCTGCGTCTTTCATCAGAGTGAATGCCGTCGTCTGGCCGGCTGCGATGATTTTTGCTCTTGAAAAGACGGGCATAATAACCCGCTCCAGCGTATTGCTTTTACCGCTGCCTGCTTCGCCGATGAGCATAAGATGAGGAAACTTCACATTCTTCTTTCGCAGATGCTCTTTTATGAAGCAACCACACATCCATGCTAATATTGAAGTCGTTTTTGCAGGTTCGTTGTAGGACATCAGCTTTTCACCTAATTTCTGAAGCTGGGCCGCCGCTAAGGGCTTTGCTGACAGAATACTACTGTCAATGCTGCAATACTTTTCGAGTTGAATGATGTCATCGACATCTGTACTATTTGAGTCAACTGCACCGTCCATTGAAACAAATACCATCTCTTTTTCATGCTCGTAGATACCCATGGCCTTAACACCTTTTTTTACAGGCCAGTCTAATTCGGAGATATATGCTTTTAGCAGTTCTAAATCACCATCAGAGCCAGTGTAGCTTAGAGCAATGGTGCGCTTGTTAAGCGCATTTTTGAATTTCTGCTGGTTGGCAAAATCCGTTGTCATGAAGGTCAACCGGTATATCTCACCGCGCACGGTTACGAGGTCAGCAGTAAGTTGTGTTTCCTCATCGGCAATAATCATTTCAACCGGTATAAACACGAAGTTTGTAAGCAGATAGATGTTGTCGTTTCTCTTGCGGTAATATTGTCCCTTATACTCAAATACAGCTGCGTCGCCGCCGGGAGCGTATACATCTTCGGTGATGTCACAGGCCTTTGACAGCGTTTCTTCACCATAGGTTGCTCCGCTGGCATGATGCCGCTTATCCCATTTTTCACGGAACAAGCCGCTTTGCCGAAAGAGCCTATCCATCTGCTCTTTGTTCTTGCCAGACCAGAACGCCAACTTGCAGCAAAGAGCCATGTCCGCTTCGGACTGACTGGCGTAGTTCTCTTGCCACTCGCCTTCCCAGAGCTTCGTAAATGCCTCGCCGTTTTCGGCATTCTTTGCAAGCTCTAAAAGGTCATCGTCTGTAAGCTGTACGGATGTATTCTTTTGCGACTTTTTCTTTTTTCTTTTGGTAGGACGGATATATGTTTCGTGAATCCATTTAAGCGTTCCGTTATCCTCGGCGACGGTATTAATAGCACAGTCAAGCTTATTACCTGTCATGGTGAAGTAGCGGGTATGCTCGTACATTTCCACGCCGGTCTTGGTATTCTTGTTGCCGGTACCGGGTATTTTGCCTTTATAAAAAAGATGAACGCCGGTGCCGGAGGGCGAAAACTCCATGTATGTCGGTTGCCTTGCGATGATAGCCTTGGCCGTATCGTTAAATGTCTTTGTTTCGGGGTCATAACAATGATCAATGTCTACACCCACAAAATCATCGTCCTTAGAGAACATAAAGCCCACACCCGTAAAACCATAACGCTCCACTGCATCGGCGGCAGTTGCATAATCCGTCCATGTCGCCGGGTTATTGGATGCAGCACCCTTGCCTGACACCGGGTTAAACGGCATCTTTTTATCCTTGCCGCCATCCTTATCGGGAATGAGCCGCCAGTTGACCCATTGCTTTCGTTCCATCAGCTCTTTTGGATAGGTCATATTGTTTTCACCTCACAGTCTTCCGTAAAATACCGAATCAGCATGTTGTGTTTCTGTGCTTTGCGTATTTCATAGCTCATGCCTTCGGATACGGTATCACCAAAAACCCACAACTCCTGGCATTTTCCGAGCAGGACACGCCCGAAGAAAAGACCGAGCTTACGGCTGTCCGGATCGTGCTCATCCATAAACTGCGGGTAGAGCAGATGTGGTGCGAACGGAATTGCATATTGCTCTACAGCGAAGCGACAATAGTTTTTTGTGCGCTCGGTATTTGCTTTTATATCACCAGCGAATGGCGAACAGATGAATACGAGAGGGCGATATCCCTTACCATAGCGGCGTTTTAACTCATCGCGCAGTACCATGCGCATGGCTTGGTATGTCGTTGGGTCGTAATAACCTTCAGAATTATATTTATCTATCCACATCGCGCACCCTCCATTTCAACCAGATCGCCGAAATTCGTGCCGTATGCGGCTTCAGCAATGATCGGCACATCGAAATCTGTAAAGGGTTGTTCTTCCATACATGCTTTAACAAAAAAGACTGCTTCATCGAGCTTATCAGCTGGGATTTCAAACACCAACTCATCGTGGATTTGTAAAAAAGGCTTAAGCCACGAGCGTTCCTTGATGCCTTGGACTATGCGTCCCATTGCCAGCTTGATGATATCGGCGGCGGTACCTTGAATGGGGGTGTTCATGGCACAGCGTTCCGCAAAAGAGCGCTTACCCCAGTCGGGCGAGAGAATGCCCACAATGTATCTGCGGCGGCCGAGCCTTGTTTCAGCGAAACAAGTGCTTGCAGCTCGCTTTTTTGTTTCGTCTTGCCATTCGGTCAAACGCGGATAGCCGTTCTTCAGGTTGTCGATGATCCCTGCACATTGTTCCTTGGTCATATCAAGCCCCGCCTTGAATTTCAGCGTTTTTTGCAGCCCACTCGGAAATAGCCCGTAAAACACACCGAAGTTGCAGTTTTTTGCGATAGTACGACGCTCCTTGTAATGCGGTTCATTCTTATCCGCCGCCGTTTCGAACGGAATACGGAAAATGACCGAGGTAGTAGCTGCATGAATATCACCGCCGGTTCGATAGGTTTGAAGCATCCTTTCATCACGGCAATAAAAAGCACCGACGCGCAATTCTATCTGGGAAAAATCCAATGAGACAATCAAGTTGCCCTTTGGCACTGCTAGAAAACCTCGCACACCAACCGGGTCATTATCTTTGCGCGGGCAGTTTTGTAAGTTCGGGTTACGCGAGGCAAAACGTCCAGTCTCTGTACCGAGGGGCATGAGGTCGGGATGGATTCTCCCTGTCGCCGTATTGATATGTGTTAAGTACCCGTCAATGTAGGTGCTTTTGAGTTTGCCCCATTTACGGTATTCCTGTACCAGTTCAAACAGGCGAACAAGCTCCGGACGCTTGTCTCGGCAGTATTCAGTAAGCATTATCATTGTCGCATCGTCCGCTGCCTCCTGATGTTTTTCTGTTGTTTTCAGTACAGGAAGACCAAGGTCACTGAAGAGGTACCTCTTGAACGCTGATGTAGATGCATTTGCTCCTATGTCCACGCCGCCGGTCATTTCGGCGATTTCAGTACGGAGGACAGTAAGCTTTTCCTCGGCTTCCTTTTGTCTTTTCAGCATTGTCTCCACATCCATAGGAACACCGTTATACTTCATAATCCCACAGTAAACTGAAGTCGGCGATTCGACGCGCTCCACGATTTCTCTGTGATGGGGTAGGTTTTTGGCAAACCATTTGTTGAATTTATGATACAGCCGCAAGGTGTAGTCACTATCGGCACAAGCATAACGAAGGGTTTCTTTATCAGCTGGATCCATCTCATCAAAAAGACGTCCTGCCGTTACAGTTGCAAAATCCGGCATATCCGCACCGAATAGTGACGTCGAAAGCAGCTTCAAACCGCTATCCGACAGGTTGCGAAACTCAAATTTACTCTTAAGCGTCAGTTGCGCTGCCGCGATGGTATCATAACAAGGCTCGCATACGACGATACCCAGTGCATACAGGAACATCGCCTCGAATGAAAGGTTGTGTGCCACCTTAACCACACTTGGATTTTCAAACAGGGCTTCTCTTAGGTATTCCGCCACACCAGTGGGGTCAATGGCATTAGCTCCAACCTTATGTGAGAGGGGTATGTACACAGCGCTGTCCTCTTTGACTGAAAGGCTTATGCCAACAATGTGTGCCTTGTGCGCGTCAAGTGCCGCCTTCGGCTCGTCGCGCCATTCATCATCCGGCGCTGTTTCAAAGTCAAATGCAACGACGCCCGCACCGCTGATATAATCGTGTATTTCTTTATTTGTATAGATAATGTTGTAATCCATAAATTGCTCCAATCTGCCGCTTGAGGCCGGGTAGTACATGACCACCCGACCTGCGGCTTTATGTTTTAAGCGAGCGGCTCTATAACTTCACCTGTTTCGGGGTCAATGTTTGCAGCTACATCAACGGAGGATTCGTTGTCGTAGCCGACACGAACGGAGAAAGCTTTGACCTGTTCGGTAAGTCCTGAAATAAGAGCGAATTCCTCGCCAGTTAAATCGCGGTCGACCGAGAACTGCGCTTGTGAATATGCAATACCGCTGTTGTTGGTGGCCTTTTTTAGGGTGAATTTAGTGACTACCGAATTAGATTTCTTGCCTTTGGAGAGCAGCCGCATAATGTAGCGAGTAAAGTCTTTAAGCGATCCGGTCGGAAGGGAGAGGATCATCGGAAAAATCTCGCCCTCCCGGAGCAGATAAATGCGGCGACGGTTTTTGCAAGCTTTCGCTCCGTTCTCTCCGGAACCGAATTTGTTAAACGGACACCCCGCGCAATCGCCGCCGGGGTTGCCTACGCCGGTGATGCCGTCAAAGCTGCCGCAATCAGGGGGATTGGAGCCGCCCGTATACTTGTCGGTATAGTAGGCATACAGCGGGTGGTGATGCAGGATAACTGCCGAAAACTCCTTGACGGTTTCAGGACTGTCGGGATTTTCACCGGGAATTTCAAATACCGTCATACCGGCGGCAGGAATTTTAATGCGTTCAAAACTGCCGGATAAACCGGAAAGCTCCTCGGTGAGCGCATCGTTTAAGTTAAAATCTTTCAGTGCCATAAACGCACTGTTCTTGGTGGTAAGAGCTTTGTTTTCGTTGCTTTTCATGATATTTTCATCCTTTCATTATTTGCGGGTCGCTTTGCGGACACCCACAGTGGTTTTTTCAAATACATTGACCAGACCATTAAGCCAATCGGGTAATACATCATCGTTTTCTGATATCTGTTCTCTGACAAAAGCCGATAAGCTGTTGGCGTTGACGGTTTCGTAAATCAATCCGCCATAACCCTCGGCACGAAGTACTTCGAACAAATCCTCTTTGCGGTCGGCCATCGCTGATGCACGTGTGGTATTGGTAAGGCAGAACACTGTACCGGAACGGGTAAAATTCTGCGTCTCCGTATCCGTCATAAGCTGTGCCAGTACAGCGTCGACTTCCTCCAGTTCGGCATTAATGTCCTTGAGGCTTTGCTCAATTTCCTTTTTCTCATCGCGCAGGGCTTTAAGCCTATCTGCGAGTTCAAACATTTTTTCTGAATTGTCCATAGTGAAAATCTCCTTCATTAAATAAATGGGTTGTTGCCGTAGCGATAATCATCAACCAGCGTCTTGGCGAGGTTTGCCTTGTTTTTCAATGCTTTAAGCACTTTTTCGTCGACTGTACCTTGTGCAGTGAGATAGATGTAAGTACATGGCATACGCTGACCGGCGCGATGAATACGGGCTTTGCATTGCTCGAAATTCGACATCGAGTAATCCAGAGAATAAAACACCATTGTGCTTGCCGCTGTGAGCGTGATGCCCAATCCCGCAGTCGCCACCTGTCCAACAAATATAGGTACATCGGGGTCATGCTGAAATCTTGCAACCTGCTCGTCGCGGTCTTTTACACCGCCTTTGATGAGTGAATAATTGATGCGTTTTTTCTCAAGCATGGCGCAAATGGCATCCAGTTCCGCTACAAAGCGGGCGATAATTACGAGCTTGCGGTTCTCCTCCAAAGCCGAATCGATGATATCCTCCAGCACGTCCAGTTTTGCTTTACTAACCTGTTCAGTAGCGCTGCTTTCATCACTGCCAATGAAACCACCCGTAAGCTGAGACAGACGGAGGAGCTTTGTCAGTACATTTGTGATGGTGACCTCACCGTCAGACAGCTCGGCATAACTTTCTTTGACAAGACTCTGATACAGTTTCATTGCCTTCGGCTCCAGTTCTACTTTGCGGATAATGTCTGTCGTTTCCGGCAGGTCAAGGCAATCCTTTTTCGTAGCACGAAATGCGATGGAGTGCATACGACGAGTAAGCTCATCCTCCATACTCTTTTTCAAAACGGGAGTATGGTTGCCGTAGCCGGTCATGAAAAAGAAGTGGTTTCTGAAGCTGTAAAAACTCTGTCCGAAGATACGTGGGTCGAGAAACTTGTACTGGCTGAATATGTCGATTGCCTTGTTCGTCACAGGCGTCCCCGTCAATAGCAGTCGGTATTTAGCCACTAATCCTAACCGGTGTATTGCTTTAGAAGCGGCGATATTGTGCGTTTTGATTTTGTGCCCTTCGTCGGCGACGATGAGGTCTGGTTTCCACGCTGCAAGTTCACGTTCCAGCCGCCATGCCGATTCGTAGTTCACAACGACTATCTGAAGAGGCTGGCCGGTCATATGCCGGAGAGTATCGAGCTTTTTTTCGCCACTCCCCTTGAGTACAGCGAGCGTGTAATCAAAATCTGCATACGCATCGTGTTCGTCTTTCCAAACGCCCGTAACTGAAAGCGGTGATACCACAAGCACCCTGCGGATGCGACCGGCATGATACAAAGCGCCTTCGACCGCTATCGTCGTGAGAGTTTTTCCAGTACCCATTTCCATGAGCAAGGCGGCTCCGTACCCCACTGGCGAATACGTGCTTCCCGGTAAAAGTCCAACTTTCTTACAGATAAAATTGAATGCATTGATCTGGTGAGCGTAGGGCTTTACCTTAATTGGCATCGGTAACAGCGGCGCGTTGTCATTGTTCATTGACTTCATCACCTCCGCCGGGCAGTTCCGTAATGGATACGCACTCGACACTGTCACCCGGTACGATTACCATCACACGGCGCTTTTCACCGAAGAAATGCCGAAGTAGTCGCTCGCGCATTGATACACGTCGGCATCTGACAACACCGCCCTCGGTGGGCTTCTTCGAAACGCTGATTTTCAAATTGTGCTTCATTTTTTTCTCCGTCCTTTCCGAGGGACGGTGTAGTTGTGTCCCTCGGTATACGGAGAAAAGGCGGGTGTTTTATACACCCATTTCTAAAAATGCTTTTTAAATTTTTTCTTTGCGCCTTCGATTGATTTCCACGCAGCGTTTGGAGCGACGTCTTCGATACGGGCAATCTCATTAACCGACAAGCCATCAGCAAGCATTAACAGTCGCCGTTTCTGTGTTTCCGAAAGCTTGTCCAGCGCAGTGTTGATCCGAGCGGCGTCTTCTTCGCGTATCAAATCGGTTTCGGGAGTAGTGTCTATCGCATACTCCAATCCTTCAAAATCGATAGCGTCGAGCGAATAACAGTGGTAACGTTCCTTTCTTGCGAGATTGCTTTCCTCTCGTCGTGAGGCTGTTATGTAGTTGCCGATTTCCTCGTTGACTTCAACTTCTGATGTAGTTCCGTCTGCGAATTTCCATTGAATTTTCATAAAATAACCTCCGTTTTCGTTGTTTCGAAACGGAGGAATCTGCAGAGCTGACCTAAAAAATGGCAGTGTTATGCCGTCCGCAGTCCTGACGGATTTCTCCGTTTCGGATTGCAGCTTTCCTTCCAGTGGTCAGCTGTTATATTCAGTTGCATCCTTTCGTGCTGGACCCGCTGTAGCGAACAGCGGCATCGAAAGTGATTCTTTGTGGATTTACGTAAGATTTTGTAAAAACGAATTGATTTATGGGAAATTATGTGTTATACTATATTAGTATTTTTATACCCATGGGATCTACGGCTTTCGTAATAAATAAAATGCACTTACGTCAAACCACAATATAAGGATACTTGATTCTGGAGAAGAAGTATTTCCTCTGAGTTTGACCTGAGTTTGACACGATTTTTCATGAAAGGGGTTCCTGATATGACTCTTTGTTTTGGTTCATACGGACAAGCGGTAAAAAAAGCGAAGAAGTCCCAAAAAACAAACATTGTTGTTGCAGGACTTCTTCTCTCATTGGTTACTGATAATGTTGATATCAAAAATCAAAACGGTGAACCATTTGACTTGTCAGATAAAACTGCCAGCCTCTATCTGAATTGCAAAGATCATGTATTGCAGACTATTATAGATGCATCTGGGATGCCAGTAGTAACTAAAGCATCAGAAAAGTATTTTTCCGATAAAGTGATTCCCGAGTTGGAACCCCTTCTTATTGACAATTTAATCTTGGACATTTGCAATATCTTCGAAGATGATAATGATGTTCCACCAACACTTAAATGTGAGTTCACAGCTATTGCCGATAGAAAACATTTGGCAGCCTTTCTGTCAAAAACATTTTTATATGCGATAAAAAAAGAAAACAAGGTTTCTCCGTTAGTAGCCGCCGCGAGCAGTGATAACCTTATGAAACAGGCTATATCAGAACTTGATAGTGTGGAATCCATCATAAAAAAATATCCTCGTCCTCAAGAAATACCGGTACCGGAACTTCCTGCTGATGAGGAAATGGAATACATACGAGCCCTTCTTGCTGTATATGCTGAAGAGTTGAAAACAGAGGAAACACTCGAATTGATTGATTTGGATAACGCCCCCACTTTCAAGAAAGATTTATCTCGCCGCCGTAAGGATTACTATGCTGCTGAAACAATTCGTGAAGGAACAAGGGATACCTTTGGTGATACGGAAGAATCAAATTTTTCGACATTGAAGGAAGATATTCTCGATAGCGTATACGACGAGTACATAAAAGCTCATCCATCATCGATGGATCGGTTGAACAGCGTAATGAGCCAAGCTGCTCTTACTCCTGCGAATAGGTGCATTCTGCTGAGCAAGCTGGCATGGGTCAGCGCGCGTGAGAAAAAGGGTGTTTGCCACTTTCTTGTAAAAGATGGTGAGTTGAAGTGGGTGGTCAAGGATGGCTGAAATATTTAATTCGATATTTGAATTGTCGCTTCGAGCTCTATTGGTTATGAAAAACGCTCAGCGTCCATTGACCGAAGAGGAAGTAGTCATTGCGGATTTTATTGCTGTGTACGGCACGGATTTTGGTATTGCTGATGTAAACTTGCATGGAGACAATTCTTATAAATATTGCGAATTGGCAACGAGACGTAAGAAAATGGATGATGCGCTAAAAGACCTTACACTCCGTGGACTTATAGACCTTGTATTATCTGAGAAAACAGGTATGGTCTACATAATCAATAGTGTCGGTTACTCCCTTTGTGAAAGACTTGAAAGTACATACGCAAAGGAGTATTTACTGTATTCACAGCGCGCTTTACATTATATCTCTTCTCACGGAATAAAGGTGATTCGGTCAGAAATACTACGCAACTCTCAGCTAAATATAGGGAGGGATGAAAATGCTTGATTTCTATGTAAAGAAAATTACAATATCTGGCAAAGGAAAAAAGCCCTCCTCTATTGAGTTGACAAAGGGTCTAAATATCATTTGCGGTCCCTCTGACACTGGTAAAAGCTATGTTATCGAAATATTAGACTATCTGTTTGGCAGTGACCATATCCCAATTGATGTGAAGCATGGTTATGATACTTTTGAAATGTATGTACACACGTCTCGTGGTAAGGTTATTGTCCGCAGAAAGGTCGAGAATGGAGACAAAACGACTACCGCTGAAGTGATTAGTTCCGATAACAGAGTTGACTCCGGCGATTATAAAATTAAAAAAGGAACCCCCAATTTAAACGAAGATGTGTGGCTAAAAATCATGGGTGTAACCGAGCACCATGATATTATAAGTACGCAAAAATATAAGACGCAACGACTTACGATCCGCTCTATTCTACACATGATGTTGGTAAAGGAAGAGAACATTATTCAGCGGCCATCTGTGCTGATACCGACTTACCAGTCAACAGCGTATCTTTCAAGCCTGTATTTTATGATGACAGGTGAAGATTTCAAGGGCATTACACCGCACATTGACAAGACAATCCGTGAGGAGCGCAAAAAGGCGGTTATTGATTATATCAACGAACGCCTTAACGCAATTGGTGAAAAGAAGAAAAGACTTGAAGAATTACCCGCTCTGGACACTCATGTAATTGAGTCGAAGATTCATGAAATTATCGATGAGATATCTCAAACTGAAACCCAAATTATAGATGCTGTGGCAAAAAGCAAACGTCTATTGGAAGAAATATATTCAGTAAATGACCAAATCACGGAATGCGAACATTTGCTAGAACGACAAAACGCGCTGAAGACGCAGTATGTATCTGACATCCGGAGATTGGGGTTTGTCGTTGATGGAGAAGCGCATGTATGTGAGATATCGCATCTACATAAATGCCCGCTCTGTCAAAACGACTTACCGAAAAAGGAGGAAGAGAGCTATGTTGCAGCATCCACCGTTGAACTGACGAATTTGAGAATGCAGCTTAATGATATCGCCGAAGCAGAGCTCGCTTTCACGTCGGATCGTGATGAGCTGTACGACCATCTGAATGCTTTGCTTAGTAAGCGAGAAGACGTTGAATCGCTGATAAAAACCGAGTTGCAACCCAAAATGAGCACCTTGCAACAGGCATTGCGCACTTTTCAATATGCAGTCGAACTTGCTAAAGAAGCTGCAATGCTTAAGGAAGATGAGACAAGACTCAAAAGCGAACTTTTCCAAAAGGAAAATGAAGAGGAAGAAACCGAAACACTCTTTGATATAAAAAGTCGCTTTGGTCCTGATATTATGAATATCATTAATGACTACCTGAGTGAGACCTTGAAAGCATGCAATTATGATAGTTTCGGTCAAGTTCGTATCGATATAAAGTCGGCGTTTGATATTGTAATTGATGGCAAAACAAAGTATTCATATGGCAAAGGATATAGAGCTTTTCTCAATACGATCGTAGCATTTACTTTTATGCGATACTTGAGCGAATATGGCAAGTATTCACCGGGGCTTTTAGCAATTGACTCCCCCATTCTGTCGCTAAAGGAACCGGGAGAAGAAAAAGCGTCGGATACAATGAAAGCGTCATTGTTCCATTATTTTGTTGAACATCAGAAGTGCTGTCAGATAATCATTTTGGAGAACAACATTCCTGATATCGACTATGGGGAAACCAATATCGTGCAGTTTACGAAAGACCCTGATACAGGAAGAATCGGACTACTGTATGAACCGTAATGCGCCGCGAATGTTTGAAAATGAATACGGAGGTAAAGAAATGTCCGAAAATAAGCAAGCCGAAAACTGGGTATCAATGAAAGAAATAACACAATATCTTGATGTTAGCAGAGAAACTGTATTGCAATGGATTAGCAACCGAAGTATGCCCGCAAGTAAAGTCGGACGCCTATGGAAATTTAAAAAATCCGAGGTCGACGAGTGGATTCGCTCCGGTGGTGCCGCAGAAAGCAAATAATGCTTGTATTTATAAAGGAGTGTGACAAATTATGCCTGACTTAAAATATGAAATCAAGCAGAAAATAGCTTGCCTATCTGAAGAAAAAGGTGGGTGGATAAAGGAAATTAATCTTGTTTCTTGGAATGGCAACGAAGCTAAATATGATATTCGGGCATGGTCTCCCGATCATACAAAGATGGGTAAAGGTGTCACACTTTCTAAGGACGAAATTAGAACATTGACATCCGTGCTAAACGAGTTATTTAACGATGGGAACTAAAATATCATGGAGCCGCCACGAAGCAGCAATCCTACTGGACGGCTACATTAAAGTTCTAAAAGGCGAACTTCCAAGGTTGCGTATTATAAAAAGAGTATCTGCGGATTTGCGAAAGATGGCTATTAACAACGGGATGGAAGTTGACGATATTTTTCGGAATGAGAATGGTATCTCTTTTCAGATGCAAAGCATGGAATCCGCGTATTGTGGTAGAACAGTGATGAAAGCAGCAACACTGCTCTTTACTGAAATTGTAACTTTATATAAAGAGAACCGTGGAGAATACGAAAAGCTATTAAAGGAGGCAAGGACTATGATTGATGGCAAACTAAATTATAAAGAAAACTTTTTGTCATGGCTTGCCGAAGTTATGCCATCTGCTTCAATAAAGACGGTGCTTGCTTCATATGACACGATTGAACAATTCTGCCTAAAGCTCAAAATATTGAAAAATCCGTTGTTTGAAACGACAGATTTAGATATATTAAAGGCCGTCCAAAAGACGGTATCTCAAAATAAGATTTTTCGCATCGTCAACAAAAAGCAATTAAAGCATATTGATACAGCTATGTTCTGTCTGTTCAAGTATGTTAGAGAAGGTAACCATGAAAATGTCAACGCAAAAATCGCACCCACACAGGATGTATCGGCTTCAAAGCAACCTGAAACACAAATAGTTTCGGAGAAACCACAGAAAGAGCCCGGAAATGTGCCAGAGCTATACGTTCGAACAGAGCAGGACAGGCGACTTATTGCTAAATACCCGCTTGTTTACAAGCGTATATTCATTTCGCTACGTGATATGTTAGAACGCGGTCAAGGCGGAACAACAATAGCAGCGTTGTCTGAGCGGATAAATCACATAGCGCGGTGCGCTGATATTGAAGATATTCTTGATAATGTTAGCTGGACAACGTGCGAAGATGGGCGATATAAATTTTCTGAAGAAATTTCTCGTCATGACGAGCCCGTTGAGGTTTCGGTGGGTTTATCGGAACTTGATGTTGTGCAACCTAAGGTGGAATTTAATGTTATTGACTTCAACAATATTGGTGATTACTCATATACGAAACCAATTAGCATTTCCTACTTTGATGACAGAAGAACAGACGTGTCTTCTTGGACGGATGTATATGTAAAGCTGGTATCAAACCTATATGATGACTATTCAAGCTCCATCCCTGTAGGCAAATCTTTCACAGGATCTGAACGAGTCGATTTTGGAAATAAAGAGATTGCAAGAACCATGACTGCGCCTAAACCTATATTTATGCAGATGTACTTGGAAACTAACTTAAGTGCGACAAATATCGTAGGAAAAATAAAAGCTCTGCTTGATATTTGCAGAGTGGACTACGAGAATGTCATTATTGAATATCAAAGGAAGTCAGATACAGTAGCTATGTCCCGTGTCACTACTGCTCAAGATAGCCCTATGTATTCAGGCATGATGATCGACAGTAATAGTTTTACTGCGTTTCTAAGTAATCATGAAGGAATGGCAGACAGTACTTGCCGTAGCTATGTTTCTGCTATTGGCACTGCTGAACACTATGCCAAAGAGCACCATTTTGAGCACCATCGGCTTTTCACTTCCGATTGGCGTGAAGCAAAAGCCACGGTTGATGCTCTGTTTAGTGACCCCGTTTTTGTCGAATACAATGACCAGCAGCACAATCGTTTTCGTGCCGCAATGAAGAAGCTGCTTCTTTTTTTACGAGCAGACCCTTCAGTTATTACATCAGCTGGTAACAATGCAACTGGTCTTTCTGTGCCGCAACCGGTTGCGGACGAAAAATATATTGATGTTCTCACTCAGAATTTCCGTAAAGGTTTCCGTTTGGGCTCGCCCATAGAGCTCCGCAAATTTAAGCGTTGCTATGAACAAATGAACGGGAAAGCACTCGATGATGATGATGCTACAGTTGAGAGCAAAATTACTGTTTGCGGTATTCAGTTTGAAGACAAGGTTTTTGTACCACAAACCATGCTCGGTGATGAAACGCGTGAGCGTCTATTTGCATACATTCAGAAGAGCTTTGACGAAGGTAAAACCGCCTTATATTATCAGGCTCTCTTTAATGAATTCTCCGAAGATTTCTTGGATTATTTCATTTACAATGCGGATATGCTCAAGGCATATCTCTCGTTTATGCTGGGTGAAAAATACTTTTTCGGCAGGAGCTATTTTTCTATGAACTCTAATACGACGGTAGATCCCATAGATGAAGTTCGCACTTGCCTAAAAGAATATGCCGTGCCGATGACCTATGATTCAATGTTTGAAAATCTCCCACATATACCACAACAGAAAATCAAGCAGATTCTTGCGGCAAACGGTGAATTTATCAGCAACGGTCGCGGAGAATATTTTCATGTTTCTGCAGTCCATTTCTCTGATGAGGAAATGGACAACATTGCAGAAATTATTGCTTCGGCTATTGAAGAGAAGAAATTTCTGAGTGGTAATGAGCTCGTAGAAGCCATCAAGTCGAAGTATCCTTACATATACGAGAAAAATTCAGCTTTCTCTGTGGTTGGTCTACGCGATGCGATAAAATACTATCTCTGCCACAAGTTCTCTTTTTCAGGCAACATTATCAGCAGGCTTGGTAGCGATCTTACCATGTCCGATGTTTTTGCGGATTATTGTCGTAGCAGGGATACGTTTACTCTTGACGAACTAAATGTGCTTGCGAGTGAACTTGGCACAGTTATCTACTTTGATGCTGTTTATGAGAATTCACTACGAATCAGTCATGACCGTTTTGTGGCGAAGAAACGGGCACACTTCCTTGTGCACGAAACCGATGCTGTGCTTGATCGTTTTTGCAGGGGAGATTATATCTCTATTGAAAAAATCAACGGTTATAGTCTTTTCCCCAATGCGGGATTTCCTTGGAACGAGTATCTGCTGGAACACTATGTTGCAGCATACAGTGAAAAATACACGCTTTTGCATACCGGCTTTAACGCCAACAAATGCGTCGGTGCTATCGTGAAAAAAAGCGCTGGATTCGAGAGCTTCGACGACTGCATTGTCACAGTTCTCGTAGACAGCAACATTACATTGAAGAAGCAGCACGCCTTGCAATATTTATGCGATGAAGGCTACATAGCCCGCCGCATTTATACCAATATCGAGGAGCTTCTCATCAGAGCGACCGCGCAAAGAAACAGAAAGGAAGCGAATTGATATGTACTCTTACACATGGGATATTGAGACAGGAGGATTGCTGTTGAATAGCTCACCGTTGGCATTCAGCAAGGAGCCACGCCCTGTTTACTATGAAGAACTCGACATCTTAGGCTTTGACCAAATATGGAATTACGAAAAGAACGATGCCTACCCTTATATGTGGGCTGAATCGAATAATTACTTTTACCGTGGGAGACTCGTAGCCAAAACGAAGGGTGGTTCACTCTACACCGCACCGGAAATTATTCTTGTTGAAGACCCAGAGCCTGATGGTCAGCCACTGCGTTTCGTGGACATTGCAGCAATGGTAGACAAAAACCGTAATCTGCTTGAGATCCTTGCACAGGATGCTATTAAGAGAATTTTCAATACATATGTGGAATACAAAGACAAGGTAGATGTTTTCTATGTTGCCTTTAGTGGCGGTAAAGACAGCATCGTTACACTAGACTTAGTGCAACGCACACTGCCACATAATGCATTTAAGGTGTTGTTTGGCGATACAGGTATGGAGTTTCCTGACACATATGAAGTTATGGATGTTATTGAGAGTTTTTGTGAACAGCAAGGTATTACTTTTCTTCGGGCAAAATCAAATTTATCAACAGACTTGACATGGAACAGCTTTGGTCCACCGGCAGTTACAAATCGTTGGTGTTGCAGTGTTCATAAAACATCTCCTCAAATTATGCTCTTACAGGAACAAACAAATAAGCAAGGCTTCACAGGTATGGCTTTTACAGGAATTCGCGGGGATGAAAGTACTGCCCGAAGTGAATATACTGATGTGAGCTTGGGCGAAAAAATACGTGGGCAATATAGTTGTCACCCGATACACGAGTGGAATTCTGCCGAAGTTTTCTTATATATTTATCAGGAAAAGCTCGCACTAAACAAAACATATTGTAAGGGAAATTCTCGTGCTGGATGCCTTTTATGCCCCATGTCATCAGGGAAGCATGAGTTTATGAAGCAACAATGCTATACCAATGAAGTAAACTGGTTCGTCGATAAAATAAAAAACACTAGTGGAAAATCTAGCTTTACTGACTCAGAATTGCTGGATTTTATTGAACAGGGAAAATGGAAAAGTAGAAAAACTGGAAGAGAGCTTAATTTTGGAAACGACCATCATATTGTTGAAACTGATAAAGGGAAAACAATTATTTCGGTATTTGTAGCAAATCCGCGTTGGAAAGAATGGGCAAAAACAATTGGCGAACTAGTTGAAATAAGCGATACACAATACACTATAGATTATTGCGAAAAAGCATACGAAGTGACACTAACTCAAAGCTTAAATGGGACAACCTTTACTTTCCCCAACTGTGGGACAACAAAAGATGATATTAAGTTTATATCACTGTTTCGGAGCGTTATTATAAAGAGTGTGTATTGTATAGATTGTGGTGTCTGTGCAGCAAATTGTTCTGTTGGATGCATTGATATGCGACATGGATTTTCAATCTCCAACAAATGCATTCATTGCTATCAGTGTCATGATATTCATGAGCATTGTTTACGGTATAATTCGATTAGAAATAAAACAGGAGGCGGAGAAAGAAAAATGAAAGGTTTAGACAGATATTTTAGCTTTGGTATCAGAAAAGGTTGGCTTGAGTCATATTTTAGAGACCATGGTGCCGCTGAGTTTTGGCTTACCGATGGGCATGGTGCTGTGCCAAACAAGAAAAAAGATGCTTTTCTGAATTTTTTAAAAGATGCTGGACTTGTAACTTATAACAAGAACAACGGCGGAGACAAGTATACCAAGAATGAACCGAGTTCCTTCGCTATAGTTATGTTTAAATATGGCTGTGATTCTGAGACAATGTGGGCTATGCTTCTGTGTAATTTGGCATACACCCCCGAGTTCAATTGGTTCATTAAGAATGTTCCTTTTCACGAGGAGGTCACAACAGAACAGCTGAAATATATGCTGGAAGATATAATGGAAAATGATACCAAGGGACTTGGGAAAAGAAACATAACCGACGCTTTCAAATCGCTCCTAATTAAAACGCCATTTGGTGCAGAAATTGGACTGGGGCGCTGTGATTATGATGAAAAAACCAATGCACTTGGCAATGAAACGATAACACTTAGGTCATTACATCGTGGTACATGGCAAAACCCTGACCCGCTTGTTATTCTCTACTCACTCTACAAATTTGCTGAAGCTTGTGGTGATTATTATCAGTTCACATTAAACCGCTTGCTTGCTCACGATATTGACAGCGATGGCGTAAGTCCTACGCAAATCTTCGGACTTGAGCGCGACCAAATGGAGAAACTGCTCAACGGACTCTCCGTAAACTATCCTGACTTCATTACGACCAGCTTCACGCTTGATTTGGATAATATCACGTTAAATGCTGACAAAACATCGCAGGATGTTCTGTCGTTAATGTAAGGAGGATATGAGATATGCCGATGCTTGAGAAATATCGTCATTATTTTGACATTGATCCGGATTACTTTCCGGCTGTAAATGAAGCTGTTATTTCAAAGAATCCTGAAATGTGGAAGAAATTTTTTCCTCATGATACCTTCGTTAAGCTTGTTCGCAATACGGTAAGTATGCTCGATCGTAAACAAAAGCTCTCCCTTTGGGTTGAGGGTGCTTATGGCACTGGAAAATCCCATGCAGTGTTGACTCTCAAGAAATTGCTTGACGCAAGTGAAGAGGATACCCGCGCGTACTTTGAACGGTACGTCATGGATAAAGACCTTTGCTCTAATTTCGAGCGCGTAAAAAACAGCGGTAAGATTTTGACGGTTCATCGTTATGGCTCGGCAACTATTCGCAGTGACCACAACCTTGTTTTTGCTATTCAAGAAAGCATTGAGAAAGCTATGATTGATAGCGGAATAGAAAACAAGGGCGGCAATGCACTTAAAAGCGCCACTATCAAATGGCTGACCGATACAGATAACAAGAACTACTTTAACAGTCTGATGACCGGCAAGTACTCCGACCTTTTTGGCGGAGATGATGTCGATGCTGTTCTTGAAAAGCTTTCTACCTTCACGGGTGATGCGCTTGCCAAGTTGATGGATAAAATATTTAAGGTTTCGGACGAGCGTCAAATCAAGGCGCTTTCTCTGAGTACAACAGCGCTTTGTGACTGGATTCGTGAAATCATCCATGCGAACAATCTGAAGGCTATTGTTTTCATTTGGGATGAGTTCACAGAGTATTTTTATAATAATGCGCGTAATCTGACAGGCTTCCAAGAATTGTGCGAAATCAGTGAAACAGAACCTTTTTATTTTATTATCGTCACGCATGTCAGCTCCGGTTTGTTCCACGAACGCGATCAGGATTTCATTAAACTAAACGGGCGTTTCGTTAACCCGCACTGCTTAATTAGTCTGCCAGAAAACATCGCTTTTAAGCTGATGGGTGCAGCAATGGAAAAAAACAAAGATCCAGAGGTTGTAAGAGATTGGAATATTACGACAGGCGATTTGGCGGGTCGTACTACCGAATCACGTAAACTCGTTAAGAATGTTGCACGTATTAGCGACTCAGAGATGCTCGATATTCTCCCAATTCATCCTTACACGGCACTGCTGCTCAAGCATATCTCCTCTGTATTTGACTCGAATCAGCGCAGCATGTTTGACTTTATTAAAAACGACCGTGGTGATGAAATAAAGGGCTTCCAGTGGTTTATCGACAACTTCGGTCCTGACGATGAAAATCCGCTCCTAACAATAGATATGCTATGGGAATTCTTCTACGAAAAGGGCAAGGAGTATCTTGCGCACGATATCCGTGCCATTCTTGATTATTTCACTCGTGCCGGAAACCAGCGCTTGCAGCCTGATGAAACCAGAGTGCTAAAAACAGTCTTGCTACTGCAAGCTATTTCTCAGAACGCTGGTGACTCTGTCGAGCTTTTCATTCCGAATGAGCGCAACATAAATAACGCCTTTGAAGGCTCTGACCTTGATGGAAGCAGAGCTGGTCGCTGTGCCGAAAAATTGGTGCGCGATAAGGTGTTATTCAAAAAGCAGCTCGGCGGGGGCAAATTTCAATACTGCGCCTATGTGAATGAAGTCAGTGGTGCCGACCTTAAGCCGTTCTTAGACCAGATTGATAAAAAAACAACGACACAGCTTGTCACTGAGGAGCTTGTCGACAGGACAAGAATCACTGACGCAATTACTCTCGGTGGTGCGCTAAAACTCCGCTACGAACTTCGATATGTATCGTCAACCGACCTTGATTCAACTGTTCGCCTACTCCGCAATCAGGAAGCGAATTATATAAACAAAATAGTTGCTGTTGTATGCTTTGCAAAAGACGACGCGGAAAGTGTTGTCATTGGTAAGAAGATTAGCGATGTAGTCAACAGCAGTAACAATCATATTGTCTTCATCGACGCCTCTCGGACTCCATTCGGTGCTGATGGATATACCCAGTATCGTAATGATATGGCACAGTCCATGTATCAACAGGGCAAAGACAATACCCTTGCTACACAGTATGCCAACAATGCAAAGGAAGCGCTAAAAAAATGGAAAAACCGTATTTCCAACGGTGAGTTTATTGTCTTCTCTGAAAGCAAGCCAAATGGAGAGAGAGTTACCACGATTGAGGCACTTTATTTAGAGTTGGAAGAGATTAATAAACAGAAGTTCCCAAGTTGCCTTGAAGGAACATATAGTGTTATAGCCAATATGTTTACACCAAGTAGCCTGAAGCAGGGCGTTGAGTGTGGTGCAACTCAAAAAACGTCCGGTACATTCCTTTCTGGAAGCCCATCGACGAAACTTGAAAACGCCCTTGAAGGAGCATGGAAAGTTGATGAGTATTGGATAGCATCTCCACATCTGCTCATATCAAAGATTAAACTGCTTGTTGATAAAATTATCACTGATGCTTTTGAAACTGGCGGTGGTCGCGTATCTATAAAACAGATATATGATACATTGAGTCTACCACCTTATGGCTTTATGCCTTGTAATCTTTCGGCATTTATTCTCGGATTCGTGTTAAAAGAATATGCTACTGGTTCGTATAGCTGGAGTGATGGGCTTACCAACGACCTGCTTGACATTAATAAGCTCAAAGAAATGGTCGACGAAGTGATTCGGTTGCAAATCACGCCTAACCCTCGATACAGGGACAAGTATATCGTCGCAATGACCGATGAAGAAAAGGCCTTTAATGAAGCAACGTCTATTGCCTTCAACATTCCACTCAATCTCTGCACTTCTGTGGAACAGACCCGTGAACGTATTCGTAACAGAATGAAGGAATTCGCTTTCCCGATTTGGACATTGAAATACATTCTGTCAAGCGAGAGTCTTAAGACAGGTACTGATGTTCTTGAAACGATTATCGATAGTTTCTGTGGTATTGCGAACAGCAATAATATGGGCGCAACCAAAACAGATAGCGATATTGCCATGTGTATTGGTCGCGCTTGTATTGACCATCCGAATGCTGCAGAAGATTTGAAGAGCATCCTTACTAAAGAAAAATGCGCTCAAGGTATGACAGAATACTTGAAGACGTTTGAAAATGGCGAGCTTATTTCACTCGCATCAACCATCGGTGATGGCGGGCAATATATCAACGCTCTGCGCCGTAAATTCGATGCTGATGCCGCTAACTGGGTATGGAATTTTGACACTGTACAACAGAAAATCCGCGAGGTAATTCTTGAATATAAAATTATTGATGAAAGCAATAAAACACTTTCCAAGAACATCACTTTTGAAGCGACCATAAAAGAATGGTGTACCAAGTGTGGATACATTCGGGTTTCTTTTACTGCCGCAAAAAATTATCTTGACGAAATATCGCCTTTCATGGAACTCCTATGCGCAATTAAAAAATCGGGACAACTTCTAGATTCCCAGAAGCAAAAATTCTATGATTTACTTGTGTTAAATGGTGAAGCTTTCCGCAATTTGTATAATAATCAAGCTGACCTGTTCAAGCGCGTTTGCGCTTACTACTTGAGCGATCTATCGGATGATGAAATCCGTGAACTCTATGCTACTATGCCCGCTGGCGCCTTCACGCAAGAGAAAAATGATTATTTTGTTTCTGTCGAAGATAAGGTTAAAGCATATAAGGCAACGCTCGGAAGCGCTAAGCTGAAGAAATTATGGCAGGATAAAACTGGCTCCAGCTCTCCGAGAGAATGGTCGAAGAAGCATAAAATGCCAATACTCTGCTTAATCCGTGATGAAGAAGTACAAAAGGCACGAGCTGCATTTGGTACCATAAACAAGAGCCATCCTGATGCGCAGTCTATTGATAAGGCTATAGAGTATCTTGAAACGGCAGATTTTTTTGGATCGCTGAACAATAATAATGCACTGGATGTTGCATTTCGCGAAGCAATTATTAAGGATTATGCTGTTCTGCTTACAAATATTGAAGAAGTCAAGGATTATCTTGACCGAACCTTAACAACAGATCCATATGATTGGTTTGGTTTACCTGAAGTCGACAAGCGTCTAAAACAAATGGCTGAGGCAAAATACTCTCAAAGTGGTTGTACCCGCGCGCTTGAGAAAATTGATAAGATGGGTATTGAGGATGCACGAGAGTATCTAAAGAGCCTTATCAAAGACAATATGATTGTCGGTATGGAAATTATCAAAGGAAAGTAAAGGAGGCGAGACATGAACACCGAGGCGTGTATAAAGAAAATAGAAAAGTACCTTTCAAAAAGCGATGTTGGCGTGCTTGTGGTTGATGTGCAAAACTCTGCCGATTTATCGGATATTGTTTCTCACTTCAAAGTCAGCGGCAATACTTTTATTGCCACAGCCGACTATTGCAAAACCGATGAGCTTCCACTTATGGATACATTACTTGATGTTATTGCGAAAAAGGAGGAACCTGTTTTTCTGACAGGGTTAACTTCCTTTTTGAAGCTCAAGGGTGAAACAGAACTTAAAAGTGAATTATCAAATCTCCTTGCTATGACTATTGCTGGTCACGTTGTTGTTCTGTCGTTTCAATGCAAGGTGTATTTGAATTTCTCCGATCCGCGTCTCTCTGGGCGCATCTGTATAGTAGACGGCGTCGAAGATGACCATACAAAACTCATCTTCACATCAAGCGTGTTGCCGCTTCCGAAGGGTATCACTATTGTTTCAGGAATTCATGCTTTTGCGGATGCAGTAGAAACGAAGAAAGTTGCTACAATTTATATCAACACAGAGAAGGAACGAAAAAACTTCCCGGATTCTCTCTACTTAATATCAGATCTAAAAAAAGCCTATGATGCTCTGGTATTCAAAGATACCGCAACGCAGACGCTGAGTGAAGCTCTGGGTACTGATATAGATTGGAAATACGCTCTTGAAAAATTAAAGAAAAGTGGCACTTGGGAGGCTCTCATAACAGCTGAGTTTGGCAACACTAAAACTCTTGACCTTGTAATACCCAATTACTTAAACTTTGATTCCGAGAAAAAGTGGTTGTACTTTATTGCATTGAAATTATATGGGGCGAAGAATAACTGGTGCCTTAATACTGCTGCATCTAGAGCCGCAAGCGTAGTCGATTTGGTTCGTCATGCTTATCGAGATATCTTGGAAGTCGAGCCAACAAGCAGCACTTTCATGGATTGCTACAATACAAGAAAAGCGTTACTGAATGCGTTTGGAAATCCGATTGATGATGTTGTCGATTTCTGTAAAATTGTTATTAGTAAGGAAAAGACTGCGATTTATTACTTAACTGATAACACTCAACAGGAAAAGGAAACGATATTCTTCTTGCTTGATAGGTATGGTCTTGAATTTAGCAAGGAAGAACTGACAGCAATTTTGAAAATCGTATATCCTAAACTGCATGCATATCTATTGCCATTTAGATTTAAAAATTCTTTACTTGATGATTACTTCCAGACATACAAATATGAAAAAATCATCAACAAGGTACTTCCTGAATTCGAGGCCATTGTCACGGAGCAAGCAGAAAAGCGAGAATATAATAGCATTCTTGAACCTCGTGCTTCACGCGTCGAGGCTATTGACAAACATGGGGCGCAGTTATATTTCATTGATGCTCTTGGTGTTGAGTACCTCGGTTTTATCATGTCTTTATGCCACGAAAGAGGAATGATGGCTCGTGTGGATGTGTGTCGCTGTGAATTGCCGTCGATTACAAGCCGTAACAAAGAATTCATTGATGCATTTGCAAATTTAACGCATCCGATTATTTCAATAAAAGATATCGATGAAATCAAACACCATGGCAAAGATGATTATGATTATCAGCCGGTGAAACCTCCAATTTATATTTCACAGGAACTATCAATTATCGAGGATGTAATCGACAAGATAAAAGTCAAATTAGCGAATGGTACAATTGATAAAGCTATAATAATATCAGACCACGGGGCTAGCCGGCTTGCAGTTATTCACGAAACGGAAAACCAGTGGGAAATGGGCAGTAATGGTATCCATTCCGGCAGATGCTGCCTTAAATCTGAAATTGACGTTCAGCCTGACTTTGCAACAGACGCTGATGATTTCTGGGCGCTTGCGAATTATGACCGTTTCAAAGGGGGGCGCAAGGCGAATTTTGAAGTACATGGCGGCGCGACTCTCGAAGAAGTAACCGTACCGATAATAGAAATTACTTATACGCCAGGGACAATTGAAATTAAGCTGATGCCGTTTGATGCCCCAGCCAGCTTTGTTGGAGTACCCGAAATTCTTGTTAGCTATCGTAAAAAAGCGGCTGTAAAACTGTTCTCTACAAGAATACTGCAGGATGTAAGCGTGTGTGTTAACGGTAAGTACTACGACGCAACGCCAATAGACGGTAATTTCTTCTTAGTAGAAATGCCAGATATCAAACGTGCAAGGCAATACTCCGTAGATGTATATGCGTGTGGAAATTTGATTGCATCAAATCTTCCTATCGTTGTTAAAAACGAAGGTTCCAGTGTAAAAGACCTACTGTAAGGGGGTAATCATAATGGATAAATTAAGAGATTGTTTCGATGAAATGGTGGTATACAAGGACCTGAAGCAGAATAGCACTTTTAAGGCTTTGAAGCTGCCCTCCTTTTTGCGAGATTGGGTTCTCAAAAAGTTTGAAGATGAAGATGGACATTTTGATGTTGATGAATTGTCCAGCTTTGTTGACGCCTATATGCCCAAGAAGGAAGAATGGCTGAAAATAAAAAATCGAATCATCGTTGAAAATGAACGTGTTAAGATACTTACAAAGATTTCGATTGATATTGACATTAAGACCGAGGAGATTACTTTTAGTCTTCCGGACTTTGGATTGTCGAACAAGGAAACTGTTATAGAGCCCCACATTTGGGATACATTTAAAAAAGAATTAGTTAAAGGTCATGAAACATGGGGAATCGTGGAACTTGGGTACAGACAGCCAGATGATTCTGCAAAACCAAAAATCCCGGGAAAGATAATGTTAACTGGATTCACCGACTTCTGTCCGTATTCGATTGACATGGATTTCTATAAAGATGTTCGTTCAGAATTTACTACTGACGAGTGGATCAATATTCTTCTCGGTGCAATGGATTATAACGCCGAAGGGTATGCCAGCGAAGAACAGAAGCTAGCCATGCTTACTCGTCTTCTTCCTTTCGTAGAAAAAAATTTAAATTTAATTGAGTTAGCGCCTAAGGGTACAGGGAAATCCTATGTGTATGGGAATATTAGCAAATACGGGCTTCTTACAGACGGTGGTAAAGTGTCAAGAGCAAAAATGTTTTATGATACCGCCAGAAAAACTCTTGGCTATATTACTGGACATGATTATGTCGCGATTGACGAGGTAAAGCTGGTTCAATTTAGCGATGTGAATGAGATGCGCTCTATTCTCCAAGGATATATGGAAAAAGGCAGATGCGATGTCAACGGCTTCCAGGTGTCATCCGACGCAGGTATCGTCTTCCTAGGAAACATTGAAACTGACAACATGGATGAGTATAGGAATATGCTTACCGAATTGCCTTCACTTTTTCAAGAAAGTGCAATGGTAGACAGAATTCACGGATTTATAAAAGGTTGGGAAATTCCACCTATGCAGCCCGGCTTAAAAGTGTCTGGCTGGGCGCTTAATACAGAGTATTTCTGTACAATACTACACGCTCTTCGCGATGACATAACATATCGTGCCATTGTAGAACAGCTTGTTGAAGTATCTGATAATGGTTATGAAAGGCATATTGAAGCTGTGAAGCGCATTGCGACCGCATATCTGAAATTACTATTTCCGAATGTCAGAAGTGTTAAGGATATTAATGCGAAAAAATTTCAACAATACTGCTTACGTCCTGCTGTAAGGATGCGTGGTATTATTCAAAAACAGCTTGCCATTCTTGACAAGGAATATACAAAGGATGAAAAGCAGATGCCGACATTTTACCTAAGGGAGATAAGTGATGAGGATTAATTGTGTCATTTGTGGTAAAGAGGATCTCGATAAGGACACAATTGGGATAAATAAAAAACTCTTGGGTATAGATATAACCAATTTTTATTGTATGGAGTGTTTGGCTGAATATCTTGGCTGTACGGTGCAGGAACTTCTTGATAAAATCCAGGACTTCAAAGATGAAGGCTGTACGCTTTTCAAGTGAGGTGGTCATTGATGATTTATGCCGATAACGCGGCAACAACACAACTAAATAAAATTGCCTTTGAAGCGATGATGCCGTGGCTGATCGATGAATTTGGTAACGCATCACAGCCCTATTCTTTTTCAAGAAAACCCAAAAATGCCCTCGCAGAGGCAAGGGCTACTATTGCTAAGTGTATCAATGCGCTTCCAGAGGAAATTTTTTTTACTTCCGGTGGCACGGAAAGCGACAATTGGGCCATCAAAGGATCAGCTTTCGCTGACTCCAATAAGCGAGCTACGATAACATCTGCATTTGAGCATCATGCTGTGCTACATTCATGCGCCGCAATTGAGAGACTCGGATACCCCGTTACCTATCTTATGCCGGCAGTGACTGGCATCATCACGCCTGAATCACTGAGCAATAAGATTTGTGATTCCACACGACTCGTGTCGATAATGCTTGCAAATAACGAAATTGGCACAATTCAACCGATTAAAGAACTCTGTGAAGTAGCTCACTCATATGGTGCGATGTTTCATACGGATGCTGTACAAGCTGTCGGTCATATAAAAATCGATGTCCGAGAACTCGGTGTCGATATGCTGTCGGCATCTGCGCATAAGTTTAACGGCCCTAAGGGAGTTGGGTTCCTCTACATACGCAAAGGAACAAAAATTGCTCCATATGTAGATGGGGGGGCACAGGAAAACTCGCGTCGAGCTGGCACAGAGAATGTTGCATCCATTATTGGAATGGCAGTTGCACTGAAGGAAAACTGTGATTGTTTGGATGATTATTTGACAAGCATCTGTATGCTGGAACATCAGCTGCTTAGTATGCTCTCCGATGCGCATATCTCGTATATACGTAATGGTGGTGATAAATCGCTTCCCGGATTGATTAGTTTGTCCTTTGCTGGTGTTGACGGCGAAGCAATTCTTCATCGCATGGACTTAGCTGGTATTTGCATATCTACAGGGTCTGCATGTAATAGTGAAAGCACAGAAATATCACATGTGCTTAAGGCTATCGGCTTGGATGAGAAACATGCAAAGGGTACAATTCGAATATCTCTTGGAAAGAATAACACTGCTGATGATGTTAATGCCATCGCAGCTACATTGATAAAAATATTGAAGTAATATGATTGTGACCTAGTGACAGACTATTGACACTGACCTATTGTGTCTTTACATCCTTCTATGTGGCGCGAAGGTATTGGAGTTGGTGAGATTTAAACCTTATTGACTTGTTTCCATGAACAGATAAAAACTGTTGAACTGTTCCCTCGAACAGAGAGTACCCATAAAATCCATTATTGACTTATTCCCGCGAACGGATAAAACCCAAAATACAGCCTAGACATCGGAGTGAGCCTCTCGCACCACGTTGAGACGGTAGTATTGATAACAAGGGTAGATAAGTAAGAGTGTAGAAAAGCCTTGAAATAAAGGCTTTTCAGGATTTTAGAGAAAAAATCTGAAGTGTTGAAATCGTAAAAATATTGCTTTGCGGAACATATCCAAAGGGCTGATTTTGACCCGTACAGAGCGATTTAGATGTCGGCACTTGGCGAGTGGTCAGTTTAGATGTTTTGTGTATTTAGGGCTTGCTGAGTGCTCGATTTAGATGTTTTTCGGATTTTATAAGGTTGAGTGTTCAGGATAGATGTTATAGCGCAAATATGTGACAATACAAGGGTTTGCATATATCATCTGGGAAGGAGTCATGTCATGTCAATTAGCGAAATAGGCTGCTGTGGCGCATATTGCCGTACTTGTTCCGCATTTATTGAGCAGACATGTAAAGGCTGTAAAATTGGTTATGAAAGCGGAACCAGAGATATTCTAAAGGCAAAATGCAAGATGAAAGTTTGCTGTATTTCTAAAAAACTACAGTCATGTGCTGATTGCAGTGAATATAGCAGCTGCAGTATACTCAATGACTTTTATAACAAAAACGGCTACAAATATAATAAATACAAACAAGCTATCGATTACATCAGAACTTATGGATATGATGCGTTTCTTGAAGTAGCAGACAAGTGGAAGAATGCATATGGGAAATATGAATGATGCGCCATCCTTTCCTGTAATATCTTGTTTGAATTATTGCATGGTCGGCTATTGATTCATTTCCCAGATAGCCTAAAAATCACATGTGGAATGCGTGGTACCGAGCAAAAGGATCAATAGGAAGCCCACTAAATAAAAGCTTTTCTTTGAGTGAAAGCAAAAATCCGACACGCTTGCAGACCGGATACGATGATCCGGCATTCGGACGTTTCTTTTTCGTTGTAAGATCAGCAATTTTATTTAAAAGGAGCGGAATTGCATGATAAAAGTTTTATTCAAACAAAAAAAAGCCTTTATACAATATGCGATTTTCATCTTTTTGCTTTTAAGCCTGATCATATTATCTATTTCTTCGTTTTTACAATATAAGCTGAATGAAGCCAAAAAAATCGAATTGTTAAACAATGAGCAGAGTTTGATCAGGACCGAGGATACCATTATCTCAAACAGAATCAACAGAATATCCGGCGATTTGTTATATGTGGCCGATTGTTTCCGGCTGAACGACAACGGCGACGGTGATTATTCGGAGGTTGAAAAACAATGGGTCGCATTTTCCAACAGAAAAATGATTTATGATCAGATACGCTTTATTGATACGGACGGGAATGAAATTATTCGAGTAAATTATTATGACAGCGGGGCTGTCCTCGTTGATAAAGCGAATTTACAGAATAAAAAAGAGCGCTATTATTTTACCGATACAATAAAATTGAGCGAAAACCAAATCTATATATCCAAACTGGATTTAAATATTGAAAACGATGAAATTGAACAGCCTATCAAACCGATGATGCGGATTTCGACACCATACTATGTAAATGGCGAGCTGAAAGGAATTTTTGTATTAAATTATTTGGCAAACGATATGCTGAATCAAGTGGCGCAAGTGGCATCGACAAGCAGCGGGAATATTTTTATGCTCAATTCGGATGGGTATTGGCTTTATAACAGCGCCAGCCCCGACAAGGAATGGGCATTTATGTATGAAGACAAAAAGGGCGTCAGCTTTTCGAATGAATTTCCCGAAGAGTGGAAAACGGTTCGGAATAAAAATGATGGTTACCAAATCAGCGAAAACGGCGTGTTCCTCTACTCAAGTTTTATGACAGGTCAGGCGTTTTCTCAGGATAACGGCGCCTATTCCTATGTTTTGGGCTCGGGAGACTGGATTTTGGTTTCATGGATGCCGGCCGATTCGGCAAAAGGCTTTTTGTTTACTCAAAACCTATGGACCACGTATTTACATACTATGCAAAATAATTATTATTCCTATATTATCATTCTGTTGATTGCCGTCATCATTGCCGCTTTGGTGGCGATCAATAAAAACGGAAGGGAACAAATAAAATATTTTTCGGAATACGATACCATGACAGGGGTCTACAACAGACGCGCCGGTTTTGAAAAGCTCTCGCAGCTTTATAAAAAATCCACGGGTAAGCCCTGCACGATCAGCATTTGTTTTATTGATATCAATGGGTTAAAAGAAGTGAACGACGCCCTCGGGCATGAAGTTGGCGACGAGCTTATCCGCAGCGTCGTTTCCGGCGTTAAACAGAATATTCGTGAAAATGATTTTTTAGCGCGGTTGGGCGGAGACGAGTTCCTGATTATTTTTGAAGGGCTTGACGAAAACAAGGCGGAAGAAGTCTGGAAACGTGTTGTAAACGAGTACGATCATGTAAACGAGGCCGAAAACAGAGCCTATCTCATTAGTGTCAGCCACGGGATAGAGTCCTTTCAGTGCGGCTCCGATTCGTATATCGATACCGTCGTAAATCATGCCGACGAGAAGATGTACGAAGAAAAAAGACAGATTAAAAAAGCCCTGAAAGTGCTTAAAAGCTGAAAGGCGATACTATAACCAATAACCTCTCTGCCCTGCATTCCATTTTGCGAAGGGAATCCGGGATCAACCGTATAAACTGAGGCGGGCGGCGCATCCATGCGGATCGCAGGGGCGGAATCGCCGGCCCGCGATCTTCGGAGCTCACGGAAGGCGGCTGCACCATAAAAGGGCGCGGCCCGTGGATATGTTAACGCAAACGGGAGCACGCGGAATGCCCGGTATCAATATCAAGGGCATAAAAGTCAACAAAAAAAGGTTCGGAGACCGGTTATGGTCGCATGCGACGAGAAAACTCCTGAACGATTGGCGCGCCAAAATGGGGCTGCCGCAAATAAAGCCCTTCCGATTCCCCTATCGCCGGCTGCATGGAAAGGAAATCCCGACATTATACGCCTATAGCCCCGTCCTCTCGCCCAAGCCACATGAATACGACCATGAGAAATACGTCACGGGGTTTTGGACCGAAGAGAGGCGGGATTCCTATGAGCCGGATCAGAAACTGGCCGACTTTTTAAGCGCCGGCAGCAAGCCGATTTATATCGGATTCGGCAGCACGGTCGGCGGCGATTTCGATCAGGCGCTGTCTATCGTGCTGGAAAGCCTGAAAAGAACGGATCAGCGGGCAGTTTTGTCTGCCGGCTGGGGAAACCTGAAAGGAATCGATCTGCCGGATACGGTTATGCAGGTGGGGTATGTTCCGCACGGCTGGTTGTTTAAGCAGGTATCGGCCGTGGCTCATCACGGCGGCGCCGGAACAACAGGGACCGGCATCAGGGCCGGAGTGCCCAGCATCATCATTCCTTTCGGAGGCGATCAGCCTTACTGGGGCGAGCGCGTATATAAACTTGGCATCGGGCCGAAACCGATCCTGCGAAGCAAGCTGAATGCCGATAACTTTGCATCCGCAATTTATCAGGCCACGCACGATCAGCGGATGATCGAACAATCAAAAGTCATCGGGAGCGTGCTCCGTGCGGAAAACGGAGTTGAGCATGCGATACAAATCATTGAGCAAAAAACGGCTGCGAATGTCAAATAACAGAATCTTTGAGTACGTTAGAAAAATGATCCGGTTATTAATCATGACATGGAAACGGCCTCATAAATGTTTATAGAAGAGAGGAAAACAATGGTTTTTGAATCGGAAAGACTAACCTTCAGGCTACTTGAGCAGGGGGATATGGACGAGCTTTTCAATATTTGGGGCAACCTTGAAACCATGCGCTTCTGCGGAGGTGTGGTCATCAAAGAAAAAATTCCTCAAATAATTGAACACAACCGCCGTCAATATAATACGTATGGCAATGCGGTTTTCGCAGTGATAAAAGACGATAGACTCTTGGGCATTTGCGGAGGAAAGCTTGACGAGGATGACCCGTTTCATGTTGAGATCATCCTTCACCTTGCGAAAGAATACTGGCATCAGGGTTATGGGACAGAAGCTTTGAAAGCATACCTTGCATGGCTCAAGGCTGGTAAAAGGGCCACCTATGTATACGCTTCCGTACACCCCGACAATCAGGCTTCAATAAATATGGTAAAAAAATGCGGCCTAGTTCCATGTGGTTTCAGGCAATATGAGGACACGGGCTTTGTGGATGAACCATATTTCGAACTCGATCTTGAGGATATTTAATGCCGCCCACCTGTCCGCAATTTTATCGCCCCGCCGGAGCAAAGCCCCGGGGGCCGAGAATGACCGCGGCCGAGTGCTTTCTCAGCGGGCGCGCCAAAATGGGGCTGCCGAAAAGAAAGAATTGCTGCTGCCGTGATAAAATCCGGAGGTGTTTTTCTATGAAATATAAATTCCTGCCAAGGGCCATGTGGTTTCTTTTTCATGGTTCCTTTCAGAAACGGCTCTCCATTCTAACAACGGAGCCTCCAAAGACCGTCATGGAGAAAGCAAATGCCGCTTATCGAACTATTTTGGCGGAGATCCCCGAATTCGATAAAAATGATCGGTTCCTTGTGAATCTTTTAAGCGCGGCGATGCTGGCCGCAGTATATCTGAGTCTGGATGAAAAGCCAAATCTCGACGATGTGACAACGTACTATCATCAGGCAATAACCAAAAACGCCGTCATGACATTTTTCTTGAAAAAGCAGGATCATTATTCCGAAAAAGCACGGATCAAATTCGCGCAGCAGGCGAAAGCCAGCCAGGCCAGAACGAATCCATATACATGGAAGTTCCGTTATGAGGCCGGAGCCGACAGGGACAGCTTTTCCGCGTATTTTGATACCTGCGGAATCTGTTATTTGTTCCAAAAGCTTGGCATTTCAAAAATAACGCCCGCCATGTGTACCTATGACTATGATATGGCCGAGCTGGGCGGCTCGGTTTTTACGCGGCAATACACATTGGCAACGGGCGGTCCCTTTTGCGATTGTCATTATCAGAAAAAGCCTTGACCTTTTCTGAATTTCAGGCAAGGATATGGAACCAAATCCGCCACTTAAAAGAAAGCGGAATGAATTTTACCGGAGTCCGGCCGATGGGAGAGGAGGAAGATGAAAAGAAAATTATTCTGTGAAATCTCTCCCTTGACCTATCGGATCTCCGTTTATAAATGCCGGCTGATCCGGTCGCTAAAAAACTTATTTATCAGAGGCAAATTTGCAAAAACGTTTTCCACGGATCCGCTTCCGTATCTCGTTTACCGGCATAACTCCCTGATCCGGCGCAGGCTTGGCAACGTGGATATGCGCCTTCAGGAAAACAAGGCCGTCAATCTCTCTGTGACGGTTCCCAAAATAAACGGCGTTTTGATTCGCCCGGGACAAATCTTTTCATTTTGGGAACTTGTCGGGAAATTGACCAAGCAAAAGGGATATAAGGAGGGCCTCACGATCGCAAACGGAAAGCCCTCGAGCGACATCGGAGGCGGGATGTGCCAGTTTACCAATCTGATTCATTGGATGGTGCTGCATACCCCGATGACCATGATCGAGCATCACCATCACGATTATATCGATCTATTCCCGGATTTTAACCGGCAGATCCCTTTCGGCACCGGTACCTCCATCATGTATAATTATCTGGATTACCGGTTTCTCAACAGCACCGACCGGACCTATCAGCTTCTTACCTATACCACCGACGAGTATCTGTGCGGAGAGATCCGCGCAAGCTCCATGCAGCCGGAAAAATATCATATCTTTGCCGAAGATGAGCATTTTGAAAAAGTGGGCGACGATGTGTTCCGCTGCGGCAAAGTTTACAGAAGCCGGATCGACCGGGAGACCGGAAATCAGATCGAAAAGACACTTTTAAAAAATAACTGCGCAAAGGTCATGTACGATACCGGCGACCTGACTATCACGGCCCGTTGACGGGTTCCGCGGATACCGAACCTAAAATACCGCCGAAACGCTGCCGGGTTCTTTGCTCGGCGGTACGGATGGGGCTTCTCATTGCCGACCGTCCGGGATATAATAAGAGCGTAAACAAGGTTCACCTGTTCCCATATTGAAGGAACTGTCCGATACGGAAAACCGAAAGGAGCGTGTCTTACATGGAGGAAAAGCGGCATAGACGGCTCGACCGGTCTCTGGCAATCGTCTTCGGGGGCCTGTCTGTTCTCTTGATCGGATTTATGGTCATGAACCCGGCCTTTTTCGGCTGGGCTTTTGCAAGGCACCAAAACCTGTTGAGTTGGTATATTCGCCCCCTCTTTTTGATCCCGTTCTGTTTCTTTTCCTATAAAAGGAGCCTCGCAGGGGTTTTCGGCACCGTGTTCTTTCTGCTGACCAGCATGTTCTGGTTCCCGGCGCCGACTGCCGTCGGCGAACAGGTCCGCGCCTTTTTGGAGATGGAGCAGTCCTATCTGACCGGCAACTGGGGACCTGAGAAAATAGCCGTTTCTCTTTTGGTGCCGGTCTCTCTGGTCGCGCTGAGTCTCGCCTTCTGGAAGCGCAGCCTGTGGTTCGGAATCGCCGTGCTGGCGTTCATCGCCGTCGCCAAGATTCTGTGGAGCGCGGCGTTCGGCGGCGCCTCCGGCAGGGCCATTCTCGCCCCGGCCATCATCGGGCTTGTGCTCTGCATCGCACTGGTGTATATCGGCTTTATCCGGCTTGAAAAAAGAAAACGGCGCTGACGGAATTCCCCCCCGAAGCCGCCTGGCCGAACGCGGAAATTTCGGTGAATCGCGCCCCAAAAGAAAATCCATAAAGTTCCGCTTCCCGTGAAAAAGGAGAGACTGCAGTGAACGTGCAAATCAAAGAAGAAAACGGCGTGAAGCTCGCGCTTGTGGCCGATGCGGAGCGGGTCATTTTCGACGTCCCCTCCGCGCTCGATTTTATGGCGACGATCCAATATGATACCGGCTGCAGCCGGGTTGCGGTTCGTAAGGAGGCCTTTGCGAAGGAGTTCTTTATCCTTAGCTCCGGCCTCGCGGGAGAGATCTTGCAGAAATTCGTCACCTATCAGTTCAAGCTTGCCGTCGTTGGCGATTACTCAAAATACACAAGCAAGCCGCTTCGGGATTTCATCTGGGAGAGCAATCGCGGCAAGGATATCTTTTTTGTCTCCTCGGAGGAAGAGGCCGTTCAAAAACTTAGCGGCGCATGATTCTCTTAGGAAGTTCCGCCCCCAAAAATCTCCGTAAATAAAAAACGCCTCCGAAGAGGCGTTTTTTTTGTTCCCGAAAACGGGCAGGCAGCTCAGGTCAGAATTCTCGTCACGTCGGAACCGTCGTCCTCATAGACGTGGCAGGCGCCGAATTCCAGCCCGACCTCCTCGCCGGTCTCGTATTCGTCGTAGGTCTCCGGCGGAGCGATCACGCGGATCGTGTCTCCGCCCGGCAGCTCGACTGTGCAGTCGTTGACGTCGCCCATGAAGACCTTCGTTTTGAGCACGCCGTGCAGGATGCCGCCCTTTTTGAGAAGATGGATGCTCTCCGGCCGGATCGCGACGATCACCTTTCCGGTCAGCTCGCCGTCATAATCCAGCGTCTGGCCGGTACCCGTGACCGTGATCTTTCCCCTCCCGGTATCGCCGTGCAAAAAGACGATCTTGCCGACGAAGGCCGCGACGAATTGGTTGGCCGGGTGGCGGTAGATATCCATCGGGCCGCCTACCTGCTGGATGATGCCGTCGTTGATCACGATGATGCGGTCAGACATCGTCATGGCCTCGATCTGATCGTGCGTCACATAGACGACGGTAATGCCGAGCTTGCGTTGGATCTCTTTGATCTCAAAGCGCATGCTCTCGCGTAGTTTGGCGTCGAGGTTGGAGAGCGGCTCATCCAGAAGCAGAAGCCTCGGTTCGGCGACGAGGGCGCGGCCCAATGCGACGCGCTGCTGCTGGCCGCCGGAGAGCTGCGAGGGAATCCGGTCGGCGTACTGGCTCAGATGGACAACCTCCATGATCGCCTCGACCTTTTGGCGGATCTCCTCCTTCGGCAGCTTTTTGATTTTCAGCGGATAGGCAATATTGTCAAAGACCGTCATATGCGGCCAGACGGCGTAGCTCTGAAAGACCATGCCGATGTCCCGCTTCTCCGGCGGAACGAAGGTTTTGTCGGAGCTGACGACCTTGTTGTCGATGGAGATGGTTCCGGAGGTCGGCTTCTCAAATCCGGCCAGCATGCGGAGCATCGTCGTCTTGCCGCAGCCGGAGGGCCCCAGCAGCGTGATGAACTCCTTATCCTCGACATTTTGATTGAATCCCTTTAAAACTTCGATATTTCCGAAGCATTTTCTCACATTTTCAATTTGAATGGTTGCCATCCATCATCCCTCCTCAGATTGAGAATTTGCCCTTGGTCAGCTTGTTGAGCAGCCAGTTGACCAGAACGATGAAGATCAGAATCGCGCCGGCCATGGCGGAGGCCATCTGCTGGCTGTCGTAATCCTGGAACCGGAACAGGATGACGCCGATGGTCGTGGTATTCGTGGAATAGAGGATCGTGGACATCGTCAGCTCATAGAAGCAGGGCATGAAGATCAAAAACCAGCCCGCCACAACGGAGGGCGCAATCAGAGGAATCGTGATGTCCTTAAAACTTCGGAACCAGCTCGCTCCGGAGATCAGCGCGGCCTCCTCGAGCGAAGCGTGAATCTGCGTCATCGCCGAGACGATGGTGCGCATCCCCATCAACAGATATTTAATCATGTAGGCAATAATCATGATCAGCAAGGTGTTGTAAATGTTGATGACAAATTTGCCGTTCATCGTCATGATGAGGCCCAGCGCGATGACGATGCTCGGCGTGCCGGAGCCGAGGGTGATCAGGAAATCCGGGATGCGGCGGCCCCTTGCGCGCGTACGGGTCAGCAGGTAGGCCATCACGCAGGAGATCCCGATGCCCGCGGTTGCCGCCGACGCCGCGGCGATCAGCGAGTGCTGCATGGCGTTGAGAATCTGTTTTCTCGAAAAGAGCGAGGCCCAGTATTTAATCGTAAAATTGCCCTCGTCCCAGGCCGTCTTGCCCATCCGGATCGAGAACGAGGTGTCGAAGACGGAGATGAACGGAATCGCGACGACGACGACCGCGAAGACGATCACAAGGATCGTGAGCGGGACGCGCCACTTTCCGAGATCCACGATATTCGGGCGGACGGATTTGCCCGAGACGGTGATATATTGCTTGCGGCCCACGACGAAGGTGGAGAGGTAGAGCACGACGTTCGCGATCACCATCAGAAAAACCGCGAGCGTGACGGCATCCACAAGCCCCTGCGTGCCGCCCACATAGACGAGGTCGATGATGCGGGTGGTGACGGTATTCACCTTACCGGCGCCGACGATGGACGGGATGCCGTAGCAGGAGGCCGCGGAGATAAAGACCAGCAGCCCCGCCGCAACAACGGAAGGCGCCATCATCGGCAGCGTGATCGTCATAAGGGTTCTAAGCGGAGAAGCGCCGGAGATTTTGGAGGCCTCCTCAAGGGAGGGGTCCATCTTCTCCATGGCGCGGGAAATCGTGATAAAGGCATAGGGATAATAAAACGTGGTCAGCACCCAGATCATGCCGCCGATCGTCTCGATGTTGAACGGCAGATCGGACAGGCCGAAGATGGCGGCAAGAATTTTGTTGAGGGTTCCGACCGTCGGATTAAGCAGTTTGAGCCATGCCATGGCGCCGACGTAGGGCGGAACCATATAAGTCATGACAAACAGGGTGCGGAAAAATTTTTTGAAATACAGGTTGGTTCTTCCAACCAACCATGCGAGCGGAAAGGCGATGAGCACGCCTAAAAGCATGGAGGAGCCTGCGGTGATGACCGTGTTGCGCACCGCGATCCAGTTGAGCGGATAGCTGTATACATCCTGGAACTCACTCAGCGTGAAGGCGCCCTCCGGAAAGAATGCCCGGTATACCAAATAAAACAGAGGAAAGACTTCAAAGACGGTCAGGAACATAATAATGGCAAAGATGGCCACCCATTTGATATCAAAATAGAATTTCTTCGCCGTCTTCGGCGCCGCAGAAGCGCCCGTCTCCATAACACATTGCCCCCTTCTCGAAGGATGAGGCCCCGGCGCCCTAAGGAGAAGCCGCACGCCGGAGCTTTTTAAAAATTCGGCGGAAAGCGGTGGTTCTGCCGCCTTCCGCCGAATTTAATGGGATAGGCTAAAATCAGCTTTCAGGGATCTTGACGGCATCTTCAAATGCGGTGCGGACGTCGGAACGATGCTGGTAGCAGTAGACCCAATCCACCGGCATCAGGTTGGCGGTGATCTCCGCGGTCGGAATCGCGTCATACGGAGGTTCCGGATAATCCGAGCGGACGGAGTGCATCCAGCCGGCAACGATCGCGGACTGGCCGTCCAGAGAGAGGAACCAGTCGGTGATGACTTCGCAGGCGGCGGAGTTGGCGTTGGCGCTCTTGTCGTCCTCGATCGTCATGATCGGAGACGGGCAGCAGATCGTGCCGTCCTCCGGATAGATGCAGGTGATCGGGGAATCCTCTTCCTGACGTTTCTTCAGCACGGATTCCTCAAGGATCATGACTTCCTTGCATTCGCCGGTCTCAAGCTTCGTCAGGGCGACGGAGCCGGACTCGACCGCGACGTTGCGTGCGCCCAGAGCGACAAAGTAGTCGTTGCCGTACGCCTGATAGAGCGCGACGGAAGAGGCGAGCGCGGTGCCGGAAGTCAGCGGGTTCGACATGGAGATCAGATCCGTGTTGCCCTCATCGAAGGCAAAGTCATACAGGCTGTGAGAGACCTGATCCTCGCTGTACATATCGGGGTTGTAGGCGAGAACCATGTTGGAGATGCGCACCGGGTACCAATAGCCATCCGGATCATAATCGAAGGCCAGGTTGTCTTTCTCGGTGGAGATGTACGGATGGAGCAGCCCCAGTTCCTTGAGTTCAAGGGCGTAGGCCGGCTCGGCAACCATCAGCATGTCGCAGCCGAGCTTACCGGATTCCAGCTCCGCGGTCACCTTGGACTGAATCGTCCCGGTACCGCCCTGGAAGAATTCGATTTCACAGTTCGGGAAGACATCGGCGAGGGTCCCCTCAAGGGCGTCAATGATATCCTGATACATGGATGTATAGATGACGACCTTTCCGGTCACTTCATCATGTACGGTCATGTCGGAAGTATCCACACCGGCGTCCGATCCGTTGCAGGCGCTAAGACCGATTACCATCATAGCGGCAAGCAACAGGGCAAGCAGCTTTTTCATTGTGTTTCCTCCTTACATATTTTGTTCCTCATGAACCGGAGGGGTTGTTCGCTCCCCTCCATGAATATTATAAATTTATTGGCGGGTAAAAACAATCTCTAAAATGCTTTTCCCGTCAAAATTTCGTTGAAAGATTTTGTACATAACTCACAATTATTTTGTTCCCCATATGTGAAATTCTCCGTTTCTTCGCGTGTTTGTGCAGATTTTGTCGGTATAAGAATTCAGAATATTTTCTTTTCTATGCAATATTTTCTGATTTTTGGCGAAAAAAGTCGGCCGCGGAGTTTTTGCCGAAGAAAATTTGCCGCCCGGGATCCTTCGCCTCCGTCTTCTCCGATCCGGAGAATTCCGGTTTCCGCCTTCTCCGATCCGGAGAGGCCCGATCCCCGGATTTTTCAGAAATGAAGAGAGAAAACGGGGTTTGACTCGCCGCGAAAGATGAGATATAATCAATACCGTTGTCATATCCCGGCCGGGCGTGCCGCTTTTTTTCAAAAGGAAAGAAAGGCGGGATCTGCCGGACGGGGAACCGCCCGTTTTGGGAACTTCCTTTTCTGCCGGATTTTCGATTCCCCGATTTTTGCTGTTGAAAATATGGGAAAAATAGGAGATAATAGGTAACCGGAGGGAAACGTCCGGATCCGGTGCAAAAGCGCGAAGCATCCCCGGGCGAAAAACCTAAAAACATTGGCAGCGGTGACAGCGGCAGCCGCTGCGGTTCTAATTTACAAGAAAGAGGTACATGTATGCCAGACATCAGTTATTTCACTTCGGAAAGCGTCACGGAAGGCCACCCCGACAAAGTGTGCGATCAGATCGCCGACCGGATCTTGGATGAGCTCCTGAAAGAGGATCCCTACTCCCGGGTTGCCTGCGAAGTCACGGCCATCCCGGACAAGCTCCATATCTTCGGCGAGATCACTTCCAAGGCAAGAGTGGATTATGCGCAGATCGCCCGCGGCGTCATCACGGAGATCGGCTACACGGAAGCCGGCCACGGCTTTGATGCCGGAAGCTGCGACGTCACGGTGGATCTCCACGAGCAGTCCCCGGACATTGCGATGGGCGTGGACCGCAGCGATCCGCTCGACAGCGGCGCCGGCGACCAGGGCATCATGTTCGGCTATGCGTGCCGGGAGACCGAATGCCTGATGCCGCTGCCGATCGAGCTTGCCCATGCGCTCTCTCGCAGGCTCGCCTATGTCCGGCATAACAACATCCTGCCCTACCTGCTGCCGGACGGCAAATCGCAGGTGACGGTCGAGTACCGCGACGGTGTTCCCTGCCGGATCAAGACGGTCGTCGTCTCCTCCCAGCACGAGGCCTACACCGACGAGGATACGCTGCGCCATGATGTTGTTAAACATGTCATTCTTCCGACGCTTCCGGCATCCATGCTGGATGAGCAGACGGAATATCTGATTAACCCCACCGGCCGCTTCATCATCGGCGGCCCGGCCGGAGACTCCGGCCTTACGGGACGTAAGCTGATCGCCGATACCTACGGCGGCTACTCCCGTCACGGCGGCGGCGCCTTCTCCGGCAAGGATCCCACGAAGGTGGACCGCAGCGGCGCCTACATGGCCCGCTATCTTGCGAAAAACATCGTTGCCGCCGGATATGCCGACCGCTGTGAAGTGCAGGTTGGCTACGCCATCGGCGTCGCGCAGCCGGTCTCTCTGCGGGTAGATACCTTCTGCACCGAGCATGTTGCGGTTGAGAAGATTCTGGAAAAAATCAAAAGCACCGTGGATCTGCGCCCCTCCGCCATTATCCGGCGGCTCGGCCTGCGCAGCCCGCTTTATTCCCGCGTCTCCTGCTACGGGCATTTCGGCAGCAACGCCGCGGGCCTGCCCTGGGAGAAAACCGATCTCGCAGAGGAATGGACCGCCTCCTCCGGCGGGCATCCGGCCGTCGTCTCCCATGAGGAAGAGGGAGATTTTGAAAAAGAGGCCGCCCCGGCTGCGGATTTTGAGCCCCGCACGGAGCAGAAATTCTGCGTACTCGGCGACTCCATCGCCAAGGGAGTCGTCTGGAGCGAAGAGCGGAACCGCTATACGAATTCCGGCTACGGCTGCGTGGATCTTTTCAAGGAGACCACGGGCCTCGATATCGTCAATCTCTCCCGCTTCGGCTGCACGCTGCCCAAGGGCCTTCAGATCGCGCAGAAGAACGCCGAGACGCTGAAGGACAGCGAGGTCTTCGTCGCCTACGGCGGAAACGACTCCGATTTTCGCTGGCCCGAGATCGCCGAAAACCCGGATGTCGCCCATGACCCCAACACGCCCTTGTCGGCATTCGCCTCCACCTTTGATTCCCTGATCTCTTTCCTTAAAAAACAGGTCTCGCAGGTCTTTCTGCTCAACCTGCCGCCGATCGATCCTGAACGGTATTTCGCCTTCATCGGGAAAGGACTCAATAAGGAGAATATCCTCAAATGGCTCGGCGGCTCCGTCAAGGGCATCTATTTCGGGCAGGAGATGTTCAGCCAGCAGGTCTCCGATATCGCGCTCAAATGGAATCTGCCGCTCATCGACATCCGCACGCCGTTCCTGATGCGGCGCAACCCGTCGGATCTGCTCTGCTCGGACGGCATTCATCCCAACCGGGAGGGCCAGCAGCTGATCTACAAGACGGTCGGCGACTACTTCGGCCGCCGCGCATACGTCTGACCTTTATAATTTCTTAAAATGATGTGCCGGACAGCTGCTTTGAAGAGCGGCTGCCCGGCACCTTTTTTCTCTATTTTCCATGATAAAAAGAACCGCTGGGAAGCCCGATGGGCCCTCCGGCGGTCTTTATTGATAAAGCCCTTGTGCCGAAATCGTGACGCGGCGGATACCGGCGGTTCCCTTTTGGCTGCCGGGCGCCAGGTCCATTTTGAGCATGCTCAAAGCGGTTGCATTATTCCGTTTCTGCCGGATTTCTTTCTGAATTTGCCGGATGCGGCCGTTTTCCTTGCAAAGATTCCGGGAGGCGATACAATAAAGTCGCGGGAGGAAAAGCACAGGGAAAGGAGAATTGCCGTGTCAGATTCTGTCCGTGAAGAAGCGATCCGGGAGGCGGTCAAGGAACTGCTGGAAGCCGAGGGCGGGAGCCCAAAGCCTCAGGAAGGCAAGCCCGGCTGCGGGAAATTTCAGAAAAACCCGGTCTGCATCCGCTGGAACTACGAAGAAAAAGACGGCCCCGTTCCGGCCAAAATCATCTGAACCATTTTTTAAAAAAACAAGGACTGCGCCCGCATCCCGGAGTGAGGATGCGGGCGTCATTTTTGATTTCTTTTCCGGCGAACAGGTGAAATCCGCAACCTCCAAAAAGGAGTCGGAGAACCCGCAAACATAACCGGCACGCTTTTTCGGCGGATTGTTTTACCGGAAATCCGGAAGCGGCCGGCCTCTCCGGCACCATATAAAAATGCCCGGGATGTTCTCCATCCCGGGCGAATTTTTTCTTCTTGTTTATTCCCGCTCGTCCATCTCCACATAGGGGATCCGCTTCACATAGGCGCGGTAGGCCGGGCGCATGATCCTGCCGCCCGTCATGACCTCCTCGATCCGGTTGGCGCACCAGCCGGAGATGCGGGAGACCGCAAACAGCGGCGTATAGAGCTCCTGCGGAATGCCAAGGATGCCGTAGACAAGGCCGGAATAGAGATCCACATTGGCGCACATCGGGATCTCCTGATTCTTGCGCTCCATGATGAGCGGCACCGCGACGCGCTCCACGGTCTCCATGATGTCGAGGTCGTGGGTGTCGATGCCCTTTTTCTCCGCCACCTCGCGCGCAAATTTCTTGATGAGCTTCGCTCTTGGGTCGGAGACCGTATAGACCGCATGGCCGATGCCGAAGATCTTACCGGAACGGTCGCCCGCCTCGCCGTCGAGAATTTTGCCGAGATAATCCCGCATCATGCCGTCATCAGTGGGATCGGATACGTTCTCCTTGATGTAATGGAACATCTCGATGACCTTTGCGTTGGCGCCGCCGTGCAGAGGCCCTTTGAGCGAGCCGAGGGCGCCCGCGATCGCGCTGTATGTATCCGTTCCGGAGCTCGAGAGCGCCCGGCAGACGAAGGCGGAGTTGTTGCCGCCGCCGTGCTCGGCGTGGAGCACCAGCATCGTATCGAGGAGCTTCGCTTCCTCGTCGGTATACTGTTTATCCGGGCGAACCATGCGCAGGAAGTTCTCCGCAAGCGAGAGATTCTCCTTGGGCTGGTGGATGTAAAGGGATTTTTCCTGATAATGATGACGCATCACCGCATAGGAGTTGGCGACGAGCACCGGCAGGCGCCCGATCAGCTCGATGGAGGTGCGGAGCATATTTTCCAGCGAATTGTCCTCCGGGTTGGGGTCGTAGCTGTAAAGGGCCAGCACGCAGCTCGCAAGTTTATTCATGATGTTGGCGCTGGGCGCCCGCATGATGATATCCTCGGTGAAATTTTCCGGAAGGACGCGCGCCTTGGAGAGCACCTCGTCGAAATCCTGAATTTCCTGAGCGGTCGGCAGCTTGCCCATCAGCAGCAGGTAGGCCACCTCTTCATATCCAAAGATGTTGTTTTTCCGGTTGGAGGCCACAATATCTTCCACGTCGATGCCGCGGTAATAGAGTTTGCCCTCCATCGGCACGCGCATCTCGTCTTCCACATAGTAGCCCATCACGCTGCCGATCCGGGTGATGCCCGCCAGCACGCCTGTGCCGTCGGCATTCCGAAGGCCGCGCTTGACACCCTCCTCGGTGACCAGTTTCTTGTCTATTGTGTACTCCTCGCGCACACTGTCGGCAACTTTTGCAGCATAGGCCACCGGCAAGTCCGTGTCGTATATCATGGTAACGCGCCCTCCAGTCATTTTATTTTTGTGCTCCCATTTCTGGAATTGATTGCTATTGTACCTGATATCCATGAATTTTGCAAGTCCCATTTTTATTTTTGCAAATTTACACAAATATCCCCACCTTTTCTTTCTTTTCCCCAACAATGTGAAAATTCCGCGCCCGATAGGTGCATTTCTCTTGCCAGTTAAGATTCATATGGTATAATACTTATAAGGCGGCCGTTCTGCCGTCGTTTTATTTATTGGAAAACGCCGGGCGAAAGTTCGGCTGTTCATCCGGCGGAACCTATGGTAAAATAGCCGCAGGAACCGAAAGTCAGCCATATGACGATGATTTGAATGGCCCGCCCGCGGCGCTTGCCTGTGGCGGCGGCCAATCATAAAACAAGGACGAAAGCAAACGCAATTTTTACAGATCTTCGGAGGGCGATATGATCACATTACACGATAAAGGCGTATATTGGCGAAACGGGGCGCCGGCCGAAGCCGCTACGGCCACAGCCGCTACGGCCGAGGCTCCCGCAGCGGATCTTCCCGCACGGGAAAAGACCATCGCCTATTCCATTCTGCGCGGGCACGACCGCTCCGGTGGTGGGGATACCCTGCGGATCCGCTTCGACAGCCTGATCTCCCACGACATCACCTATGTGGGCATCATCCAGACCGCCAAGGCGAGCGGACTCACGCATTTTCCCCTCCCTTATGTGCTGACGAACTGCCACAACAGCCTCTGTGCGGTGGGCGGCACGATCAATGAGGACGACCATGTCTTCGGCCTCTCGGCGGCGCAGAAATTCGGCGGCATCTATGTGCCGGCGAACCTTGCGGTCATCCACCAGTACGCCCGCGAAATGCTCGCCGGCTGTGGAAAGATGATCCTCGGCTCCGACAGCCACACCCGCTTCGGCGCGCTGGGCACGCTCGGCGTCGGCGAGGGCGGCCCTGAGCTCGTTAAACAGCTTTTGGAAAATACCTATGACGTATCCGCACCGCAGGTGGTGCTCGTCTATCTGACGGGCGCACCGGGCCACGGGGTCGGGCCGCAGGATGTGGCCGTCGCCCTATGCGGCGCCGTCTATAAAAACGGCTTTGCGAAAAACCGCATCCTCGAATTCGCAGGCCCGGGCGTTGCGAAGCTGCCGATGGATTTTCGCATCGGCATCGACGTGATGACGACGGAGACCGCCTGTTTAAGCTCGATCTGGGCGACCGACGGCGCCGTGGAGGAGTATCTCTCCGTCCACGGACGCGCCGGGGAGTATCGCCCTCTTTCTCCCGTGGAGGGCGCCTACTACGACGCCATGATTGAAATCGACCTCTCTACGATCGAGCCGATGGCGGCCCTGCCGTTCCATCCCTCCGAGGCCGTGACGCTCCGGGAGCTGATTGAGAATCCCGGCGACATTCTGCGCGCCGTAGAGAAGCGCGCGGAGGAGCAGCTCGGCAAAAAGGCCGCTCTTCATCTGACGGAAAAAATCCGGGACGGCCGTCTCTGGGTCGACCAGGGTGAGATCGCGGGCTGCTCCGGCGGCATGTACGACAACATCGTCGAGGCCGCCGCCATTCTCGAAGGCCAAAGCACTGGCGACGGCGGTTTTTCGCTCTCCGTCTATCCCTCCAGCATGCCGGTCAATCTGGAGCTGCTCAAGGACGGCATCCAGCAGCGGCTCCTTGAAAGCGGCGCGCTCTTTAAATCCTGCTTCTGCGGGCCGTGTTTCGGCGCCGGAGACGTACCGGCCAACAATGGCCTTTCCATCCGCCACACCACCCGGAACTTTCCGAACCGCGAGGGCTCCAAGCCCGGCGAGGGCCAGCTTGCCGCCGTCATGCTGATGGACGCCCGCAGCATCGCCGCCACCGCCCGGAACCACGGCATGCTCACCTCCGCCGCGGAGGTGGACTATACGCCGCCCGCCCCGCACGCGCTCTCCTTCGATTCCGGCGTATATCAGAAACGGGTCTACTTCGGCTGGGGAAATCCTCATCCGGAGACGGAGCTTAAATACGGCCCCAACATCGCGGAATGGCCGAAATTCCCGTCGCTCGGCGAAAACCTGCTGATCGAGCTTGCGAGCGTCATCCACGACGAGGTTACGACGACCGACGAGCTGATCCCCTCCGGCGAGACCTCCAGCTACCGCTCCAACCCGCTCCGGCTCGCCGAATTCACGCTCTCCCGCCGCGACCCCGCCTATGTGGGCCGGGCCAAGGCAATCCGGGAGAAGGAGGCCGCCCGCGCCTCCGGCCATGCGCCGGAGGATCTGCGGAACGTGCTCAAGCGCGCCGGCGCGGACCCCGATCTGCTCGAAAAGACGCAGTTCGGCTCCGCCATCTTCTGCACAAAGCCGGGCGACGGCTCCGCAAGGGAACAGGCCGCCTCCTGTCAGAAAGTGCTCGGAGGCTGCGCCAATCTCTGCTACGAATACGCCACCAAGCGTTACCGCTCCAACTGCATCAACTGGGGCATGCTGCCCTTCATCATCGAAAAGGACGTGTCCTTTGACTATCAGCCGGGCGATTTTCTGTTTGTTCCCGGCGTGCGGAGTCTGCTCGCCGCGGGCGCCGCGGAATTCCCGGCCGTGATCGTCACGTCGGAAAAGACCGTACCCATTACGCTGCACATCGCCGCGCTGACGGACGACGAGCGTCAGATCTTGCTCGACGGCTGCCTGATGAATTTTTACGCTTCGCAGAAAAAAGAATCAAAATAACGAACCGTATTGTTCGTCCGTTCTGCCGTATCGGGAAACCGCATACCCATTACGCTGCACATCGCCGCGCTGACGGACGACGAGCGTCAGATCCTGCTCGACGGCTGCCTGATGAATTTTTACGCTTTGCAGAAAAAAGAATCGAAATAACGAATCGTATTGTTCCGCTCTGACGGAAAAACGCCCGCATCCCTCAGAATAACAGACAAGGAAGGAACCGCAAACATGGAGAAGATCCGGATGAACCCGATTGTGGAGATCGACGGGGACGAGATGACCCGTGTGATCTGGAAAATGATCAAGGAAGAACTGCTTGAGCCTTATGTGGCGCTCAATACCGAATATTACGACCTCGGCATCCAGAAACGGGATGAGACCGATGATCAAATAACCGTGGCTGCGGCCGAGGCCATCAAGGAATACCACGTCGGCGTCAAGTGCGCGACCATCACGCCCAACGCCCAGCGCGTGGAGGAATTCGGCCTCAAGAAGATGTGGCCGAGCCCCAACGGCACGATCCGCGCCGCACTCGATGGAACCGTTTTCCGCGCCGCCATCCTCACGAGCCGGATCAAGCCCTATATCCGCACTTGGACGAAGCCCATCACCGTGGCCCGCCACGCCTATGCCGACGTCTATAAGGCGACCGAATACCGCGTTCCCGGCCCCGGAAAGGCGGAGCTGCTCTTCACGCCCGCGGACGGGGGCCCCGAAGTGCGGCAGACGATCTATGACTACGAATGCCCCGGCGTTCTTCAGGGCACCTACAACAAGGACAGCTCGATCTGCTCCTTCGCGCGTGCCTGCTGCGAATACGCCCTCTCGGTTTGTCAGGATCTCTGGTTCTCGACCAAGGATACCATTTCCAAGCAGTACGACCAGACCTTCAAACTCCTCTTCCAGAAAATCTATGAGGAAGAATATAAAGAGAAATTTGAGAAGGCCGGCATCACCTATTTCTATACCCTGATCGACGATGCCGTGGCGCGCGTGGTCCGCAGCGAGGGAGGCTTCGTCTGGGCGCTCAAGAACTACGACGGCGACGTGATGAGCGACATGGTCTCCACCGCTTTCGGGTCGCTGGCGATGATGACGAGCTGCCTTGTAAGCCCCGACGGCAATTTTGAGTACGAGGCCGCGCACGGCACCGTTACGCGCCACTACCACCGCTACCTTCAGGGCGAGAGCACCTCGACGAACCCCATCGCCACGATCTTTGCGTGGACGGGCGCGCTCAATAAGCGGGGCGAGCTCGACGGCAACGAGGCGCTTTGCGCATTTGCCAAAAAGCTCGAAGCGGCCGCGCTTGCCACGATTGAGAGCGGCATCATGACGAAGGACCTCGCGGAGATCAGCGAGGGGGACGACGTCCGCTGTGTGGATACCGCCGAGTTCCTGCGGGCCATCCGCACGCAGTACGAGGCCCTGTAAGAGCCCGCATTCCCAAGCGGCAGATACCCTTTTCCCTCAAGGCGGGAAAGCGCGCTTCGGGCCTGCCTTGAATACATGAAAAAGAAAAAGCCGAGACGGCGGATTCTTCCGCTGTCTTGGCTTTTTTTATCCGGCGAAGTCCTCCCGTTATCCGATGCGGGCTTCCCTCTCCATGGATTTTTCAAAGCAAGCGGGGCATGCTTCCCCGAAAGCGGCGGCGCGCCGGAATCATGGGAAAGAAAATCTCTCCCGGAAAAGAATTCCGATGCTCATGCCGTTTTAATTTAGCCGATAAACTGCTGGGTCCAGTAGTTGCCGTCGGCGACATATCCGACGCCGATCTGCGTATAGGAGGCGTTGAGGATATTCGCGCGGTGGCCTGCGGAGTTCATCCAGGCGTCGACGACCGCCTGCGGCGTCGCATAGCCCATGGCGATATTCTCGCCGGCACTCCGGTAAGTGAGGCCGAACGCCTTCATCATCTCAAACGGCGAGCCGTAGGTCGGGCTCGTATGAGAGAAATATCCAAGATCATGCATATCCTGAGACTTATAACGGGCCACGCGGGAAAGCTCCCAGTTCTCGGTCAGCGCACTCAGCCCGTTTTCAACGCGGATCTCGTTGACGAGGCGGATGACCTCTTTTTCGTAGGCGCGCACCGCCGTATCGGTGCCCGGAATCGTCAGCACATTGCCGGGGTAGATCAGGTTGGCATTTTTAATCTGTGTATTTGCGGCGATCAGCTCGCTGCAGCCCACCTGATATTTCACCGCGATCTTCCACATGGTGTCGCCCGACACGACGGTATAGGTGGTGCCTGTCGCCGCCATCGCCGGGATCACACTGGCCAGAAGCAAAAACAGCGCGATAAACGCAGCCAGAATTTTCTTCATCGTAAGTATCCTTCCTTTCCGATGGAACTGCGCCGTCTCCGGTTAAAGGGAGCCGGGCCTTTCGGTCCGGGAAGCACAGGCCCGTGGTTCAAATTTCGGATGATGAACAGCAACCGGCTGACCTGATTCAGACCAGCCGGTTGTTTTTTATTCCGTCATTGGACGGATGGGATGTTTGTTCTTTTAGCAGCCGCCGCAGCAACGACCAAGGTAGGAGCAAAGAAGCTGCCAAAGATCGGCACAATTTCCGTTAGAGCAATAATTTCCAAAGCAGAACATGTTATACCTCCCGTAAAAAAGATTGCATCGCGAATGCTGCTGTCAGCATAGCATCTTTTTCCCGGCGCTTCAAATGCAATATCTGCCATGGTAAAAAATCGGGGGATTTTGGATAGAGCAGCTTCCACAGCCTTCCTTTGGCTCCGTTTTTCGGCAGAAAGCGCAGGAAATTTCTTTCTTTCGGGTTTTTCAAACTGAAATTCCACAATCAAAAAGCTGCAAATTTTTTATTTTGGGATTTCCGATCTTTTCCTCCGTTCCTCACAAAACCGACAAAAAGCGCCCGAATCGTCTCCGGGCGCCTGTCTCTTCAGGTGAGGCCATAACTTTCCGTAAACGTGGAACCGTACTCAAACATCTCGCCGTTTGTATCCGTCATCGTACTGCCGTCGTAGCTGAAGACGGCCGTGCGCGGATCGCTCACCGCCTGAAAACGGATGGCGCCGTCCTGAATCTCGTAGGTCGCGGCCTGACCTTCCGATAGGATGGTCTCGTCGCTCTCAAACGTCGTGCCGAGATAGACCTGCCCATGATAAAAGATCAGCGTGTAGCCGTCGTCGGAATCCCAGCGGCTGTTGGGGATGGTCTCCCCGGAGCCGGCCGCCGAAGCGTTTGCGGATTCCAAAGCCGGCTCCGCAGCGGATTCCACGGCGGATACGGGCTCCAATTCCGGCATGGGCAGCACTCCCTCCGGCATGATCTCGTCGAGATAGCCGGCGAGCCGCTCCATCTGGGCGTAGAGACGCGCACAGAAATCGACATATTCCTCCTGCTTGGTATCGGCGGGAAAGTCGTGAATCTCCTCATACGTTGCGGCCAGCTCGCCGCAGAGGGAGGGCAGCTCCCCGTCCCCGGATTCCTGCGCCTGTTCCTCCAGAAACTCTACCGTATCGGCCTCGTCATCCCGCGTAACAAGTAAGAGCCCGGGGCCTCCGTAAAATTCCTCGTCGGAGGAAGCCGCGGCCTTTTCGTAAAAGCCGCCGTAATAGACGCGGAAATCGTCGAGCACCTGCGTCAGTTCCGCCGTGGTCTCCGCATCCGGGACGGTGCTTTCTTCGGAGAGGCCCACCCCCGAATCCGTTTCCGGAGAGCCGCTGCAGCCGGAGAGGGCCGCGAGAACCGCCGCCGCCATCAATAACAAGAAAAACCGTTTCATGTTTCTTCCCCCTTCTCAAACGACCAACCGATTGCCGTATCCGGCCTCGGACCTGTCTATTCGTCAAGCGCTTCCACGCGGAAGACGACTGGGCGGATGCCGTCGGTGCAGCAGAGGATCTGCTCCCCGTCCCGGTTGTTCCACGGCGCAAATGAGGCCCCCGCAGACAGCGCGCTCACCCCATGATAGATATCGATCCACGCCCACGGGCAGAATCCCGCCGGCATCTCCGCACCGCCCTCATAGAGAAATTCGTCGCCCACATTCAGAAGCGGGCAGGCGCCGGCCGCCTCGCCGTCCGTCAGGTATTCCTCCGCGAGCGCGGAGTCGAATTCTTTTTTGAGCACGGTAATTTTTACTTTTTTCATCATAAACCTCAGCTCCGGCCCTCGGCGGACCGTAATCATGGATTGGCGCGGACTCGTCTCCCTGTTTGCGCCCGCCACGAAAGACGGCTGCATGTGCCGCTTTCGGGAGAAACCGGCAGGATGTTTCGGGCCGCCTTTTCTTTCCCTGAGATACGTCCGCATGGCAGCGGAGATACGGAAAAATCATCCGTCAGTCGTGTTCCTTACAGGAGATCTCCTCCACGGTGAGCTTCCAGACGGCGGTATGGCGAAGGACGTTTTCGTCGAAGCTCCAGTCCGTTCTGCCGCTGTAATGCTCCATAAGAATCCGCAGCGCCGCGAGCTTTTCGTCCGGATCCTCCACGACCGCGGCCTTTCCCCTGCCGATCACGCTCTGAAACCGGAAGGAACACCCGCAGCCTTTTTCGGAGAGGGAGAGCCCATGCCCGGTATCCAGCTCAAACCCGACTCCCGGGTTTTTTCGGATCAGATCCATCTTTTTGCCCTCCGCCGCGCCGTGAAAGTAGAAAATCCGCTCGCCGCCGGCCGCGGAAAAGCCGAAATTGAGGGGTACGATATAGGCCGCTCCCTCGTCCGCAAATCCCACCCGGCAGCAGTCGCACGAGCGGACGACCTCGTCGACTCTGTCCGCCTCGGTGATCTCTCTGTCTTTTCGTCTCATCTGTAACCGCCTTTCCGGGATGTTCTTCCCCATGAAAAAGAATCCCTTGCGCAGGGGATGTGCGCCGCCGAGGCCGCCTCCGGATTCCGAAGGATGAAAAATCCCCTTTGTCCGGAGAGGACGACCCGTTGCGGCTGAAGCTTACGAAATGCCGGCTTCCGCAAAAAAATCATCCCACGGGACCGCGATTTCCAAAAGCGCCGGGTGAAGGTTGTAGGCCAGCTCGGAGTTGTAACCGTAGGAATAGCCCGCATACCCGTTCTCCTCCGTGGTCTGAAAGTCCCGGATGCCTACCTCCATGGCCCTGTAACGGAAGACTTTAAACATATCATAGGTTTCGGCGAACGCCCGGAATTCCTCCGCCGTGCGCCCCCTTATCGTCAAATAGGTCGAGGATTCCTCGGCCAGCCCGTTTTCCACGTAAGTCGGGCCGATTGCGCTGGCGGAATAGAAGGTGTCTCCCTCCGAATCGCATAAAAACGCTTCGAGAAACTCCATGTCCTGAAGGGTAAAACCCTCATACTCAAAAAAATTGCCTTCGCCGCTCAGCAGGAAATCCTCCGGCAGGATCGAGTTCGGTATCGTCAGCGTCAGGGCAACGTCGTATTTTCCGCCGTCCGTCGTGATCTCGGCAAGAAGGCTGCCGCCGCCGTCCAGCGGATAGGTCTTGGAAAACGCGATGTCTCCGGCAGTCCCCGCAGCGGCATCCAGCGTATCTTCCGCATTGATGCCGCCCGTCTGCTCCGGATGATCGTCGGAAGGGCCGGCCGCGAAAGCCAGCCCGAGAAACAGCACCACCGCCGAGACGGCCAGCAGCGCAATTCCGGCCACGGTTTTTCCACCCTTTAGGCGGAAAAGGAAGAATCCGTTGAGGGCAATCACGATCAGGAAAAGCAGCCAGCCGAAAAAGCTCACCCCGGCCAGCGCATAAACTGCTGCGAAGAGTACCGCGAGCACGCCGAGCGTGACCAGCTGCCAGATCCCGCGCCGTTTTTTCCGTACGGGCGCACCCGGAGCCGCCTGTCCGTAAGCCGGAGCAGGAGCTTGCCAGGAAGCGGCAGGTGCGCCATATCCGCTTGCCGGAACAGGAGAGTCTGTCGAAACGGCATGAGCATCCTCCGAAACGGCAGGAACGCCGGTTTCAAACGCGGATTTTACCGGCGAACCGGCCCCGGAGGCGGGTTTGACCGGCGTACCGCAGACGGTGCAGAAAGCGGCTCCCGGAGCGAGCGGCGCGCCGCAGTTGGTGCAGAAGGTCCGCTTTTCACCGGCATCAGACGTTGCGGCCGCAGATACCACAGCCGGAGCCGCGGCCGGAACCGAAGCCCATGTCGGCACGGCAGGCGTCTCGGGTATGGCCCGGGCAGCCGCCGGAGCAGCTGGAGCCGGCGTGGCCGGAGCAGACGCGAAGGGAACGGCCGGCACATATCCGGCGGGGTACATTGCCTTTTCTTTTTTCAGAACCGTCTTGAAGCTCCAGCCGAACCGCTTCGCGGTCTCTTTGACGGCCGAGGGAATCGCGCCGAGATCAAGATCGTATTCCACGCTTTGCCCATCCGGCCCGTACCGCACGCCCTTGACCTTGCGGAACAGCGTCTTCCCGGACTGAAAGGAGGTCTCCTCGTCGCTGCCGAAGCTGAGGCCCCGGCCCGTCTCCGTCGTCTTTTCATACATGAAGGCCGTCTGCTTCTGCTCGTCGAGAAAAACCGACGCCTCATAGTCGATCTTTTTTGATCCCGTTCCCCAGCCGGCATCAAAAAAATTCGTACGGATCGAGATATCGGCGCCTGCACCATACTGGGCGGAAATTCCCAGAGCGGAAAGTTTGTCTGCGATTTGAGCAAGGATCTGCTGTTTCATTTCGTCACCCTTCTCTCTTTTTCTTCGGTTTTCCGGAGCCGCGGTCGGGCAGCCCCTTTTACGGACGCCGAACCCCCCGCCATATCCGTGACCCGGCGGAGGGCCTTCTGTTTTCAGCCGTATGTTTTTTACTTTTGGAATGCCGGATTTTTCTTTCCTTTCTCATTTTATAATGACATTGAAAAAATAACAAGCCCGGAACAAAAAAATGGAAAATCCCGCCGTTCCGATTTATCGGGCTGCTTTATCTTCCCCCCCCCCGCATAAAATCTTTTTGAAGAAAAAAGCCTGCTTCCCGACAATCCGGGAGCAGGCAAATTCATCCGAAAAATAGAAAATCACGGGATCATGAGGTCTGTTTGGCGTATTTCAGCAGGCGGAGATCCAGCACCGCGGCGATCGCGCCGAGGACGACAAACGAGGCAACCAGACCGATCATCTGGCCGACGGAGAGAACCACGCCCAGCGACCTTTGAAAAATCGTCTGAAAAATCACGCAAACGCCGACGCCGGTCAGCAGCGTGAGCAGAACGGGAGCCATCTTATAGCCGATTTTCTCTTTTTTTAACAGCATAATGCCGCTATACAGCGCGGAAGGCAGGACTATGGCCAAATCGAGCGCAAAGGCGGGCTCCGTCGTATAGATTTCGATGGTTTCCATCGGCTGCCCCGTGATCACAACGGGCAGAAGAAAGGTCAGCCATATAAAGGTGGAACAGCCCCCGGCGATCAGAAATACCCCCGTTCCGACCAGATGCTTTGCATACAGGCTTTCCTGATAGACCTCCTCCGCCGCAACGGCTTGTAAAGACAAAAGAAAAGCGAACAGGGAGCTCCCGAACTGCAGCACATACAGAAGAAATAATCGGTTCATCGTCACGCCCATAATCAGGCAGACGGACGCATACAGAATGATGGACAGCAGCCCGGTTTGAAGAAGCATCCCCGCTTTTTTATCGCGGAAGAACAGGATTACGGCGAGAAGCATCAGCCCGGCAAGAAGAACGACGAGGTCCATTCCCTTTGTCGCTCCGGCCTTCATCAGGGAATTGTCGGCGTAAATGCCGTTGCCATATAGTACAACCTGCTGTCCGTATATATTTTCAACGGTTCTTTCCGTTCCGGCGTCCGTAAAAAATACCCCAACGCAGGCGGAAAACGCCGAAGACAATACGGCAATAACCGTCAGCCCCGTAAGAAATTTTTTCATAAATCCATCGCTCCATCCATAAATGGAAATATTCCGAACAAAGTATACCAGAAAAAGCATAGAAACGAAAGGGCAAAGCCCAAAGGTCACGGCAAAGATCGATTCGGCGGAATCAAGCTCTCTGCCGGAACCTGGCTTTCCTGCCGGGCCGCTGGAATCGGGCCTGACTGCCGGGCCTCCGGGCTTTGGTTTATAGGCGGCAGCCTCTCCGGAAATTTGCCCGATCGGATTCTCCGTCCGCCGTTGCGGCGCTTTTTTACGGCACAATCGCCGATACGCTTCCCGGCGGTCTTTCGGGGCCTCCCGTTTTGTATTCCTGAAGGCCCTCCGGCGCGGAGGCGCTCAATTCCATTTTCTCCGCATCCGCAAAAGAACGACGCGGCACCGAAGCAGGTCTCCTTCACACCGCCGCCATAAGTATCAAGGGAGGCCATAATCATATAAACCATGCCGCCGGGCAGCGGGCGCCGGGAGTTCCAATAGATACCATAAGATTCTTTCGGCGGCATCTTGCATTTTGGGACGGATTCCTGTATCTTGAGGGTAGATTCCACAACTGATTTTTGGGAGGGTCATGATGATGGAAAGACGCACGGCCGGCAACGACGGCCTCAGAAGTTCCACAGGTTTGAAAGCACTTTTCCTCGCACTGGCCGCAGTTCTGACCGCCGCCTTGCTTTCTGCGTGCGGCACCGCGGCTCCTTCTTCCTCAAGCGAGACGGCTTCGGCCTCAAGCGAGACCGCTCAAAGCTCAGAGGTTCCGTCCTCCGCCGCCGAAAGCGCGCCGTCCGAAAACGTTTCGGATGCCGCGATCTCGCTCGACGCCCAGGACTGCTACGACACCTACCTCGCCGCGTGGACTTTTTACAGCCCTCAGCGTTACGACTTTGCGGACGGCTGCCCGGAGATCACCGACGAGTCGGCGCTGGAACTCATGTTTAACAGCTGCTGGAGCCTCGATTATCAGCGCGCGCATGACGGCGACCGCACCGGGTGGCTGGATGCGCTTCATGCCGCTTCGGAAAATTTCTATTTCCCGGCCGATCTTGTGGAGGGGACCATCGGGCGGTACTTTAACCTCGGCGCCGACGACATCCGCGCCGCGGCGGGAGAAAAGTACGACGCGGACAACGGCACCTACTTTTTCCCCGGCGGATTTGGCGGGTTCGACAAGGTCGGCGAAGTGACCGGCGTGCGGCTGGAGGGCGATCTCCTCGAGCTGGACAGCAGCTGGTATATCGGAACCACCAATGAATTTCAGTGGAGCTGCACGACGACCATCCAGCTTCAGCCCGACGGCTCCTGGAAGTATCTCGCCAATACCGTCACGGGAACTGCCGAAGGCTGACGGGGCCTTACGCCGTCCTTTTCCATAAAAAAGAGACCCACAGATAAAAACGGACCGATATTTAATCGGCCCGTTTTTTGTTGCTGTAAATACGCGGGGTTCATGCGCGGCGGTGCGGGTGGCAAAATCGCGGCGGCGCAGCCTGCGCTTCGAATCCCGCCGGTTTCTCATTTTTCGTGGCTTTCATCCCCGTGATGAAGAGAAAAGAGGTAGGAATATCCGACCGGCATGACGATCAGGCAGGCGGCGACGGCGATCGTCAGGTACGGGATCTCCAGAAACGCGCCGATGATGATCAAAATACCGCCGGCGGCCCAGACAAATCCCGAGAATCTGTGTGTGTGGTTCCAATTTTCTTCGTTGTCGAGCGTCCATGGCAGCTTGATGCCGATCGTGTAGTTCCTTTTGCATTTCGGCAGATAGTTTCCGCTTATCGCAACCGCAAGGCCCGCCATGGCGGTGACAATCATGACCACCGGCACTTGTTTTCCAATCGCCGTAAACAACGTGATCGGCATGATTATCAGCGAAGCGACGGGGACGAGCCATTTGGCAAGCATTCGCAGCGAAGCGGCGGAATTTTTTACTTTCGGGTCTGCCGTCACGCGAAAATGCGAATACAAATTTATGACGGCCAACAACAGCGGCAGTCCGAATGCCGCGAGAGCCTTCGGCAAATAGTTGTCGGGGGTTCCGGCATTGTCGAAATGAACGGCAATCTGATCCGGCAGATCGTTATAGAGCAACACCGATAGGGCGATCGGCAAAAGACATAATCCTGTGGAAATGACGGCCGCTTTATTTTTCATTTTCTTTTCCTCCGAACTGTGAGAACCACAGCATGATTTCTTCAAAGACAGAAGCGTTCAGTTCGTAATAAATAAAGTTTTTATATTTGCTCTCCGTGATAAGCCCCGCTTTTTTCAGCTGGGATAAATGGTAGGAAATCGTTGCGCCGGATATCTCGAAGGCCCCCGCGATTTCGCCGGCGGACAGCTTGCCCGCGCGCAGCATAACCAGAATCTCCCGCCGTACCGGGTCGGAGAGAGCTTTGAATGTTTCAGGAAATCCCAAACCGCACCCCTCGCATTCTATTTTTATTTTTTTCTAAATAGATAGTAGCAGACCGGCATAAATAAGTCAATAGCTATTTCGATATTTTTGAAAATAGTCGGCCATACTCTGGCCATCGGGCAAAAAGAAAAAACCGGAGATCGCCGAGGTTGTGAACGCGCAATATCAAAATATGGTGTCGCTCTTGGTGCCGGTGATAAAAAAAGCAGGGAATCGCATTGTTGTGCGGTTCTCTGCTTTTTTTGTGGTGGAGGCGGGGGGAGTCGAACCCCCGTCCGAAAATCCATCCATAAGAACTTCTCCGGGCGCATCCTGTCGTTTGCATTCCCTCCCCGGCACGCCGACAGGCAGGCTTACCGGTTCAGTATCCCCCTAATACATCACAGGGCCGGAGGAACCTCCCTGCAACGTTCACCGCTAAGTCACGCCCGTTCCCAGGCCGCGGTACTCATGGGACGGACGGCGGCCTATTTAGGCCGCGTAAGCTAAATTATCGTTAGCGTTTGTTGTTTTTGCCCATTTTATAGAGGGTAGGCGCCTCTGCCCGCTATCCAAACTTCAGAATCCCCGTCGAAACCTTTACGCCCCCATATCTGGCAAAAGGTACGGGAGTATGGATTATACTCTCTGTTCCTTCATGCTCCTTTCGATGTCTCTTTTGGCCGCCCGCTCCGCGAGATCCTCGCGTTTGTCGTAGAGCTTCTTGCCGCGGCAGACCGAAACCGCCATCTTGACCCTTGAGCCTTTAAAATACAGCTCCGTCGGAATCAGCGCCATGCCCTGCTGCTGGATGAGCCCGAACAGCTTGATGATTTCGCGCCGGTGCATCAGGAGCCTGCGCGCGCGCATCGGATCCCGGTTGAAGATATTGCCCTTCTCATAGGGGCTGATGTGCATGCCGTTGACGAAGATCTCGCCGTTTTTGACTTCGCACCAGCTGTCCTTGAGGTTGACGCCGCCGGCGCGGATACTCTTGACCTCCGTACCGCAGAGTTCGACGCCCGCCTCGAAGGTCTCATCCACAAAGTAGTCGTGGAAGGCCTTTTTATTGCGGGCGATCGTCTTGATTTCGTTTTTCTGCAACGCCGGGCCCTCCTTCCCCGCTGCCGCCAAAGACCCAGATCCGGTTCAGCACGTAGTTGATGACAAGCGTCACGCCGACCAGCAGGATCTTGGCGAAATATTTATTGAGCCCCCACACGTCCGCAAGCAGCCACAGCGCCCCGAGCGAGGCCGCGTAGGAGACCAGGTTGACCACGATGAACTTCACGAATTCCGGGGAGAAGAATTTCTTCTGCGTATCAAACGTCCATTTCCGGTTGAGGGTGTAGCTGTTGAGCACGCCCGCCGCATAGCCGCAGGTCTGGGCGAGATAGATGTTCTCCGAGAAGAGGCTCACGGCCGAGAATATGGCGTAGTCGACCACCGTGTTGAGCACGCCGATCAAACAAAAGCGAAAAAACTGTTTTCTATTTTTGCCGTCCGTCAGACCGCGAAGATTCATTCTTTGCCTCCGGGAATTCACATTGTATTTCTGCCCTCGAGCGCGCGGTAAAGCGTCACCTCGTCGGCATATTCAAGGCTTCCGCCGACCGGAATGCCGTAGGCGAGCCTTGTTACGAGCACGCCGAGCGGCTTGAGCAGCCGGGAAAGATACATGGCAGTCGCCTCACCCTCGACGGTAGGGTTCGTGGCCATGATGACTTCCTTGACCTTGCCGTCCCCGAGGCGCGCCATCAGTTCCTTGATGCTGAGCGCCTCCGGGCCGATGCCGTCCATCGGGGAAATCAGCCCTCCGAGAACATGGTACAGCCCATGATACTCCTTTGTACGCTCAAAAGCAATGACATCTTTTGGATCCTCGACGACGCAGATTGTTGTCTCGTCACGCGTCGGATCGGAGCAGATCGGGCAGCAGTCGCCGTCGGTCAGATTCCGGCAGATCCTGCAGTAACCGATCTTTTCCCTCGCCTCAAGGATCGCGTCGGCGAAGTCGCGCGCCTCCTCCTCCGGCATGCGGAGGATGTGGAACGCCAGCCTCTGCGCGCTCTTTTTTCCTATGCCGGGAAGCCGCTCGAAATGCTCGGTCAGCTTCGCCAGCGGCAGCAGACTGTATCCCATCGCTTAGAGACCGAGGCCGGGCACTTTCATGTTGCCGGTCAGCTTCGCCATCTCTTCCTCGTTCGTCTTTTCGACGCCGGAAACCGCCTCGTTGACGCCGGCGACCAGAATATCCTGAAGCATCTCGATGTCCTCCGGATCCACAATCTCCGGTTTGAGCTCGATGGAAAGGATCTCTTTCTTTCCGTTGATTTTAATGGCCGCCATCCCGCCGCCGACCGTGAAGTCGTATTCGCGGGCGTTCAGGTCCTCCTGAAGCTCCGCCATCATCTCCTGCATTTTCTGCGCCTGCTTGAGCATCCCCTGCATATTGGAGGGAGCGCCGCCGCCGAACCCTTCGGGCATTCTTGCTTTCATACTCTCTGTCCGTCCTTTTTTTGATACTTATCTGACTGTCACCGGGATATCCGCGTCGCCTGCGCGTTTGAGCACTTCGTCGAGCGGGGTGCTGCGCCGC